>Ga0302314_10015163_pt1 | contig 13122 bp, 12 predicted proteins | sample III_Palsa_N2_3_FD_200533 | JGI IMG/M metagenome (GOLD analysis project Ga0302314, IMG submission 200533) | Peat permafrost microbial communities from Stordalen Mire near Abisko, Sweden - III_Palsa_N2_3 | ecosystem: Environmental > Terrestrial > Soil > Palsa > Peat permafrost | place: Sweden...
CCCGCCCGAGGTCATCCAGTGATTGGGCTGCTCGAACTTGAAATGCTGGGCCGCCCACATCTGGTGCTGGCCGACCTCGGTGGTGATGAAGGTCTCGCGGTGGCGGGTCAGCGCATAGAGCCGCTCGATCGCGTATTGCGGCTTGATGATGCGGTCGGTGCGCTCATAGGCCAGGCAATTGCGCCCCTGCCACAGTGCAATCTGCTCCCACCAGCGGCCGAGCGCCTTCTGGTCGGGCTGGCACTTCTTGGCGGTCCAACGCTCGAGGATCGCCGCCAGCACCTTGGCGCAATCGCCGACGACCGGGACATCGACCCGGATGTTCTTGTTTATCGAGGACGGATCGATATCGATATGGATCTTGGTCGAGTTGGGCGAAAAGGCGTTGAGCCGTCCGGTCACCCGATCATCAAAGCGCGCGCCGACGCACAGCATGACGTCGCAATCATGCATGGCATTGTTGGCCTCGTAGGTGCCGTGCATCCCGACCATGCCGAGGAAACGCGGATCCGCGGCCGGCAAGGCACCCAGTCCCATCAGCGTGAGCGTGCAGGGATAGCCGGTGCGCTCGACCAGCTCGGTCAGGAGCCGGCTCGCCTCCGGCCCGGAATTGATGACGCCGCCGCCGGCATAGATGATCGGCCGCTTGGCCTTGGCCAGGATCTCGACACTCTGCTCGATGGCCGCGGCATCGGGTTCGGTGCGCGGCCGATAGGTCCGGTGCACGACGCTTTCCGGCGGGGTATACGGGCCGGGAGTCACCAGCACATCCTTGGGCAGGTCGATGACCACCGGGCCCGGCCTTCCGCTGCGCGCGACCCAGAAGGCCTCGTGCACGATACGGGCGAGCTTGTTGATGTCCTTGACCAGGTAATTATGCTTGGTGCAGGGCCGGGTGATGCCGGTGGTATCGGCTTCCTGAAAGGCGTCGTTGCCAATGAGATGGGTCGGTACCTGCCCGGTCAGGCAGATGATCGGCACGGAATCCATGAGCGCATCGGTGAGGCCGGTGACGGCATTGGTCGCGCCAGGCCCGCTCGTGACCAAAACCACCCCGACCTTGCCGGTCGAGCGCGCATAGCCTTCGGCGGCATGGACCGCGGCCTGTTCGTGACGCACCAGGATATGGCGCAGCCGGTTCTGCTTGAACAGCGCATCGTAGAGCGGCAGGACAGCGCCGCCCGGGTAGCCGAAAATCACCTCGACCCCCTGGTCGACCAGCGCCTTCAGGACGATTTCGGCACCATTCAACGTCGCTTCGGTGGTCTCGCTACTCATGGCCCGCTCCTGGCCCTCCATGCTGCAAAGGCGCAGAACCTAAACGGCACGCTGCAGCGCGGTCAAGCGTCTTTGCAAATTATCTGACAAACTCGACCCAGTAAATTGATAGAATATTTCTCGTTTATGACGATCGTCTCCGGCATTTGGTGGCGAAACCAGGTGAATTGCCGCTTTGCGTAGCGCCGGGAGGCTTGCTGCGCCTGCGAAATGGCCGCTTCGAGCGAAAGCGTACCGCCGAGATATGCAGAAAGCTCAGGCACGCCCACCGCTTTCATCACCGGCAAGGCCGGATCCAGCCCCCGTGCCAGCAGCCTCCGCACCTCATCCAGCGCTCCGGCAGCGACCATGCCGGCGAAGCGCGCATCGATGGCGGCATAGAGCGCGTCGCGTGGCGGAAGCAGGGTGAAGATCACCGGATCGAGGCCGCTCTCGACCGCCGGCTGCGCGCGCTGCCACGCGCCGAGCGGCAGCCCGGTCGCCGTCACCACTTCATAGGCCCGGATCAGCCGCTGGCTGTCGCCGGCATGGAGCCGCACCGCGGCTTGCGGATCGAGCCGGGCAAGTTCGTCGCGGAACGCTGCCCCGCCGAGCGCGGCATGATGTTGCCGCGCCGCCTGGCGGATGCCATCCGGAATCTCGGGCACCGGTGCGATGCCGTAAAGCAGGGTGCGCAGATAGAGCCCGGTGCCGCCGCACAGGATTGGCAGGCGCCCGGCCGCCGCTGCCGCCTCGATCTCCTGGCGCGCCAGCCCGGCCCAGCGCGCGGCCGAACAGAGTTCGGCACCGTCGAGCGTGCCATAGAGCCGATGCGGCACGCGCGCCAGATCGGCCGGGCCAGGCCGGGCCGTGACTGCCGCCAGGTCGCGATAGACCTGCATGCTGTCGGCATTGATGATGGTGCCGCCCAGCGCCTCGGCCACGCCGAGCGCCAGCGCCGATTTGCCGCTGGCCGTCGGTCCGGCGATGACGATGACGCGCAGGTTCATGGTGGCATGGGGATACCACGCCCGCCGGGGCTTGCAACCCCGGCGCCGACAGCCGATAACCACCCCGCCATGCTCGATCACGTCCTGACCCTGATCGCCGCCGAGAGCGGTGCAGCACTCGCCCCCGGCCTGATCGCCGAGTTGCGCCAGAACCTGTACCGGCTCGGCGCCGAAGTGGGCCAGTCGGACTGGCTGAAGCCCGGCTTCGTTTGCGATCTCGATTATGCCGATCTCAATGACGATCAGGCCGATGCCATCGCACGTCAGCTACTCGACGGCTTGCCGGTCGATGTCGTGGCCCAGCCCAAACCCGATCGGCGCAAGCGCCTGCTGGTCGCCGATATGGAATCGACGCTGATCCGCAACGAGATGCTCGACGAGCTGGCGGGTTATGTGGGCTTACGCGCGGAAATCGCCGCGATCACGGCGCGCGCCATGAATGGCGAACTCGATTTCGAGGGCGCCGTCGAGGCGCGGGTGGCATTGCTCGCCGGTCTGCCGGAGTCGGTGCTCGAAGACTCGGCGGCCCGGATGGTGCTGATGCCGGGCGCCCGGGCCCTGGTCGCCACCATGCGCGCCCAGGGTGCCGGCAGCATCATCGTCTCCGGCGGCTTTCGCTTCTATACGCGCAAGGTCGCGGCCCTGCTCGGTGTCGGTGCCGAATTCGGCAATGAGCTCGAGATCGAGGGCGGCACGCTGACCGGCAAGGTACTGAAGCCGATCCTCGGGCGCCAGGCCAAATTCGACACCTTGGTCGGCCAGGCCGCCACCGCCGGCCTGCCGCTGGCCGCGACATTGGCAGTCGGCGACGGCGCCAATGATCTCGACATGATCCTGGCCGCTGGCCTCGGCATCGCCTTCCACGCCAAACCGATCGTCGCCGAGCGCGCGAAATGGCGCATCGAGCATGGCGATTTGACGGCGCTGCTCTATGCCCAGGGCTATCGGGCGGAGGAGATCGTTACCGGGTAGTCTGCGGCGAAAACCGCAGGGCCACGCCGATCCGGTTCCAGCTGTTGATGGTTCCGATCGCAATCGTCAGGAACAGCACCTCCGTCTCGGAGAATTGCGCCAGCACCGCCGCGTAATCGGCGTCGGGGACATCCTGCCGTTCCAGACGGGTCAGCAGCTCGGTCCAGGCCAGCGCCGCCAGCTCCCGGTCGGAAAACACCCCGGCCTCCTTCCAGACCGCGACCAGATCGAGCTTCTCGGCGGCGACCCCCAGCTTGCGGGCGAGGTTCAGGTGAAACTGGGCGCAGAAGGCGCAGCCATTGATCTGCGAGGCACGCAGCTTGATCAGCTCGGTCAGCGCCTTGTCGAGTCCGGATTCGTCGACCGCCTTGCTGAGGGCGGCAAGCGCGGCGTAGGCGGCCGGCGCCGTCTCACGGAACTGGTCGAAATCGACGCGGGCTTGGGGTCCTGACATGGCTGTCCTTTTTGCGAGGCGCTGATAGTATCAAAGCTCTGATAAGATATTAGAGCCCTGACATGATAGGCAAGCCGCCCATCGACATACCTGCCCCCGGCGAAGGCAAGCGCGGCGAAGCGGGCTATCTGGGCTATCTGCTGCGTCAGGCGGCCGCAGCGCACCGCTTGCGGATGGAACGGGGCTTTGCCGAGTTCGGCGTGACCTTGCCGCAATTCACAGTGCTGACCATGCTGGCTGCCTATCCCGGCCTGTCCAGCGCAGATCTGGCCCGCCTGGCGCTGCTGACCCCGCAGACCATGAGCGTCATCGTCACAAATCTGGTCCGGAGCGGCGCTATCCTGCGGCGACCGCATGAAGTCCATGGCCGCATCCAGCATCTCGATATCAGCGCCGCCGGCCAGGATCTGCTGGTGAAATGCCGGGAGCGGGCTCTTGTCGTCGAGCGCGCTCTCCGCTCCGGACTGTCCGAGACCGAGGACGGCGTGATCCGGCGCTGGCTCGTCAGTGTCGCCGTCGAGCCCGGCGGATCCTGACAAATCGGTAACCTTTGTTGGCACTGCGACGGCGCCGCACCACATGAGATCCGAGCGAATTCACCCCTCGGAGGTGCCATGACACCCGAAGAACGCCAATTGCTGACGGCGCTGGCGACCCGGATCAAAGCCGCGCCGGCACAGCAAAAGGACCAGGAAGCCGAAGCGCTGCTGCGCCAACTCGTCGAGCAGCGCCCGGACACCGCCTATATGCTGGCCCAGACCGTTCTGATGCAGGATTTCGCCCTGCGCAACGCCCAGGCCCAGATCACCGATCTGCAGCGCCAACTGGATGAGGCGCGGCGCGCGCCGCCAGCACCGAGTTCAGGCAGCTTCCTCGGCGGGTTGTTCGGCGGCACGTCGCCGCAGCCGGCCCCGACATCGCAATATCGCCCGCCCGGTCCTTCCTCGGTGCCGCGATCCGGCCCCTGGACCCGATCGGCACCGCGGCCGGCCTACCCCACGGCCCCGGGCGCGCCGGTGCTCCAGCCGGCCCAGAGTTCCGGCTTCCTTCAACAGGCTGCGACCACGGCCGTCGGCATCGCCGGCGGGGCGCTGCTGTTCGAGGGCATCCAGTCGCTGTTCGGCCCGCATTATGGCGGCGGCTTCGGTGGCGGGTTCCTGGGCGGCTCGCCCTGGGGCGGCGCCGGCTGGGGTCCGGGCGAAAGCCTGAGCGAAACCACCATCGTCAACAATAACTACGGCGACCAGCCGCAGGATCAGGCACGTGACCAGGGCGCCGACGACCAGCCCGATACCGCCAGCGATCAGGATGGCGGATTCCAGGATGCCGGCTACGATAGCAGCCAGGATGTTTCGGATGGCGGCGATTTCGGCGGCGGCGGCGACGATTTCACCTGACGGAGGGTCATGAATGGCGTCGGGCGGCAGCGAACTCACCACCCATGTGATGGAAATGCTGGCGCCGCTCGGGCCAGTCGCGGCCAAGCGCTTTTTCGGCGGCATCGGCATCGTCTACGACACGATCCTGTTCGCCATGATCATGGATGAGACCCTGTATTTCCGCGTCGATGCCGGGAGCCGACCGCGCTATGAGGCGGCCGGCAGCCAGTCCTTCAGCTATGACACCAAGACGGGCAGCCGGGCCATCCAGGGCTTCTACACCGTGCCCGAGGATTTGTTCGACGAGCCGGACGATCTGCGCGACTGGGCCCGGACGGCGATCGCCGTCGCCACCGCCGCCAAGGCCAGGAAACGCCCATCCAAGCGGAAGGGCTGAGCGAGGCCTCCCGAAGCTTTGTAGGAATTGGGTTCTCTTTAAACTACGATATCGAGGAATACGCACAAAGGCGCCACCGATGAGACATCTCGATCGAATCACCCAGGATCCCGGCACGATGGGGGGCAAGCCCTGCATCCGCGGCCTGCGCGTCACGGTCGGGATGGTGGTGGGACAGATAGGCGCCGGGCACAGCATCGATGATGTCCTGGCGGACTACCCCTATCTCGAACGCGAAGACATCATGCAGGCGCTTCGCTACGCCGCCTGGCGAGCCGAAGAGCACGAGGTCGTGCTTGCCAGCGCATGAAGCTGCTGATCGACATGAATTTATCGCCACGCTGGGCCGGTACATTGTCGGATGCGGGCATCGACGCGACGCACTGGGTGACGCTCGGCGCAGGAAATACACCTGACGCCGAGATCATGGCCTACGCCGCAGCGAATAATTACATCGTCCTTACCCACGACCTGGACTTTGGCGCGATCCTCGCGGCAACGCACGGCGAGAAACCCAGTGTCGTCCAGATCCGGTCCGAAAATGTCAGTCCAGAGAGCATCGGTACACAGGTGATCAATGCCCTCCGACAGATGGCAGCCGAATTGGAAGCAGGCGCATTGCTCACCATCGATCCGAAGCGCACTCGCTTGCGCCTGCTGCCATTGCCCGGGAGAGGGTGAGGCGGAACCAGCCGGCCGGCCGGTTCGCGCGGGCAATGAAGCGCCCGCGCAAGCCAACCCGTCAGCTCAGACCGCCGAATCCGGACCGATCTTGACCAGCATCTTGCCGGAATTGGCGCCGCTGAACAGCTTCAGGAAGGCCGTCGGCGCGTTCTCGATGCCGTGCTCGACCGTCTCCTGCCATTTCAGCTTGCCGGATTTGACCAGCCCGGCGACCTCGCCGATGAAATGCGGCACCTGGTCGAAATATGCCGAGACAAGGAAGCCCTGCAGCCGCAGGCTCTTGCCGACGACCTGGATCAAATTGGACGGGCCGGGCCGCGGCGTCGTGTCGTTATACTGCTCGATCATGCCGCAGAAGGCGGCGCGGCCGCCCTGGTTCATGGCATTGAGTGCCGCTTCGAGATGGGCGCCGCCGACATTCTCGAAATAGACGTCGACGCCCTTGGGGAAGGCCGCCTTGACCGCGGCGTCGAGGGGGCCGCAGGTCTTGTAGTTGATCGCCTTGTCGATGCCGGCGACCTCTTCGAGCCAGCGGCATTTGTCGTCCGAGCCGGCGCTGCCGACGACGTAGCAGCCATGGGCTTTGGCGATCTGGCACACCACCGAGCCGACCGCACCGGCGGCGGCGGAGACGAAAACATTCTCGCCATCCTTGAGGTTGGCGACCTTGAACAGCCCGGCCCAGGCCGTGAGACCGGGCATGCCGAGCGTGCCGAGAAAGGCCTGGATTGGCGCCAGTGCCGGATCGATTTTCTGGAAATTGCCGGCCCGTGCTACGGCGTATTCGCGCCAGCCGAACATGCTGGTGACATAGTCGCCGACCTTGAGAGAAGGCGCATTCGACGCCACGACCTGGCCGACGGCGCCGCCCTCCATCACCTTGCCGATCGTAAACGGCGGGATATAGCTGTCGCGGTCCATCATCCGGCCGCGCATATAGGGATCGACCGACATCCAGATATTGCGCACCAGCACCTCGCCCTCGCCCGGCGCCGGCACCTCGACACTCGCGAGTTCGAAATTGCCGGCATCGGGCAGGCCCTGCGGCATCGATTTCAGACGGATTTCCTGCGAGGCAACGGATGACATGTGGTTCTCTCCCTGGCTTGGCGCTTGTTGTGCGGTGCTGGCGCATCTTCGCCTAGTCGCGCAGGAGTGTCATGCCTGTTGTCGCGGGAGGCAGGAACGCTTACGCAAAGAGGCGAAGGCCATGCTTCGCCCGAGCCCTCGAGAAAAAGGGGTCAGAGTGAATTTCCTCGACGGCCGGGTCCTGTGCTGGATAGGACCGGGCGGGAAATTCACCCTGACCCCTTTTTCTCGCGCACCGTCCGTCGAAGAAATTCCTTACCTCGACGTATCTCATCGCCTAACGACTCACACCCGGCCGTGGCAGTGCTTGAACTTCTTGCCGGAACCACAGGGGCAGGGCGCATTGCGGGCGACGCGCGGGCTTGACGGCGCCATGCCGACTGGGCCGTCGGTGCCGGTGCGGAGTTCCGGTTCCGCCTCCTCTTCCTCTTCGAAGGCCGGATGCACCGCGGTCATCGGCACCGGCCGCGGCATCGGGATTTCCGGGGCAGCACTGCGCAGTTCGACCCGGGCCAACATGCTGGTGACCTGCTCGCGCAGCCCCTCCAGCATCTCCTGGAACAGCTCGAAAGCCTCGCGCTTGTACTCGTTCAGCGGATCGCGCTGGGCATAGGCGCGCAGATTGATGCCCTGGCGCAGATGGTCGAGGGCGAGCAGATGTTCCTTCCAGCTCGTGTCGAGCAGATTGAGCAGCACGCTGCGCTCGACCATGCGCATGGTCTCGGCGCCATAGGCCGCTTCCTTGGCAGCGACCCGGGCCTCGACCGCCTCGGTGAGGCGCGCGAGGATCGCGTCCTCGGCGATGCCTTCCTCCTTGGCCCAATCCGCAATCGGCAGGTCCAGCCCGAAGATGCGCAGGCTTTCCTCATGCAGGCCGGCGGTATTCCACTGCTCGGAATAGGCGTGGTTCGGAATCGCCCGCCGCACCACCACATCGATCGTCTCGTGCCGCATATCCTCGATCATCGTGAGCACGTCGGCCTCGCCCATGATCTCCTTGCGCTGCTCGTAGACGACCTTGCGCTGGTCGTTCATGACGTCGTCGAATTTCAGCAGCTGCTTGCGGATCTCGTAATTCCGCGCCTCGACCTTCTGCTGCGCCTTTTCCAGCGCCTTGTTCATCCAGGGATGAACGATCGCCTCGTTCTCCTTGATGCCGAAGCGCTGCAGCCAGCCATCCATGCGCTCGGAGCCGAAGATGCGCATCAAATCGTCTTCGAGCGACACGAAGAATTTGGAGGCACCCGGATCGCCCTGACGGCCGGAGCGGCCGCGCAGCTGATTGTCGATGCGCCGGCTTTCATGACGCTCGCTGCCGAGCACGAAAAGGCCGCCGGCGGCGACCACGATGTCGCGGTCGCGGGCAATCTCGGCCTTGATGCCGGCAATTCGCTGAGTCCGCTCCTCGGGATCGGTGATCTCGGCCATTTCCTGCCGGATGCGCATATCGAGATTGCCGCCGAGCTGAATGTCGGTGCCACGGCCGGCCATGTTGGTGGCGATGGTGACACAGCCCGGCCGCCCGGCCTGAGCGACGATAAAGGCTTCCTTGTCATGATGACGGGCGTTCAGCACCTGATGCTCGATATTGCCTGCCTTCAGGAACGCGGAGAGCGCCTCGGATTTTTCGATCGAGACGGTGCCGACCAGCACCGGCTGCTGCCTTGCCCGGCATTCCTCGACCTGGGTCCGGATCGCCGTGAATTTCTCGCGCTGGGTCCGATAGACCTCATCGTCGGAATCCGCGCGCTGAACCGGCACATTGGTCGGGATCTCGATGACTTCCAGCTTGTAGATATCGGCGAACTCGCCGGCCTCGGTCATCGCGGTGCCGGTCATGCCGGAGAGCTTGGGATAGAGGCGGAAATAATTCTGGAAGGTGATCGAGGCCAGCGTCTGGTTCTCGTTCTGGATCTTGACCCGCTCCTTGGCCTCGAGCGCCTGGTGCAGCCCTTCCGAATAGCGCCTTCCTTCCATCATGCGGCCGGTGAATTCGTCGATGATGATGACCTGGTCATCCTTGACGATGTAGTCGACATCGCGGGTGAACAGCTTATGCGCTCTCAGCGCCTGGTTCGTGTGATGGACCAGCGAGACATTGTGGATTTCGTAGAGCGTGCCGTCAGTCAGCAGCCCGGCCTCGGCCAGCAGCCGCTCCATGGTCTCGACACCGGATTCGGTCAGCGTCACCGCGCGCTGCTTCTCGTCCTTCTCGAAATCCTCGACCGTGAGTTTGGGGATGAGGCGGTCGACCCTGGTATAGAGTTCGGAATTGTCCTCGGTCGGGCCCGAGATGATGAGCGGCGTGCGCGCCTCGTCGACCAGGATCGAATCGACCTCGTCGACCACGGCGAAATTGAAGGCGCGTTGGACCATTTCCTCGCGCCGGAACTTCATATTGTCGCGCAGGTAATCGAAGCCCAGCTCGTTATTGGTGCTGTAGGTGATGTCGCAGGCATAGGCCGCCCGCCGCTCGTCATCCGACAGATTCTGCACGATCACGCCGACGGTGAGGCCGAGGAAGCGATGGACCTGGCCCATCCAATCCGAATCGCGCCGGGCCAGATAGTCGTTGACGGTGACGACATGGACGCCCTTGCCGGCGAGCGCATTCAGATAGACGGAAAGGGTCGAGACCAGCGTCTTGCCTTCGCCGGTCTTCATCTCGGCGATCATGCCGCGATGCAGCACGATGGCGCCCATCAGCTGGACGTCATAGTGACGCTGGCCGAGCACGCGCTTGGCCGCCTCGCGCACGGTGGCGAAGGCATCGGGCAGGATATCGTCCAGCGTTTCGCCCTGCTCCAGCCGTTCCCGGAACACGCGCGTCCGGTCGGCGAGCGCCGCATCGTCGAGCGCTTCGAGTTCGGCCTCGAGCGCATTGATGGCCCGGATCTCGCCGTTCAACCCTTTCACGAACCGGTCGTTTGCAGAACCAAATAGCCGCCGGGCAAGGGCACCAAGCATCAATACCTCTAAATAAGGAGAGCCGGGACCTGCGTCCCGGGACGGCCTGACACATAGGGAGAACCGCTTCGGAAGTCAATCTTCGGGCCGGGGAACAGTTTACTTGGCAGCCCTATTGTGCTTTATGGCGCGGGCTTGGCGCCGATCGGTTGCCCTGCCCCGACGCGGCGTGCCGCATCCGGGCATGCCGCCCGATGGGGCGCCGTTGCGCGCATAATTTCGCCGGAGCGCCTCCGTTGCGCTCTTCCGCCTGTCGCCCATTCCAAGGAATTCCCATGCATCGCCTGCCGTCGTCCGCCCCGAGCCTGCGGCCCGCTCTCTTCGCGCTGCTGCTGGCGCTGCCCTTCGCCGCGCAAGCCGCCGAGGCGCCGAAGCAGCCCGCCGCCGCCCCTGCCGCCGCCGCCGATCCCGTCGTGATCAAGATCAACGGATCGGATATCCACCGGTCCGAAGTCGTCGCCATCCAGCGCAGCCTCGGCCAGCAGGCCGCGAGCATGCCGCTCGAACAGTTCTATCAACGGATCCAGGAGCGGCTGATCGTCAGCAAGCTGCTCGGCGACGCCGCCAAGGCCGCCAAGCTCGACACCGACCCCGAGGTCAAGGCCGATGTGGCCAAGGCCCAGGATGAGCTCAAGGCCCAGCTGGCGAAGGCCCAGGAGCAGATCGTCACCAAGGTCTTCGTCAGCCATCTCGAAGCCAAGGCCGCGACCGACGCCGCCGTCAAGGCGCTCTACGACAAGAACTTCAAGGACAAGCCGGGCGAGCCCGAGGTCCATGCCCGTCACATCCTGGTGGATTCCGAGGACGAGGCCAAGGCCATCATCGCCGATCTCGACAAGGGTGGCGATTTCGGCAAGATCGCCGACGAGAAGAGCAAGGACAAGGGCGGCAATGGCGGTGACCTCGGCTGGTTCACCAAGGACAAGATGGTGCCGGAATTCTCCACGGCCGCCTTCAAGCTGGCGAAGGGCGAATACACCAAGGCGCCGGTCAAGTCGCAATTCGGCTGGCATGTGATCCAGGTCGAGGACACCCGCGTCGCTCCGCCGCAGACCTTCGATGAGGTCAAGGACAAGCTCAAGGCCGAACTCGGCAACGAAGCCGTCGAGGCCAAGATCAAGGAGCTGCAAGGCAAGGCCAAGATCGAGGTGTTCCAGGTCGACGGCTCGCCGATGCCGCCGCCGGCCCCGCCGGCCGCCCCGGCTGCTCCGGCCGCCGGCCCGACCCTGGTGCCGACCCCGGCCCCGGCCAAGTAAGCTGAGGGGTGCCCAGCGTCGGGCACCCCAGGCTCCTTTTGGGGCTGAGTAGGCAATGTTTCGCCCGACGAACCCTCGCCCGCTGGGCGGGAGAGGGTGGCGAGCAGAGCGAAGCCGGGTGAGGGTGAGCGCTGCGGACGTGCAGAACTGCAGCGGCGTGGCCGGAGCACCCACCCTCACCCTCCCGCTGACGCGGGCCCCTCCCTCTCCCGCCAAGCGGGCGAGGGGCTCGTTTATCGTAGTGCCAATGGCGACGAGACCGCGCCGCGGAAGACAGAGCCGATGTCCGACCAGAAATCTCCCCTCGCTCCTGCCGAATTCCCGCCCCTGAAGCCGATCGCCGGTGTGCGCCTCAGCGCCACCGCCTGCGGCATCCGCTACCAGAACCGCGTCGACCTCATGGTCGCCGTGCTCGATCCGGGCAGCACCATCGCCGGCGTCTTCACCCGCTCGCGCACGCCGGGTGCTCCAGTCACCTGGTGCCGCGAGATTCTGCCCAAGGGCAGCGTCCGGGCCGTGGTGGTGAATTCCGGCAATTCCAACGTCTTCACCGGCAAGGCCGGGCGCCGGATCGTCGAGGACACCGCGGCGGCCGCGGCCAAGGCGGTCGGCTGCGCCGTGGACGAGGTCTATATCTCCTCGACTGGCGTCATCGGCGAAGTGCCGCCGGGCGAGAAGTTGATCGCTGCGTTGCCCGACGCCATCGCCGCGGTGACGCCGGAGGCTTGGGATGAAGCGGCGCGCGCGATCCTGACCACCGACACCTTCCCCAAGGGTGCGACCCGGACCGCCCGGATCGACGGTATCGAAATCACCATCAACGGCTTCGTCAAAGGCTCGGGCATGATCGCGCCCGATATGGCGACGATGCTGGGCTATGTCTTCACCGATGCCGCTCTGCCCGCCCCCGTACTGCAGGCGCTGTTGAGTGCCGGCACCGAGCGCTCGTTCAACTGCACCACGGTCGACGGCGACACCTCGACCAGCGACACCGTGCTGCTGATCGCCACGGCCAAGGCAGGCCATGGCCCGGTCACCAGCGCCGCCGACCCGCGCCTGCGCGACTTCAAGCGCCAGCTCGACGATCTGCTGCGCGACCTCGCCATCCAGATCGTGCGCGACGGCGAGGGGGCGGAAAAGCTGGTCGAGATCCGCGTTTCGGGCGCCGTCTCGGCCAAAAGCGCAAAGCGTATCGGCCTCGCCATCGGCAATTCGCCGCTGGTCAAGACCGCGATCGCTGCCGGCGACGCCAATTGGGGCCGCATCGTCATGGCGGTCGGCAAATGCGGTGAGCGGGTCGACCGCGATCTGCTGGCGATTTCGGTCGGCGGCACGCGCATCGCCGCCGAGGGCGGGCCGGTGCCGGGCTATGACGAGGCGCCGGTCGCCGCCCATATGGCCGGGCGCGAGATCCTGATCGAAATCGAAATCGGCCTCGGCCGCGGCAAAGGCACGGTCTGGACCTGCGACCTCACCCATCGCTATATCGATATCAATGGCAGCTATCGCAGCTGACCCGCCGATCGGCCCGGCGCCGATCGAGGGCGAGCGGCTGGTGCTGCGCGTCTTCGCCGCCGGCGAGGCGGCGGCGCTGGCCGGGCTGCTCATCGATTTCGAGGTCGTGCGCTTCGCCGGCGAGATTCCCTGGCCCTATGAT
>Ga0302314_10015164_pt1 | contig 13122 bp, 14 predicted proteins | sample III_Palsa_N2_3_FD_200533 | JGI IMG/M metagenome (GOLD analysis project Ga0302314, IMG submission 200533) | Peat permafrost microbial communities from Stordalen Mire near Abisko, Sweden - III_Palsa_N2_3 | ecosystem: Environmental > Terrestrial > Soil > Palsa > Peat permafrost | place: Sweden...
AGTTCGGTGTTCTCGGCCCCCGCGGTCACCGTAGCCACGTCCGAGAGCCGGACGGGGGCGTTGTTCTGATAGGCGATGATCTGCTTGGCGTAGTCGTCCGCGGTCAGCAGTTGGTCGTTGGCGTCGATGGAGTATCCCCGGCTTGGACCGTCGAAGTTGCCCTTGGCGCCGTTCGAATTGGCCGACGAGATGGCGGTGCTGAGCTGGGAGAGCGACAGGCCGTAGCTGGCGAGCCGCTCGGCGTTGGCCTGGACCCGCACCGCCGGGCGCTGGCCGCCGCTGATGGAGACGAGCCCCACCCCGGGCAGCTGGGAGATCTTCTGGCCCAGCTGCTGATCGCCGAAGCTCTCTACCGTGGTCAGCGGGACGGTCTTGGACGTCAGAGCCAGGGTCAGCACCGGGGCGTCCGCCGGGTTGATCTTGGCGTAGATCGGCGGGGCCGGAAGGTCCGTGGGCAGGAGCGCCTGGGCGGCGTTGATGGCGGCCTGAACCTCCTGCTCGGCCACATCCAGGCTGAGGCTGAGGTCGAACTGCAGATTGATCACCGACGAGCCGCTCGAACTGGTCGACGACATGCGGTTGAGCTGCGACATCTGGCCGAACTGGACTTCGAGCGGCGCGGTCACCGTGGTCGCCATCACTTCGGGACTGGCGCCGGGATAGGAGGTGGTGACCTGAATGGTCGGATAGTCCACCTCCGGCAGGGCCGAGAGCGGCAGCAGGCGGAACGCGACCATGCCGGCGAGCAGGATCGCCGCCATCAGCAGCGACGTCGCCACCGGCCTGGTGATGAATGGGCGGGAGGGATTCACGGGCGCGGGGTCCCCCGCGCGCTAGCGTCCGCGCCGCCAAACGGCCGGCTGATCATGCCCCGGCCGGGCTCCCGCCGACGGCGGGCGCCGCCGATCCGGGCGTCCCGTGGCGGTGGCCACCCACACGTCCTTGCCAGCCTCCCGCGGGGGGTTTGCCTCCTGCGCCCGGCGCAGGCGGGACCGCAGGCGGGGACGGCGCGGCGTCTGCCGGCGCCGCCTCATTGGCGGCGGCGGAGCGATGATGGCCATGACCGCCGCGGCTGCCTCCCGGCGTCTGGCCGGGCAGGATCACCGTCGCGCCATCGCGCAGGCGGTCGCCGCCGTCGGTGATCACCGACTCGCCCACGTTCAGGCCGGAAACTATGGAGACCGTTTCGGGAGTCCCAGGTCCCGCCTTCACGAGGCGAGACTTCACTGTCTTGTTCGGCTGCAGGACCCAGACGAAATCGCCTTGCGGCCCGTGGCGTGTCGCCGTGGTCGGCACCACCACCTGATTGCGAAGCGTGTCGACCAGAAGCACGACGTTCACGAACTGGTTCGGGAACAGGCCGGCGCCGGGGTTGGCGAACTGGGCCTTGGCTTTGACCGTGCCGGTGGTGGGATCGATCAGGTTATCGAGCGTGGACAGCGTTCCGGTGGCGATCACGGCGCCGCCGTCACGATCGTAGGCCGTGGTCGGCAGACCCTTGGCCCCATGCTTGACGATTGAGGCGATGGCCTCCTCCGGCGCCGAGAACACGATGGCGATCGGGTCGACCTGGGTGACCACGGTGAACGGCGTGGTCTGATTGGCCGTGATTTGGTTGCCGGCGTCGATCTGGCGCAGGCCGATCCTGCCGGAGACCGGCGAGGTGATGCGGGTGAAGGAGAGGTTGAGCCTGGCGTTGCCGACACCGGCCTTGTCGTTGGCGACGGTGGCCTCATCTTGCTTCACCAGCGCGGCCTGGGTGTCGTAGGTCTGGCCGGCGATGGAATCGGTCGCGCGCAGCGTGGCGTAGCGTTGCAGGTCGAGCTTGGCGTCGGCGAGCAGGGCTTCGTCGTGCAGGAGCGTCGCCTGGGCCTGATCCAGCGCCACTTGGAACGGGCGCGGATCGATCTGGACCAGGAGCTGGCCCTTGCGCACCAATTGGCCCTCCTTGAACGCCACCTTGTCGAGCATCCCGGAGACACGGGCCTGCAAGCTCACCGTGGCGAGCGGGGTCACAGTTCCAAGGGCGCTGACGGTGATCGGAATGTCGCCCAGAACGGCCTTGGCGACGCCAACCGTGATCGGCGGCCGCGCTCCCGGACCGCCCGACGCGGCGCCTGCCCGCCCGGCCCGCCCGCCCCTGCCGCCGCCGGACCCCGGCGCGGCCCCATGCCTGGCGCAGAACGTGAGGAAAACGGCGAGCGCCAGGGCGATCAGGATGACGACCAGGATGGCGACGGCGTTGCGCCAAGCCGGCCGCCGCGGGGGCGGCGGCGAAGAAGGTCGACGCGGCGCGGGGATAGTTTCGCTCATTCACCTTCCAAAGCTTGGCCGCGGGCGCGCCGGCGGCGCCGCCAGATGTCACAGAGTTGCGCCATTGAAATTGCGGGCGCGACATCGATCGACAATTTTCTCTCGGTCGTCGCTCGCCGGTTTAAAGACGCCGCGTTTATCTGCTAGGGCGTGGCGCATGGCGAGGCGGGGGATCATTTTAGCCGGTGGCACGGGTACCAGGCTCTACCCTCTCACGGTCTCAGTTAGCAAACAGCTGATGCCGGTTTTCGATAAGCCGATGATCTACTACCCGCTCTCGGTGCTGATGATGGCCGGGATCCGCGAGGTGCTGGTCATCACCACGCCGCATGAGCAGGAAGCCTTTCGCCGCCTGCTGGGCGACGGCTCGCGCTGGGGTCTCCAGATCAGCTACGCCAGTCAGCCCAAGCCCGACGGTCTCGCGCAAGCCTTCCGCATAGGGGCCGACTTCGTCGGCGGCGCGCCCTCGGCGCTCATCCTGGGCGACAATCTCTTCTATGGCGCCAACCTCCAGGACATCCTGCACCGGGCGACGGCGCGGGACCACGGCGCGACCGTGTTCGCCTATCGCGTGAAGAACCCGTCGCAATACGGCGTCGTGTCCTTCGACGACCAGGGCCGTGCGATGACGATCGAGGAGAAGCCGGCGGTTCCGAAATCGAACCACGCCGTCACCGGTCTCTACTTCTACGACACGCGCGTCGTGAACTATGCGGCGGACCTCGCGCCATCGCCGCGTGGCGAACTGGAGATCACCGACCTCAATCGCAAATACCTGGAGGCTGGCGACATGCATGTGGAGTCGCTGGGCCGCGGTCACGCCTGGCTCGACACCGGCACCCACGCCGGCCTCGTGGACGCCGCCGTGTTCGTGCGCATCATCGAGGAGCGCGAAGGCCTGAAGATCTGCTGTCCCGAAGAGATAGCCTGGCGGCAGGGCTACATCACCGACGCGGAGTTGGAGTCGCTGGCCGCGCCGCTGCGATCGAGCGGCTACGGCGAATATCTGTTGTCATTGCTGATGGAAGGCTCGCCCACGTGAAGTTCCTGCCGACGCCGGTCGACGGCGCGATGCTTATCGAGCCTCAGGTGTTCGGCGACGAACGCGGCTTCTTCATGGAAACCTGGCACACGCAGAAATTCGCTGACGCCGGGATCGACATTGGCTTTGTCCAAGACAACCACAGCCGGTCGGGCAAGGGCGTGCTGCGTGGCCTGCACTACCAATTGCCCAATCCGCAGGGAAAGCTGGTGCGCGTCGTCCAGGGCGCGGTCTACGACGTTGTGGTCGATCTGCGCCGCGCGTCGCCCACTTTCGGCCGCTGGTTCGGCGCCGAGCTGAACACCGACAACAAGCGCTTCCTTTGGGCGCCGCCGGGCGTGGCGCACGGCTTCCTTACCCTCTCCGATCCCACCGACTTCGTCTACAAGTGCAGTGCGCTCTATTCGCCCGCCGATGAGCGCGCCGTGCGCTGGGACGATCCCGCCCTCGCCATCGGCTGGCCGCTCGCCCCGGGCCAGCGGCCGGTTTTGTCGGCCAAGGACGCCGCCGCGCCGTTGTTCGCCGACGCGGTTACCTACCCATGAAAGCGCTCGTAACCGGCGCTGGCGGCCAGCTCGGCAGGGCCGTGATCGCGGCCGCGCCCGCCGGCTGGACGATCCAAGCCGCGGCGCACGCAGATATCGACATCGGCGATGCGGCGGCCGTGGACGCGGCCGTCGGCGCGCTGCGACCGGAGGTCATCGTCAACGCCGCCGCCTACACGGCCGTTGACCGCGCCGAGAGCGAGGTTGAGCTCGCCTTCCGGGTCAACCGCGACGGCGCCGGCAATCTGGCCGCGGCCGCCGCACGGTCGGGCGCGCGCATGATCCACGTCTCCACCGACTTCGTTTTCGATGGCGCTTCCGGTCGGCCCTATCGGCCAGATGACGCCACCGCGCCGCTGGGCGTCTACGGCGCCTCGAAGCTGGCGGGCGAGGCGGCCGTTGCCCTGGCCGCGCCGCGGGCGCTGATCGTGCGCACGGCGTGGGTCTATGGGCCGGTGGGGGCCAATTTCCTCCTCACCATGCTGCGACTGATGGCTTCGCGGCCAGAGCTGGGAGTCGTCGCTGACCAGATTGGCGCGCCGACCTCGACCGCCACGCTCGCCTCTGCCCTGTGGGGCCTCCTCGACACGGGCGCCGAAGGCACATGGCACTTCGCCGACGCCGGCGCGGCGTCGTGGTACGACTTCGCCCAGGCGATCGCGGAAGAGGCCGTCGCAGCCGGCGTGCTCGCCAAGGCGGCGCGGGTGAAGCCGATCACCACCGCCGACTATCCGACGCCGGCCAAGCGGCCCTCCTACAGTGTGCTCGACAGAAGCGCGACGTACGCACGGCTCGGGCGCCCGGCCCCGCATTGGCGTGTGGCTCTGCGCGATGTCCTCGGGGGGATGAAAACGGCGTCATGAAATCCTTGCTTGTCACCGGCGGCGCCGGCTTCATCGGCGCCAACTTCCTGCGTCACTGGCGTGGACATCATCCCGACGACGAGATCGTGGTGCTCGACGCCCTCACCTACGCCGGCAACCGCGCCAATCTCGAGGGCCTCGCCGGCGTGCGGTTCGTTCACGGCGACATTCGCGATCAGCCCCTGGTGGAGACACTGCTCGACGAGCATCGTGTCGACACGATCGTGCACTTCGCCGCCGAGAGTCACGTCGACCGCTCCATTCACGACCCCGACGCGTTCATCGACGCTAACGTGGTCGGGACCCACACCCTTCTGAAGGCCGCCAGGAAGGCATGGCTCGAGCCGGGATCCGGCCGTCCGCACCGGTTCCACCACGTCTCCACCGACGAGGTTTACGGCAGCCTGGCGCCAGCGGACCCCGCCTTCCACGAACTCACGCCCTACGCGCCCAATTCGCCGTATGCGGCGAGCAAGGCGGCGTCCGACCACTTCGTCCGCGCCTACCATCGCACCTACGGCCTGGAGACCACGATCTCCAACTGCTCCAACAACTTCGGCCCCTATCAGCATCCCGAGAAGCTGATCCCGTTCTTCCTGATCAACGCGCTGCACGGGCGTCCCTTGCCGGTCTATGGCGACGGACAGAACGTGCGGGACTGGCTCGATGTCGCCGACCACTGCCGAGCCATCGAACTGATCCTCGAAAAGGGCCGCCCCGGCCAATGCTACAATGTGGGCGGCGGCTCGGAACTGCCCAACCTCGACCTCATCGACCGCCTGTGTGCGGCGGTGGACGCGGCCTTCGCCGGCGACCCGTCCCTGGCGGACTGCTTCGCCAGCGCCCCGGCGGCCAAGGGGGCGCCATCCACGTCCCTGCTCGAGCACGTTCCCGATCGTCTGGGCCACGACCGCCGGTACGCCATCGACGACAGAAAGATCCGCGCCGAGCTCGGCTACGCGCCGAGCGGCGACTTCGCCGCCAGCCTGGCCTCGACCCTGGCCTGGTATCTGGGCAACGAGGGCTGGTGGCGGCCGATGATCGGCGCCTCCTACCAGACCTGGCTCGCGACAAACTACGGCGGCGAACCCAAGGCAGCGCTCACGGCCTGAAGGCGGTTCGCCGCCTGCCCGGGCCATCGCGCCCCGGGCGACGCCCGGAGCGCGGGAAGGGTCAGCTGGGCCGCAGGGCGTTCTTCACGCCAAGGACCTCGATCGGCTCGATCGACGGCGGAGCGGCAAGCAACTCCGGCGCGTTGGCCATGAGCGCCTGGGCGATCGGACCCGAGAGGTGCGCCTGGCGTCCGCTCTCGTCGTAGAACGCGTCGAACACACCGAACACTGAGGGCGACAGCCGCAACGCGAACCAGAGTGGCGTCGTCGGCTCCTGGTGGGCGAGCGCCAGGCCGTTGGCGAGGAAGGCCTCCACGGCGGCTTCTTTGCCAGGCTTGGCCTCCAGGCGGGCGAACAGGGCGAGTTTGGGCATATCACGTCTCCTTAGGGCGGCGGTATCGCCGGCGGGGATTGGCATAACCCCGGCGGCGGACGCGACGCCATTGTCAAAAATGACATCTATGATACCGATAACGTCATGAAAATCGACGTTCTCGTCCTCGACGGAGCCTTCGACACGGGGCTGGCCACCACCCTCGACGCCTTAAGCACGGCCAATGAGTTGGCTCAGATGCAGGGGCAGGACTCGCTCGCCTTCGACGTCCGCGTCGTGGGCATGCGTCGCCATGTGCGCACCGCCCACGGCCTGCGCGTTCCGACCATCGCGGCAGATCCGTCGCGGCGCGCCGACTGGGTGGTGGTCCCTGCCATCGGCTACAAGACGCCCGGACCGCTGGAGCGGGCTCTCGCGCGTCCTGACGTCGCCGACGCCGCGCGCGCCTTGCGAGTCTGGTCGCGAGCCGGCGCGCACACGGCCGCCGCCTGCATCGGCACCTTCGTGCTGGCCGAATCGGGCCTGCTCGACCACCAGATCGCCACCACCACCTGGTGGCTCGCGCCGCTGTTTCGCCAGCGATATCCCAGCGTGCGGCTGGACGAGAGCCGGATGATCGTCGCTTCGGGCTCGGTCGCCACCGCCGGCGCGGCCCTCAGCCATATCGATCTCGCCCTGTGGCTTGTCCGCCAGGCGAGCCCGGAACTCGCCGCTCTCACCGCCCGGTACCTCATCGTGGATTCGCGGCCGACCCAGTCGGCTTATGCGATCATCGACCATCTGACGCATGCCGATCCCCTGGTGTCGTCGTTCGAGCGCTGGGCGCGCGAGCGCATGGCCGAGGGCTTCTCCCTCGACGACGCGGCGGATGCGCTGCACACCAACAAGCGCACCCTGGCCCGGCGCATCGGCGAGGCGCTCGGCAAGAGCCCGCTCGGCTACTTCCAGGACCTGCGCGTCGAGCGCGCAGTGCATCTGCTCAAGACCAGCAGCTGTTCGGTCGATGAGATCGCCGCGGCGGTCGGCTACGCCGAAGGCGTCACCCTGCGCGCCCTCCTGCGCCGCCGCCTCGGCCGCGGCGTGCGCGAGCTACGCCGGAGCGAGTGAACCGGCGGACGCCTTCGGGTCCTGCGCCCCGCCTGCTCCACCCTCAAAGCCCGGCTGTGGTGAAGGCGTCGCTGAGCCGGAGGGCCATTTCGTGTCCCGGCAGGGCCCGCTGGCCCTCCATGGCGGCGGAGTAGATCAGGTCGCGCTTGTCGCCGGCGATGCGCCCCTCCGCCCAGCCCACGGTTCGCGAGCCGTCGGCGGTAGTCGGGCAGCTCGCGCGCCTGGGGCGGTCGACGTCGGCCAGCGCCAGGGCCTTCCTGGCCGTGAGCGCGCCGGCGCGATCACACGCCGGCAGCGCCCGCGTGCAGTTGAAGTCGACCCCGTACTGATAGATCACCCGGCGCGTGGCGCGCTGGGCGATCAGCACGCAGGTGTTGGGATCGCCGATCGAGGTGGCGATGGCATGGTCGAGCGCATCGTTGGGCAAAATCGGGCCCTTTGGGCCGCATCCGCTCAATGCGGCCGACAACGCCAGCCAGGTGAGCGCGCGGACCGTCATGGCCGGCGCGCCTTGCCGGGTTTGGGCAGCAGGGCCACCAGGGCGTCGTGATCGAGATAGCCCTGCTTCTTCTTGTCCAGCAGGTCGAAGCGGCGATCGGCGGCCGCGATCCATTCGGCCAGGTTGATCCTGGAGTTGAGATCCGAATCCGCCCCGCTCACCGGCTCGGGCTCGCTGAGCAGCGCCACCGCCGGCGCACCCTGCGGGTCGTCGCCCGACAGTCCCTGGCCATCGACGGCCAGTTCGGGGGCGACGGACCTCTCGTAGGCCGCGATCTCGAAACCATCTATGACGCCGTCGTTGTCGGCGTCGAGTTGCTTGAAGAAGCGCCCGGCATCGGCGCGGAACTCCTCGCGGTCGATCTTGCCGTCGTGGTTGGTGTCGGCGTGCGCGAACCAGGCCTCGAACGGGTCGGGCGCGCCCGGCGTCGGCCGGAAAGGCTCCCCGGAGGGGCTGATGAACACCCGGCCCGCGGCGGGGTTCGGGATCGGCGGCGCGCCCGTGACATTTCCGGCGACGCATACGGCCACCAGCAGAGCCAAGCCGCTGAGTCTGGTCGCCAAGCCCATCAGCCTTCCAATGTAAATCCGCCGAGCCAGGTTTGCCAGATCGTCACCATCAGCCAGTGCAGGCCCACCGCCGGCCACAGCGATCCCGTGCGCCAGCGGATCACGCCACAGCCCAGCCCCAGGAGCGCGGCGCAGGCCAGGAAGTCCGGACGGGTGAACATCCGCGACGCCTGGGGCAGGAAGGTCTTGGCCTCGACCACGTGCCACAGGGTGAAGACGCCGGTCACCGCGGCCAGCGCCGACCACGGCCGGCGGGTCTCACTGCGATCTGGGACCAGCAGGCCGCGGAAGCTCGCCTCCTCGCCGATGGCCGGAGCGATGAGCGTGGTCAGAAGGCGCGATGGCAGGCCGCGGGTGTTCGGCGGTCCGACGGCGTAGAGGCCGCTGGAAAACCCCACCGCGCCGATCGCCGCCAGGGTGATTGCGCCGACGCCGGCCGCGTACACCCAGCCGCGCGCATCCGGCCAGGTGGTGACGGACCGCCCAAGCCGCGAAACCGCCGCCCCGATCAACTGGTCCACCGCAACGTCGTCGCCTCGACCGGATTGACGAACGGGCGGCCGGCGCGCCGGCTGGCGGTCCACTCGCGCTTCAGCGCCTGGTACCATTTGGCCTGCCGGTCGGCGTCGTCGATCCACATCAGCGCCGGGTCGTACTTCAGGCCCTGGTTCTGCAGGTCGACCATGTCGCCGTCCTGCTCGAGGAAGCGCCGCGCGCCGGCCTTGATGAACGGCGCAGCCGCCAGGAACACCGGGTGGTCGGACCACACGATCTGGGTGATGCGCGTCATCGCCCCGTCGCGTGGCGTCAGGCAGGTCAGCGACAGCACCTGGCGCTTGCCCACGGTGATGTGCTCCCAGCGCAGGCCGGGCAGCCTGAAGGTGATCTCGGTGAGCGGCTGGCCGCCCAGCAGGGCGTAGGCGCGGGAGTTCTTCGAGGGGGGATGCCGCACCATCACGAACCCCGCTTCCGACGGCTCGAAGCGCTTGGCCTTGCTGTGCATCGAAGCCCGCGAGCGCCACCACCACTGCCGGTGCACGTAGGGCCCGTGGGCGGGGTCCATCAGGCCGACGACCGCATGGTCGATGTGGGCGGCGATGTCGATCCGGTCGACCAGCTTGGGCGCGCCGCCGACGACGCCCGGGAAGGTCGGGGGCGGACCGGGCTCGCTCGCCTCGCGCGGATCCTCCGCCACCCAGATGAACACCATCCCCTGGCTCTCGGCGGCAGGATAGCGGCGCACGCGCACCCGCGAGAGGTCGAACGCGTCGACGTCGGTCAGCGAGGGGATGGCGACGCACGCCCCGTCGGCGGCGAACCGCCAGCCGTGATAGGGGCATTCCACGCTCTGCGTCCCGCCCGCCTCGCGGGCGAAGCGGCCTGCGGACAGCGGCGCGGCGCGGTGCGGGCAGATGTCGCGCAGCGCCACGACCGCGCCGCCGGGCGCGCGGCCTAGCATCACCGGCTCGCCCAGGATCTCATGGCGCGCCAGATGGCCCGGCTTCAGGTCGCTGGAAAGCGCCGCGAAGTACCAGATGTCCTTTAGGAAGCCGCGGCCGAACCCGGTGGCCGGCGCGGCCGCAGCCTTGATGTCGCCGTCGGGCATGGCGGCATTTAGCGACCCGCGTGGTCCCCGCGCAATGGCCGCCGCCAGCGCCCCCTCCGTCTCGGCGCAAGAGGGCGCCGAGCCTCCTCCCCCGCGGGCGGGGGAGGAGGCTCGGTGTTGAAGCGTTTCTGCCTCTTTCTTCCCCTCCCCCGCTTGCGGGGAGGTGGCGGCCCGCCCCTTTCTTGCGGGAGGACGGAGGGGGCGCGCCACCGCGCGGCCGCGATGCGCGCCTTGACCTCATGCGGCCCTCGCCCGATGGTCGGGCCAAATCAAACATCTGTTCAAAGGGAGCGCGGCCATGGAGCTGTTCGATCTTACCGGCAAGGTCGCGGTGGTCACCGGCTCGACCAAGGGCATCGGCAAGGCCATCGCCGAGCGCCTGGCAGAGCACGGCGCCAAGGTGGTCATCTCCTCGCGCAAGGCCAACGCCTGCGAAACCGTCGCCGCCGAAATCAACGTCAAGCATCCAGGCGCCGCCATCGCCGTTCCGGCCAACATCTCCTCCAAGGACGACCTGCAGCGCCTGGTCGACGAGACGCGCCGGGCCTTCGGCAAGATCGACATCCTGGTCTGCAACGCGGCCTCCAATCCCTACTACGGCCCGATGAGCGGCCTGCCTGACGACGCCTTCCGCAAGATCCTCGACAACAACATCGTCTCCAACCACTGGCTGATCCACATGGTCGCGCCGGAGATGAGCGCGCGGAAGGATGGCGCGATCATCATCGTCTCGTCGGTGGGCGGCCTGCGCGGCACGCGGGTCCTGGGCGCCTACGGCATCTCCAAGGCCGCCGACATGCAGCTGGCCCGCAACCTTGCCCAGGAGCTCTCGCCCGACAACATCCGCGTCAATTGCATCGCCCCTGGCCTGGTGAAGACCGACTTCGCCCGCGCCCTGTGGGACACCCCCGAGGCCGAGCACCGCTCCAGCGTCCTCACGCCCCTGCGCCGGCTGGGCGAGCCCGACGACATCGCCGGCGCCGCCGTCTTCCTCGCCTCCCGCGCCGGCGCCTGGATGACCGGCCAGACCATCGTCATCGACGGCGGCTCGACCAGCTGAGTGCGCGAAGCGCGATTCCAGACTCGGCTCTTAACCTTCCAGGTATCCACCTTGGCGTCTTGGCGACTTGGTGTTTCCCTTACCTTCTTACGCGTGGTCGTACTTCATCGCCGCCAGGTGATTGCCCTCGGTGTCTTCGATCGAGACCAGTTCGCCGACGCCCTCGATGCGGAACGGCGGCATCGTCACCTTGCCGCCGGCGGCCGCGACGGCGGCCTGCGTGGCCGCCAGGTCGTCCACGCCGACGGTGATCTCGAAGCCGCGCATGCCCTCGCCGGACAGGGGCGCATGGCGGCCGTGCAGGGCCCCCGGCAAGCCGGCGTTGGTGATCTGGTAGAAGCCGGGCGGCCCCCAGGCCTGGAACGCCCAGCCGAACACCGCCGAATAGAAGGCGATGGCGCGGTCGAGGTCGTCGGCGTGGATGGCGAAGTGGCTGACCGGATCGGCCATGGTCAAGTCTCCCTGGGGTCTAAGGGTTCCGTCGAAAATCATCCTGCCTTGTAGGCGATCGAGAGGTCCCGCGCCCTGGCCAGCCGCCGCGCGCCCTCCTCCAGGGTCTGGCCGCGCTTGGCGAAGCACAGGCGCGCGATCGAGGTCACCGGGTCCGTCTCGTAGAAGGCCGATACAGGGATGGCGGCCACGCCGGCTTCCTTCACCGCCCGCAGGCAGAACGACTTGTCGTCCTCGGTCACGCCGGAGGCCGCCAGGTCGACGTTGAGGAAATAGGTCCCCTGGCTCGGCAGGGTGGCGAAGCCTTCCCGCCGCAGCGCGCCGGCGAGATGATCGCGCGAGGCCGCCAGCTCGCCGGGCATGGTCTCGAACCAGGCGTCGCTGTTGGCCAGTCCGAAGGCCACCGCCGACTGCAGATTGGGCGGCGTGGTGAAGGTCAGGAACTGGTGCGCCTTGGCCAGGACCTGCGTCAGCGGCGGCGCAGCGATCAGGAAGCCCACCTTCCAGCCGGTCAGGGCGAACATCTTGCCGGCCGATCCGATCTTGACCGTACGCTCGCGCATGCCGGGAAAACCCATCAGTGGCCGATGAACGGCGCCGTCGAACACCACCTGCTCCCACACCTCGTCGCACACCGCGACCGTGTCGAAGCGCACGCAGAACTCGGCGAGCAGGGCGAGGTCCTCGTCCGGGCAGAGGGTCGCGGTGGGGTTGAGCGGCGTGTTCAGCGCCACCAGCCGCGTGCGCGGCGAGAACGCCGCCTCCAGCGCCGCCCGGTCGAAGCGCCAGTGCGGCGGCTCCAGGCGCACGATCACCGGCGTGCCGCCGGCGCGGCGCACCATGGGCGCATAGGCGTCGTACAGCGGCGCGAACAGCACCACCTCGTCGCCGGGCTCGATCAAGGCGAGGAAGGCGCAGGCGAGCGCTTCGGTGGCGCCCGAGGTCACCGTCACCTCGCTCGCCCAATCGAGCTCCAGGCCCTGGAAGCGCGCATAGTGCCGGGCTACGGCCGCGCGCAGCTCCGGCACGCCGCCCATGGGCGGATACTGGTTGTCGCCGTTCAGCACCGCCTCGGCCGCGGCGCGGCGGATCGCCTCGGGGCCCGGCTGGTCGGGGAAGCCTTGGCCGAGGTTGATCGCCTCGTGCTCGCGCGCCAGACCCGACATCACGGCGAAGATGGTGGTCGGCAGGGCGGCGTAGACGGCATTGGCCATGACGATGAAATCCTTATCATGGCCCCCATGCGGATCGTCGACTTTGAGCCCCAGTTCGCCGCGGCGTTCAAGGCCCTCAATGAGGCCTGGATCACACACCACTATGCGCTGGAAGCCAAGGATCACGAGATCCTGGGCGATCCCCAGGCCGAGGTCATCGACCGGGGCGGCGCCATCTTCATCGCGGTCGAGGACGACGCGGTGATCGGCTGCTGCGCGCTCAAGCCCATGGCCGACGGCGGATTCCAGCTGGCCAAGATGACCACGGCGGAGGCCGCGCGGGGCCGCGGCGTCGGCCGGGCGCTCATGGCCGCCTGCATCGAGCGCGCCCGCGCCCGCGGCGCGCCCCGGATCTACCTGGAGTCGGGCACGCGCCTGGGCCCTGCCCTCGCCCTCTATCGCGCGTTA
>Ga0302314_10015166_pt1 | contig 13119 bp, 14 predicted proteins | sample III_Palsa_N2_3_FD_200533 | JGI IMG/M metagenome (GOLD analysis project Ga0302314, IMG submission 200533) | Peat permafrost microbial communities from Stordalen Mire near Abisko, Sweden - III_Palsa_N2_3 | ecosystem: Environmental > Terrestrial > Soil > Palsa > Peat permafrost | place: Sweden...
GAGGCGTTGCGGAAATAGCCGCCGTAGAAGCCGCCGGCCATGCCTGTGAACACCGCACTCATGCACAGCGTGATGAGCCGCTGACGCGCCAGCGATATGCCGCGGCTGACGGCGTATTCCTCGTTGTCGCGCAAGGCGATGGCGCTGCGGCCGATCGGCGCGCGCACGAAAAGCCGCAGGCACAGCGTACTCGCCCCCAGCAGCCCAAGCGCGATGTAGTAGTAGCCGAGCTTGGCGTCGCGCACCATGTTGTGGCCCGGGATCGCGAGGGCGGGAATGCGCACGAGGCCGGAATTGCCGCCGGTGTAGTCGGACTCGCTGATGATCAGTTGCAGCACGAGCTGGCTGAAAGCGAAGCTGACCAGCACGATGTAGATGCCTTTGAGCCGCAGGATCGGCCCGGCCATGATCGCCGCCGCCAGCGCCGCCGCCGCGCCGGAGGCGAGCAACGCCAGCCACGGGTCGAGGCCAAGCAGCTTGGTCAGCATGCCGTAGGCGTAGAGGCCGACGCCGAACAGCGCGAGGTGGCCGAAATTGAAGATGCCGCCATAGCCGAGGCTCAGATCCCAGCTCGATGCGACGACGCCGTAGACATACACCATGATCAGCAGGTGCCGCAGGTAGACGTCGTGGATCACCGCTGGCAACACCGCCAGCACGACGAGGCCGGCCGCCATCAGGCCAAGTTCGCGCAGGAAGCTCATGCCAGGCCCCGTGTGCGGCCGGAAAACAGTCCCTCGGGTTTGACCATGAGCACGGCGATCAGCACCGCAAACAGCAGCGCCGGCGTCCAGTAGAAGCCGATGACATAGGTGCTGATCGCCTCGAACAGCGCGATGATGTAGGCGGCCATGATCGGGCCGCTGATGTTGGCCACTCCGCCGAAGATCACCACCACCAGCGCCTTGGACAGCGGTTCGGTGCCCATCTGCGGCGACATGAACTTGAAGCCGCCGAAGAACACGCCGGCCAGCGCCGCCAGCGCCGCCGCCAGCCCGAACGCGAGCGCGTAGAGCGCAGTGACGTTGATGCCGACGAGGTGGCAGGCATCCTCGTTCTGCGCGACGGCGCGCAAGGCGAGGCCGAGCCGCATGCGGTTCAGGAACAGCCACACGGCGCCGAGAATGATCGGCGTGATCACGATGATCGCCACCTGATGCAGCGAAATGCCGATGCCGTGGAAATCGACGTTGCCCTCGATCAGCGCCGGCAGCCCCAGCGGCCGCGGCCCCCAGACGAGTTGCGTGCCGTTCTCCAGCGCCGACGATGCCGCGAGCGTGGTGATGACGGCGACCAGCACCACGTCGCCGCGGCCGATGAACGGGCGCACCACAGCGGCCTGCAACAAAAAGCCGAAGGCCGCGACGACGAGCATCGAGAGCGGCAGCGACACCGCCATTGGCAGGCCGAACGCATCGGGGCTGACGAACTGCCACGCGACATAGGCGCCGAGCGTCATGAACACGCCGTGGCAGAAATTAAACACGCCGATCGTGGTCCACACCAACGCCAGCCCGACCGCCATCATCGCATACAGCGAGCCCATGAACAGCGCGCTGAGCAGGATCTGTACGAGCACCGTCACGTCAGCGGCCCCACCTGCTTGCCGAAATACATCTCCATGATCGCCTGATGGTTCATCATTTCGCCCGGACGGATTTCCGTCGCGATCTCGCCGTGGTTGACCAGGTACAGGTGGTCGGCGAGGTCGAGCAGGAATTCCACGTCCTGTTCGACCACCACCAGCGGCACCCCCTCGTCGGAAATCCGCTTGATGGCGGCGCACAACTCGTCCTTCAGCCGCGGCGCGAGGCCAAGCGTCGGCTCGTCCAGCACCAGCAGGCGCGGGTGGCTCATCAGTGCCACGCCGATCGAGACCATCTGCCGCTCGCCGCCTGAGAGCGTGCGCACCTGCTGGTTCCAGCGTTCGCGCAGCTTCGGGAAGATCGCCACCACGCGGTCGGCGTTCGCCGCCTCGTCGGCGCGGGCGCGGGACGGCCATGCGCCGAGCCGCAGCGTCTCGCGGATGGTGAGGTCGGGGAACAGCCGGTTGCCCTGCGGCACATGGATCAGGCCGAGTTCGACGATGTGGCGCGGCGCCATGCGGGTGATGTCGGTGCCGTCGAAGCGGATGGTGCCGCTCCAGGCGCGGATCAGGCCGGAGATGGTGCGCAGCAGCGTGGTCTTGCCGTGCCCGTTCGGGCCGAACAGCCCGACATTGCGGTTGCCGGTGGTGGCGATCGAGACGCCGTGCAGGATGCGGATGCGGCCGTAGCCGGATTCCAGGTTCTCGATTTCCAGGAGGTCGGCCATCAGGAATGCTTCCGGTCGCCAAGGTAGGCGCGGATCACTTCCGGGTCGCGCACCACGCTGTCCGGGTCGCCGAGCACCAGCACGCGGCCCTGGTTGAGCACCATCAGCCGTTGCGACAGCGCCAGCAGCACGGTCAGCACGTGCTCGATCAGCAGGATGGTGATGCCGCGCCCGGCAATGCGGCGGATCAGCGTGATCAGCGTCTCGATCTCCGGGCGCGTCAGGCCCGAAGCCGGCTCGTCGAGCATCAGCAGCTTTGGCGACATCGCGAGTGCCGTCGCCAGCATCAGGCATTTGCGGTCGTAGACGGAAAGTTCGGAGGCCGGGCGGGCAAAGTTTCGGCGCTCGAAACCGACGAACTCCAACGATGTCGCCACGCCCGCGCTGGCGCGGCCGCCAAGGCCGTAGGTCGCGCCCATCAAGGCGTTGTCGTAGAGGCTCAGTGTATCAAAGCTCGTTTCCCGCTGGAACGTGCGCGCAAGGCCGAGGCGCGCGATCTGGTGGCCCTTGAGGCCGGCCAGATCGCGCCCGTCGAACACCACGCGGCCTGCGTCCGGGCCGAACGGGATGCCGGAGATCACGTTGAACAGCGTGCTCTTGCCGCTGCCGTTCGGCCCGGCGATGCCAAAAATCTCGCCGCTGTCGACGGCGAACGAGACCTGATCGACGGCGCGCAGCGCGCCGAAGGACTTGACCGTCCCGTCAACCGTCAACAGCGACATTCTTGCGGCTTACTTCTTCATCCAGGGTGGAAGCTGGAATTCGCCGGTCGCGTATTGCGGCGGCGAGATCAGGGCGCGCTTGCCGTCCCAGATCTGGAAGAAGGTGATCGGGATATGGTCGTTGTCCTGCAACGTCAGGTGGGTCTTCGGCTCGAACTTGATCTGGCCGACGGCCGAAAGCTTGTCGGTGGCGCCGATCGCGGCGGCGATCGCCTTGTGGTCGGTCGGGTCGCCGACCTTCTTGAGCGCGTCGAGGTAGATGCCGATCATCTCGTACAGCGCGATGCCGTAGGTGCCGGTCTCCACGCCATATTTCTGCTTGAAGCGCGCGGTCAGTTCCTGCGCGCGCGGCAGCTTCGGCGAATCGATCACGCCGCCGAGCAGGTCGTACAGCACGCCGGTCGAGCCGGCGCCGGTGAGTTTCACGAATTCCGGCACGCTCGGCGCATATTGCAGGAACACCAGGCTGTCGGTCGGCTGTTCGAGAAACTGCTTCAGGAAGGTCGCAGAATTGTTCGGCAGGTAGTCGGTGTTGATGACCAGGTCGGGCGGATCGTTGCGCACCTTGGTGATGATGGTGCGCCAGTCGTTCACCTCGCCGAACGGCACCATTTCGTCGACGGTGATCGTCCAGCCATCGGCTACGAACTTCTTCTTCATCCCCTCCGAGATGCCCTTGGAATAGACGTTGTCGGAGGAGATGATCGCGACCTTGTGGTTCTTCAGCTTTACCTTGCCTTCGGCGGCGAGCTTGTCGACGATCACGGTCACATCGGTGCCGTACGCGTCGAACGGCGGCGACAGCGACCAGCAGCACCAGTATTTCGCGGGGTCGGGCGAGATGATGTCGCGCGTCTGCGCCGAGGTCGCGGCCAGCATGTACGGCATGCCGGCATCGGCCATCGTGTCGATCTCGAAATTCGTCAGGCTGGCATAGCCGGTCAGCATGAAATGGATGTCAGGGTCGCCGAGCAGGCGCTCGACCGTGCTGGTCACGTCGCCGGCGGCGCCGTCCTTCACGTCGCCGACGACGAGTTGCAGCTTGTAGCCGGCGACGCCGCCGGCTGCGTTCGCCTCGTCGATGGCCATCTGCGCACCGCGGATCGACTCCTGCCCGTCCGCGCTCGACTTGCCGGTGATCTGGCCGAGCAGGCCGATCTTCACCACCTTGTCGGCAGCGTGCGCGGGTGTGGCGAGCCAGCCCGCCGCCAGCGACAGCACCGCCAGCGACAACAGCCGCCGTCGCAGGCCGCCCGCCCGACTGGCAAACGATTCTCCGTCTCGCGTCATGTTCCCCGCCTCCTGTGTTGGCAATGTCATCGCTGCGGGCGGATGATAGCCGAGCACCCGCCGCGCGCCCCTATCAACGATGATAGTTTTGCGGCACTGCGTCAAAGCAACCCGGCTTGTAACGCCTTGAAGGCCGCGTGGAATTTGTTGGTGGCGCCGAGTTTCCGGATCGCCTTCTGGATGTGGTAGTCGATCGTCGGCTTGCTGCGGCCGACGATCTGGGCGATCTCCCACGCGGTCTTGCCGCGCATGGTCCAGCTCAGGCAGACGCGCTCGTGTTCGGTCAGCGCCACCGGCTCGCAGTCGGCGCGGCCGAGCAGGCGCTCCACCACCACGGCATGCACGCGCGGCCCGAGCACTTGCAGGAGATACTGGCTGTCGTGCACGGCGTCGGCGAACCCGTTCATCGGGCCGGCGCTGGCGGTGCTGAACAGGCCGCATTCGCCCATCGGCCCGTGCACCGGCACGGTGAAGCCGCTCAGGATGCCGAAGTCGCGCGCTTCGTCGAACAGCCGCCGGCGCGGCGGGCTGAGGCGGTTCAGGTAGTCGCCGCTGCCCCAGAAGAACGGCCGCCGGCTGGTGCGGCCCATGGTGACCACCGCGTCGAGCTGGTGGTACTCGTGGCGCGCGTAGCGCAGGCGCCAGTCCAGCGGGTAGCTGGAGACGATCATCGGCCGGTCCGACGCCTGCCGAGGCTGGGCGTCGCCGAGCTTGGGCGGCTCCGAGAGGATGTAGGAGAAGTAGTCGAAGCCGAGCCGGCGGCAGAACGCGCCCAGGCAGGTTTCCAGCTCTGCGTCGTCGCGCACCGCGTCCAGCGCCCGCAGCGCCTCGTCGGCCAGTGCGGAGACATTCGCGCGGTTCGCGGCGCGTGCGGGCGGAGAGGGCTCGCGGAGCAGGCTGGCCATGGTGTCCCTTACGGCTGGGGGCTGCGGCGTCACGGGTGGCGCCTTCCCACCGCGAAACTCGCAACCTTCACAGTGGAGCGGCCCCGCCCGCCGGTCTAGCCTCCGGCCCCCGCGTTACGGAGCACACCCGGCATGGCCGACATCGACCGCATCCTGGATCATATCGACAACCATCAGACCGAGGCGCGGGCACGGCTGTGCGACCTGTTGCGCATTCCCAGCATCAGCGCCCAGCCCGACCATGCGGCCGACTGCGCCAATGCGGCGGAGTGGGTGCGCGGTCAGCTTGCCGGCCTCGGCTTCGCGACATCGGTGCGGCCGACCGCCGGCCATCCGGTGGTGCTCGGCCACCATCCCGGCCCGGGCGGCGACGTGCCGCATCTGCTGTTCTACGGCCACTACGACGTGCAGCCGCCCGACCCGCTGGAGCTGTGGACCAGTCCGCCGTTCGAGCCGGCTTTGGTCGAGGGGCCGCACGGCCCGCGCCTCGTCGCGCGCGGCGCGGTGGACGACAAGGGCCAGACCATGATGTGGCTGGAAGCCTTTCGCGCGTGGCAGGCGGTCGGCGGCGGGCTGCCGGTGCGCGTCACCGTGCTGGTGGAAGGCGAGGAGGAGGTCGGCAGCCCGAGCCTTGCCGCCTTCCTCGATGCCAACCGTGGCGAACTCGGCGCCGACGTGGTGGTGATCTCCGACACCGGCATGTGGGACATCGACACGCCGGCCATCACCACGCGGCTGCGCGGCAGCACCTATGTCGAAATCGGGCTGCGGCTGGCCGAGCGCGACATGCACTCCGGCCTGTTCGGCGGCTCGGCGCAGAACGCGGCGAATGTGCTGACGCGCATTCTGGGCGGCCTGCACGACGCCGGCGGCGGCGTCGCGCTGCCCGGGTTCTACGATGGCATCCTGCCGCCCAGCCCCGCCGTGCTGGCGCAATGGGCGGCACTCGGCTTCGACGAGGCGGCGTTCCTCGGCACCGTCGGGCTGCGCACCCCGGCGGGCGAGCGCGACCGGCCGGCTTTGGAGCGACTCTGGGCGCGCCCGACCGCCGACATCACCGGCATCTGGAGCGGCTACACCGGCCCCGGTGCCAAAACCGTGATCCCGGCCGAGGCGCATGCGAAAGTCTCGTTCCGGCTGGTGCCGGGCCAGGACCCGGACGCGGTGCTGGCGAGCCTGGAACGCTTCGTCGCCGCGCGGCTGCCGCCGGAGGCGCAGGTGCGCTACGACAAGCTGTTCCGCGGCCGCGGGCTGGAGATCCCGGCGGACAGTTTCTGGGTCAACGCCGCGACGCGGGTCCTGCACGACGAATACGGCCGCACCCCTGTGCTGATGGGCAGCGGCGGCTCGATCCCGGTGGTCGAGATGATGAAGACCGTGCTTGGCCTCGATTCGCTGCTGGTCGGCTTCGGCCTCAACGACGATCAGGTGCACAGCCCGAACGAGAAGTTCGAGATGCGCTGCTTCCACAAGGGCAGCCGGTCGCATGTGCGGCTGCTCGCGGCCCTCGCCGCCGGGCGGTGAGGGCCGCGCTCAGGCCACGCTGACCTCGACGGCGCCGAGCCCCGACGCCTCGAAGCGGAAGCGGCCGGGGACCGTCGGGAACCGCGTGGTGACGAGGCTGCCGGTCAGCACGATCTCGCCGGCGCGCAGCCCGGTGCCGTTTGCCGCCAGATGGTTGGCGAGCCACACCAGCGGGTTGAACGGGTGGCCGAGCACGTCGCGGCCCATGCCGCGATCCACCTCGACGCCGTCGAGCAGCACCTGGCCGGCGACCGTTTCCAGGTCCGGCCATGCCGTGACGAACGCGCCGTGCACGAGGCCCTCGTTCCACGAGTTGTCGGCGACCAGCGACAGCACATCGAGCGTCTTGTAGTCGCAGTTGCGGTCGTCGACGATTTCGACGGCGGGCGCCACGGCATCGACCGCGGCGGCCACTGCCGCGAAATCGAACGGCGCCGCCGCGGGCGGCAGGTCGCGGCCGAGCCGCACGCCGATCTCGAACTCCAGCCCGAGCCGGCCGAATTTTGTCCGATCGAGGATGGCGCCGCTCGGGTGCACCCGTCCGGGCAGCACGACGCCGCCGATCGGCGTGTCGATGCGGCACATCTCCTGCATCCGCTTCGAGGTCAGGCCGATCTTGTAGCCGGCGGGCTGGCCGGGCCGCGCCGCCAGCATCTCGGCGACGAACGCGCGCTGCACGATGTAGGCAGCGTCAACATCGCGAATGCCATGCGGCGCCGCGAACGGCCAGAAACTCTTGCCGCCGCGATGCTCGTCGAACAGCATTTTCGCGACATGCAGATGCTCAGGGCTCATAAGTACGGCACTCCTCCCGCGCGGTGCCTCTTGGCGCGTTGCGGCGCCCGACACCTTCCGGCTGCTACACTGTCCGGAATTGCCGGCGATCGGAAGCCGCCCGTTCGCGGCGGCCGCCCCGCGTCAAACGCCGAGCGTGGGCTGCGGCCAGGGGCCGGCGAGGTCGCCCGGCGCGCCGCGGGCGGCCAGCAGCGTGCGCAGGTTGCTGATCACCGGGAACACTTCCTGGTTGCGGTCCTCGCCCTGCGCGTCGTGCGCCGCCTGTTCCATCTCCACGATGTCCCGGTCCTCACGGAAGATGCGCTCGGTGAACAGCACCAGCAGCGGCCAGGCCATCTCCAGGATGCCGGGGATTTTCGGGCGCCGGATCGACAGCAGGCCGAACGTGCGGTTGGTGCGCTGCTCGCGGTCCAGCGGCACGTAGGCGATCCACAGGTCCATCACCGGCTCTTCGCTGTTCGTGCGGATGCGCAGCGTCTGGTACGGATATTCGGTGCGGATCGTCATGACGTCGCGCTCGGCGAGGCTGCTCGTCGTGGTGCGGCGCTGGCCGAGGATGGCCGCCTCGCCGAGCGGTTGCCGGCCGCCGGTGCGGGCAAAGCTGTATTTGGCCTGCAGCCAGTCCTCGCCGGTCTGCTGGTCGAGGAAGCGCGGCCGGATCTGCCCCATCTGCTTGCGGTGCAGGAACTGATGGTTCATGTCCATCAGGTTCTCGTGCATGAAGCTGTAGTGGCAGGCGATTTCGCGGCCGAAGCGGCGCGTCTTGTAGTGCGGGTCGGAGGCGGCCGCGAACGCCGGCACCGGCACCACCTCGGCCATCGCCGGGTCGCCCGGAAACACCAGCACCATGCCGCCGGCTTCGCGGCACGGATAGGCGCGCACGCCGTTCGGCAGCTTGCCCTTGCCCAGATACGGCACGTCGACGCAGCGGCCGGTGCCGTCATAGCTCCAGCCGTGGTAGCAGCAGCGGATCGTCGTGCCCTGCACCACGCCCTTGCTCAGCGGCACCTGCCGGTGGGCGCAGCGATCCTCCAGCGCGAACACCGTGTCGTCCTGCGCGCGCACCAGCACGATCGGCGCGCCGGCGAAGCGCACGGCCAGCGACTTGCCGCGCTTGAGGTGGCGCGACCATGCCAACGGAAACCAGTGATCCGGGTGCACGCCCACGCGCCGCAGATCGCGCCGCGGCGCGCCGGCAAGGCTACTGGGCGTGAACGGTGTCTGGTCCATCGGGCTTGCACTTCCGCGAACGGGGGCCGCATCGACCGGCTGACGGGAGTCTGCTCAAGCGATCATCCACCCGCCGTCACCGGCAGCCAATGCGCGATCTGAACGTCCGACGACGCGGCGTAAAGGCGCATCTCTCCTATGGGGCAAACGCCTTGCACGACGCAAGTTGCGAGCGACCCCAGGCCGCCCGCCGCGCCACAGGAGATTTGCCGGAAAAATGGTGCCCAGGGGCGGAATCGAACCACGGACACTGCGATTTTCAGTCGCAATCTTTAGGGTGACATGAGCTGCCAACATAGCTCCGAAAGCGCCGAAATGTGACATACCTATTGAAATACCTCCAAGATACTGCGACAGTTGGCGCCACGGGACGACACGGCATGCGCATGAGGGTGGCTCCTATATAGCTCCGGAGCGCCGATTGGGCCGACGGCGGTGAGGAGGCTGGAGCATGGCGGAGAAACTGGCGGATCGGACGGTTGTCGGGCTGCGATGCCCCGAAGGGAGGCGTGAGCTTTTCGTCTTTGACGCCGCTCTGGCCGGCTTCGGTGTGCGTGTGCCGGCCGCCGGCGCGCCGGTCTTCGTGTTCGAGTATAAGGCGCGTGGTCCGACTGGGTGGCGCACGCGTCGAGTGACGCTCGGTGCGTTCGGCACGGAGATCACTACGGCAGAGGCGCGCAGGCAGGCGGAGAAATTGCGGGGGCTGGTGCGCAATGGCCACGATCCGGTAGCGGAGCGGCGCGCGGCCCAGGCGGCGGCGAACGTGGCTGAGGTGGAGGCAAAGGCAGTTGCCGCCGCCGCTGCCTACACCGTGGACGTGCTGATCGGGCAGTGGGAGGCGCACCACCTCGCCGAGCGTTCCGCGTCATACCGGACGCGTGTTCCGCGCGAGATGCGAACGGCGCTGGCAGAATGGGTGGCGGTGCCCGCGGCGCGGCTGAGCCGAGAGGATGCGATGCGCGTACTGGACGCGGTCAAGGCGGATCGCGGCCCGATCGCAGCGAACCGGCTTCATGCAGTCGCGCGTGCATGCTGGGGTTGGGCGGTGAAGCGCGGGGCCCTCAGCCTGAACCCCTGGAGCGCGGTGCCGCGCCCGTCCCGCGAGTTGGCGCGGGAGCGCGTGCTGTCGGGTGCCGAACTCGGGGCACTCTGGCGGGCTGCCGCGGACTTGGGCGAGCCCTGGCCGGGGATCATCCGCCTGATGCTCCTGACCGGGCAGCGCCGGGGCGAAGTCGCCGGCATGCGGTGGGAGGAACTCGACCTTGAGGCCGCACTGTGGTCGCTACCGGGCGAGCGCACGAAGAATGGACGTCCGCACACGGTCCCGTTGTCGCGGTCAGCGACAGAGTTGCTGCGGGCGGTGAAGCGTCGGGCGGGGGCCGCGTTGGTGTTCGAGGGCGCGCGCAAGACCGTGCCGAGTGGCTTCGGCAAAGTGGCGGCGGCGCTTGACGCAGCGTTGGCCAAGACCGCGAAGGAAGCCGGTCGCAAGGCAGCGCCATGGGTGCTGCACGACATCCGACGCTCGGTCGCCACCGGCTTGCAGCGGCTCGGCGTGCGGCTTGAGGTGACGGAGGCGTTGCTCAACCACGTAAGCGGCAGCCGATCTGGCATCGTCGGGGTCTACCAGCGGCACGGATGGGAGAAAGAGAAGGCGGCAGCGGCTGAGGCGTGGGCGGCGCACCTGATGACTGCCGTCGACGGAACCACCGCCCGCAGCAACGTGGTTGTACTGCAACAAGCCGGCTGACCGAGCCGGGGCTGCTTGACCGATCCCGCCCTCATACTATCCGGGACGACTGGAGCCGACAGGGCACGAGGCGGGCTGACAAGACGCTCAATGAGATTCCGGCCAACCTGCGGGCTGGAGGATCGACAGCCTGGAGTCGGTTGGCGCGACGAACGGTGTGGACGTCCGCAAACCCTGCGGTAGCCATTTGTTGTTCGAACACCCGGACGCGGCCGAGGCGCTACGGGTTCCGGCGCCGCGGCCGATCAAGCCGGTCTATTTCCAGCGGTTCGTGCGGCTAGTCGAGGCAGTGCGAGGGATAGATGAGCGAGACTGGATACCGCTTCGCCATCGGTTCGCTGAGCGATGACAAAGGCGGCGGCCATCTGATCGACTACCCGGACCTGCCCGGCTGCATGTCGGAAGGCGAGACGATTGAGGACGCGATTGCCAACGGCCGTGACGCAAAGGCGGCGTGGATCGCCGCTATGGGCGGGGCAGGCCACCCGGTCCCGCTGCCCGGCGGCGACGCCGCGGAGGGTTACAGCGGCAAGTGGCAACTGCGGACGGCGAAGTCGCTGCAACGCGACCTTGCTCACCGGGCGTCGCGGGAAGGGGTCGCTCTCAACACACTGACCTTGCAGGCGCAGGCGCAGGGGCTTGGTACGCGAGCGGCCGGGCGGCGAGACCGCCGCCACGTAACGACATGACGCGCTGCGCCGGCCTTCTCAACTACGAGGACATCTTCGACGAAGCGAGCGTCGAAGGGCTGATAAAGATAGCGCGCAGCAGGGTTCCCATCGACAGGCTAAAACTGCGAGAGGGCCTGATCCGTACCGCTAAGGCCCGCGCCGAGCGGCTGGCCGGTACTGCCAACGCTGTGCGGCGGCAGATTGAGGCGTTACACTCGGCGGCGGGGGAACGCAACTACGACAAAGTTGCAGACCTAGTCATCATTCTTCCGGCAAGTGCATGGGAAGACAGAGCGGCGCGCGCCAGGAGGTTTGCAACCGTCCGATTTTCGGTTGAATTGGAGCTGCGACCTGTCTACCTCGCTTTGGCAGAGTTGCGCGAGCAGGACCTGCGGAGCGATCCCCTGCTGGGTGATCCATCGCGGCGAAATGATGTCTGCGTGGCCATCGAGGACATTTGCCAGCATGGTGGAGGATATGTTCTCGACCGCAATCGCCCGTCCGGTCGGCGGTCGCGGCCATGGCGGCCGCTGCTGATGGCGCCGGAGATGCAGGAGCATCCGCAAATCCGCCGGCCGGAGCGGGCATTCGTCATGTGGCTACAGCTTGCATGGCTCGATGCAACCGGGAAGATGCCGCCGCTCACGGCGCACCGCGCAAAGCCCGGTCCGTTCGCGCGGCTCGCGCAGGCGGCTCTTGCCGTCTGGGCGTACCCCATGCGAACGCGGTCGAATTGATCAACGATTTGGACCGAATTCGCAAGGAACCTGTCACGTCGCAAAGCATGAACGACGATGACGAGGTCTGCTCGTAGCGTCGGGACGTGGCGCCGGGTGGCGGCGCGATGTTGCGAGGTGAACCTCTTGTCCGATGTTCCGGCCCTGACGAATGAACTGCTGACCGATTCCGAACTGTGCGACATGTTGGATGTGTCGAGTCGCACGACGATGCGCTGGCGGCGCGACGGTGGTGGCCCGGCGTTCGTCCGCGTCGGCGAGCGCCGCATCATGTATCGCCGCAGCGATGTGACGGCGTGGCTGACTGCGCGGACGTTCCCGCACCGCGCCGCCGAGGCCGTCGCCCAGTCCATCACGAACTGAAACGCCGCCGGCCCCGAGGCACCGGAACCGGCGGCGGATCGTGTAGGCGGCACGGAGTTTCTACACGATTCCGCTGCAAAATTCTAGCCTCGGCCGGCTCTCGGAGAGTCCTTCGATGGCCAAAATCCTGACTGCTGCGCGGGGCGATTCGGACCTTCGCTTTTCGACGGTCGGGCGGCGGTGCCTGTTCCGAATGGTCCTGGGCACTGGGTTCGATGCCCGCGAGATGATGGCTCGCCTCGGCTGCTGCATCGCGGTGCTCGGCGGCGAGCCCGAGCCAATCCCAAGCGACATGCTCCCGGAGGCGGTGGAGGCACTCGCGGCCGGCCGCACGGTGCTGCTGTTGGCCAACTGGCGCGAACTGCGGGGCGTGGTGAGGCGCGATCTGATGGCAATGGCCGGACCCGCTCGGGGGGCGCTGTCTTGACCGGCATCAAAATCATTGAATTCCGTTCGATGGCCAAGGGCGCGTTGATCGGATTCGTCAAAGTCGAGTTGCCGAGCGGGATGGTTCTGGCCGACGTGGCGATCATGGCCGCTGAGCGCGGGCCGTGGGCGTCGCCACCGGCAAAGCCGATGATCGGGCGCGACGGCGCGGCGATGCGCGACGCCAAGGGCAAGGCGCGTTACGCGCCGATTGTCGAGTTTAGGACAAAGGAGCTACGCGACCGCTTCTCATCCGGCGTCATCGAGGCGCTGCGCGCGTCGCATCCCGGTGTGCTGCCGTGACGCCGTTCGATACTTGTCAGCGGCGGCGAGAATCCGCGCATAGACGGCGCGGCTTTGTTGGATGTGTGGCGGCCGATGGGCTCAAAGGCCAAG
>Ga0302314_10015168_pt1 | contig 13119 bp, 12 predicted proteins | sample III_Palsa_N2_3_FD_200533 | JGI IMG/M metagenome (GOLD analysis project Ga0302314, IMG submission 200533) | Peat permafrost microbial communities from Stordalen Mire near Abisko, Sweden - III_Palsa_N2_3 | ecosystem: Environmental > Terrestrial > Soil > Palsa > Peat permafrost | place: Sweden...
TCTGGCCAACGTAGCGCTCGTTTGCGAACAGTTCGTGCTCCATCAGGATCTTCTCAGCGACCTCCTCCGGCGAGCCCACAGCGAGCGCACCATCCGGTGCCGCCAGTGTCTCGTATTGCTCGCGGCCGGACGGCGGCCAACCGCGTTCACGGCCGATCCGATTCATCATCGTCAGATACGAGGATGCGAACGCCGAGTCAGCCTTGGCTCGAGTCGTTCCCACAAACGCGTGGGTATTGATCGCCACCCGCTCCTCCCCCGGCTGATGACCAGCCGCTACCCATGCCCGGCGGTAAAGCTCAACGAGCGGCCGGAAGCGGGCCGGCTGCCCACCGATGATCGCGATCGTCAACGGCAGGCCGAGACCAGCGGCGCGGACGACGGAGGCCGGAGTGCCACCGACGGCGACCCAGATCGGCAGCTTCTCCTGGACCGGTCGCGGCCAGATGCCGGCCTCGGTCAACGGCGGGCGGTGGTTGCCACTCCAGTTGACGGGGTTGCCATCGCGGATCGCCAGCAGGAGCTCGAGCTTCTCCGCGTACAGCTCGTCGTAATCATCGAGGCTCTGGCCGAACAAAGGGAAGGATTCGGTAAACGAGCCACGGCCAGCCGTGATCTCAGCGCGCCCACCCGAAATCAGGTCAACCTCGGCGAACTCCTGAAAGACGCGCACGGGATCATCGGAACTCAGCACGGTGACGGCACTCGACAGTCGAATCTGCTTGGTACGCGCAGCCACTGCCGCGAGCGCCACCGCCGGGGCCGAGATCAAGAAGTCAGGCCGGTGGTGCTCGCCGATCGCGAACACGTCGAGTCCGAGCTGATCAGCGAGTTCCGCCTCCTCAAGCAGATTGCGCATCCGCTGCTCCGGGGTGATCCCCGAACTCAGGTCAGCAAACGTGGCAAGTCCTAGTTCCATGCGGGGAACTTTAGCAGATAGTTGCGTGCACAATCATCTTGTACGGGCGGGGCCTCGGCGCTGCGGGCGGAGCCTCCACGCGAGCGGCGGGCGGAGCCTCGGCGCTGCGGGCGGAGCCTCCACGCGAGCGGCTGGCGGACCGCGACTATCTGCGAGCTAGCCGCTTCTCAAGCAGCTCGATCGAGCGCTCCAGCTGCTCAATCGTCGCCTTATCAACCCCGGCCACGCCCATCTCACTGTTGATCTGACCGTTGATCATCTGCTGGGTAACTCCATCGCGGCGGGCGAGGTCGGTCACCAGCCGGTGACGCTCCTTGCGTAGCCGTGCGCGACGCTCATAGGCCGGCACAGTGGGTGCCTGCGCCGACTCAATCGGCGCTGGCACCGGTGCGACCACGAGCTTCGGCGCAGCGGGAGCAGGCCCGAACAACGTCATCTGCGGTGCCACATCGGCGGACAGCGGCTGGAAGTCGACGACCTCCCCCACCTCGCTGGCGACGCGCTCGAGCTGATCCAGCTCAGCTTCATCAAACTGCTCGTCGCCGGCACGGCGACGGCCGGCGCGCAGCTCGTGCTCAACCGTCGAGGCGTGGTCGGTGAGGATCGGATCGGCGGGCACGTAGAGCCAACTCGGCTCCGGCAGGCGGCCCGGGATCGTGCGCACGAACCGTCCGACGATCTGGCGGAAGACCAGCGGTGTCTTGGACGCGGTGGCATACACGCCGACCCGTAGCCGCGGGATGTCGACGCCTTCAGAAACCATGTTGACCGCCACCAGCCACGGCTCGTGAGAACCCCCGAACTTCGCAAGTCGCGCCGCCGCCTGCGTTTCCTGATGCAGAACGACAACAGGCGAATGCCCGGTCACTTCCTTCAGCTCCTTGGCGATCTGCCGCGCGTGAATCGAGTCGGCAGCAATCACCAACCCCGCGGCATCGGTGTGACCGGCCTTGCGTAACCCACGCAGCTTCGTATCGGCCTCACGGAGGATCCGCGGCAATCCGTCAGGCAGCTCGGTTGAGATCGCGGTACGGTAGCGGCGGCTTGCCTCCCGGGTCGAGAGCACGGTTTCAAAGCTCGACTCGATCACGTCGTCGCCACTGCGCCACGACAGCGTCCCGTCGTAGGCGACGAACACAACCGGGCGGCAGACACTGTCCTGCACCGCCTCGGCGTAGGTGTAGCTGATGTCTGGCTCAGCGACACCATCGGCGTCGTAGCTGACGCCCGGGATCGACGTTCCATCCGAACGAAACGGCGTTCCCGACAACAGCAGCCAGCGCGCGGGCTGAGCAAACGCCCGCGCAAACGACTCGCCCCAGGTCAGGTCCTCACCGAGGTGGTGGGCCTCATCGGCGATCACCAGCGTGCGCTCGCGGCAGCCTGCCGCCCACCGCTCGGGGGCCTGCGAAACCCGCGCGTAGGTGACGACCACGCCGTCAAACCCGGAAGGCGGGCGCGGCGAATCGGCGTCCGGCACAAGGTCAAGGCCGAGCGCATGGGCGGCGCGCGCCCACTGGGTTGTCAACGGGGCTGTCGGGCAGACGATCACGACGTTGTCGCAGCCGCCGCGGGCCAGCTCGCGGCGGGCGAACTCAAGCGACGGACGCGTCTTGCCGGCGCCCGGAGCAGCCGAAATCAGAAACGTTCCGTCACGCCAACTGGCCATCTGAGCAAGCGCCCGCAACTGCCACTCGCGTAGTCCCGAGTCAGGGTTTTGGGCTCGGGTTCTCGCCAGTGCAGGATTCGTCACGAGCCGGGCATGGTGGCGAACGGCTCGGACGCATCGCGCCCACGCCGGCCGCAAATTCGGACGTTCACAACCTGTCTGCCACGCCGCGATAAGTTCTCAACGTGGACCCGTTCGTGACGCTCGACTGGCTGCGCGACCGCCGCCCAGAGGTGGTCCTCGCTGACGTCCGCTTCTACATCGACGGGCGCTCAGGGAGCGATGCCTTCGCAGCGGGGCACATCCCCGGCGCGGTTTACATAGAGCTGCGCGATGTGCTGGCCGACCCGGACAAGGACGACAGCCATGGACGGCATCCGCTACCGACCGCCGAGCGGTTCGCGCGCGGCTTGGCGGCTGCCGGGATCAGCGAGCAAGACACGGTCGTCGCGTATGACGATGCCGGCGGTGTGATGGCCGCACGGCTGGTCTGGATGCTGCGCGCCTCCGGGCACAACGCCGCGCTGCTTGACGGCGGACTGCAGGCATGGCCAGCAGACGAGCTCGAGACGGGCCCGCCAGCGCAACCGCGGACCGACAAGACGTTCACTCCAACCCCCTGGCCAACCGACCGCCTCGCAACGATCGAGGATGTCGCCAACCTCGACCCCGACACCGTACTGACCGATGCGCGGCCGTCTGAGCGCTACCAAGGAGCCCCGGACGGCGTCGATCCCCGGGCCGGACACATCCCCGGCGCTGTCAGTCTGTCAGCGCGCGGCAACCTCGGCGCAGACGGGCAACTGCTCCCACGCGAAGCTCTCACCCAACGATTCTTAGAAGCCGGACTCACCCCCGGCCGCGCGTTCATCTCATCCTGCGGCTCAGGTGTCACCGCCTGCCACAACCTGCTGGTCCACGAGCTACTCGGCCTCGGCGACGGCAAGCTGTACGTCGGCTCCTGGTCGCAGTGGTCACGCGACCCGACACGGCCGACCGCGACCGGCGCATAAAGCCACAACACCGGTGCTCACAGACGCAGACCGATCGGCGGTCAGGACCCGCGCCGCCGCCGTGCTTGAAGCCAACTGGCGTGAGGGCAGGCGCGCCGACGGCGTGCCCTACGCCTACACCTGCCCGGCGGCCGGCCACTACCCGTGGCAGTGGTACTGGGACTCGTGCTTCGCGGCGATCGCCCGCCGCGACCTTGACGGCGACAAATCGAGACGCGAGCTGACATCTCTGCTCAATGCCGCCGACCCTGATGGCTTCATCGGCCACACGATCTTCTGGGCGACACCACTACGCGGGATCCGTCGCTTCACCTACAACGTGACCAATCCGGACGCCAAGATGACCGCCAGCATTCAGCCGCCGCTACTGGCCTGGGCGTGGCAGCTGGCAGTCGGCGACCCCGCGCAAGAGCCGCGCATCCAAGCCCACTACGACTGGCTGGCAAACAACCGTGACCTTGAGGGCGACGGCCTGATCTGGATCGTCCAGCCGGATGAGTCGGGTCTCGATGCGAGCCCGCAATTTGACCCGATCTGGGGTTGGCGCGGTGGTGGCGAGCCAGGGTTCGTGACGCTGGTCGCTCGTAATCGCAAACTGAATTACGACCTCAAACGGATCGCAGCAGCCGGCGGGCCGGTCTGCTGCGAACTCGTCACCAACGTCCTCTATTCGCTCGGACTCACCGCACTGAAGCGCCCGTCGATCACGCAGGCGCTGATCGAACGCTGCTACGACGAGCGCAGCGGCCTGTTTCAGCCTGACGCCCGCCCCAAACCGAAGGCACACCAGCCGGTCACCTGGGCATCGCTGGCGCCGCTCGCACTCCCGGACCTGCCGGAGCAAATCGCAAGACGACTGATCGAAGAACACGTGCTCGACCCCAAGCGCTTCTGGTTCCCGGCCGGCACCACCACCGTCGCCGCGGACGAGAAGAAGTTCCAACGCGGCGATAAGGGCTTTCTCGGAATCAACCGCTACTGGCGCGGGCCGATGTGGGTCAACGCTAGCTGGATGCTGTGGCTTGGCCTGAAGCGTCTCGGCTACGCGCAAGAAGCAGACGAGCTCGTCACCCGGATCGTCAACACGATCAACTCCCAGGGCCTGCGCGAGTACTACGACCCGGTCAGCGGCGCCGGCCTTGGTCAAAAAGACTTCAGCTGGTCGGCGCTAGTTCTCGAACTCGTAAGAGGCGAGTCCTAAAATTCTCTGCATGCAAGACGAACAGATTGAGCTAACCGACCAGCAGTGGCGTGAAAAACTGACCGACAACCAGTACAAGGTGCTTCGCAAGCAGGCGACCGAGCGGCCGTTCACCGGCGAGTTCTTCAACCTGTTTGACGACGGCCTGTACCACTGCGCCGGCTGTGACGCGCCGCTGTTTGAATCCGACACGAAGTTCGATGCCGGCTGCGGCTGGCCGAGCTTCAACGCGCCGATCGAGTCCGACGCCGTTGCCACCCACAGTGACCGCACCCTCGGGATGCTGAGAACCGAAGTTGTCTGCAAGCGCTGCGGCGGGCACCTCGGCCACGTCTTCGACGACGGCCCGGAGCCGACCGGCCTGCGCTTCTGCATCAACTCGGCAGCACTCGGCTTTGAGCCCGCCGGCTCAAAGCGCTCAGAGAGCGCTTAGAGAGCTCCTGACGCGCCTCGGCGTCGCTCGCGGAGCTTCAGATAAACGAAGCCCCCGGCGAGCGCTACGCCGACGGCGACCGCCGCACCGATCCCAACCGTCGTGATCACGTCGGCCAAGCTGCGACCGCCGTAGTAGCCAAGTAGGCCATAGCCTGCCGCCCAGAGGATTCCGCCGAGCGCGTTCCAGAAGAAGAACGTCTGGAACGGCATCTCGTCGATCCCGGCAAACCAGGACACCGCGAAGCGCACCAGAGCCACCCAGCGGGCGATGAACACGGTGCGCGCGCCGTACTTGGCGAAGTAGCGGTCACCGGCGGCGAGCAGCTTCAGCCGGCGCTCGTAGAACGGGCCCCGCGCCTCCAATACCTCGCGACCGACACGGCGACCGAGCAGGTAGCCGACGGTGCCGCCAACGATCGCCGCCGCCGCCGCGATCACGATCACCAACCAGATCTGCAGTTTGCCCTGGCTCGCCAGCACCGCCGCCAGGATCAGTGCGGCCTCGCCAGGCGAAGGGATCCCCAGCGATTCAAGACCAATCACCGCCGGAAGCAGGTACCCGAGGCTTGAAGAAACCGCGATCAGCGCGGCGGTTGTCAACATCAACGCTGCGCGATCCGGTCGATGGCCACTCAAACGATCGTATCGAGCAGGGCTCAAGCGCAATTCCGCCCGCCGGCGGCCTCCGCGCCCTGTACACCCGGACAGAAGTGTGATTCTTATGTGAACAGCTGCTGAGGCGCCGGGACTCCCGCCTATCATTCCGACAGTGCGCCGCAAGATGATCGCGTTGGCCGCAGGGATGCTGGCCGCGTTCGTAGCGGCAACACCGGCCCTCGCCCAGGCGGCAACGATTGCCACCACCGGCAATCCGGGCACGGTGACAGCTACGACAGCCCAACTGAATGGAGTAGTCCAAGCCGCCGGGGCCAGCTCTGCCTGGCTGTTTCAGCTCAGCCTGAACCCGGCCTTCAGCTGGGACGCCGAGTCGACCGCATCCGTCTACATCCCGCGCGGGGCGGTCGAAGTCGTCGAGCGGATGGTGACCGGGCTCGCGCCCTCAAGCACCTACTTCTACCGTGCGGTGATCGAGACTGAGCGCCAGGGTCCGCCAACCTTCACCTACGGACCGACGCAGACGTTCACCACCTCGGCGACGTCCTCGGCGTACTGGCCGGCGGAGTCGGTCGCCACACAGCTGGCGGTTAAACGCGGCAAGACCACCGTCCCGCTGACCTGTCAGGGCGACCGCGGCGCTGGCTGCACCGGCAGGCTGACCGTCGCAGCGATCACTCACAAGGCAGTTTGCGCAAGCACGCCGTTCTCGGCACTGGCATATGGCAAGGATTCCCAGCTGAAGCTTCGCGTCAGCAAAAGCTGCCTCAAGCTGCTGCGCCACAACAAGCCGCTGCGCGTCAAGCTCAGTGCGGTGTTCACCTCGGGTCAGCCGTCGTGGACCGACACCGCCTGGCTAACTGGCTAGCTCGCGGTGGCCGTAATGCTGGCTGACTGGCCAGCATTACGCTGACTAAGCCGTCCCTCCACCGCAACAGCCCACAGCATCACCACCCAGGTGACGGTGGCGAGCGCGACGTGCACCCAGACCATTTCCGCCGGCAGATGCAACTCGTACTGGGTTGAGCCGATCAGCCCCTGGGCGGCGAGCAGCACCGCGAACAGCGTCAACGGCTCGGTCGCCTCAAACGGCACGCCGCGGTGGCGCTTGAGGAACCACACCGCGATCGTCAGGACGCCGAGGATCGCGGCGATCGTCGCGTGCTGATGGACCGCCCACTCAAGCGTGTCCTTACCTTCGATCATCAGCCGCGGGGCGGTGTGCTCGGCAGCAGTGCCGCCGGAGTGCGGACCGGCAGCGCTGGCGGCCGTCCCCGCGATCAGCGTGATCAAGGTCAGGCCAGCCAGGCAACGCACGCACCAGACCAGTGTGTTGTCGGCGTTCGTCGGACGCCAGCCACGCTCGTGGGTCGCGCGCCAGGCGAGCGCGACAGCGCCAATCAGGATCACCATTGAAAGCATGAAGTGCGACATCACGAATCCCGGCGCTAGGTGCTGACGCACGGTGAAGCCGCCGAGGATCGCCTGAGCGAGCACGCCGAGCGGCATCAGCAGCGCCAGCAGCGCCAGGTCACGCCGGTAGGGCCGGCGCGTGAAGGCGAGCACCGCCACGCCAATCGTGATCACACCGACCAGGCCCGATAGCGCGCGGTTGCCGAACTCGATCAGCGCGTGGGTCGCGACCGGCGGATAGACATGGCCGTAGCAGCGTGGCCAGGTCGGGCAGCCGAGACCGGAGTCGCTCAACCGTACGGCGGCGCCGGTGAAGACGATCAATGTCAGCAGCGCCAGCGTGACGTTGGCGACGAGCCGGAACTGCTCCTCGTTCACGGCAAGCAGGGATGCGATGCGGGCGCGCATCAGTCAGTCCGCCTGGAAGGTGAACGGGAGCTCGTCGGCAATCTCCGCCAACAGCGGCGCGCCCCGATCGCGCGCCGATGCGATCAGCTCGCCGGCCGGGAGCGACCAATCGATTGCGACCGCGGGGTCATCGAACTTGAACCCCGCCTCGCTGCTCGGGTCGTAGTAGCTCGAAACCTTGTAGGTGACATCGGCGACCGCACTGAGCACACAGAAGCCATGCGCGAAGCCGTTCGGGCACAGCAGCTGGCGGTGGTTCTGGTCGCTGAGCTCAAACCCCTCCCATTTGCCGAACGTCGGCGAGCCGCGGCGGATGTCGACGATCACGTCAAGAATCGTCCCGCGGGCGCAGCGGATCAGCTTGACCTGCCCGGGCTGAAAGTGCATCCCGCGCACGATCCCGCGACCCGAGCGCGAATGGTTGTCCTGAACGAAGCTGAGATCGACCCCCGCTGTGGCGAGCGCCTCCGCGCGGAAGGTCTCGACGAAGAACCCACGTTCGTCGCCGTGCGCGGTCGCTTCGATCAGCAGCGGCCCTTGTGTTTGTGTGGTCGAGATCTGCATCAGAGAGTGTCGAGAAGCTTGCGCAGGCCATCGGCGAGCTTGACCCCAGGTTGCCAGCCAAGCTCGTCACGGGCGCGTGTGACATCAAGACAGGACCGGCGCACCTCGCCGGGGCGATCCGGGGCGAAGACCGGCTGGCCGAGGTTCAAGCCGCGCTCCGCGCCGACCTCGCGCAGTGCATCGATGAACCCGATCACCGACGTCTCCTGACCGTGGCCGATGTTGATCGGACCGATCAGATCTGACTCCGCGGCGAGCAGGTTCGCACGGACAACGTCAGAGACCTCGACCCAGTCACGCGTTTGCAGGCCGTCGCCGAACACCGTCGGGCGGCGGCCCTCGACCAGGTGCCCGCAGAAGATCGCGACGACGCCGGCCTCACCATGCACGTCCTGGCGTGGTCCGTAGACGTTGCCGTAGCGCAGCGACACCGTCGAGCATCCGAATAGCCGCTCGAACAGCTCAAAGTAGCCCTCAGCCGCCAGCTTGCTCTGCCCATACGGGGCGAGCGGGACGATCTGATGGGTCTCCGGGGTCGGCAGCACGCCGGCGTCGCCGTACAGCCCGCCGCCGGTTGAGGTGTTGACAAGCCGTTTGACGCCGTGATCACGCGCAGCCTGCAGCACCGACAATGCGCCGAGCACGTTGACCTCGGCGTCAGACGCGGGGTCGTCAACGGACTTGCGCACATCGATCTGGGCGGCGAGGTGAAAGACAACCTGTGGCTTGACCTGCGCGAACACGTCCTGCACGCCCTCACGATCACGCATGTCAAGTTCGTAGAGCTTCGCGTCGGCGGTCACGTTCTCGCGCTTGCCAGTGACCAGCGAATCGAGCACGGCGACCTTGTCGCCACGGGCGATCAGCGCGTCGACCAGGTTTGACCCGATGAAGCCGGCGCCGCCGGTGACTAGGCAATCCACTGGAGCGAGGATATGAGAGCTTCATCCTGGGGGTGGCCCAGGTAGGCCACCCCCCAGGCCAGACCCGTCCGATTTCGTAGAATCGAGAACGTGCGCAGGAACGGATACCTCGCCGCAGCTCTCGCCGTGGCCGCGCTGATCGGTGCGGCCCCTGCGGTCGCCAGCCCGCTGCAGATCTCCTCGATGCAGGACGACCACTACCTGCTCAATCAGACGAAGGAGAGCGTTGTCGTCAGCACGCTCAAGCGGATGCGGGCGCTCGGCGTTCAGCAGATCCGGGTCAACCTTGAGTGGAACACGGTCGCGCCGGACCCGAACTCCTACACGGAGCCGGCGTTCAACGCGCTGAACCCGTTCATGTACTCGGCGGTGCGTTGGGCACCGTATGACCGGCTCGCCTTCCTGGCACCACACTTTGGGATGAGCGTGCAGTTCGACATCACCGGCCCCGGCCCGCTGTGGGCGATGGGCCACACGCCGCCGAACAAGCGCGCGGCGAGCCATTGGTATCCGAACGCCACCGATTTCTTTGAGTTCGTGTATGCGGTCGGCGAGCGCTACAGCGGCCTGCAGGGGGCGCAGACAAGGGTTGACAGCTGGTCGATCTGGAACGAGCCGAACCAGCCGGGCTGGCTCGCACCGCAGTGGTCCGGCGGCGTTGCGCAGTCACCGCGTCTGTACCGCTCACTGGCTGAGGATGCGTATTTTGGGCTGATCGCGAGCGGCCATATCGACGACACGATCCTGTTCGGCGAGACAGCACCGGAGGGTCTTAACAGCGGTGGCGACTTGTCGGCGATGACGCCGATTCCGTTCCTGCGTGACCTGTACTGCGTCGGGTCGTCTGAGCAGCAGCTGACCGGCGCCGCGGCCGCCGCACTCGGCTGCCCCGACGACGCCACGCCGACACAGTTCGTTGACACCTACCCGGTGCTGTTTGACGCGACCGGCTTCGCACACCATCCCTACGACTTCCAGCACGCGCCGAGCTACAGCCTGTCGAACCCCAACGATGCGCCGCTGGCCAACATCGGACGTCTTACGTCTTTCCTCGACGACACGTTCGACGCCTATGGGATCGATCGGCAGCTCCCGATCTACTTCACCGAGTACGGGTACAGCACCAACCCGCCGAACCCGCATCAAGTGGTGTCACCGGCGCAGCAGGCGGTCTATCTGAACCAGTCCGATTACCTGGCGTGGCAGAACCCACGGATTGCCGAGGTCTCGCAGTACGAGCTCTACGACGCCCCGCCGAATTACTCGTATCCGAAGAAGTCAGTCTTGTATTGGGGCGATTCGTTCCAGACCGGCCTGCTGTTCGCCAGCGGCAAGGCAAAGCCCGCCTATGACGCGTACCAGATGGAGATCTGGATTCCACACGTGAAATACCGCTCTGGGTCGAAGACGTTCATCTGGGGGCTGGCGCGTCCAGCCGACAAGCTGTCGGCATCGGTACCGGTGGCGATCCAGTGGCGGCGGTCAACCAAGCACGGGTCATGGCGGACGATCGCCACGGCCCATACCACCGCCGGCACTGGCTACCTGACCGACTCCGTTGGGTTGCCCGGGCGTGGCTACGTGCGGCTGCTGTGGAAGTCGGGCGCGGCTGCACTGAGCAGCCGCACCGTGACGATCAGCTAACGGGACCCCGGTCGCGCCGGCCGAGCGTGAACTTCTGGCCGGGCATCGGGATATTGGGAGTAGACCATGAGCTACTCCATCAACCAGCAGATCACATTGAGCAGTCCGCCGCGGCGGGATCTCAGTGGGGCGACGGACGCGATCCTGATCGAGCGTTCGTTGCGCAACCCACAGGAGTTCGGGGCGGTCTTTGACCGCCACTGGGCCCGACTACACGCCTATTGCACGAGCCGTGCCGGAGCGGCCGGCGAAGACATCGCCGCCGAGACGTTCAGGACGGCGTTTGACCGTCGTCGCCGTTACGACCGGGGCGTTCAGGACGCTCGGCCGTGGCTGTACAGCATCGCCACCAACCTGCTGCGCCATCACTTCCGCTCGGCTGTGCGCGGTGAGCGTGCTGGGCGGCGGGTACGGGCGTTTGCCGAGCTTGAGAGCGTCGTGCAGCCACTCGAGCAGCTGGAGTCGCAGTTGCTTGGCCCACGCCTGAGCGAGGCGCTCAGCTCGCTCGCCGAGATCGACCGCGAGGCGTTGCTGCTGCTCGCCTGGGCAGAGCTTGACTACCAGGAGATCGCGCTTGCGCTCGAGGTCCCGATCGGGACCGTGCGATCCCGCATTCATCGCGCCCGAGCCCGAGTGCGCGAACACATCGTCCTGAACTACCAAGGAGCAACCGACAATGACTGATCAGATTGAACTTGACTGGTTGGCCGAGGAGCGACCAACTCCTCTGCCGCTGGATTCCGACGCTTCGGCGCGTGTGCGTGCCGAGTTGCTGAACCGCGATCCGCGTAAGCGTCCGGGCCGCTCGTTTGGGCGTCGGCACGTCGTACGGCAGCGCGCGCTGCGCGTCGCCGTATCGGGACTCGCGTTGGCGGCGGTCGGCTGCGGGGCCGTGCTTGTGACACAGAGCGGAAGCGGCCGAGCAGTCTCAGGCGTTCGGGCTCTGCGGGCGGAGAGTGCTTCGGCCAAGAAGCTCAATCACCTGTCGCTGAAGCTTGCGGATGCCTCTGCTCCGATTGGCGACGCGACACTCGTGCTGCGCACGCAGAAGTACCCGGACGGCAGCTCAATCACCGGCGCCGACCTGTACGCCGACAACGGAAACTACTACTACTCCCCCGCTTTCTCCGGCCTGGCTGCCGCCATCCAGAGCGGCGAAACCGTGAACACCGGGGCATCCGACGCGGAGGTGCGTGACATCGCCGCGGCCAAGGCTGCCCTGACCGGACCGATCGAGGTTGCGCGCCAACAGATGTCGGTGGCGAACTTTGACCCCGGCGTGAAGCCGCAGTCGGCAAGCAAGACGATGTCGGAGCTGGCCAAGCGGAGCCCGGCCTTGGCGGCGGCGCTAGGTAAGAAGCTCCGGGAGGTCAAGGCGAACGATTCAGAGCAAGACATCAAGCCGGAGATGACTCAGGAAAACAGCATGATCTGGGACAACTCGATGGACGCGCTGACGGCGGGCGCCGGCGACCCGCAGGTCCGCGCGGGCGTGCTCAAGCTGCTGGCCACAATCCCGCAGATCGTGGTCACGCAGAGCACTCTGGGCGGCCAGCCAACTTTGGTCCTGAGTGCAGCGCTGCTGTCATCGAAGGCCGGCATCTACCAGGAGCAGCTGATCCTCAACGCCGACAGTGGCGTCCCGGTCAAGTTCATCGGCGGCAACGTCGGTCAAACGCCGGGGGTCACGGTCGACTACAGCATCTCCCGAGTGACCGTTTCCTCAATCAAGAACGGCACCTACACCGGCTGATCGGCTCGACGCCAGGAAGCCGCGCCTGGTGACCGATCGGTCGCCGGGCGCGGTGATCGTTGCGAGGGTGGCGTTGGTTACTCTGCTGGGCATGTCGGGAATTGGTACGCGCGCGAGCATGCGGGCTTGGCTCGCGCCAGCCAAGGTTCGTCGCCGCTTCTCCCGCGTCGACGGAGACGCGTGGAGACGATCGACGATCGAGCGGCTTGTGCCGGGTAAATCGTTCCTCGACATGGGTGGCATGTGGGGCATCAACGGCGGGATGGCGTTCCACGCCGGACAAGCCGGCGCCAACCGGGTCGTGCTCTGTGACGGGATGGACCCAACGCCTGAGTTCATCGAACGCCAGCTGCAATCCCTCGGTTGGATATGTGTAGGGCGACCTACACGATCCGGGAACGATTGAGCGACTCGGCAGCTTTGATGTCGTCTGGTGTACCGGCGTCCTGTACCACACGCCCGATCCGTACCGACTGCTGGCGCACCTGCGCCAGCTCACCACCGAAACATTGATTCTTGGAACCCGGGTTCTGCCAGAGGTGCCGGGGATGCCAGGCGCGTG
>Ga0302314_10015170_pt1 | contig 13118 bp, 12 predicted proteins | sample III_Palsa_N2_3_FD_200533 | JGI IMG/M metagenome (GOLD analysis project Ga0302314, IMG submission 200533) | Peat permafrost microbial communities from Stordalen Mire near Abisko, Sweden - III_Palsa_N2_3 | ecosystem: Environmental > Terrestrial > Soil > Palsa > Peat permafrost | place: Sweden...
TGGCTGCGGGGCCATCCGTGAACCGGCTGAACCGTGACCTTCTGCACATGGCTGAGCGCGAGCAGCCCGATCTGGTGTGGACCGACAAACTGCTGGGGATGCAGCCGAAGACGCTCGACAAGCTGCGGGCGATGGGCATTGCGACGGTGAGCTACATGATCGACAACCCCTTCGGTACGCGCCGGGACCCGGGGTGGCGGCTCTATATGAAGGACATTCCGCACTACGATCTGCATGTGGTGCAGCGGGACGCGAATATTGCGGACTACAAGGTCCGCGGCGCGCGCGGGGTGATCAAGATCCAGACCGCGTATGAACCGACCATCCACTTTCCTCCGCATGCGGCATGGAGCGATGCGGACCGGGATCGGGAAGTTTCGTTCGTGGGCACACCGTACGACGACCGGGCTGAGACGCTGACATGGCTTGCGAAACAGGGCTTCGGGGTGGCTATATCAGGCAATCGACGCTCGTGGCAGCGGGCGCTGCCGGCGGAGTCGTTCGAGGCGCTCTACCGCGAGGGCGAGCTGTATCTGCAGCAGTATCGCGAGGCGATCTGGCGCTCGAAGATCAACCTGAGCTTTCTAACCCATGCGAACCAAGACGAGTTTGTGCACAAGAGTTTTGAGATTGCCGCGTGTGGAGGATTTCTCTTGGCGGAGCGGTCGGATGGACATCTGCAACGATTCGTTGAGGATGAAGAGGCGGTCTTCTTTTCGACGAGGGACGAGTGTGCGGAGAAGATTCGCCGATACCTTCCGGACGAGGCGGCGCGAGCGAGGATTGCCGCGGCAGGGCGAGCCCGAGCGGAGCGCAGCGGATACCACAATGACAGGCAGGTGGGGCTGATCGTAGAGCGGGCGAGGCAGATTCTCGAGCGACTACGAAGTATTGCGGGTTCATAGAAAAAGACTCTGACCTGCGACGATAGACCCAGATGGTACGCGAGGTCTCACTCTGCGGGGGCTTCGAGCAAGGCCAGCAGGCCGGCTTCGTCGAGGATGGTTACGCCGAGCGACTGCGCCTTGTCCAGTTTTGAGCCGGCCTCCTCGCCTGCGACGACGTAGTTAGTCTTCTTGCTGACGGTGCCGGAGACGCGACCGCCGGCGGACTCGATCCTCTCCTTGGCGGTTTCGCGGGTGAGCGTGGGCAGCGTTCCGGTGAGCACGAAGGTGAGGCCTTCTAGCGTAATGCCCCGCACGCGCTTCTCAGCGGACATGGTAAGCCCGACTTTCTTGAACCGGTCGACCAGCGCGAGGTTGCGCTCGTTCAGGAAGAACTCGTGGATGGTCTCCGCCACCTTGGGGCCGATGTCGTTGATGGCGGTCAACGTGTCGATGTCGGCGGCGACGATGTCGTCGATGTTGCCGAAGTGCTCGGCGAGAGCCTGCGCGGTGCGTTCGCCGACGTGGCGGATGCCGAGACCCAGCAGGACGCGGTTCAGCGGCGCCTTCTTTGAGTTTTCGATCTGCGCCAACAGAGATTCGGCTGACTTCTCGCCGACGCGTTCCAGCGTCAGTAACTGTTCCTTCGTGAGCGTGTAGATGTCTGCAAGTGAGTGGATCAGAGCCTCGCGCGTGGGCGCAGCGTCGGACTCGGTCTCGCTGTCTTCCGCGGCGTTCAGATCTACTTCGGCTCGCTCCGCAATGGTATGGCCGAGCAACTGGGCGACCATTACTTCGCCGAGGCCTTCGATGTTCATCACGGAACGCGAAGCGAAGTGGCGCAACTCTTCTTCCAGGCGGGCGGGGCAACTGGCGTTGACGCAGCGGTGATCGACCTCTCCTTCTTCGCGGACGAGGAGCGTTTTGCAGCGCGGGCAATGAGTTGGGAAGACGATCTCTTCGGTGCCGCGTGGGTGTTTCGCGTCCTCGACGACGGAGACGATTTTGGGGATGACGTCGCCGCCGCGCTCGACCTGCACGTAGTCGCCGATGCGGACGCCGAGGCGGGCGATCTCGTCGGCGTTGTGCAGGGTTGCGCGCGTAACCGTGGTGCCGCCGATGAAGACGGGCGCAAGCGCGGCAACGGGAGTGACCTTGCCGGTGCGGCCCACCTGGAAGAGGACGCCTTCGAGTTGCGTGATGCCGGCGCGAGCCGCGAATTTGTAGGCGATGGCCCAGCGCGGCGCCTTGCCGGTGAACCCCAGCCGGCGCTGCTGCGTGGAGGCATCCACCTTGATGACGACGCCGTCGATCTCGTAGCCGAGGGTGTCGCGCAGCGTGTCGGCCTTGGCGATGAAGGCGAGCACGTTGTCGATGGAGTCGACCGTGGTCGCGTGTATATTGACGCGGAAACCCGCGGTGCGGAGGGCTTCGAGGCCCGCGGATTGCGTGGGCAGAAGAAACTCGCCGGCCTGCTTTCCTTCGCCGTGCAGCAGGAAGTAGGCGTAGAAGTCCAGGCCGCGCTGGGCGACGATGTTGGGCTCGAGCGTGCGAATGGTTCCGGCGGCGGCATTGCGCGGATTGACCGCGGGGGCGAGTCCCTGCGCAACGCGCTGCTCGTTCATCTTGACGAAGGCGGCTTGCGGCAGCACGACTTCGCCGCGCACCTCGAAGCTGGCAGGGATTCCGGCCGTCTTCAATTTCGCGGCGGACACGCGCAACGGCACCGACCGGATGGTGCGGACATTGGTGGTTACATCTTCGCCGGTGGTGCCATCACCGCGGGTGAGGCCGCGCTGCAGGTGGGCCGAGCCGTCACGCGCAGGCGCGTAGTGCAGCGCAAGCGATAGGCCGTCGAGCTTCAGCTCGCAGACGTAGCGGACCTGCTCGGTGCTGGGCAGCGCATCGCGCACGCGCTGGTCCCACGCGCGCAGCTCGGCCTCGTTGTAGGCGTTGTCGAGCGAGAGCATGGGGCGCGAGTGCAGCGTTTTGACGAAGCCGTCGCGCGGCTTGCCGCCGACGCGCTGAGTGGGCGAGTCGGGCGTAATGAGGTCGGGATGGTCGGCTTCGAGCGCCTTCAGGCGGTTCACCAGCGCATCGTACTCGGCGTCGGTCAGCTCGGGCGCGTCGAGGACGTAGTACAGGTGCTCGTGCCGGCGAATCTCTTCGCGCAGAGCTTCGATTTGTTGGGCGGGCGATGAGTGGTGCGCCATGGTCGAAATTATAGAGAGTTGGGGCGGCCCTCAGTCGAGGGCAACAGGGTAGGGCCACGGAGTGAGGAGAATCGAATATATGCTGGCTGCATGGAACCGATTACGCATCTGTTGACCGGAGCGTGCCTGGGACGGGCTGGCTTCAACCGCAAGGCCGCATATGCGACGCTGGCGATGACGCTGGCCGCCGAGATACCGGACCTGGACACGCTGTGGTCGCTGGGCGGGCCGATCGCAGGCTTCCAGCATCATCGCGGCATCACACATACGTTTGCAGCAGTGCCGTTCGACGCGCTCGCGGCCGTAGGGATGGTCTGGATTGTGCACCGTTGGCGGGTGCGGCGGGCTGCGGCAAAGGCTACGACGGTCACGGTTCCAACTGACCTGACTGCGGACCAGCCGATGGTGCGGCCGCTGACTGCGGCTCCGGTGCGCTGGGGGCTGCTTTATGGGTTTGCGCTGATCGCGTCGCTCAGCCACATCCTGCTTGACTGGACGAATAACTACGGAGTGCGCCCGTTCTTTCCATTCAATCCGCAATGGTATGCGGGGTCGTTCGTCTTCATCTTCGAGCCGATGATGTTTGCGGCGCTGGTAGTTGCGCTCACCGCTCCGCTGTTGTTTGGGCTGATTGGGAGCGAGGTGGGTGCGCGCAGGCCGGTGTTCCGCGGGCGCGGCTGGGCGATCTTCGCGCTGGCGGCAATGGTTGGGCTGTGGGGCTGGCGCTGGGTCGAGCACGACAAGGCAGTTGAGCTTGCGTCGACGGCGATCTACGGGCCGGAGGGATCGACCGGAGTCGAGGTGTTGCGCGTAATGGCGAGCCCGTATCCGGGCAATCCGTATCGCTGGCACACGGTGGCCGAGGCGCCGGGCTTTTACCAGATGGCCGAGGTCGACACGCTGAAGGAGACGATTGCGACGAATCCTGAGCAGGACCTGTTCTACAAGCCTGCCGCGACGCCAAGGATACTGGCGGCGGAAGGAAGCCGGCTAGGCAAGGTGTATCTCGACTGGTCGAGTTGGCCGCTGGTGGCCGACATGGGACCGGGCATTCCGGATGACGCGCCTTCGGACGCGGGCGGCTGGACCGCGGTGAGGTTTGTCGATATGCGGTTCATGTATGACACAGCGCTGAACCATGGGCGTGAGAAGCCGCCGATTTCGGGCACGGTTTATGTCGACGCGCGCGGGGTGGTCGCGTGGACGGAGTTCAACGGGGCGGTTCAGAGATAGGCTCATGGAGCCAAAGGGGCCGGCGGCGGTCCGGGTTGCGGTGGGTAGTTCGCCGGCGGCGGGGGGAAGCCTGGAGTGTAGGCATATTCCGGCGGGGGTGCGGAACGATCGAGCAGGTCGCCGAGCAACGGGTAACGGCCGCCGAGGAAGTAGAGCGCGTAGGCCTGGTTGAAGGTGAGCAACGTGCCGATGAAGCTGACGAAGACGCAGATCGCCCAGCAGAGATAGGCCAGTGCGCCGATGACGGCCAGGCCGATCAGTGCCACGGTGCCGCCGGTCCCGGCGTTGTGAAGGGCGAGCCAGAGGACGAGCCCGATGATCGCCGGCGGGATCAGGGAGAGCAAGAGGACGATAGCCGCGGCGATCTCGGCGCAAACGGCGAAGACGATACCCAGGAGCACACGCAGGAGAATGTAGAGTGCGACCTGGCCGGGCTCTGCGTTGATGAGTGCGCGCAGGCGGCGGAGAGATTCGGAGAGGGTGACCTCTTCGAGCGCGAGGGAAGGCAAGGCGAGATCGCGCACCAGGGTGTAGACCACTCCGATGGCAAGCAGGACGAGGATGGCGACGCCGACGAAGAGGATGATCTGAGCAATGCGCAGGCCGGAAAAGAAATTGCCGCTGCTGAAGTCGTGGATATGGTGGACGAAGTAGAAGATGAGCGGGATGGTGAAGGGCAGCGAAAGGGCGAGGACGCCGAGAAAGAACAGGACTTTGAGGCCGATCCAGCGCCAGGTCGTCGGGCCGACCCTGCGCCACATTGGGCCGATGTAGGTCTGGCGGGTAGCGACGAGTTCGACCAGGACTAACTGGAGGCGCGAACCGATGTACAGCAGGACCAGGCCGATGACCAGGGAGACGAGGCCGATGATGACGGCAAACGCAACCAGGAACGCGAGCATCGCAGGAGGCAGATGGGGCGAGTTTCCTCCCGTGCCGCGGGTGACGTTGGAGTTCAGGCCTCCGCCCATCTCGGCGAAGAAGGCGACGGCGGCGATCTTGAAGAACGTGCGCAGGCGGAATGGGCGGAAGAGTAAATCCCGGGTGCGTTCCAGGGCGGGGCCGATGGCTTCGCTGGCGGAGAGGGGTCTCATAGAGCTCCCGATTCGAGTGGGTGTGGTGGTGGGACGTTTGGAAGCGGTGGAGGCGGTGCGGGCGGTGGAAAGCCCGCGACGGGGGTGGATGGAGGCGGCGTCGAGGCGTCAAGCAGATCGCCAAGCATGGGGTAGCGGCCGCCCAGGAAGTAGAGAGCGTAAGCATCGAGGAAGGTAAAGACCGGGCCGATGGCGAACATCATGCTGTAGAAGACGATGAAGATGTACCACGCGATTCCGATGAGGACCGCGAGCGCGGCGAGGATCGCACTGGGAACGCCAATGAGGTGGAGCAGGAACCCTATGAGGCCGCAGATCAGGAAAAGGACCAGGGTCACAATGAGGAGCACGAGTTCCCAGGCAATGACCGCGCCCATATACCCCGCGAAGCCCAGGCCGAGTTTGAGCAGGGTGTAGATAGCGAATTCGCCTGGTTCGCGGCGAATGAGTTCGGCCATGCGGCGCCAGGCTTCTTTGAGTCCGGTGTCTTCAAGGGCAAGCGAGGGGACAAGGAAGTCGCTGAGCAGAGAACTGATGAGGAAAAGGACGCCGAAGATGAGAAATATGAGGATGTATCCGGCGTATCCGGCGAAGATGGCGGTCATGACCTGCGGTGGAAGGCGCTGGCCGTGTGGCAGCGAGCTCATCTGTTGAAACAGCGGGACGACGTGACGGACGTAGGCCGCGATGGGCAGGGCGCAGACCAGTGTGGCCAGCGTGCCGGCGAGCAGCTTGATGTTAGTCCAGTGTGAGTATTGGCCTCGATATTTTCGCCACGCGGGGGCGACAAACTCGCCGCGGTTGACGACCATGTCGAAGTAGGCGAACTGCAGTCGGGAGCCGAGATAGAAGACGGCGACTGAGATCGCGGTTACTACCAGCACGGCAGCGACGAGCGCGATGACCACCAGCCTTCCCGCACGCTCGGCAAAAGGCAGGAAGACCAAGTAGATGAACGGGAACGGGAGGAAGATCGTTCCAAAGCGGCTGACGTAGGCGGTTGCACAGAGCTTCCAGGTGCGGCCCTTACGGAAGGGCGTGAACAGGATGAGCTTCGTCCGCGCAAGGGCCGGGTTGATGGACTCGGTAGCGGTTAGGGGTCGCATGGTTATTGCGATGAGGGTACCGCAGGGATTCCTGTTTTCAACATCATTTTTATGGGGATTCCATCGATCGCGGCCACCAACGCGGGCGCGTCTGTCATAGGAGCGGGCAAGGAAGCCTGGATTGGCTGGGGATCGTTGGAGGTGCTGCTTTGGCATGACACCAACAACGACGATGGAAAATTTGACGTGTGCAAAGGGTCTTTTAGCGCAGAGATGGGTTGCTGCGGCTTGCGGTCGGTCAGAATTGCATCAGAGGAATCTGGGAGCGGCGGCGCCGCAATGGAGATATCAACATGACGGATTATCGGGTAGCGAAGGGCGAGGCAACGGAAGACCAGGTGACAGCAGCGATTGAGAAGTTCACATCGCAAATTCCTTCGAGCGTATATTTGGCGGGCGCTCTGGCGTCGATGGTGGTATCGCTCAGTTTGAAGGCGGCGAAGAAGGAACATGAGGCGTTGTTTGTCGGACAGTGGGCTGCGCCGTTTTTGTTGCTGGGGATTTACAACAAGCTGGTGAAGCAGCACGGCTCGGATGCTCTGGTCGCGGAAGGCGGGTCGGATAGTTAGGTTGCGCGGAGAGATTGGCTGAGGTGAGTGTCCCCACGATAACCTCGCGGGCTCGGTGATCATAGGGCAACCGCCAGGACACTCGCCAGCCAGGCGTCCCAGGCGGCGAGGGCGCGGTCGCACTGGATTTTGTGGCGTTCTTTTTTGTCTCGGATGCGGCGGCGGAGGTCTTCTTCGAGGGGTGGGAGCAGGTCGAAGGTGATGTTGGCGGGCTGGAAACGCTTGGCATTTCCATCTGCGCCTGCCGCGTGGGTGATGTAGTGGGTCAAGCTGCCGTTGGCCGAGACGCGGGGCGCGGGCGTGGGCTGCTCGCCGTGGGCTAGCGCTGCTGCATATCGTCCGGCGAGCAGGCCGCTGGCGATGGATTCGGTGTAGCCCTCGACGCCGGAGAGTTGGCCGGCGATCAAGATCGACGGATGGGCGCGGAGCTGGAGCGTCTCGGTCAGAAGCGTGGGCGCGTTGATGTAGGTGTTGCGGTGGATCTGGCCGTAGCGGAGGAAGGTCGCGTTCTCGAGGCCGGGGATCAGGCGCAGCACGCGGGCCTGTTCGCCGAACTTGAGGTGGTTCTGGAAGCCAACCAGGTTGTAGCTGTCGGCGCGGAGGTTTTCCTGGCGAAGCTGGACGACGGCGTAGGGCCAGCGGCCGGTTTTGGGGTCGGTGAGGCCGACGGGCTTCATGGGGCCGAAGCGGAGGGTGTCGCGGCCACGGCGGGCGGTCTCTTCGATGGGGAGACAGCCTTCGAAGTAGTGCAGCTGTCCGTTGTACGTTGTACGTTCTCCGTTTGGCCCGGCCGGGATTTGCTCCCAGGCTTTGGCGGGGACCGCTTCGGAGGTGGTGAGGGCGTCGAGGAAGCGGTCGTATTCCTCTTTGGTGAAGGGGCAGTTGATGTAGTCGGCAGTGCCTTTGTCGTAGCGGGCGGCGAAGTAAACCTTCGACATGTCGATGGTGGTGGCGTCGACGATGGGGGAGATGGAGTCGTAGAAGGCAAGGTGGCCGGAGCCGGTGAGGCGCGTGAGTTCGGTGACGAGTGCGGGTGAGGTGAGCGGGCCGGTGGCGAGGATGGTGATGGTGTTGGGATCGTGCTCGTCGAGGGTGAGGACCTCTTCGCGGTGGACGGTGATGCGAGGTTCGGACTCGATACGGGCGGCGACGCGGCGGGAGAATTCGACGCGGTCGACGGCGAGGGCGTGACCGGCGGGGACGGCGGAGGAGTCTGCCTCGCGAAGCAGAACAGAACCAGCCCGGCGCATCTCCTGCTTCAGCAGCCAGGGGGCGGTGTTCTCGGATTCGGATTTGAGCGAGTTGGAGCAGACTAGCTCGGCGAAGTCGGCGGTCTGGTGGGCCTCGGTGGAGCGTAGGGGACGCATCTCGTAGAGGGCTACTTCGCAGCCGAGAGAGGCGGCCTGGAGGGCGGCTTCGGGGCCGGCGAGGCCTCCGCCGATTATTTTTATTTTTTTCTTTTCGGTCATGAGTTTTGTTGGATCCCTGGATGGACGGCGGGCGTTTGGTAACGCCCCGAAGTCCGACCCCACCCCCCCCGTACTTAGCTCTCAAAGTATCCAAAAGAATCGAGTTAGATTTGAGCAAAGTCCGGTTTGTTTGGGTAAAGTCCAGTGTTTGCCTGCAAAGTCAACAATCGACATCACTTCCGTGTCAAAAAGACGCCGGAAGGTGGATTGGAAAGCGCAGAGATCGTTGATTTCCCCCTATTTATATTTTACTAGGGGTGTCAAGCGTGGGAACCGCTATTGGCGGCTCGTGGGGGCGATGCCCTGCTCAAAACAGCTACTGAGATTCTGCGCGTCGCGCAGAATGGCGGCTTGAGGCCGCCGGGTGGGTCTTTTGGAAAACGGGTGGGTCTTTGGGGAGGATTTGAGATGGCGTGAGACGTAGTATCCCCCTCACCTCAAAGGGGAGAGATGCGTACCCCCTCCAGCATGCTGGCAGGAGAGCCGGCTGCGTTAGAAGCGTGGTTTAGAGCGTCAGAGCGCGGATGAACAGGGCCGTGGATGCGCCGTTTTCGGTTGCGGCGGTCACCTGCACTTTGGCGCCCTTGTTGGCGTCGAACTTCTGTCCCTCGACGACGCCGGCGGACGAGTCGGCAAGCGTTTTGGCGTCGATGTGGAAGGTTTGTTCCTGGCCCGCGTCGTCTTTGATGGTGAGCAGGTGTGCGTGCTTGTCGAGTTTGACGACGGTTCCGAGGGCCTTCACCAGTGGGCTGGCGCCTAGATCTTCGACGGCCACCGTTGTCCTCGAGCCCTCTTCACCGTAGTAGAAAACCACGACCTCGCAGTTGGCTTTGGTGAAGGAACTCGCGGGAGTGGTCATCGCCTTGACGTTTTTGTCGAAGTTGAGGAGGACATCCTTTTGGGCCAGGATGCCGAAGACGCCTCCTGATCCATCGTCGGTGGCGACCTCGATGGTTTTGTTTCCCTGAGAGACCGCGGTAACTTTGCCGGTCATTGCATGCACGATCTGTTGTGCGTTTGCGGCCATGGTGAACGACAGGGCGCCCATAAACAGGCCTACATGCACGAATCCTATTCGCATAGTATTCCCTCCAGGTTTAGATTTTTGGGTTTAGCCGGCTTCAAATCACAAGATCGAGCAAGATAGTGCCAGCGTAGCACGGATGCGGTGCGGGCGGTAGGATATGTGACGCGTTCGGTTACATTGTGCGCAGGGAAGTGCAGCGCGAGCGCCGGGTGGTTCACTCAGGCATGGAGTTTTCGTATCCTGTCGCCGGTTGAACTTCTGGGCGGGCGCTGCGTAAAGTAATGTGTGCGGACGTTCGCTTCTCAAAAACCCGCACCGAGGTTCTCATGATCTGCCTGATCCTGCTGGTTCTGCTGTTTTCGCGGCGGCGGTATTGGTACGGCTATTATCCCTACGGTTATGGCTATTACCCTTGTCCCTATCCCTATGGCGCATACACGCCGTATGACCCCTACTGGCGGGCACGGCATTACGGGTACGGGTATGGCTATGGCTACGGGGGACCTGGGCGCTACTGGTAGGTTGCCGAGCGAAAACCCTGTTGGTTGGTAGCTGCTACGCGTCGGGTGACTGCGCGAGCTGGTGCAGCGCCTCGCCTGAGAGGCGCATGGTGGTCCACTCGGACATGGGCTGGGCGTCGATGGAGTTGTAGAAGTCGATGGCGAGCTGATTCCAGTTGAGGACGGCCCATTCGAGGCGGGGACAGCCTTCGGCCTGGGCGATGCGGGCGACTTCGGCGAAGAGAGCTTTGCCGATGCCCTTGCCGCGGTACAGGGGGCGTACGAAGAGGTCTTCGACGTAGATACCGGCGTGGCCTCGCCAAGTTGAATAGTTATAGAAATACAAGGCGAAGCCGGCGGGCTCTCCATCCCATTCAGCCATAAGGCAGTGGAAGCGCGGCACGGGGCCAAAGCCGTCGCGGAGGAGGTCGGCGTGGGTGGCGACGGCGGCTTGCGGCTCGCGCTCGTATTCGGCGAGTGCCTGGATCAGCGCGAGGATTTGCGGAATGTCTTCGGGCGTTGCGGGTCGAATGATCATCGGACTTGTTCATGATACTGCGGGCGGCGGTCACTTCGTGACCTATGCTGAGCTTCGCGCGGTCCTCCCGCTGGGTCGGCACAGATTTGGTTTGCGACCATCGGGAGCACCAACGCGAAGCCCAATACGCGTCACGAAGTGGCCGCTGCCCGCGCAGGGCGCCCGTCCGGCAGGACACGCGTTCCCCTCAGTTGCGTTTTTGATTGGAGGGGGCGTTGGGGTTAGCGGCGAGCCATTTGTCGAAGGGGATGGTGAAGGCGAAGAGTTCCTGCTTGCCGTCGAGGGTGCGGACCATTTTGACGTAGAGTTCGGCGTGTTTGAGGGCCGGGTCTTCGAGGTCTTTGATGTCGTAAAAAAGATAGCCGTCGAGCGAGGCGTGGGGGCTGACGGTGGTGGACTTAAAGCCGAAGTCGTCGTCGTCCTGCGAGATTTTTTTGTCGACCGCGGTACGGTGGATGGGGAACGGGTCCAGCGGGACGTGGATCGGCTGGGCGCTGTGGATGGTGAAGATGCGGCGGTTGATGTCGTCTTCGGTGGCGGCGGGGATCTTGTCGTCGTTGGCGGAGATGAATTGCATGCGGGCGTCTTCGAGGGTGATGGGGCGGTCGGAGTCGTTGGTGAAGATGACGCGGATGGGCAGCAGTCCGTGCTGGATGTAAGGCAGGCGGAAGAACGGGCAGAGCTTCGGATCGTCGCAGGGGTCGGCGGCAACGGTGATGTGCTCGTTGGGGTGGGTGTCGCTGGCTGGGTATTCGGATGCGGGCTTGGCGGGCGGGGCGGACTTGTGGTCGGCGGCGCGAACGGCGAAGGGCAGCAGGCAGGTCAGGGCCGCGATTGCAGCGAGGGCGAGCGGAAGCAGGTGCGATAAACGCAGGCCGCGCGAGTTGCGATGCGAGTTCATGCAGGCAAGATTATCCTCTTCGCTGGTACGGTGGTAAAAGCGGGGAGTTCGAGAGACGTGGTCCAGCTGGTGGTGATGGCGCTGTATAGCTTGCTGCTGACGGCCGTGCTGGCGGTGGGCGCGCCGTACTGGCTGGCCCGGATGTTTTTTTCGGCGAAGGACCGGGGGCGGTATCGCGCCGGGCTGGGGCAGCGGTTTGGGCGCGTGCCTGCGGGGCTGCGGGCGGCGGTGCGGTCACCGAGCGGTGCCCGGCAGGTGGTGTGGGTGCACGCGGTGAGCGTGGGCGAGGTGCTGGCGGCGACTCGGCTGGTGGCGGAGCTGGAGACGAAGCTGGGTGAGGGCTGGAGCATTGTCGTATCTACGACTACGGCGACGGGGCAGGCGTTAGCACGGGAACGGTTTGGGGCGGAACGAGTTTTCTACTATCCGATGGATTTTGCGTGGGCGGTGCGGGCGTATCTGCGGGCGCTGAGGCCGAAGATGCTGGTGCTGATGGAGAGCGAGTTGTGGCCGCGGATGTTGGCGGAGTGCGGGCGAGCGGGGATTCCGGTGGCGGTAGTGAATGCGCGGGTGAGCGATAGGAGCTATGCGCGGGGATTGAAGGTGAAGGCGGTTTGGGGGCGGATGCTGCGGCGAGTGGATTTGTTTCTGGCGCAGAGTGAGGAGGATGGGCGGCGGCTGGTGGGGATGGGGGCTCGGGCGGACGCGGTCAGGGCGATTGGGAATTTGAAGTATGACGTGCGTGCTCCGAAAGCGAGTAAGGTGGCGGAGCTGATTAAAGAGGCGGCGGGGGGGCGGCCGATTGTGGTCGCGGGAAGCACTGCAGGAGCTCTTGCGAAGGGCGATCTCAGCGAAGATGAGATGCTCATTCAGGCCTGGGAGCATTTGCCTCGATCAACCCCCGATTGGGCTGCGGGCCGAGAGGTGCCACCGCTGTTAGTACTAGCGCCAAGGCATCCGGAGCGCTTCGAGGAAGTTCGCCGGGCGGCTTGCGCGGTCGCGGCGGAATCGTGTGCATCCAGAATGTTAGCGGGAACTCAAAGCGCTTTTGGATTCGGCATCATCACGATTGACACGATTGGGGACTTGGCAGCGGTGTACGGGGTGGCGGATGTTGCTTTTGTGGGTGGGAGTCTGGTGCCGCGCGGTGGGCATAATCCGCTCGAGCCCGCGCAGTTCGGCGTGCCGGTGGTGATGGGGCGGTCGTGGGAAAACTTCCGCGACATTGTGGGGAAGATGCAGGAAGAGTATGCGCTTCGCGGCGTGCGGGATAAGGATGATCTGGAGAGGGTGTTGGTGGAGTTGCTGACGGATCGCGCTGCGGCGCGAGCGATGGGCGAGCGTGGGCGTAAGGTGTTTGAGGCGCAGAGCGGGGCGACGGGGCGAGCGGTTGAGGCTCTGGTTGGGCTGGTGAAGCGGTGAAGGCGCGGCGGCCTGGATCGAGGAGACGATGGGCGTGGCCGCTGGTGCCGCTGTATGCGGCGGGACTGGCGGTGAAGGGTGGGCTGCGGGCGGCGGGGGTTCTGCGGGTCAAAAAGCTGAACTGGCCGGTGGTGAGCGTGGGGAGCTTGTCGGCGGGTGGGG
>Ga0302314_10015171_pt1 | contig 13117 bp, 14 predicted proteins | sample III_Palsa_N2_3_FD_200533 | JGI IMG/M metagenome (GOLD analysis project Ga0302314, IMG submission 200533) | Peat permafrost microbial communities from Stordalen Mire near Abisko, Sweden - III_Palsa_N2_3 | ecosystem: Environmental > Terrestrial > Soil > Palsa > Peat permafrost | place: Sweden...
GATCCGCCGGCGCTGGCCCCCTCCGTCAGGGCGCGCCGCTTCGCTTTGCGCCCTGCCACCACCCCCGCGACAGCGTCGCATGGGAGGAGAAATGGGCCAGCGCAATCTTCCTCCTCCCATGCGAGCGAAGCGAAGCGGGGGAGGTGGCGCGGCGTGTAGCGAAGCGGAACGACGTGACGGAGGGGGTCGGCGCCGGCGCGCCGCGCAAGCCTATCGCCAACCCGCTTCAGCTCGCCTTTCGGCATTGTCCGACAGCATCTCGGGCACAAGCTGATGCATCAGAGCCTCGAACTCGGCGAGCGTCGCTGTTTCGATCACAAGCCCTGGGACGTCGCTACGCGACGTCCACACCTTCGCTTCGGGATCCCAGCGGGCGTCAACGTGATAGGTCGCCATGGGCGCCTCGCCTTCCAACGCTTTCAAAGTGGTCGCGAAGGGTCGACCCGTCAACGTTTCCTACTGCCCCGATGGCGGCGCCGGTTCGCTGTTGAACGCGCCATGGGTGGCCGCCACGGGGGCGGCCATGACGGGGGCTTAGGAGAATGTGACGGCTGGGCACTTATTGCTTGACATTGTCGCGAAATTGTTCTTTGTTTGTTCCGAATGTCGATGAACCGCTCACACGTCCATGACGATGACCCCGACGCCGATGACTCGGCGGCGCGTGCGCCGGCGTGGGCGCAGGAGCATCTGGAGGTCTTGCGGGACCTCAGAGACATGGGGATGCAGCTGGCGCGGAACCTGACGCGGCGGGTGCTGGCGGAGACGGAGGCGGCCGAGGCGGCGGCGGAGGCCGGCGAGCCTCAACCCGCGCCCCGGCCCGGCGCGGCGATCGATCCGGCGCTGAGCTTTTCGCGGATCTCGCGGGCGGTGCGGCTGACCATCGCGCTCGAGGCGCGGATGCGCCGCGAGATCGAGGCGGGCGTGTTCGGCCCGGCCAATGACGATGCGCCGTCGGATGGCGGCTCGATGACCCCAGACGGCAAGATCGACTACTTGGCCATTCGGCGGCGGATGCACCCGCTGATCCACGGCGAGACCGACTATGAGACCCGCCGGGCGGTGGAGGAGACCATCGAGGCCTCCACCGACGATCCGGACGAGGTGGAGCGGCTGAAGGCGGAACTGAAAGAGCGGCTGGAAGAGGAGGATCCGGACGAGGTCTTCTTCAACCGCACGCACTGGCCGATCGGCGAGGCCATCGCCCTGATCTGCCAGGACCTGGGGCTCGATCCCGACTGGGACCGCTGGGAGAACCGGCCCTGGGCCAGGCAGGAGGCGGAAACCAGTCCTCTGGGCTCTCCCTACGCCACGGTCGAGCAGCTGAGGAACCCGCATCACGGCACGGGGACCGACCATTATCGCGAGGCGCGCGGCCTGCCGCCCCTGGAGCAGCCGCCGCCACTGAGGGCGGGCTCGGCGGCGCGCGGGCCGCCTTCGGACAGTTCCTAATTCCGCTCACCCCCGCCTTCGCGGGGATGAGCGCCAATTTGGGTCAATCGGCGGGATAAGGGGACATGATCACTACTGTCCGGCTTAGCAGGTTCACATCGCCTGTAAGCGATTGATAGAATGAGAAGAACAGGCTGTTTTGGCTTGTTGCCGACTTGAACTGCCGTTCGACATCGCACGAGCATCCGCATCCTGGGCAAGGCAGGGAGTCGGGCGATGTACGAGGGCAAGCTGGTTTTCTCCCAGCTGATGGATCACTTGCCGCAGCAGACGTTCCGCCGCCTCGTTGAGCGCTACGGCGGCGATCGATCCGTGCGAACCTTCAGTTGCCAGGATCAGTTTCGCTGCATGGCCTTCGCGCAGCTGACGTACCGCGACAGCCTGCGCGACACGGTGACCTGTCTGAACGCCCAGCAGACCAAGCTCTTCCACATGGGCATCCGCGGCCAGGTGCGGCGCAGCACCCTGGCCGACGCCAACGAGCGCCGGGACTGGCGGCTCTACGCGGCCCTCGCCTCGGCGCTGATCGTCAGCGCGCGGCGCCTCTATGCCGGCGACAAGTTCGGCGCCGACCTCGAAGGGGCCGCCTATGCCTTGGACACCACCACCATAGACCTGTGTCTGTCGCTGTTCCCGTGGGCGCGCTTCCACCACAACAAGGGCGCGGTGAAGCTGCACACCATGATCGATCTGCGGGGCAACATCCCCGTCGTGGTCCACATCGACGATGGCAAGTCCTACGACACCGACATTCTGGACGTCATGATCCCTGAGCCTGGCGCCATCTATGTGATGGATCGCGGCTTCTTCGATCTGATCCGCCTCTATCGGCTCAATGTCTCCGGCGCCTTCTTCGTGATCCGCGCCAAGGACAACCTTCGCTTCCGCCGTATCACCTCTCGGCCCGCCCCGCGCACCAGCGGCCTGATCTGCGATCAGATCGTCGCCCTGACCCTCAAGTCGAGCGCCAAGCGCTATCCGGCCAGGCTGCGCCGCGTGCGCTATCGCGACCCACAAACCGGCAAGACGCTGATCTTCCTGACCAACAACTTCCAGCTGCCGCCCCGCACCATCGCCGACCTCTACCGATGCCGGTGGCAGATCGAACTGTTCTTCAAATGGATCAAGCAGCACCTGCGCATCAAGAGCTTCTTCGGCAATACCGAGAACGCCGTGAAGACCCAGATCTGGATCGCCGTCTGCGTCTACGTCCTGATCGCCATCGTCAAAAAGCGGCTCGCCCTGGAGGCCAGCCTCTACACAATCCTGCAGATGGTCAGCGTCACCGCGTTCGAAAAAATACCATTAGATCAACTGCTTAACGTCACCGAACACACGAAGCCAGACCACACGGAAAATAACCAGTTGAATCTATTCGAGAATTAGCCGGACAGTAGTGGGACATGATACTTATCCCCGATCCTTTCGGGCGCGGTCATCAACTGGCGTCAGGGATAGGTATCATGTCCCCTTATCCCCTGCCCTACTGCCCCGATGGCAGCACCAGGCTGGGATCGATCGGCTTGGCCTTGTCCCTGGGACTGGCGGCGTAGCGGATTTCGAAGTGGAGTTCCGGAACCTCCGCGCCGCCGGTCTGGCCGACTTCGCCAACCTCGTCGCCCTGCTCCACATGGTCCTTGATCTTGACCGAGGTGGTGGACAGGTGCGCGTAGGCCGTGACCCAGCCGCCCGGGTGCTTGATCAGCACCAGGTTGCCGAAGCCGGGCACCTGATTGCCGGCATAGACCACGTCGCCCGCGGCGGCGGCTTTCACCACCGTCCCCGAGGGCGCGCCGACATCCACGCCGTCGTTGCGCTGGCCGCCCGGCTTGGGGCCGAACTTGGAGATCAGCTCGCCGCTGACGGGCCAGACGAAGCGGCCCTGGCCGGCCGCGGTGACCTGGGCGTCGCTGGGCGCCGGCGCGGACTCCACCAGCGGGGCCGCGACAGGCGGCGGCGCATAGCGGCTGGGCGGCTCGGGCCGCACCGGCGGCTGCGGCCGATAGGTCGGCTCCGGCGTCGGGGGCCGATAGGTCGGCTGCTCCTGCACCGGCGCGGCTTCCTCCTCGCGCCGCGGCGCGGGGGGACCTGGGCGCTTCAGCGGACCGGAGTCCGTCACGCCGGCCGGCAGCGCGATCTCCTCGCCCGCACGCACCTTTTCGTTGGGATCGATGTTGTTGAGCTCGACCAGGACATCGGCCGTGGTGTTGAAGCGCTTGGAAATGGCGAACAGGGTGTCGCCGCTTTCGACCACATAGGCCTTGGGCGTCGGGATCTTGATCGTCCGGCCGATCTCGAGCTCGAACGGCTTCTTCAGCTTGTTGAGCTTGATCAGATCAGGCCTGGGGACGTGGTAGCGTTCAACCAGATTGTTGACCGTGTCGCCCTGGTCGACCTTGATGGTGTGGACCTTTTCCTTGGCGGCGCGAACCGGACCTTTGACGCTGAGAATGAACGTCGGCGCGGGCGGCGGCGCCCGGCGCGATCCGCGCACCACCGGGGGCGGCCGGCTGGCGATCGGCGCGGGCGTGTAGGCCGGCGGCGTGTAGGCGGGCTGCTGTTGCGGGGCCGCCTGAGCCGGCTGTGGCGCGGGCGCGGCTTCAATGTCGTCCGTATCGGGCTGCGCGCCAGGACGCCGGTTCACCGGCGGCAACGCCTGCGCCGCGACGGGGGTGGTCGGAACCGCGCGGGGCGCGGGTTCTTCGCCGACGGGCGGGGTCTCCGGCACGGGCGCGGCCTGGGGCGGCGGCGCGGGCGGGGCCGACGCGACGGTGGCCGGATATTCCGGCTTGACGTCCGCGCAGGCGGTCAGCGCCGCCGCAGCCAGAACGATCAAGCTTGCACGTGTGAAAAGGGCCGTCATCTGAACTCCGCTCGTCATCTTGTCGGAATCGCCCCGCAGCGAATCCATCTTCGGCCAAGCTCGGCGCGGACGCCAGCCTGAACCGCCGCTCCAAACCAGGGCTAAAGCTCGCGCGCAACCCCATCGAGCAGGGGCACGAAACGGACTTCGCACAAAACCTCTTCCGTAAAGCCGCCCCTGCCGTCGCCGGCATAGCGCTTCAGGCGCTGGACGCCGCCCTTGCCGACAGGCGCGACAAGGACACCCGAAGGCTTGAGTTGCGCGAGCAGCGCCTTGGGCTCATCTGGCGCCGCCGCGGTGACCAAAATGCGGTCGAATGGCGCCTGTTTGGGCCAGCCCTCGCCGCCGTCGCCGAACATGGTGATGACGTTGGGCAGTTGCAGTTGCTTGAACCTGTCCTCCGCCTCGTGGAGCAGGGTGCGGTAGCGCTCGATGGTGTAGACCAGCCGCGCCAGCCTGGACAAAACCGCGGTCTGGTAGCCGGAGCCGGTGCCGATCTCCAGCACCCGCGACCTGGGCTCAATCGTCAGGGCCTGGGTCATCAGGCCGACGATGAAGGGCTGGCTGATGGTCTGGCCGCAGGCGATCGGCAGGGCCGAATCCTCGAACGCGCGATCCTTGAACAGCCCGGGCGTGAACAGCTCGCGCGGGGTCTGCTCGATGGCCGCCAGCACCAAGGGATCGGTCACGCCTTGCGACCGCAGGGCCAGGATCAGCTTGGCGAGGCGTTCGTCCGGCGCGGGCGACGGCTTGGCCATGGCCTACTCCCGCCCGCCGTCGTCGCGCGGCTTGGGCGCGGTTCCGCCCAGCACCGCCTTCAGGTCATGCACGGTCGGCATGTGGGTCAGGTCGATATGCAGCGGCGTCACCGAGATTCGGCCTTCGTAATAGGCGCGCAGGTCGGTGCCTTCCGCCGGCTTGGACGGAAGGTTTTTGTAGCCCAGCCAGTAGTAGTCGCGGCCGCGCAGGTCGGTGCGCTTTTCGGCATAGCGGGTGCGCACGTCGCGCAGGCCCTGGCGCGTCACCTCGACCTGCGGATCGCCGCCCGCCGCCGCCGGCGGGAAGTTCAGGTTCATGATCACCCCGTCCGGCCAGCCGGCCCTGAGCAGGCGTTCGATGATCCCCGGCGCGTAGGTTTCCGACACGGCATAGGGGTTGTCGGCCGGTTCAGCGCTCAGCGCCTGGCTCAGCGCAATCGAGCGGATGCCCAGCGCCATGCCCTCGATGGCCCCCGCCACGGTGCCCGACATGGTGACGTCCTCGGCCAGGTTCTGACCGCGATTGACGCCGGACAGCACAAGGTCCGGTTTCGCCCCCTCGATCAGATGCTGCACGCCCAGGCTGATGCAGTCGGTGGGCGTGCCGGAGACGCCGAACCGCCGCGCGCTGATCTGGCGCACGCGCAGGGGCACGGTCAGCGTCAGGGACCGACTGGTTCCGGATTGCTCGGTCTCCGGCGCCACCAAGAAGACGTCGTCCGACAGCCGCGCGGCGATCCGCTCCAGCGCCGCCAGGCCCTCGGCATGAATCCCGTCGTCGTTGGTGATCAGGATGCGCATCTAAATCCCTCTCCCCTTGCGGGAGCGCGGCATCGGCGACGTGCGTCCTTCGAACGCCCTGCGGGCTCCTCATGATGACTAGGTTTCTGGGCTGCAAATATCTCAGTCATGGTGAGGAGCGACGTCTTCGTCGCGTCTCGAACCACGCACGCGTTTCGCAACACGTCTCACGCCGTCCCGCCAATATGGGTCAGGCCGCCCATGTAGCTCTGCAGGGCCTGGGGGATGGCGATGCGGCCGGCTTCGTCCTGATAGTTCTCCATCAGCGCCACCAGGGTGCGGCCGACAGCCAGACCGGAGCCGTTCAGGGTGTGCAGAAACCGCGTCCCCTTCTCGCCGGCCTTCTTGCAGCGCGCGTCCATGCGCCGGGCCTGGAAGTCGCCGCAGTTGGAGCAGGAGCTGATCTCGCGGTAGGCCGCCTGCGACGGCAGCCAGACCTCCAGGTCGTAGGTCTTGCGCGCGCCGAAGCCCATGTCGCCCGTGCACAGCAGCATGGTGCGGAACGGCAGGTCGAGCCGCTTCAGGATCGCCTCCGCGCAGCCCACCATCCGTTCGTGCTCGGCGTCGGACTGTTCGGGCTCGGTGATGGACACCAGCTCGACCTTGTAGAACTGGTGCTGGCGGATCATGCCGCGGGTGTCGCGACCCGAAGCGCCGGCCTCGGAGCGGAAACAGGCGGTCAGGGCGGTGTAGCGCAGGGGCAGCGCCTCCTGGTCGACGATCTGTTCCATCACCAGGCTGGTGAGCGGCACCTCGGCCGTCGGGATCAGCCAGCGGCCGTCAGTCGTCTGAAACAGCTGGTCGGCGAACTTGGGCAGCTTGTCGGCGCCATAGGCCGCCGCGTCGTTGACCATCAGCGGCGGCGAGATTTCGGTGTAGCCGTGCTCCAGGGTCTGGATGTCGATCATAAACTGGCCGAGCGCCCGCTCCAGCCGCGCCAGCCGCCCCTTGAGCACGACGAAGCGCGCGCCGGACATGCGGGACGCCGCTTCGAAGTCGAGAAGGCCGGCGGCCTCGCCCAGGTCCACGTGGTCCTTCGGGTTGGCGATGGCGAAGGGCTGGCCCCAGCGCCGCACCTCGACATTGCCGTGCTCATCCTCGCCCGCCGGGACGTCATCGGCCGGCAGGTTGGGCAGCCCAGACAGCAGGGCTTTGAGTTCGGCCGCGGCGATGCGTTCGCCCTCACCCTGCTCGACGATCACGCCCTTCAGCGCCTCGACCTCGGCCATCAGGCGCTGCGCCTCCGCCTCGTCCTTGCGGCCCTTGGCGGCGCCGATCAGCTTGGACGCCTCATTGCGGCGGCCCTGCGCCTCCTGCAACGCGGTCTGGGCGGCGCGCAGACGTGCGTCGATCTGGAGCAGCGCTGGGGTCTGCACAGGCAAGCCCCTCAAGCCCCAGGCGCGATCGAACGTCGCCGGGTCTTCGCGGATGGCCTTGATGTCGTGCATGGGATTTGCGCCAAGGTCGAAAACAAGCGGCCTTCCTTAAGGCGCGTCGCCAGGGGCGCCAAGGGCGAGCGGCTTTTCGGCGCTACGCCGCAGCCTAGACCGCCTCGGCCGCCGCCTCTTCACGCTTGCGGCGGCGCTCGATGAGCCAGACGCACCAGATGGAGATTTCGTAGAGCAGCACGCCCGGGATCGCGAGGCTCATCATGCTGAAGGGGTCTGGCGGCGTGAGGATGGCGGCGACGGCGAAGACCGCAACGACCGCGTAGCGACGGCCGGAGGCCAGCACCTGCGAACTGACGATCCCGGCCATGCCGAGCAGGGACAGGATCACCGGCAGCTGGAAGCAGAGCCCGAACGCCAGCAGCAGGGTGGTGACCAGGTCCAGGTAGTCGGACACCTTCGACATCATCTGCACCGTCACCGCGCCCGAACCCAGGATCTGCTGGTTCAGCGAGAACCACAGGACGAAGGGCAGCATGACGAAATAGACCAGCGCCGACCCCATCAGGAACAGGACCGGCGAGGCGGCCAGAAACGGGAGGAAGGCGTTGCGCTCGCGCTTGTAGAGGCCCGGCGCGACGAAGCGGTAGAGCTGCCAGGCCAGCACCGGAAACACCAGCACCACCGCGCCGAACCCAGCCAGCTTGACCTTGGTGAAGAAGAACTCGAGCGGCGCGGTGAACACCAGATTGATCGGCGCCACCGCCGCGTGAGGGGCTGTCTTCAGGCCCAGCAGCGCCAGCACCAGATCGAACGATCCATGCTTGGGCCCGGTCATCTTTGTGACCGCGAAGAGTTCGCCGGCGCGCTGAAACGGCCCCAGCAGGAAGACGTAGATATCCTTGGAAAAGTAGAAGCAGATCGCAAACCCGATCGCCACCGCCCAGGCGCAGATGATCAGCCTCGATCGCAACTCGATCAGGTGATCCATCAAGGGCGCGCGGGAGGCCTCGATCTCCTCGTCATCAGCCGGGATGCTCACGACGCGTTGCTCGCGGCGTCAGCGGATTTTGCCTTGGACTTGGCGGGCTTTGGCCCGGCGCCGGCCGGCTTGGCCTTCTTGGCTGGCGTGGCCGCGATTGGCGTTTTGACTGTGGCGCCCTCTTCGGCGGACGTCTTCGGGGCCCGCGCGCGGGCCGGCTTCGGCGCAATCGGTTCCGCTGCAACTGGCTCAGCCGGCGGCAATGCGGTCATCACCGGCGCGCTCGCGGTAGGCGCGTTCAGGTCGTGGCTGATGTCATCCATGACGCCCCGAACGTGGGGGTCCGCCAGGGGATTGAATTGCGCCACCACCGATTGCTGATTGATGCGCATCGCCTCGACCTCCTTGCGGAGTTCTTCCAGTTCCGACTGGCGGGCGAGTTCATCGAAGCTGGCGCGAAACTCGGCGGCCATGCCGCGCATCTTGGCGACGAACTGGCCGACCTTGCGCATTAGAATCGGCAAATCCTTTGGACCGACCACGATCAGCGCGATCACGCCGACGATCAGGAAGTCCAACATCCTGCCTTCGGGGAACATCAGCTAGGGCCCTGGCTCAATGGAAGCGCGTTAAAATTGAAGTCGCCCGGCCCGGCAGGCGCCGAAGCGGGCGACGGAAACCATCCGGCAACGGTAGACGCGGTCCGGTCAGTGGGCGGCCGGGTCCTTGTCGGACTCGGTCGGCGGCAGGGGCTGCGGCGGCGCGGCCGGCGTCGTCGTCGGATGAGCATCGTCCTTCAGCCCATCGCGAAAGGCGCGGATGCCTTTGGCGGTGTCGCCCATAATGCCCGAAATCTTGCCGCGGCCACCGAATACGAGGAGGGCGATCACCGCCAAAATCAACAGATGCCAGGGGCTGAGACCGCCCATCAACTTACTCCTTTAGCGCACGGAAAGGGCTCGGCGCTGAAAGCCTTTGTCTAGTATAGGCGCTGAAGGCCGCAACGCCAACGCGCCTGCGTCCCTAAACCTCTTCCCCCAGATAATCCTGATGGAACTCGGGCGCATCCCCCGGCTCCAGGGGATCCTCGTCGCCGGCCGCCGCGGTCGGATCAGGGACCGCGAAGTTGGCCGGCAGGTCCAGACTGAGCAGTCCCAGCGCCTTCATCTCGCGCGCGCCGGGCAGATCGGCGAGGCTGGCCAGGCCGTAGTGTTCGAGGAAGGTCGAGGTGGTTCCGAAGGTGATCGGCCGACCTGGCGTGCGGCGGCGTCCGCGCATTCGGATCAGGCCGAGTTCCAGCAGCACGTCCAGCGTGCCGCGGTTGGCCTGCACCCCGCGCACCAGCTCGATGTCCGCCCGGGTGCAGGGCTGGTGGTAGGCGATGATGGCCAGGGTCTCCTGCGCGGCCCGCGACAGCCGGCGCGGCTCGATCCGCTCCTCGGTCATCAGAAAGGCCAGGTCGGTCGCTGTCTGAAAGCGCCAGCGATCGGCGACGCAGACCAGCGACACCCCCCTGCCCTCATACTGGCCCTGCAGCGCCGCCAGCGCCGCCTCGATGTCCGCACCTTCGGGCAGACGCTTGGCCAGATCGCCGATGCTCAAGGGTTCGGCCGCCGCGAACAACAGCGCCTCGATCCGGCGCCCTGTCTCGACCGGGTCGCTCATTCCGCCGCCTCCAGGCGCAGCGGCCGGGCGCGCAGATAGATGTCGGCGAAATGCTCGACCTGACGCGCTTCCAGTTCCCCCTCGCGCACCATCTCCAGGCCCGCCGACAAGGTGGAAGCGAGGTAGGACGCGCGGGAGGGTCCCGGCTCACCGCTGGTCGGCAGCGGCGCCACGACGGCGAGCGCCGTCCAGGCCTGCATTTCCGGCAGCTTGTGGCGCAGGCGGTGGCGGGCGTCCTCCAGGGGGAAGGCCTTCGGCGCGGCGGGCCGATACTGGCGGCCGATGTCGCGCTGGCGCTGGCCAAGATAGGCCTGGATCAAGCCATAGAGGTCGCCTTCGAACCGGTCCTCTCCGACGATCTTCACGGCCTCGGGATCGCCCCGCCCGAACACGTCGCGGCCGAACAGCGGCCGCGCCTCCAGGGCCTCCACCGCCTTTCGCATGGCGTCCAGCTTGGCGAGGCGGAAGGCCAGCGCCGCGGCCAACTCTTCCGCCGGCGGCTCATCCGCGCCCGCTTTGATCGCCTTGGGCAGCAGCAGGCGCGACTTCAGATAGGCCAGCCAAGCCGCCATCACGAGATAGTCCGCCGCCAACGCGAACCGGACCCGTCGCGCGCCGTTTACGAACGCCAGATACTGATCCGCCAACTTGGTCACCGACAACTGCAAAAGATCGACCTTCTGGTTTCGGGCCAGCGCCAGCAGCACATGAAGCGGGCCTTCGTAGCCATCCAGGTCGACGATCAGCGCCTCGCCGTCCTCGGCCGCATTCTCTGCGGCGATGAAGTCGAAGGCCGGCTGCTCCTTTTCACTCATGCCGCCCACCTTCCATCGAACGCGGCGTCGAACCGGGCGCGGGCTTCCGCGGCGTCGAATGGCTCAGGCGTTTTCGCCAGCCGGGCCAGCGCTGACGCCGCGCGCGCCTTGGCGCGTCCGGCGAGGGGCCGACAACCAGCGATCACCGCCCGCATCTCAGCCATGTCGCCATTGCAGTGCAGGACCACGTCGCAGCCGGCGGCGAGCGAGGCGCGGGCGCGCTCGGCGAAATCGCCGCTCAGGGCCTTCATGGAGAGATCGTCGCTCATGATCAGGCCATCGAAGCCGATCGTCCCGCGCATCACATCGCGGATCGCTTTGCGCGAGGTGGTCGCCGGCCGCTTGGGATCGATGGCGGTGTAGACCACGTGGGCGGTCATCGCCATCGGCATGTCCGACAGCACCTTGAACGGCGCGAAGTCGCGGGCGTCGAGGTCCTCAAGGCTGGCGTCCACGACCGGCAGGGCCAGGTGGCTGTCGGAGCGGGCGCGGCCGTGGCCGGGAATGTGCTTGATCACCGGCAGGACGCCGCCGGCGATCAGGCCCTCGGCGGCGGCGCGACCGAGGCTGGCGACCTCCTCCGGCGTAGACCCATAGGCGCGATCGCCGATGATCTCGTGGGCGTCGGGCGCGGGCACGTCCAGCACCGGAACGCAGTCGACGTTGATCCCCAGCGCCGCAAGGTCGTGCGCCAGCAGCCGGGCGCCCAGCCGGGTCACTTCGCGGCGGATCAGGGGATCGTTCGCCGCCAGATCGCCGTAAGCCCGGCCCGGCGGGTAGCGGCGCCAGTGCGGCGGGCCCAGGCGCTGCACGCGTCCGCCTTCCTGGTCGATCAGCACCGGCGCGTTGGCGATCCCGGTGCAGACTCGAAGCGCATCGACCAGCGCCCGCACCTGATCGGGCGTCTCGACATTGCGCTTGAACAGAATGAAGCCCCACGGATGCACGTCGCGGAAGAAGGCCTGCTCTTCCGCCGACAGCGTAAGGCCCGCGCAACCGAAAATGCAGGCTGTTTCAGCCACCCGCCTGCCTTCTATTTGACGATGCAGCCCTTGCCCGCCGCAACCAGCGACGCGCAAAAGGCGCTGGCGTCAGACTTCGACGCAAACCCGCCCACGAAGGCGCGATAGAAGGTCTTGCCGTCCCGCGTGGCGACTTCGACCTTCTTGGTCTTGCCGGCCATCTTGCCAGGTTGCAGGCCGGCCACATCGTTCCAGCCCTTCTCGGCCAGCGCCTGCGACGAGAAGGCGCCGATCTGGGCGACCGGGCCGGCTTCCGTGGCGCTCTGGTCGACCGCAGCTTCGATGGTCTGCGGCGTTTTGGCCGGCTTGGCGGGAGCCGCCGCGGGCTGGGCGGTTTCAGGCTGCGCCGGGCGAAGGTTGGCCTGCACCACCGGCTTGGCCGCCGGCGCCGGGCGCGGCGCGGGCTCCTCGGGCGGCGGCGCCAGCGTGGTCGCCGGCTTCATCTCGTTCGGCGGCGTGCCTTCGGTCTTGTAGACCTGCAGACCGGCCGCGGCGTCCGAGGACTCGGCGCCAGCGGACGGCGGCGCCTTGGTCTCGGCGACCGGCGTGCCGACGACCTGCGGCGACTGACCCGAATGCCGGGCGCCGCTGCGGTAGGCGATCGCGAAGATGGCAACCAGGATCAACAGCACCACGCCGCTGACAATCAGCGTCATCGGTACAGGCCGTTCGCCCGAACCCCGCGAATAGCGCGCGTCGAACGACAGAGGCGTATCGTGTTGGGGCGTATAGGCGCCCCGATCCTGATCGGACATTCCAAAGCTCCAGGAGGCGACCGCTCTCAGACGCGAATCACCGCTCTCAGCATAGCCTAGTCGCGCGGCGCCCCGCCGACTGGCCGATGACAAATCCCCAGATATCTTTTTGTCAGATACCCAGATCGAGGGTGAACAGGCGACGGTGTTCCTCCACGGCGAACCGATCGGTCATGCCGGCGATATAGTCGCACACCAGCCTCGCCCGCTCGCCGTCGTCCAGCCCCCGGGTCCGGTCAAACCATTCCGTCGGCAGGACTTCCGGCTCAGAAAAGAACAACCCGAACATGTCGGCGAGAATGCGGCGCGCCTGGCTGCGCATGCGGTTGACGCGAAAATGCCGGTACATGCGCTGATGCAGGAACAGGCGCAGCCGGGACAGGTCCTCGCCCATGTCGGCCGAAAAGGCGATCAGGGGCGCGCCCAATAGCCGCACCGCCTCGGCCGAGTCGACGCCGCTGGCCGCGATCCTGGCCCGGGCCTGGTCGATCACATCGCCCACCATGGCGCCGATCATCCGCCGCACAGCCTCCAGCCGGAGCATCCGCGCATCCAGATCCGGGCGTTCGGCTTGGAGCCGGCGCAGGATCGGACCGATCAGGGGAACCTCTACCAA
>Ga0302314_10015172_pt1 | contig 13117 bp, 10 predicted proteins | sample III_Palsa_N2_3_FD_200533 | JGI IMG/M metagenome (GOLD analysis project Ga0302314, IMG submission 200533) | Peat permafrost microbial communities from Stordalen Mire near Abisko, Sweden - III_Palsa_N2_3 | ecosystem: Environmental > Terrestrial > Soil > Palsa > Peat permafrost | place: Sweden...
GTTGTGATCCCGCTGACGTTGGTTCGATTCCGATCGGCCACCCCCAAGCGCATTTCCATCATCCGACCAGGAGAACATCATGAAACCCGAATTCGAGGACGACCTCAGCTTTTACGACCGAGAAGACGAGCAAGCGGCGTAACGGCTATCCGTCCGAAACCGGCGTCAAGCGCGGACTGCGCGTCGTCGGCGGCGACAAGGAACTGCGCGAGAAGCTCGGTCGCAACGATCCATGCGTGTGCGGATCGGCGCGGCTGTTCAAGAAATGCTGCATGAAGTCCGGCTGCTTTTGACGGCAGCGAGCGCGCGCACTACTCGCGCGAATGAATGCCCGCGAAAGGAGGGCTGTGAAGTGCACTCACCGCATCAACACGTGCTGCAACTCGACATCCAGGGCACGCCGCAGGCGTGGATCTCGATCGAGCAGGCGGCCACGCACCACGCGTCGGGCGCGGTCGCCTGGTGCGACGGCGCCGGTCCGCTGCGCACGCTGCGCGGCGGCTGGAACGTCGGTGCCGGCCGGCAGTCGCTGATCGAGGTCTTCCCGATCATCGCGCTGCGCGGCGCCGCGCGCGTGAACCTGTTCGACCACGCGCCGGCCGTCGCCAAGGACAAGCTGTTCCGGCGCGACCGGCTGACCTGCGCGTACTGCGGCCTGCGCTTCCCGGAGCGCGAGCTGCAGTGCGAGCACATCCTGCCGGAGAGCCGCGGCGGCGAATGGAGCTGGATGAACCTGGTCGCGGCGTGCGCGTCCTGCAACGGCCGCAAGGCGGCGCGCACGCCCGAGGAGGCGCGCATGCCGCTGCTGTACCTGCCGTACGTGCCCAGCCGTTTCGAGGACTTCCTGCTCGCCGGCCGCAACATCCGCGCCGACGTGCACGAGTGGCTGGCGGCGCGGCTGCCCAAGGCGTCGCGGCTCGGCTGAGCGCCGAAGCGGCGCAAGGAGCGGCCTGCGGGCCGCTCTTTCCTTTTCAGAAGGCGACAGAACGGCCGATATGGCGAGCTGAAGTCCCTTTCCGTCCGCACGATGCCGCCTTCCCTGCCCGCAGCCCGCTCCACGCGCCCATCGCTGGTCACTTGGCTGTTCGTCAGCGTGTTCGGCGCGACCATCGCCGCGGTGCTGATGTGCACGCTGCTGATCGACCGCTTCGTGCGCGACGAGGCGCGCCACGAGGCGACGCAGTTCCTGCAGGCGCACGCCGACGCGCTGAGCGATGCGCTCGACCGCGGCATGGCGCAGAACTACGAGCAGGTGCGCGTGCTCGGCCAGCTCGACCAGTTGACCGGTTCCGCCGACCCGGCGGTCATCCGGCGCGCGCTCGACCAGATGCACGCGAGCTTCCCGCAATACGCCTGGCTGGGACTGGCCGGCCGCGCCGGCACGGTGATCGCGTCCGTCGACGGCCTGCTGCAGGGCGCCAGCGTCGCCGCGCGGCCGTGGTTCGCGGGCGCGCAGCATGGCATGTTCGTCGGCGACGTGCACAGCGCGCTGCTGTTGTCCCGGCTGCTGCCGGCGCGCGCCGAGCCGTGGCGCTTCGTCGACATCGCCACGCCGGTCTACGCGCCCGATGGCCGCCTGCGCGGCGTGCTGGGCGCGCACCTGAGCTGGAGCTGGGCGGCCGAGATCAAGCACGACCTCGTCGACACCGCGCTCGCGAAGCACCAGGCCGAGGCGCTGGTCGTCGGCACCGACGGCACCGTGCTGCTCGGCTCCGCCGCGTTGCAGGGCAGGAAGCTGCTGCCGCCGCAAGCGGGCGAGCTGTCGGTGGAGTCGCGCACCGAAGGATCGGGACGCTTCCCGGGCCTCGGCTGGAACGTGGTGCTGCGCCAGCCCGAGGACGTCGCGATGGCCGACTTCCACGCGCTGCAGATGCGCACCCGCGTGGCCGCGGCCGCGCTGTGCCTGTTCCTCGCACCGCTGCTGTGGCTGCTGTCGCGCCGTCTCGCGACGCCGTTGCGCGAGCTCGGCGCGCAGATGATGGCCGGATCCGATGACGAGCCGCCCGCGCGCGGCCATCCGCTGTATCGCGAGGCGGACCTGCTGGGCCAGGCGCTCGATCGCTACGCGCAGCGCCATCGCGAGGATGCCGCGCACCTGCGCGACATGAACGCCAGCCTCGAGGCCCGCGTCATCGAGCGCACCGCCGCGCAGGAACGCACGAACGTGGAACTCGCGTGCGCCGTGCGCGAGCGCTGGCACAGCGAGGAGCGCCTGCGCGCGATCCTCACGCACGCCCCCGACGCCTACATCGCCATCGACGAGTCCGGCCGCATCAGCGAATGGAACCGCCAGGCCGAGCAGACCTTCGGCTGGACGCGCGACGAGGCCTTCGGCCGGTCGCTGACGGCGCTGCTGGTGCCCGAGGCCGCGCGCAGCGTGCAGCCGCGCACGGGCATCGACGCGTTCACGCGCCGCGGCGTCGATGCGACGCATCGCGTCGAGCTGGGCGTGCTGCACAAGAGCGGCGTCGAGATCCCGGTCGAGCTGTCGGCCGCGGCGCTGCGCACCGAGAACGGCGAGGTCGCGTACGCCTTCCTGCACGACATCTCCGACCGCCTGCGCGCGGAACGCCTGCTCGCTCAGAGCGAGCGCCGGCTGCGCACCGTCACCGACAACATGCCGGCGCTGATCTCGTACATCGACAAGGACGCGCGCTACCAGTTCGTCAACCGCACCTACGGCACGTGGATGGGCATCGACACGGCCGGCATGGTCGGCCAATCGATGCTGGCCGTGCTGGGCGCCGAGGAATTCGCCAAGCGCAGGGCGCACGTGGACCGTGCGTTGTCGGGCGAGCGCTCCGACTTCGACATCGAATCGACCTGGCTGGGCGTGCACCGCCACCTGCACGGCACCTACGTGCCCGACGTCGTCGACGGCCGCGTCGAAGGCCTCTACGTGCTGATGTCGGACGTCACCGCCGAGAAGGCCGCCGAGGCGCGGATGGCGCTGCAGGCGCGCACCGACGCGCTGACGGGGCTGTCCAACCGCTACGCGTTCAACGAGAAGCTGGCCGACGCGCTGGCGCGCAGCCGCCGCAACCGGATGCCGATCGCGCTGTTCTTCCTCGACGTCGACAAGTTCAAGCGCATCAACGACACGCTGGGCCACGCCGCCGGCGACGAGGTGCTGAAGATCTTCTCGCAACGCCTGGTCGCCAGCGTGCGCGAGACCGACGCCGTCGCGCGGCTCGCCGGCGACGAGTTCGTCGTGATCCTCGAGCGCCTGCACACGCCGGCCGAGACCCAGTTCATCGCTCGCAAGATCCTCGCGGCCATGAACCGGACGTTCGAAGTCGCCGGCACCCAGCTGGCCGTCACCACCAGCATCGGCATCGCCTGGCAGGCCGACGGCCACGCGCAGCCGACCGAGCTGCTGGCGCGCGCCGACAAGGCGCTCTACGAGGCCAAGGAAGCCGGGCGGGATACGTTCAGCATCGCGGCGGCGTGAGAAGCGGGCCGCCGCGGCTCGAACGGGTCGCGCGGCCGCTCACATCCATCCGAACAGCACCGCCAGGCCGAGCAGCATCGGACGCCCCAGCACCTCGAATGCCGACAGGTCCTGCTGCGCGCTGACGGCAGCGTCGCCGCGCCGCAAGCCATCGCGCCCGGGCGGCGCTGCTGCGCACATGAAAGAACGCCGGCCGCCGCGACGCATCGCGAGGGCCGGCGTTCGCGCCTGAGCACGCGAGGATCAGGACGGCAGGAAGTCGATCGGGTACGTGGTCGTCAGCGTTGCGACATCCTCGGCCGAGAACGTCATCCCACGGAATCGCGCGAGCAACTTCTGCTCGAGGTCGGCATTCTTCAATTCGCTCGACACGATGTGGCATTCGCTGATGCTGCCGTTGGGCTCGATCGTGAAACTGACGACGACCTTGCCCTGCAGCGACGCATCCTCGCGCAGCGCGCGGTTGTAGATCGCGTAGAGCGCACCCTTGTTGCGTTCCAGCACGAGGCGAACCTCCTCCAGCGAGCGCGACGCCTTGCCGCTGCCGCCCTTGCTCAGCGTGCCGCCGGCCTTGCCGTAGCCCGCGCCCGTGCCGTGGCCGCCGGTGCCGCTGATCTGGCCGCCGAGACCCGGGCCGCCACCACCGCCGCCGCCGGCAACGCCGGCAACCAGCGTCGTCGAACGACCCGCCAGGCCGCCGCCGCCGCTGTCGCGGCTGAAGCCCGCGGTGTTGATGCCGCCGCTGCCGCCGGCCGCATTGGACGTGATCATGTTGCGATCGGGCAGGCCCTGCTCCTTGCCGGCACCGACGCCCACGCCGGTTCCGGTGCCGACGCCCGCGCCCTTCTTGATGTCCTGGTTCAGCTGCACGGCCAGCGGCGCGCCGTGCAGTTCGGGCGGCTGGTCCTTCAGCGCGGCGAGCAGGCCGACGCCGGCCGCCTTGTTGCGCGCGGCCTCGCGGTCCTCGCCCGGTGGCTTGTTGGGGATCGGCTGGCGCGCCTCCACCACCGGCCGCTCGCGCGGCACGGGCTTGGTCGGCAGCGGCGCGGGCTCGCGCTTGTCGGTGGCGTCGGGCTTGGGCGGCTCGATCTTTTCCACGGCCTTGGGCGGCGGCGGAGGCGGCGGGATCGGCTTGTCCAGCAGCAGCTTGGCGGCGATCGGCGGCAGCGTGGTGACGGCCGCGCGCTCGGGCTCGGGCAGCGTGATGAAGCGCAGCGCGATGCCGAACACGATCACGAATCCCAGCAACGCGAGAAACAGCTTGCGGAAGCGTTCCTCGTCCTCGCTGGCGAGTGCCCAGGGGAGCACCGATGTCTGGAAGGAAATGGCGGTCATCGCGCAGCGCGGCGAACGGCCGCCCGGAGCAAGCTGCCGCACCCTTGGGGGGCGGCGAACAGAGTGAGCTTGGGGGTCATCGTCTACCCCTTCTGGTTCACGGCGAACGACACGTTGGTGAAGTCCGCCAGCGCCGCGGTGTACATCACCTTGCGCAGCAGTTGATAGGGGATGTCCTTGTCGCCCATGATCGTCACCGAGTGCGCCAGCGCGGCGTTCTCGGCGAGTGCGACCGGGCGCGCGGAGATCACGTCGAGCTGGGCCTTCAGGCCCGGGATCAGGTCGTCGGTGGCGTTGGCCAGCGGCGCGACGTCGGCCACCTTGAGGCCGTCGACGGTGATCTCGGTGGCGTTGACGACGATCACCAGCGTCTCCTTGGGATCCTGCTTGGCGGTCGACTCCGGCAGGTGCACGGAAGCCGCGGGCAGCGTCTCGACGCCCGAGTTCGACAGCAGGAAGAAGATCAGGATGGTGAAGACGTCGATCAGCGACACGAGGTTCATGTCGAGCGAGTTGCCGTGGCGGGCGTTGCGCGCGGCGCGCTTCTGGATCGGGGTGAGCTTCATCGCGCGCCCCTTCAGTGCCGCACCGGCGCGTCGCCGATGGAGATCGCCGGGAACAGGTCGACGTCGACCACCGTCGTGCCGCCGTTGGCCGTCTTGCCCGTGCGCATGGCGTCCATCACGTGGATCATCGTGTCGTAGGGGATGTTGGGCTCGGGCAGCACGGACGCGGCCGTGACGGTGGGGAACTTGTTCTTGACGGTGAACATGTCGGCGTTGAGCGTGACCAGGTCCGGGCCGTCGGGCTTGTTCGGGATCGTCCAGAAGAGCCCGCCGATCTTGTCGCCCACCTCGATGGCGTCGTGGCGCACCACGACCTCCAGCTTGAGGTCGTCCGCCTTGAGGTTTTCCCAGTTGGACGACTTCGCCGGCAGCGTCAGGTCGACCACCGCCATGCGCGAGAACACGGCCGTCGACAGCAGGAACGGCACCAGCACGACGATCAGGTTGATGAACGCGCTGACCTCGAGCGCCTCCGAGCCCTTCTTCAGGCGTCGTCTAGCAGCCATGGCGGCACCCCCGGGTCTGCGGGTGGGTGGAACGGCTCATGTTCAGGCCGCCTTGTGTTCCGGAGCGAGACGCTGGACGAGGTTCAGGAAGCTGATCTTGGCGGCCTCGAGGCCGTCGACGATGTCGGCGGTGCGCGCCTGCAGGAACGAGTGCACCAGCAGGAACGGGATCGCGACCATCAGCGCGAAGGCGGTGTTGTTCATCGCGATGGAGATGGACGCCGACAGCAGCGCCGCCTTCTCCGCCGGGTTGACCTGCGACACCGCGGTGAACGCGTGGATCAGGCCCGTGATGGTGCCCAGCAGGCCGACGAGCGTGATGACGTTGGCGAACACGGCGATGTAGTGCGTGCGCTTCTCGAGGCGCGGCACGATCTCCATCATGCCTTCCTCCATCGCGGCGTCGATGTCGTCGCGGCGGCGCGAGGACTGCAGGCGCGACAGCCCGTTGTGCACGATCTTGCCGATGGCCGAATCCGACGACGCCGTCAGCCCCAGCACTTCCTTCCACTGGCCGCCCTGCAGCAGCGGCAGCACCTTCGCCCAGTCCCGGCGGTTGGCCACGCGGGCCTTCTGCAGGAACACGAAGCGCTCGATGGCGATCGCCAGGCCCGTGGCCATGATGGCCAGGCTCGGGAAGATGAACAGACCACAGTCCTGGAAGAACTTGATGATCGACTCAAAGGAATTCATCTGGAAATCTCCGGGGGAACAGATTCTTGGAACGTCAAACGGATGGAAGCGGGTTCAGTGCGCCACCGGCGCGGCCGCCGGTGCGGGAGGCGCCGCCGCGGCGGCATGCTCCTGTTCGAGCTTGTCGTAGCGCACCTGGCGCCGGAAGACGTCGCGATCGACGGGCGCCAGCGCCTCGTCGACGACGCTCACCGGCGGCCGGCCGGCCAGGTCGCCCGGCAACGGCTTCTTCCAGGGAACGATATAGAGCACCTTCGGCAATTCTCGGTTGCCGATGATCTTCGTGGGATCGATTTCGGCGTGATCCTGGCCAAAGGCAGGGGCGACAAGGCAACCGATCGTAAGCAGCGCGCACAGGCGAGGCATCGAGGTCATGACTTCTCCTTCGGCGCGGCCGCCGGAGCGGATGCGCCAGGTGCGGCGGGAGCGCCGGCCGCGGGCTTGGTGCGGTTCCTGACGTCGGCCACCCACTTCGTGACGACGGGGTCGCCCGCGGGCGTCAGTGCGAGGTAGCGCGTGTAGAGCTCCAGCGCGTGCGCGCCGTCGCCCAGGTACAGGTCGTCGAGCACGCCGAGGTTGAGCACCGCGGTGGCGTAGTTCGGGTCGATGGCGATCGCGTGCTCGTAGGCGTCGCGCGCCTTCGTGAACTCGCCGCTGGCGCGGTCCGCGAGCCCCAGCTGGTTCCATGCGACGGCCAGGCCGGGCGCGAGCGCGGTGGCCTTCTCGAGCTCGGCGACCGCCTCGGGCAGGCGGCCGGACTGGCGCGCCAGCAGGCCGAGGTTGGCGTGCGGGCCGGCGAGGTCGGGATCGGACTGCGTCAGCGCGCGGAACATGCGCTCGGCGTCGGCGGCATGGCCGGCGCGCATCAGCGCGAGCGCGTCGTCGTAGGCGCGCTGGGTGGCCGGCGCGATCGGGCCGGTGGACGCAGGCTTCGGTCCGGCGGCGACGCTGGCCGCGGTTTCGGGGGCGGACGCCGCGGCCCTTGCCGCAGGCGCGGAAGCGGCCGCCGCAGCCGGTGCCGGCGTCGAACCCGGCATGCGCCAGCCGATCGAGCCGCATCCGGCCAGCAGCATCGCGGCCGCCAGCGTCAGCAACGGGAGACGGAGACGTTCAGCGGATCGCATCGACGGTCGCCTCGCTGTGTTCGGTCTTGTTGTAGCGCGCGGGCTGCAGCGTCTTGAGCGCATCGAAGCTCTTCTTCACCCACTCGTCGTAGATGCCTTGCGTGGTGCGGTGCGCGTTGACGCCGTGCAGCTCGATGGCCTTCTCGACGTACGGGTCGGCCTGTTCCTCGAGCAGCTCGTTGTACTGCTCGAGCTCCAGCTTGGACAGCTTCTTCGGCCGTTGCGAGGTGGTGAGCGCCTTGGCGAAGTCCTGGTACAGCGTCGCGACGCGGTACGTGGCGGCCGTGGTGACCTCGGCGACGCCGTAGTCGGTGGCCACCGCGTACGCCTTCAGCGCGTCCTGCATCCTCGCCTTCTTGATGTTCAGGTTCTTGGCCAGCGGCTCGACCAGCGCCACCTTCTGGTAGGCCTCGAACACCGGCTGCGCGGCGTCGAGCGCGGCCATCGCGCCCAGCGTGCGGGTGCGGTCGGTGCGCGCCGCGCCGCCGTTCTGGTCGGCGACGAAGATCGCGTGCATCTGCGCGCTCTCGGCGGCGGCGTTGCCGTCGATGTGCGCGAGCTGCGCGAGACGGTAATGCGCCTCGACGGCCGGCTCCAGCGGGCTCGGGTACTGCTTCAGGTAGCGGTCGTAGTCCTTGGCGGCCAGCGCGCGGTTGGCCGCGGCGTCGGCGGGGCGCGGCTTGCCGGCCTTCACGCTGTCCGGGTCGCTCGCCGCCGCCTTCTCGTAGAGCGTCGCCGCCTGCCAGAGCGCCGCGCGCGCGCGGGTCGCGCCTTCGGGCGTGGTGGTCGGCGCGAGCGCGATCCGCTCGTACTGCGCAGCGGCCGGCGCCCATTGCTGCTGCTCGCTGTAGGCCAGCGCCAGGCGCGCGGTGACGTCGTGCTGCAGCGGATGGTTCGGATAGCGCTGGCGGAAGTCCTCCAGCGTGCGGGCCGCGCCGGCCCAGTCCTTCAGCGCGATCAGCGAGGCGGCGGCGTCGTACTCGGCGTTCACGCGCACGGCCGATGTCGGCGCCGCGACCGCGACGCGCGCGAAGTTCTCGGCCGCGGCCTTGTCGTCGCCGGCGGTGCGGGCCTGCTCGCCCTGCTTGTAGATCGACGCCGCCAGGCGCTCGGTGAGCTCGCCGCGCGCCGGGTCGTTGGCCGGCGCGAGCGCCAGCACCTCGCCGTAGGCCTTCTCGGCCTGGTCGAACTTGCCGGCCTCGAACGACGTGTGCGCGACCAGCGTCCACGCGACGCGGCGCTGCGCCGGCGTGGCCGGCGGCTGCAGCGCGAGCACCTGCTGCGCGACGCCCGCGGCGCGGTCGTTGTCGTGCAGCTTGAACAGCGTGTCGGCGGCGTTGGTCAGCACCGCTGGCGTGCGCGAGTCGGCGGGGAACGCGGCCGCGAAACGCAGCTCGCTGTCGACGCCGGCGCGCTGCATCGGCGCCAGCGCGTCGCCGGTGACGCCCTTCTGTTCGGCCGCGTGCGCCAACAGCGCGGAGTAGCCGGCATCGGCGCTGTGCGGATGCGCCGGGTACTCGTAGGCCGTCTTCTCGTAGTCGACGGCCGCGGCGGCGTACTGGCCGCTGTCGTAGAGCACCTCGGCCAGCAGGAAATTGTTCTCCGGCGCTTCCGGATCGCTGCCGAACTCGGCCAGCCACGCGCGGTACCACTTCGCGGCCTCGACGTAGTCGGCCTGCGCCTTGGTCTTCTGCGCCTGCGCGTGATAGCGCTGCGCCAGTTCGGCCAGCGCGGTCTTGACCAGCGGCTGCGCGTGCTCCCAGCCCTCGGGGTTGGCCTTGCGGAACTCGCCGTCGAGGCCGTACTGCGCGACGTAGTCCTTCTTCGCAGCCAGCGCCAGCTGGTCGAAGCCGGCCTCCTGGTCGATCGCGATCACCTGCGCCTGCATGGCCGGCGCCTGCGCGTCGAGCGGGTTCAGGCGCGCGAAGTCGGCGTAGGTGTCGGCGGCGTCCTTCGGGCGCTCCTGCGTCAGGTACAGCCGCCCGAGCTGGCCGTAGATGCGGAACTCGTACGAGCGGCGGTCGTCGCTGGTGATGTAGGCGGGAATCGACTCCGCGCCCTTGAGGTTGGCCAGCGAGATGCCGATCACGCGCAGCGTGTCGTCGACGAGCTCCTTGTCGGCGCGCGTGAGGGCGTCGGACTGGTCGAGATCGTCGTCCTTGATGCCGACGATCTTGCCGTCGAGCACGCCGAAGAACGAGGCCAGCGCCTCCTCGAGGTTGCCTTGCTTGAACTTGGACCAGCCCTGCATGTACAGCGCGCGTTCGCGGTACGGGTTGTCCTTCTCGCCGTTCAGCACGAGCGTGTAGGCCTCCTCGGCCTTCGGATATTGGCGCAGCGTGAACAGCAGCTCGCCGCGGCGGAACTCGGCCTCGTCGCGATAGCGCGTCTTCGGATATCGCGCGACCAGCAGGTCCAGCGTCTTCAGCCCGTCCTCGAGCTGGCCGCCCTGCTCCTGCGCGCGGGCGAGCTGGTACAGCACGCGGTCGTTGTCGGGGTCGTTCGGATAGGTCTTGAGATAGTCGCGGTACTGCTTGATCGCGGCGGTGTAGTCGGGCGTGCCGCTGGGCGTCGGATTGGCGGCGTTGGCGTTGTCCGCACTGGCCATCGACAGGTCGCCCAGGCGGCGCAGCGCCTCGGCGCGCTGCTTGGCGTCGGGGGTCACCGCGAGGAAGTTGCGGTAGGCGGCGATGGCCTTGTCCTCGTCGGCCGGGATGCCCGGATCGGGCGCGACGACGACCTCGCGCTTGTTCAGCGACTGGATGGTCGGCGCGTTGTCGGGCGTCGCGCCCGGCTTGCCGCCGAACCAGCCATGGAGCATCGAGCAGGCGCCGAGCGAGCTGGTGAGCAGCAGCACGGCCAGCGTGCGCGGCCGCGGGGCGATCATCCGGCGGTCAGGGCTTGGCCGCATGGTCGCCCTCCTTCGGTTCGGTGGCGCGGTCGTACAGCTGCGCGACGGCGTAGCGCGCCTGCGCGGTGTAGGCGGCCAGGCGCTCCTTCTGCGCCTTCAGTTCGGTGATGGCGATCTCGTTCAACGCGGCCTGCTGCTCGGTCGACAGCGCGACGACGCGCGGCGCCAGGATGTTCAGCCGGGCATCGAGCTCGGCGATGCGGCGCGCGAAGTCCTCGAAGCGCGCGGGCTCGTCGCGCTGGGCCTGCGCCAGGTGATCGTCGCGCGCGCGGGCGTCGACCAGCGCGTCCTCGGTCTGCTTCTGGCCCTTCTTCGCGTCCCAGGCGCGCGCCGGGTATTCGTGCGCCAGCTGCCACGCGAGCGCGCCGGCGACGCGGCGCAGGCGGTCGTGCGCCTCGGCCAGGCTGGGGTCGGTGTCGGGCGGCAGCCTGGCCAGGGTGTCGGTGACGCGCTGCAGGCGTTCCTGCAACGCGCGTTCGTTGGCGTCGGCGAAGGCGACGCCGTCCTGCGCGTCCTCGGCCTGCTTCAGCGCGGCGGCGTTGTCGTCGCTGCGCTGCTGCAGGTGGGCGATGTCCTGGCCGTTGGCCAGGCCCTGCGCGCGGATCTTGGGCAGGCGCTCGGCGAAGGCCTGGCGGCGCGTGGCCAGCATGTCGCCGAACACGCCGAGGTTGTCGTGCCAGTCGGCCAGGTTGTGCGACAGGAACTGCAGGTCGCGGTAGTTCTTGAACGCTTCCTGGAACTCGTTGCCGGCGATCACCGGCGTCAGCAGCCGCGCGTGCGGCATCAGCGGCAGGTCGCGGAAGGTCTGGAACCAGCCCATGTCCTCGCCGGGATTGCGGCCCATCAGGCCATCGACGAGCCTGCCCTCGCGGATCGCGGCGATGGTCGCGTCGATGTTGGCGTCCTCGGTCTCGAAGTTGGCGATCGCGTTCTCGTAGCGCTGCAGCGCCTGCGCGTCGGCATGCAGTTCGGCGTACGCGTAGGGCACGGCCAGCTGCGCCTCGAGCACCGACGCGTCGCTCTTGTCGCGGCCCGCGAGTTCGACCCATGGCACCAGCGCGAGCTTGGGCTGGTTCATGGCGTCGGCGGCCCAGCCGAAGCCCAGCAGCGCGGCGTTGGCCTCGATGCCTTCGAGCCGCACGCGCTGCAGGTAGGCGCGCGCATCCCGCGGCTTGTCGGCCTTCAGCGCGGCGAAGCCGAGCGCGACGTTGGCCTTGTCGCGCAGCGCGCGGCCTTCCTCGTCGGGCATGGACTGGCGGCCGAGGTCGTCGAGGATCGTCGTGCCGCGCCCGACGTCGCCGCCGCGGATCAGCGCGACGCCCAGGTTGTAGCGCGCGTACAGGTCCTCGCCGCGGGGGCCGGCGATCGGCGCGAGGATCTTGCTGGCGCCGGCGTTGTCGCCGAGCGCCATCATCACGTTGGCCTGCAGCAGTCGGCGGTCGTCCTCCAGCGGCTCGGGCAGGCGGTGCTCGACGCGCGCGAGCGCCTGCGACGCCTCGGGCATCAGCCCGCGCTGGTAGCGGATCTTGGCCAGGAAGTACCACGCGCGATCGCGCACCGACGGCGGCGCGCCGCGCGCGAGCAGCGCCTCGAACACCTCGGCCGCCTGCTTGTGCAGGCCGTAGGACAGCAGCAGCCCGCCGCGCAGGATCTCGGCCTCGTCGGCGTGATGCTGCATGCGGTCGAAGTGCTGCGAGACCTCGAGCTTGGTGATCGCGGGGAAGTAGCGGCCCTGGTAGAACTCGAACAGCACGTCGCCGTAGTGCGGATCCACCACCGGGTGCTTCGGCGGATCGGCCGGCACCTTGTCGGGATCGTCGGCGGCGCGCGCGCCGGCCGCCGCCAGCACGCCCGTCATGATGACGGCGAGCGCGGCGGTCAGCCGGGGAGAGAAGCGCGAACGCTGGCGCATCGTCGTCACTGCCAGACTTTGACGTCGAATTCCGGCTGCAGCTTCTGCTGCACGTCCTTGATCTGCAGCTCGATGTACTTCGGCTCGGTCGTCTTGTCGAACTTGATCGTCGTCGCGCGCTTGTAGTCGCGGTCGTGCGGGCCCTTGCCGGTGAAGAACGCGACGATCTCGTGGCTGCCCGCCTTCAGGTCGCCGAGATAGACGCGCTGCACGCCGCCGCGGTGCAGCGCCTGCACTTCCAGCGGCGTGTAGAGGTAGGTGGTGACGACCTTGTCGTCGAGCTTGATCTGCACCGAGTCGAGGTCGAACAGCAGGCCCACGTCCATCGACACGAACACGGCCACCTGCGTGTTGGCGGGGAACAGCAGCTCCTCTTCCAGCACCAGCAGGTCGCGGTTGAGGCGGATCACGTCGGCCTTGGTCTGCTGCACGCGGTCGTCGAGGCTGCCGGTGGGCGCGGGCTCGCTGGCGGCAGCCGCGCTCGCGGCGCTTTCGGGCGCGGGCGCGGCTCCGCTGGACGCGGCGTCCGGCGCCGAGGCCGCCACGACGGGCGCCGAGGCGGAGGTCATCGCCGGCATCGCGGCCTCGATCGCCGCCGGCAACGGCGCGGACGCCGCGG
>Ga0302314_10015173_pt1 | contig 13116 bp, 9 predicted proteins | sample III_Palsa_N2_3_FD_200533 | JGI IMG/M metagenome (GOLD analysis project Ga0302314, IMG submission 200533) | Peat permafrost microbial communities from Stordalen Mire near Abisko, Sweden - III_Palsa_N2_3 | ecosystem: Environmental > Terrestrial > Soil > Palsa > Peat permafrost | place: Sweden...
AGAAGCTGTGGCATAATCCAAGGCTGTCCTGATAACAGGACAAAAAGTTATCGGGTGGTTAGCTCAGCGGTAGAGCATTGCCTTCACACGGCAAGGGTCACAGGTTCAATCCCTGTACCACCCACCACTAAGAAGCCTCGCAAGTAGTTGATTTGCGGGGCTTTTTTTCTTGTGTCGGCCTTACGCGACCTGACACTAGCTGACACCTCCTGACTGGAACTGACGGTTTTTGGGGGGCTGAGTGTGCCGCCAGTGTGCCACGGGCCTTCTGGGGTTGCACCGAAGCGTGCGGCATCAAATGATGCGTGCCGCGGACGCTGTCAGCTCGTGTCAGCTCCTGTTTGCTGCAACGGATCAGGTCTGATATTCTTGAAATACGACGCCTGCAACCCGCTTCATTTCACCTACTTTGAGCTAGGCGTCTGCGACCCCGGATTCAGCACCGGACCCTCGCCCAGGCAGATGCGCGCGGCAAGCGCGCACCGAGACGCACGGGCCGCCATTGCTCCTAGAGCTGCCGGCGGAATACTGACGGAACGTCGGGCAGCATCACCAACGTGATGCCGCTGGGCGGCTGCAACGTACTGGCCACCTGTGGTGGCCTGTTGCAGAGGTCCGTCCGTGGAATCCCAAGCACTACTCGACGCCGCTCACGGCGTTCAGCATCTCGATACCGCCGATCTCGCCGCGCGCTACAAGACAACGCCGGCGAACATTCACACCATTCACTCTCGCAGCCCGAGCCGCCTTCCGCCCGCGCTGAATCTCGGCCGGCGAAAATTGCTCTGGCGTCTCGTTGATGTCGAGGCCTGGGAGTCCGCCCGTGTTGCGTCCCGGCCAGAAGCGCCCGCAGTTGCACCTGCGCCTGCGCCGCGTGGCCGGAAATCGGTTGCGGCAAAGGCGCGCGCAGCGCGAGCCGCAGAGGAGGTCTCCACTGGTGCGGAGTCCTGATCGTGGGCGCGATGCTTACCGCGGTCGAGAGGGATGCAATGCGCGCGGTGGCGCTCGATCGCATCGAACGTATCCGCAGAAACCGGGATGAGAACGCCACACCCGTGTCCGAGCGTGACCCAAAGGGGCAGGCGACGACGTGGCCGCTCGTTGCTTGGCCAGACCGGGTGCGTGCCGCCCCAAACAGCTTCCTACGTTCCGCAATCTTCGGCGCGATCGCCAAAGGGCAACGTCAGAAACTTGAGAACGTGCCACTCGCCACGGTCGACGGCATCGAGCTGTCCTTCACCGGCACCCGGCTGGACCAAACCGACCTAGAAGTTTGGTTTGGGGTCGTGCATGCCGTGCGCACACAGAATCTCGGCGCTAAGTGCAGCCTATCGTCCTACTCCCTGCTGAAGACGATGGGCCAAACCGACAGCGGCAAGAACCGCAAGGCGCTTGAGGCACGCATCGTGCGGCTGGTGGGGTGCGCCGTGACGCTGAAGGTGGGCCGCTACAAGTACATCGGTAGTCTGATCTGCAGCGCGGCAACGGACCAGGTCACCCAACGTTGGCTGATCTCGATTGACCCCAAGCTGGGCCCGCTGTTCGAGGCCGACCAGTTCACGTTGATCGACTGGGAGGTGCGGCGCAAGCTTAGAGGGCACCAGCTCGCGCAGTGGCTTCACGGCTACTATTCGAGCCATGCCAAGCCGTACCCAGTGAAGGTGGAGACGCTGCACCGTCTGTGCGGCAGTCAAGCCCGGCTGGTGACCGACGATGGCAAGAAGCTTCACGACTTCGGCAAGACACTCCGTAAGGCCCTTGACGCGATAAGGCAGGCCTGCGAGGCCACCGAGGTGATTGAACTCGACCAAGGCGTGGCGGTGGTGTACGGCTTCAGCTGGCGCATCGTTGGCGACCTGGTGCACGTCGACCGGACGCCCAGCGCCGCGCAGCGGCGCCACTTGGCCAAGGCAAAGCGGGCCACGCGGAAGTAGGTGCCAGGCCATGCCGTTCCAGCGGCCCGAAAATACCGTTCCAGCGCCCCTGCCGTACCGTTCGAGCGCCCCCGGACTTACCGTTCCAGCGGCCGGGCTTTACCGTTCCAGCGGCCCGACTGTCCACAGGCGAATTGGTCGAAAAAGCTAATGACGGCAAGGACTTGCGAGAGACGGCGGAGTGCGCCTAATCTTTCTTTAATCCTTTTCTAATCGCGGCTACGCCGGGGCACCCCTACGGGGTTCCACCGCCTTTGGCGGCGCGCCCTCCGGGCTGAATGACAGTCCCCCCGCATCGCGGGGGGATGAGTCCGACGGGCGGCTCACGCCGCCTCCCCCCGGCCTCCGGCCCGGCGCCCTAAGGGCGCCTCCTCAGGGCGGGGCGTGCCGCCCCACCACCCCCTGGGGCTGCGCCCCCCCGCGCGGCCTGAACGGCCGCCCCGCGGGCCCCCTGCTTGGGCTTAGGAGGGGAAGAAGGGGTAAGTTTCGTGGAAAGGCTTGGGCTTGGCAGGAGGGGCCTTGAAGCTGCGCCGCTGGTCACCCATTGCCGTTGCCTGAAAAACGCCGCCAGGGCGTTTCTAGTTGCCCTGGGAGGGCGCGCCGCGATGAGCGCGAGCCCGGCGCCGATTGGCGATGTGGACGAGCTTCATGGCGTCCTGCGCGCGGGCGCGCTCGGCCAGGGCGCTGTCATCCAGCATCTTCGCAATGCCAGCGGAGTGCTCCAGCTCGCCCCGGCAGAGCAACTGGCCGAGGACGAGCGCCGCAGCGATGTCCGTAGGGGCCGAGGCCAATACCGCGCGCAGTTCGTCGGACGTCGTCGCGTTCTCAAAATCAATGACCCAACCCAGGTCCACTGCTTCCAGCTCGCGCAAGTGCGCCAGGACTCGATCCTCGCGGATGCGCGCTTCGGCGGTCGAATCGTTCGTGTTGCTGTCCATCCTGGGATCCTCTTTGGGTGCTGATTTGATTGTTTATTGTGATTCAAAGTTGTTATTTTGGCAAGCGCGTATCCGCTATACTTTCCGTCATCGAGAGCACTTTTTAACAGCCATGACAGATCACAAGAGAGCGCCCGGTCGGCCCAGAATATCTCCTGGGGATAGGCTTGAGCAACGATCCATTCGACTTGCCCCTGAGCATTGGGACTCCATCGATAGTCGCGGCGGAACTAAGTGGCTAAGAGAATTGCTTGATGCTGTATTTATGAATCACGTAAATAGAGATGAAAGTTCGCCAACTTCGTCACGATCCGATCAGAAGGAGTGAGTGCACGGCTAAACCGTCCGATGCAAGAAGCCGTTAGACAAGGTATCAATGTTTTCGATCTTGTCCAAATGACTCTTGCTTCTTCATCCCTCGCTCGTACCCGCCTCACTCTGACGATGTCCTTGGTTGCCGCTCTCGCCGCCTGCGGCGGCGGTGGTGGCTCTGACTCGGGCCCGGCCAACACGCCGCCGGCCCCAGCACCGGCTCAGGTGTCCTCGGCCGGTACGCTACAGACCACGGCCCCGTCGCCGACCTACGCGGCCAGCAGCGCGCTGCTAAGCGCCTACGACGCGCTCGCCACTGTCCGCCAGAACGCTGGCGCCGGCTTGCTGGTGCAGAACGCCGACCTGGACATCTCGGCCACCGCGCACGCCACCTACCTGATCGCCAACCAGGCGGGCGGCGTGACGCACACCGAGGATTCGACGCTGCCGGACTTTTACGCGACCGACTTCGTCGCTCGAGAGACCAAGGCCGGCTTTTCGGGGTTCTTGAAGGCGGAGACGATCATTGGCATGGGTGTGCTGACGTCCGGCGACCCGCAATCCGGCACTGCCTGCGTCCTGAACCTGATGGATACCGTCTATCACGCGGCGTCGCTCCTCAGTCCGGTCACCTACGTGGGCCTGGGTGTGGTCGAGGGCCCGAATTCGGCGGGCTATCCCCTGATGATGTGCGTGCAGGACATGGGCACGGCCGCGGCCGACACCACAGGCCAAATCCCTGCCTCGGGAGCGCTGGTGGCCTACCCGTATGCGGGCCAGAGCAACGTGCTTGAGACGTTCCAGGTCAGCGCCGAGAGCCCGCGCCCGCCGGTCGCTGTTCTGCCGAACGTCACCGCCGGCACGCCGATCGTCGTCAGCATGCGCAATGCCGACTACGTGAACGCAGAGCAGGCGAACACGCTCGTTCCGACGGTGACTGCGTTCACCCTGAAGGACGGCTCGGGCAACCTGGTGCCGGCCGTGATCTTGGCGTTCCCGGCGCTGCAGGGCAGTGCAGGCGTGACGCTAAATGCGGACGGCAACCTGCCAGACGGTTTCACTGCGCTGGTGCCGGTGTCGCCGCTGCTGAAGGGCCAGACCTACACCGTCACGTTTAGCGGCACGCTGGGCGCAGGTGCAGCGCTGAGCAAGACCTGGTCGTTTACCACCAACAACTGAGTGGCTGCGGCCGCGAAGCGCGGCTTGGAAGAGAAAGAGCCCCGCGGTGCGGGGCTCTCTCGTTTGCGTCTTCGGTGTTCAGTTGCCGAGGTTGGTGTCGCCTCCGGGGTTGTCGGCCACCGGGATCAGCGCCGCGGTCTGCGGATTGCTGAACACGCACCCGCCACCGTCGCCACCCGTCGTCAAGCCACCCATGACCGAATAGATGGCGCCCATGGACCAACCGTTGACGCCATCGTCGACGTACTGGGGCGCCCACTCATAGGCACCCCAGGCCGTGGAGCCGCCGCCCGCGATGCGATTGCCCATGCCGTGGGCGAGCATGTAGGCGCCCACGGTGCTGTTGGGCGACATCTGAATGAAGCACATCCGATCGAAGTTGCCGTGGCCGCCGTTGTAGCAGGTGCCGGGATACATCCCGGTTTGGGTCTTGTCGCTGGGATAGCCGTTGGCGCAATAGGCGCCTTGAACGTGCAGGTTGGTCGAGTAGCGCGCCTCGTAGCCGACGAAGGTGTAGCGCGAATTCGTCGTGTCGTACGTGCCGTCGGGCACTTCCTGGAAGATGGGGAAGAAGTCGACGGCCTGCTGCTGCGTCTTGTCGTAGACCCCTGCATAGCGGTCGCCGGACGTCTTCGAGTAGAGGCAGTACGGGTGCCCGTTCGGCAGCGTGTCGGTCGGAGCCGAATTGGTCAGCGGAAGGCTGACGCTGCTGTTGAGAACCCAGATGTTGGTGGGACAGGTTGACGTCGGCGCGATGCACGTGTTCGACGTCGTCGTCCACGCGCCAGTTGTCCAAGCCCAGCTGGTCGAGGAATCGCAGGTGGTGGTCCGCGTCTGGGTGACGGAGCCCGTGTAGCCGGCGGCGTAGCCGTAGGCCTGGCACGTGATGGTCTGCGACCCGGTCGGCGCGGCCGGGCAGCTCGGAGGCGTGCACGAGTTCGTGCCCAGCGTCCAGCCGCCGTTACTGCAGGCGTAGGTCGCGGAGCCGGCGTAGAGCGCGGTCGTGTTCGTGACCGTCGCACCGGAGCCACTGGCCGTCGCGGGGAGCGATCCACCGCAGCCGGAGCCCCAGCCCACGGTGCCTGCAGAGCACGGCAGCGGGTTGGCCGTGCACGACGGCGTGTACGGACCGGCCCAGGAACCGTTGTTGCACGTGAACTGCGCCGAGCCGGAATAGCCGGAGGTGGCATTGGTGAGCGTCACGGAGGCTGCGTTGGCCGTCGCGCCAACCGATGCACTGCAGCTCGCGCCCCAGCTGATCGTGCCCCCGCTGCAGTTGACCGGAATCGCGCCGCAGGCCTCGCCGCTGAACGACAACGTACCCGCGCTGCAGGTCGCGGTGCTAGAGCCGGTATAGCCGCCGGTGGTGTTCGTCATGGCCGCAGACGTGCCGCTGGAGAGCGCCGGGACGGAGAAGGAGCACGACCCGTAGCTATGCGTGCCGCTGCTGCACGGGTTCGCCGAGCAGCTCGCGCTCGAGCCGGTCCAGCTGCCGCTCGAGCACGTCGATTGCGCCGAGCCGGAGAAGCCGGCCGTGGTGTTGCCGGCGACGGCCGTCGTGCCGCTCGTCGAGCTCGGGAACGTGAACGAGCAGGAACCGCTGGTCAGGGTGGTGCCGGAGCAGGATGCCGTCGTCGGCGCCGTCGGCGCCGGCTGTTGGCAGCGTGCCATCCCGTTGATCATCTGGTACGTCATGCCGGGACCGCAGCCGAATCCAGCGTGGCCGGCAACGTTGGCGCCGCCGCCAGCGGCTGGCTGCGCGCTGGCCGGACCGCTGAGCGCGAGAGTGAGGAATGCGGCGGCCGCCGCCAGGTAGCGAATCATTGGGTTCTCTCAGTTGGGGAAAGGGGAGGGAAGGGAGGCGCGCAATGCGCGCCAAGTGCTATTTCTTGGGGGTTGCGGCGCCGTCAGGTGCGTCAGCCGCGGGCCCGGCGCCGCCCGCCTTGCCTTCACTGGCGGGCTGGCCTTTGCCATCACCGCGCTTACTGCCGATGGCACCCTGGGCGGCTTTGCCGGTCGACATGAACAGCGCGTGAATTTTTCCTTCGGCTTCTTTGCCCAGGTCAGCCATCGATCCGGCGCTGCCAACGAGAGACAAGATCTGGTCGGGCAACAGGTGGATCATGTTGAACAAAGACTGAATCAACATCACGTTGATGACGGCGAACAGCACGAGATAGCCGATCACCGAATAGAGCCCCGTGATCGAGTTCCCCTGCGCGTTCGCCATCGCCGTTTCGAACAGGCTCACCTGGAAAGTGCCCAGGACGATCATCAGGCCCGAGGCCATGAAGAAGCCGAACAGCATGAGCGCCGGGCGGAACGTGACGTTCAGGACGAACATGTAGCCCGCTTCAGTCCGGCGCCCAAGCCCCTCGCCCTCGGAGTCCAAGTGCGCGAACGCCGCGATCGGCATGCCGACGATGCCCTGGCAGAAAATGACCACGTACTGGGTGATCCCGCCCATCCAGGTGATGAACGGGATCATCGGGATATAGATCGACATCAGCAGGCCCAGCACCACCAGATAGGGCACCAGCCAGGCCGCCTCGAGGATCACCGAAGCGAATCGCGTGATGAACCCGATACCTGGGATCTTGCCGGCCAGGTGCAGAGCTTTGCTTTCGAGCGTGGAAGCCTCGCCCTCGCTACCCCCATCCGCACCCACCAGCTTGGCTGCGACCACGGCCCCCGACAGGGCCGACGCGATGTTCAACGTGCTGTCCCCCAGATCCTTGAACATGATGATCGGATTGACGAGATTCGAGCCCCCTGTACCCGATGCGGTGCCGTGAATCACGCCGACCACCATGCTCTGGCCAAGGGAACAGTTCCCGGTGTCCGTTCGCGTGATGGCGGCATGGCAGAGCCAGGACCAGAAGGCGGTTTCGTGGCCAGCGTCAGCGCTCGACTCGGGCGACTCATTGGAGGCGGTGACGATCGAGCGCATGTCGTCGGCGATGCCGCCGTTCACATAGACCTGTGAGCTGACCTTGGTTGGCTTCACGCTCACCGAATCGAGAGCTGACGAGAACGCTGCGCCGGATTCGGCGAATGTTGAATACCAAGCGCCGACACCAGCAAAGCCCATGCTTTTCATCTTCGCTTTCACGCTGTCAGCGAGTGCTCCGCCGTTCGCGCTCTGTAGCGTTGCATCCACGGCTGGCTGTAGCGTGGCCGCGCGAGCCTGGCGAGCGGCGTCGGCCGCCGCGTTCAGTTGCTCAAGCGGATAGGGAACAGCAACGGGCGTCGCGCTTTGATGCCGCGCCGTGTACCAGGTCGCGGCAACCTGGGCGACTTCCGAGTCGAGCTGCGTCAAGACTGGCTGGACGCTGGTTTGAGCAGCGTCGCGCAACGTGGCCGCATAGGCCCCGTAGTCGACCGACCCTGTCCGGAAGCCGAACGTCGACGTGGTGCTCATTCCGCCGACGTCTTCGATCGTGTAGCCGCCACACAGCTTGGGACTGTTCGTGGAGCCGAGCTGGACACTCGTGGGCGTTACGACGTAGTGAATTCTGTCGGCGTCGATCGGTGCGTACGACACACTGGGGTCGTTCAGCTGCGCCTCGTAACTGAGCGCACAGACGTGCGACTTGAACAGGCTGCCGGCGAGGTCTGCGTAGTTGATCTGTGTACTGGTGGCGACCGCAGCAGCGGGCGACATGATCGTGTTGAATCGGTCGCTCGCGTCGATCGCTGCGTTGGTCATTAGGTTGGCTGCGCCGATCCCCAGCGTAGCCATCAGGACGAGCACCACCTGCGACAGGGAGAAGCCCCCGAAGACGGGGACGATGCCGCTTAGACCCGTGACCATCCGAATTGGCATCCAGACCGTTGAGATGCGCTTGCCAAGCGCTTCGCCGCTGTTCGCTGTGTCCACGATGGCGCTGCCGATTCCGTAGCTCGCCCAGAGCACGCCGATGACGAAGATCACCGCGTTGTAGATCGCGAACAGCGTTCCGAACAGGCCGGTGTTGCCTCCGGCGATCGCGGACAGCGGGCTGTCCCAGAACGAACCGAGCAGGAACCGGAAGAACCCCGACGCTGCATCTGTCGGCGAGGAGGCGGCGCCGACCAGATCGCTGATCGACGTACCGGCTTGTGCGAAAGTCGCGCCGGCGAATCCCGCCAGGCCGAGACCCGCGAGCAGGGGGCCAAGGCGGCGGCCCAAATCGCCAGCGCGGGCGGTCATGCGAACTGTTCCTGCTGTGGTGAATCCTGCGCAGGCGTATCGCGCAGCGCGTCGAGCGGCGCCAAGCCGAACGCGGAGCGATCCTGTGGGCGGCGTAGCTGCCCCTTGATCCGCTCGACCGCAGCGGGGTCATTCGCCATCAGCCAGCCGCCGAGGATCGCCTTGCGGTGGTTGAGCGCCTTGCGTTCCACCGCGGTCTGTTCCGACTCTATCGCACGTTTCCGTGCGAGCAATTCACTGAGTTTCTGATCGAGGTCTTGCAGACGCTCGCTCTTGGATTTTCGTGCTGCCATTTCTAGGTTCTGAGTAGTTTGTCAGCCTGCAGTTTTGCACGCTGAGTTTGAGTATTGCAAGCTTTGTTGAAAGAGCGTTTCACCAACAGCATGTTGAGCATTGGCAGGCCATACAGCGCGGTGAGTGCTGGATGCAAAAATAGTGTTTTACGAAAAGAATTACGACGGCTGTAATTGTTTTCGTAGTTTAGTGAGATACACAAATAAATTGCAGTCTGGTGGAGCGTCAGATATCCTTCGGACACGCCAGCAGAATCTGAACTGGAAGCCGAATGAATATGCTGGCGGAACCCGGGCCCTCGGCCCTGGAGAGCGCACTGATGCGTTTCCCTCCGGGAAACGCGTGCGGTCAGCGCTGACGCACTGACAACCCCAACACAAGCTGGCGCATACCACTTTGGCGATCTTTCACATGTCGATGAGCTCCGTGGCGAAGTCCGCCGGGCAGAGCGCTGGCGCACGCTGTGCCTACATCGCTCGCTTGGGCGAGTACCGCCGTGGGCCTGGTGGTCGCGACCGTGATGCCGTTCTGCATCTCGAGTCTGCCAACATGCCTGGCTGGGCCCGCGAGGCCGCTGGCGCGGACGCTGAGGCTGCATCGACCGCAGGGCGCGAGTACTGGCGCGCCGGCGATATCTACGAGCGTGCGAACGGCCGTGTCGCGGCGCAGCTTGAGTTCGCATTGCCAATCGAGCTTGGGCTCGACGCATGGCGTGATCTTGCACGTGCGCTCGCACAGGATGCGACGACGTTGAGCGATGGCGGACGGCTGCCGGCTACGTGGGCAATCCACGCAGGGCACGGAACGAATCCACACGTCCACCTCATCATTTCGGAGCGCGTCAACGACGGGATCGAGCGTGGGCCTGCAGCCTGGTTCCGTCGTGCAGCCACTGGCGCGAAAGCGCCTGCCGATGGCGGTGCGCGAAAGACGCGCGATCTGCAGCGCCCGGAATGGGTAGTCGCCAAGCGCGCGCGCTGGGCTGAACTCGTCAACGCAGCTCTGGGGGCGGCGGGCAGTTCGGAGCGCATTGACCATCGTTCGAACCTGGAACGCGGGATCGAAGATCTGCCGACTGAACACGTGGGATACGGCGCGGGTCGTCAAGGCCGGAACCTTTCCAACCGCAACCGCCGCCACCTCAACGACGAGATCAAGAACGTGCGCGCTGAGCGTGCGCGGCTGCTCGCTGAATCCACCACCGGTCAGGCAACCGGCCTGGCTCAACCTCACCTGAACGACGATGACCGACCAGAATCTGATCACGAACGAGTTGCTGGACTTCCTGGACGCGAATCCGAGCACCCCGCGGACGCCAGCGCTCACGGAACCGAGCCCCGCTCTGCGCACGTCCCTGGAGCCCCTGGAGATGGACACGCTGATGCCGCTGGCACGCGAGCCGGTGGTGATCAGCCGCGTTCTGCAGAAGCTGCCCAAGTCGCGCCGCCCGCCGGAGGAGATCGCCTGCTGCACATGCCCATCAGCGATGTGGATCACGGGCGCGACGGAAGTCCGGGCGTACTGCCACACGATGAAGCTGATCAGCTGGTCGGCGGACACCTCGGACGACTTGACGGCATGCGACGGCCGGGAGGCAGCGATCGCCTCCCTGGCGGAACGCCAGTAACGCCGAACGCGCAGCAGCCAGGTCAGCGTATGCCTGCCTGGCGCGGTGCCGATCGACTGCGCCAGTGGCGTGACGCGGAGAACTGGCCAGCGCAGGCCGCCGCTAAGTCAACGACCAGCTTCTCGAAAGTGTTCGGCGCCGCGCGTGGCGATCCGCTTGTGCTCGCAGCGCGGGAGTGGGCGAAGCACGGCGCCGAAATGAGCGCGCGTATGGACCGCCTCCTGGCGCGTCTCGAGGCCGCACAGGCGGCGCGAGCTGCGCAATCGAGCAGTCAGGTCGACGCAGCGCCGGCGCGCGCGCAGACGCTGGCGAATGCCCCGCGGCTCGCAACCCTGCGTCGCCCGGCGCGGTTCACCGCAACCAGCCTGCGGGCGTTGCATCGCCTGTCGGATCGCGACCTGCGCGAGCAGCTCGAGATCGCAGAGAAGGGCGCTGCCGCTTCCGGGTCGGCCCTGTTCGCTGCGCTGACCGCAAAGACGTCCCCTCGCAAGCGGGCGGCGATCAACGCTGCGCGCGCCCAGAATGCAGCCCGCAATGCGCGCGTCGAAAGCCTGCGGACAGAGATCAACGAACGTGCCCAGCGTGCGCGCGCCGTGCCTGCACCCGTGCCGGCCGAGGCTCCGGTACCTGTCGCGGAAGCGGCAGTGCCGCCGGCGCCGGCCAGGCCGACCACGATCGAGGATCTGCCGCCCGAGGCGCTCGATGCTCAATTGAAGCGCGCGCGGTCGGGGGCGGAGAAGGCCGGCCAGGAGATCAGGCTCCGCGGCGCGCTGGCGCGCTCGCTCGAGGCGCGCGACGAGACGCGCAAGAGTCTGGACTCGGCAGGCTGGTTGTCGCGGCGAGCGGCTCAGCTGGCGCACGACAAGGCCGCCGGCGCTGTCCAAGCAGCGGTCAACGCGGTCAAGCGTGCCGGCCTGCGGGTCAGCACCCGCGCGGACAACAACGCGCGTATTGCGGCCGCCGTGCAATTGCGCGATCGACTCCGCACCAGTGAGCAACAGATCACGACAGAGCACGCGCGCCGTGTCGCGGCGGCCGCCGCGCCGGCTGCGGTGCCCGCGGAGCGCCCGGCACCGGTTGAGGTTGCTCTGCTCCAGGCCGTCGTCGAGCAACGTCAGCAGACTCGCGCGGCCGCGCTCGCTGCCACAGGGGATCGCGATCTGGCGCGCCAGGTGCTCGCGGCGAGTCACAAGGTAGACGCCGCTGCTCGGACGGGCCTGGCAGTGGAGGAGCGGGCGCTCCTGCGAGAGCTGCGCGAGGAGCAGGAGCGTCGCCGGCGGGCGGCGTGGGCTGCAGCAGAGCGTCAGCGTGCGACCGAGCCTGCTGATGACGAACAGGCGGTGGATGGGCGAACGGAAGGCGATGAAGATTCGCCGCGCGAGCGGCAGCAACGTTAACGAATGGAAAGCATGACCAACACAATGACGGTACCAGGTGGCCCGGGCCTGGAGAAAATCGACCTCGATACGGCCAGCCTGGATCGGCTGAGACGAGCCAGGGCAGACATCCGATACCGGCGAACGGCAGCGCGTGCACGTCTGGCGACGCTCGCCCAGCGCCGTCGAGACGGGATCGCGGCCGGGAACCTGCTCGGTGACCGCCAGTTCGAGGTGGTGCAGGTGGCCAAGCGACGGCGCCAGGCGGTGCGCCAGGCGCGCGATAGCTACCGCGACGCGGCTCGGCGCTGGGCGCTGCGTGAAATGATCTCAGCGGCCGCCGCGTTGCGCCGTGCCCGGGTTCAGTTCGAAGCGGTGGCAGGGTTGGTGGGTGGCGCACTCGAAGTCGCTCTCAGCCGTCTGGCTGCTACGTCGGAGATCGACCGGCTGATGATGCGCGCCGAGGATGCGGCCGACGCCGACGATGGTCTCATCTGCCAGCTTGAGAGCCAGATCGCGCGCAGAGAGGCGGAGGCTGACCTGGCCGCGCTGAGCGATGCTGCACTGCAGGACGCCCTGCGGCAGCGCCGACAGGAGGAGCTGGATGCGGCTGCGAAATGCCTCGTGGCCCAGCTCTCGTGGCCGCACGACCTTTCCGAAATCCGCGCGGCTGACGCCCGGGCGCGGGGCCGGCTGGTCGCCGTACACGACGAGATCGCCTGGCGCGCAAAAAACGGCCGCCGGCAGCACGCCGACGACTACGCCTACGGGTCTACGCACCGTCCTGACTCCGCAAGCGCGGTACCTCCGGCGGATGCCGACCTGGCCGACGACGAGGAGACCGCGAACTCGCTGTCCGATAGACCGCGTGGTTGACGCTCAGACGGCATAGCCCTGCTGTGGCCCGGCCAGCGCAGGGCTGTAGCCGTGCGGACTTTGGCGCGGTTTTCGGTAGCGCGCGAGACGCCCGGGCTGCCGAGGGAGAGACCGGCTGCAGCAGGGCTACCGCCGGTCTGGAGACCCGCCGTAGACGGGCGGGCGACGGGCTGCAGACGGGCGCCAGACGGGCTACGGCCGGGCCGTTGTCGTGCGCCGGGCGATCTTTGTGATCTGAGCGCGCAAAACAGTCGCTGGTGGGTAAGCACCCGGTGATCACACCTTGAAAGTCCGTCACCGTTCGAGATGATGTCCATTTTCGATTTGGAATGGACGTTATGGCAGCAAAGATTGGAGCACCACGCCGCAGGCACAGCGCGCAGCTCAA
>Ga0302314_10015175_pt1 | contig 13114 bp, 12 predicted proteins | sample III_Palsa_N2_3_FD_200533 | JGI IMG/M metagenome (GOLD analysis project Ga0302314, IMG submission 200533) | Peat permafrost microbial communities from Stordalen Mire near Abisko, Sweden - III_Palsa_N2_3 | ecosystem: Environmental > Terrestrial > Soil > Palsa > Peat permafrost | place: Sweden...
GATTTCTACTGTGGCCAAAGTCTCCCTCATCCTGAGCTTGTCGAAGGAGGGGGCGCATCCCGACTCTCGCGGAAATCCTTTGAACGATCGTCCTGGCGCTACTTGGGCGCCAGGATCATGATCATTTGCCGGCCTTCCATGCGCGGCTCGTACTCAACCTTGGCCACCGGCTCAAAGTCGCTCTTGACCTGGTTCAACAGCTTCATGCCGAGCTCGGGGTGGCGCATCTCGCCGCCACGGAACCGCAGCGTCACCTTGACCTTGTCGCCTTCTTCGAAGAAGCGCTGCATGGCCCGGGCCTTGACGTCATAGTCGTGGGTGTCGATGTTCGGCCGCAGCTTGATCTCTTTGATTTCGATCAGCTTCTGCTTCTTCCTCGCCACACCCCGCTTCTTCTGCTCCTCGAACTTGTACTTGCCATAGTCGAGGATTTTGCAGACGGGCGGGTCTGAGTTGGGGGAGACCTCCACCAGATCAAGCCCTGCTTCCTGGGCGGCTTCGAGCGCCGCTGTGGTGGGCATGATCCCCTGTTTCTCGCCCTGCTCGTCGATGAGCAGAACGCGGGGAACGCGGATGTCTTCATTGATGCGCGGTCCATCCTTGGATGGCGCGGTGGGCATGGGACGACGAATAGGCTATCTCTCCTGAGACCGTGGATGGAGGCGGCGACATGGATCGCCACACCTCATGATAATGGAGGAGGCGGCCATGCCTATCAAGGCGCCGCCTCAAGGAATTCCCATCTGTTGCGCTCGCGCTCCGGTTCTACCGGTCGCGGGATCAGCGGCCAGGTCAGGATGGGCGCAGGCCGGCGGGCATCAGATGCTGGCAGGCCCGGGCCACTTCGACCACGGGCAGGTCCTTCAGATTGTCCGCCCGCATCACCGTCACATGCCCTCTCGGACCCCGATGCAGCGGGTCGGACGACTTGGAAAACAGGGCCAGGGTTGGGGCGCCGGCGGCGGCGATCAGGCTTAAGGGTCCGGTGTCGTTGCCCACCGCCAGAGCGGCCCGGGCGGCCAGCAGGGCGATCTGGGCGAAGTCGGTGCGGCCGGTGAGGTCACGGGCCTGGGACTTGCGCTGGATGGCGCGGGCCAGGGCGCTTTCCTCCGGCCCGCCGATGACCACGATGTCCAGGCCCTGGCCCCGCAGAATGGCGGCCAGGTCGGTATAGTATTCGATCGGCCAGCGCTTGTCCTTGTGCTGGGCCGCGCCGCCGGGGACCATCATCACGAAGGGCTTGGGCTTGACGCCGCCGGCGACAGGGCGGGCCGGGCCGGCCTTGCCCAGGATCCAGGACAGGTCTGGCGGCGGCGCGGAGCCGGACTCCACCGGCGCGTCGTCCCAGATGCCCGCGATGCGCAGCTGGTCGGCCTGACGCTCCAGGATATGCATCTGTTCGCGGCCGCGCTGCTTCTGCCGCAGGGCCGCGCCCCCGGCGATGCCGGACCATTCGGGGGGAAACGGCTGCAGCATGCGGAAGATGCTGTTGGAGCGGGACGATGTCTCGAGATCGTAGACGCGGTCGTAGCGCGCCGCCCGCAGGCGCCCCCGCAGCGCCGCCCAGTCGCCTAGCCCCTCGGGGCGGCCGTCGGTCTCAACCTCGTTGAAATAGGGACTGGATTTGGCGAGCCCCTCGAACGGCGGTGTGGTCAGGAGGGTGATCTTGGCCTTGGGATGCGCCTCGCGGATGCGCTTCATGGCCGCGAGGGACATGACGAAGGCGCCCAGGGCGCTGAGCTGGATCACCAGCACCTTCTTGATCTCACGATTTTTCGGAGCAGCCATCAGTTCGACCCCACCAGTCGAGCATAGACCTTCAACGTCGCCTCGCACATGGCGTCCACCGAATAGAGCCGTCGGGCGCGCTCGGCGGCGACGGCGCCCATTTTCCGGCGCTTGGCCGGGGTGACCGCGATCGCCTCGGCCAGGGCCGCCGTCCAGGCGTCCACGTCCCCCGGGGCGACCAGCCAGCCCGTCTCGCCATCCACAACCGTCTCCCGCGCCGCGCCGTGGTCCGCCGCCAGGGCCGGCAGGCCCATGATCTGAGGTTCAACCGCCGTGCGGCCAAACGGCTCAGGTTCGAGGGACGGCGCCAGGGCGTAGTCGGCCATCAGATAGGCCGCGGGCATGTCATCGCAGTGACCGACCAGCAGGACCGAGCTGTCCAGGCCGCCGGTGCGAATGGCCACCTCCAGGTCGGCGCGGTATTCGTAGCGGCCCTGTTCGTCGCCTACCAGCAGGATGAGGGGTTCGCGCCCGCCGGCGGCCTTCAGCCTGGCCGCCGCGTCGATGATCAGGCTCTGGCCCTTCCAGCGGGTGAGCCGGCCGGCGAGGATGAACTTCACCCGCTTGTCCGTGGGCTCGACCTGCCAGCGGCCGCGCAGGGTCTCGAGGCGCTGCGGGGTGACGGTGGCGGGATCGAACCAGTCCAGATCGACCCCGCGATCGATGGCGATCACTGTATCCGGGTTCAGGTCATGCTCGGCGATGACCCGGTCGCGGGTGTATCCGGAATTGGCGATGGTCAGCGCCCCGCGGGTCATGACGCTGTTGTACCAGCGCTTGATCGGGCCCTTGGCCGTGTAGACGCCGTGGTAGGTGGCCAGGAAGGGAACGCCGGTGAGGCGCGAGGCGATCAGCGCGCTGATCGCCGGGGCGCGGGACCGGGCATGAATCAGGCTGACGTTTTCGCGGCGGACCAGCTGGGCCAGCTTGAGGCCGTTGCGGGCGATGGTCAGGGGGTTTTTCGACTGCATCGGCAGGGGGATTAGCACCGCGCCGCTGACTTCGAGCCGCGTCGCCATCCGGCCGCCGCGCGAGGCCACCAGCGCCCGGCCGCCGGCGCGCACCACCGCGCTGGCGACATCCAGCGTGGTTTGCTCGGCGCCGCCGATTTCCAGTTCGGGGACAACCTGCAATAGGGTGAAGTTGGACGGAAGCGTGCTCACGGTTATTCGCATAGCCTGTTCGGGCTAAAGGTAAACACGCCGCACTCGCTGGATGACCCAGGTATTGTCCGAATGATTGAAAGATCAGGCTTTCTGCAACGCGATGGCGCGCAAATCGCCTGGCGGTCGCTGGACGGCGCGGGCCCGACGGTGGTCTGGCTGGGGGGCTTTCGCTCCGACATGGCCGGAACCAAGGCTCAGGGGCTGGCGGATTGGGCGATGGCGCGGGGCCGGGGCTATCTGCGGTTCGACTATTTCGGTCATGGCGGGTCGTCGGGGGACTTCGCCCAGGGGACAGTGACCCGCTGGCGGGCCGACGTCCTGACGGTGCTGGATCAGCTGACGCAGGGACCCCTGGTTCTGGTCGGCTCCTCCATGGGCGGCTGGCTGGCCTGTCTGGCGGCGATGGCGCGGCCGGATCGGATCGCCGGCTTGGTGCTGATCGCGCCGGCGGCGGATTTCACCGAGCGGCTGATCTGGGCCGGCATGGACTCAGGCGCGCGGCGGGCCTTGGCGGAGGACGGCGTCTGGCTGCGGCCCTCCCTCTACGGCGACGACTATCCGATCAGCCGCGACCTGATCGAGGACGGCGCCCGCTGGTCGATCCTGCCGGGGCCGGTGGGGATCACGGCGCCGGTGCGCATCCTGCAAGGCGGCGCCGACCCCGACGTGCCCTGGCGCCACGCCCTGGCCTTGGCCGAGGCGATCGAGTCGCCGGATCTGATCTTCACCCTGATCCGCGACGGCGATCACCGGCTTTCGCGCGAACAGGATATCCAGCGGCTTATCGCGGCGGTGGAGGAGGTGGCGTGAGCAAGGCCGCGACGCGCGCCCGTCTGCTGGCCTGGTACGACGCCAATGCTCGGTCCCTGCCCTGGCGGGTGGGTCCGGCCGAGCATGCGGCGGGCGGTCGCGCCGACCCCTATGCCGTCTGGCTGTCGGAGGTGATGCTGCAGCAGACCACCGTCCCGCACGCTATGCCTTACTTTCTGAAATTCTTACAGCGCTGGCCGAGGGTCTCCGATCTGGCCGCGGCGCCGGATGCGGAGGTCATGGCGGCCTGGGCCGGCCTCGGCTACTACGCTCGCGCCCGCAACCTGCTGGCCTGCGCCCGGGCCGTGGCCGGCGAGCATGGCGGCGTCTTTCCGGACACCGAAGAGGGCCTGCGGGGGCTGCCGGGCGTCGGCGCCTATACGGCGGCGGCGGTGGCGGCCATCGCCTTCGATCGGGCCGCCAATGTGGTGGACGGCAATGTCGAGCGGGTGATGGCGCGGCTCCATGCGGTGGAGGCGCCGCTGCCCGACGCAAAGCCCGAACTGAAGACGCTGGCGCAAGCCCTGGTCGCCGACGACCGGCCCGGCGACTGGGCGCAGGCGCTGATGGACCTGGGCGCCACTATCTGTAGACCCAAGGCGCCGCTGTGCGAGCGCTGTCCCCTGTCGGCCGATTGCAGAGCCCTAGCCGGCGGCGCGCCGGAGACCTATCCGCGCAAGACGGCCAAGGCGGACCGGCCCCGGCGGTACGGCGGCGCCTATCTGCTGATGCGGGACGGCGAGATCGCCCTGGTGCAGCGACCACCCAAGGGTCTGCTGGGCGGCATGCTGGGCCTGCCCACAAGCGACTGGGGCGGCAGGCCGCTGTCGGATAAGGACGCTGTCGCCGCCGCGCCGACAGCGGGGAACTGGCGCCACGCCGGGGCGATCGAGCACGTCTTCACCCACTTCTCCCTGACGCTGAAGGTGTGGCGCTGTGAGGACGGCAAGGACTTTGACGGCGCGGTCTGGACGCCGATAGAGCGGCTCGGGGTCTTGCCCAGCGTCTTCCTGAAGGCCGCCCGCGCCGGGCTGGACCGGCTGGTCTGACTATTCGGCGGCGCTGGCGATGGCGTCGAAGGGGGCGGGTTTGGGTTGCGACGCCGGCTCAAGCCCGGCGCGGATCTTGGCGCGGAGGACGTCGATGGGGGTCAGGCCCCGATCGGTCTTGAAATGCCAATAGGTCCAGCCGTTGCAGGCCGGCTGGGACTGGACCATGGCGCCGATCTTGTGGATCGAGCCGGTCAGGTCCCCCACCGCGATGCTGCCGTCGGCGCGCACCCGCGCCACATGCCGGCCCTTGGCGCAGTAGAGTTTATCGCCGGGCCGCAGCAGGCCGGCCTCGACCACTTGGCCGAAGGGAATGCGCGGCTCGCTGCGCTTGGAGCCCATCACGTCCAGGTCGTCCGGGGCGATGGGGATCACCTTGGCGATCCGCTCCCTGGCCAGGGCGACATATTGCGGCTCCCGCTCCAGGCCGATGAATCGCCGGCCCAGCCGCTTGGCCGCCGCGCCGGTGGTGCCGACGCCGAAGAAGGGGTCGAGGATCAGGTCGCCGGGCTTGGACGAGGACAGGATCACCCTGTGCAGCAGGGCTTCGGGCTTTTGCGTCGGATGGCCCTTGTTACCGTCGGCGTCCTTCACCCGTTCCTCGCCGGTGCAGAGCGGCAGGCTCCAGTCGGAGCGCATCTGCAGCTCGTCATTGGCCATCTTCATGGCGTCGTAGTTGAAGGTATAGCGTTTGGCGCCCTGGCCCTTGGCGGCCCAGATCAGGGTCTCGTGGGCGTTGGTGAACCGCGTGCCCTTGAAGTTGGGCATGGGGTTGGTTTTGCGCCAGATCACGTCGTTGAGAATCCAGAACCCCAGGTCCTGGACCGTCGCGCCGACGCGGAAGATGTTGTGATAGCTGCCGATCACCCACAGGGAGCCATTGTCCTTCAGCACCCGGCGGCATTCCACCAGCCAGTCGCGGGTGAAGGCGTCATAGGCCGCGAAGGAGGCGAACTGGTCCCAATGGTCGTCGACGGCGTCGACCTTGGAATTGTCCGGCCGCAGCAGGTCGCCGCCCAATTGCAGATTGTAGGGCGGATCGGCGAACACCAGGTCGACGCTGCGGTCCGGCAGGGCCCGCAGGGCCTCGATGCAATCGCCTTCGATGATGGTTTCCGGCCCGAAGGTCATCGCCCAAGCCCCGCGTTGTGAATCCGCACGGTTGAAGCATCAGGGTTAAGGACGGCTTTCGGATTATGGTTAAGCGGGACTTAAGATGCGCCGGCTGGGCAGGGCGGCGGGGGCTCTGGTAGAGATGGACATGGCTCAGCCGCCTTCCTCCCGCCCCTCCGGCACGCCCGCCGCCGAATTCGAGATTTCGGCTGACCTGGCCCGCCGGTTGCTGGCGCGCCAGCATCCGGACCTGGCCGACCTGCCGATCACCCTCGCCGCCGAGGGCTGGGACAACGCCGTGTTCAGGCTGGGCGAGCAGCTGACGCTGCGGCTGCCGCGCCGGGCCATTGGAGCGGACCTGATCCGGCATGAGCAGCGCTGGCTGCCGATGTTGAAAGATCGCCTGCCGCTGGCGATCCCTGCGCCGGTGCGCGTCGGCGTGGCCCAGGACGACTATCCCTGGCCGTGGAGCATCACGCCCTGGTTCGAGGGCGAGACGGCCGATCTGGCGCCGCCGGACGAGGATCAGGGCGAGGTGCTGGGCGGCTTCTTTCGCGCCCTGCACCAGGCGGCGCCCGAGGATGCGCCCCGCAACCCGTTTCGCGGCGTGCAGCTGGCGGCGCGATTGTCGGTGTTCGAGGCTCGCACCGCCGGCCTGGCCGCCCGGGGTGTTCAGCTGGAGCCCGCCATCCGGGCGATCTGGGCCGACGCCCTGGCCGCGCCCAACGATGCGGCAGCGACCTGGATCCAGGGTGATCCGCATCCGCGCAACATGATCGTTTCCGGCGGCCGCATCGTGGCTATCATCGACTGGGGCGACCTGGCCCGGGGCGACCGGGCCTCGGACTTGGCGGCGGTCTGGATGGTGCTGCCCTCGGCGGCGGCGCGGCGCCGCGCCATGGCGGCCTGTGGCGATGTCAGCGAGGCGAGCTGGCGGCGGGCGAGGGGATGGGCGGTGCTCTATGGCGTCATGCTGCTGGACGCAGGGCTGACGGACGACCCGCGCATGGCGGCCATCGCCCGGGCGACCTTCGCGCGACTGATCCGGGACTAGCCAAGTTTCGCGCGACCGGGGCTCCCAGAGCCAGCGCGGCCGCGATTATCGCACGACAGTCCGCGTTCGGTAGAGGGTCGGCCAGTCCCCCGGCGGGCCGCCGCAGCGGGGTTGGGCGTTGTAGGTGGACAGCACGAAGGCCTTGCCGTCGTAGGTCCAGACCGTGCTTTCGCCGCAGTCCGCTATGCCGCGGCCCTTGGCCGATTGGCTGAAGGTCGCCGTCTTCGGATCCCATTCCCCTTCGGTGTATTCGCCGTCGGTCGAGGTGTCGCTCGCGCTGAGCGGCGGCTCCAGGGGCAGGATGAGTTGGCGCGCCTTGGCCGGGGCGTTGCGCGGCGCGATAAAAATCAGCACCGAACCCTGATAGGCGGCTTCCTGGCAACCGAGGACGACGAGGGCGTTGGCGGCGTCCAGCGGTCCGGCCTCGTCCTGAGAGGCCTGGCCGGCGTCGCAGTCGTGCTGGCCCAGGATGTCGGCCCGCGCCCGACGGACCTGAGCCGCGAAGGCGGCGGCGCCGGGGAGCGGGCCTCGCGCTGGCGCGGCATGGACGACAGGGGGCGGGGCGGCGACGGGAACGGCGGAAGCTGGTTTCGGACCCAGGCGGATCAGGGCCGTTTCGCCGCCGAGCCGCCCCTGGTTCTCGTCCATGGCCAGCAAGGCCGCCTTCATGCCGGTCAGGCTGACCAGGGGCGCGTCCTTGGTTCTGGAAAAGCTGATGGCGCCACCGTCACGAATCGCGCGGATGAACCGCAAGGCCGCGTCGCCGGCCAGGGTCGCGGCCTGCGCCTTTGCGTCGATCTTCCAGGTGAAGCCGGGCAGGGACCGGCCGTCTAGACGCAAGGTGGTCGGATCCGGCGCGGTATCGCCCTCCACGGTTTCGATGGTGACGGTCAGTCCGCCGTTAGGGCCGGCCGCCCGCTCCACGCTCAAATAGCCGCCGCCATCGCCGCCATCACTGGCGGCGAGGTATTTGGCGACACAGGCATGGGTGTTGTCGCAGGCCAGGACCCAGTCCTTGATCTCGCGATATTCGGGAGCCGAGCCTTGGACGGGCGCATAGGCGCCGGCGGCGACAAGCATGCTCGACAGCATGGTGAAACCGAAAAGACTCACCGTCCGCCCCTATCCAATTCCATGCCCTCGGCCACACTAGCCGTAACGGGCTGCGCCTGATGAGAAAACTCCCTATCCCCCACCCGCCAGCCCCTGGCGCGCCTTGTCCAGTTCTTCTGCATAGCGGCGCAGGGCGTAGCCTTCGGTGAGCAGGCCGAGGAGTTTGCGGGAGTCCAGGTCCTCGACCACGGCCAGGGCCTCGCTTTCGGTCCGTTCGAACACCTTCATCGCCTCGCGGATATTCATGGCCGGGGTCAACGGCGTGTCGCGCCAGTGGGCGATGTCGGCGGCGGTCTTCCTGGAGTCCCCGCCGGCGTCGTCTTCCATCGAAGCATAGGCCTCCGTGGTCATGGCGATGCCGAGATAGCGGCCGTCCTCGTCCACCACCACCACGCGGGGGGTCGAGCCCAGGGGGTTGCGCCGGCGGAGCTCGGCCAGGGTGGCGTCGCCCCGGATGGTGGCCGGGTCCTTGCGCATCATCCGCCCCACGGTGAGGCTGCGCATCCAGCCCACGTCGATGGCGCTGCGGATGCTTTCGCCGCGCAGGTGCAGCCGCCAAGTGGAGAAGGAATAGCCGAAGGTCTCCCGTACCATCAGGCTGGAGACGACGCAGGCCGCCAGCACCACGGTGGTGACGCCGAAGTCGCCGGTGGTCTCCAATACCAGAAAGCCCATGGTCAGCGGCCCACCCACCACGGCGACGGCCAGGGCGCTCATGCCGGCGAGGATGCACAGGGTCGGGTCTATGCTCAGGTGCGGGGCGACGATGAGGGCGACCGCCGCGAACAGCTTGCCCATCAGGGCGCCGAGAAACAGGGAGGCGAAGAACAGGCCGCCACGGAAGCCGGAGCCGAGGGTGACGACGGCGGCCAGGGTCTTCAGCGCGATCAGGGCGGCCAGGACCTCGATGGTCAGATGGGCGGGGACGTCGTTGCGCAGGGCGCCATGGCCGGCGGCCAGCACCTGGGGGGTGATCATGGCCAGGCCGGTCATGACGATGCCGGCGATGGCCGGCCGCACCGGCTTGGGCAGCCTGCTCCAATCGAACCCGCGCTCGGCGAAATAGACCGCGCGCATGATGCCGATGCCGAACAGGGCGCAGAGGACGCCGATGAGGATGGTCGAGGGATAGGCGGCCAGGTTCACCTTGGCGGCCGGTGGAATGATGATGGCGTAGCTCACCGCCCGCATCGCCCGGGTGGTCAGGACGCCCGCCACGCTGGCGGCCAGGATCGGCGCGACATTGCCGACGGTGTAGGTGCCGACGATCAGCTCGAAGGCGTAGAAGGCGCCGGTCAGGGGCGCGCCGAACGCCGCCCCGATCGCCCCGCCGGCGCCGCAGCCCACCAGGACCCGCAGGTCGTTGCGGCGCAGGCGCAGGGCGACTCCCAGCTTGGACGCCAGGCCCGCGCCCATCTGGGCATAGCCGGCCTCCAGCCCCACGGAGGCGCCGAAACCGTTGGAGACCAGGGTTTGGGCCGTCACCCAGACGCTGTCGCGCAGGGACATGCGTCCGCCATGCAGGGCGTTGGCCTCGATGGGGTCGACCGGGACGGTCGGCCGCCGCCGGCTCCAGATCACGCCGGCGATCCCCAGGATCACGCCGCCCAGGATCGGAACCCAATAGCCGCGCGGCAGCTCGGCTACGCCGCTGAGCCGCTCTCCGCGCACGCCGAATAAGAGGTCGTGCAGATCGCTGGAGATGGTGCCGATCAGGGCGACCGACAGGCCCGATCCCACACCCACTACGGCGCCGAGGATGACCATCGCCACCTCGCGACCGCGCACCAGGGTGCGGATCAGGCGGAACGGATCCCGGCGCAGGGTGGGCTTGGCCGGGATGGCCGGCGTCTCGGCGGCGGCGGCGGTCAGGACGCCCCCTTCGAGATCGGCCTCAGTCGTCAAACGCTTCGCTCGCGGCCATCGCCCCGCGCTCGAGCACCAAGCGAACCGGCGCCCAGCTCAGGCGATGGATCGGGCAGGGGCCGAGGCGGCTGAGGGCGTCCACATGGATGGGGGCGTGATAGCCCTTGTGGGCGGCGAAGCCGTAGCCGGGATAGAGGCTGTCCATCTCCTGCATCAGCCGGTCGCGGCCGGTCTTGGCCAGGATGGAGGCCGCGGCGATCGAGGCGGAAATGCCGTCGCCGCCGATCACGGTCTTGATCGGGCAGGGCAGGGTGAACCGATAGTTGCCGTCCACCAGGGCGAAGGCTGCGCTCACTTGCAGGCCCGCTACGGCGCGGTGCATGGCGAGGCCCGTGGCGTGCAGGATGTTGAGCTCGGCGATCTCCTCGACGCTGGCGGAGGCGACGCACCAGGCCAGGGCCAGGTCCTTGATCTCCGCCTCCAGCCGGTCCCGCGCCTTGGCGGTGAGCTTCTTGGAGTCGTCGAGGCCGACCGGCAAGCGCTCAGGATCGAGGATCACCGCCGCCGCATAGACCGGCCCGGCCCAGGGGCCGCGCCCGGCTTCGTCGACGCCGCAGACGGGGCCTTGGCAGGCGGCTTCGAGCATCAGGTCAGGCATGTGATCACCGCCTGCCCCCCATCGCCTTGACCTCGTCATGCCGGAAACAGTCGGTGGTGTGGTCGTTGACCATGCCGACGGCCTGCATGAAGGCGTAGACGATCACCGGGCCGACGAACTTGAAGCCCTTGGCCTTCAGCGCCTTGGCCATGGCCTGGGCTTCCGGGGTCTGGGTCGGGACCTCGCCAAAGCCGGTCCAGGTGTTCTGGACCGGCGCGCCGCCGACGAAGGCCCAGAGGAATTCCGAGAAGTCCTCGCCGCGATCGCGCATGTCCAGCCAGATGCGGGCGCCGGAAATGGCAGCGTCGATCTTGGCGTTGGAGCGCACGATGCCGGCGTCGGCCATCAGCCGGGCGCGGTCGGCGTCGCCATAACGGGCGACGATCTCCGGATCGAAGTCGGCGAAGGCCGCGCGGAAGGCCTCACGCTTGCGCAGGATGGTGATCCAGGCGAGGCCCGCCTGGAAGCCGTCCAGGACGAGCTTCTCCCACAGGGCGCGCGGATCATACTCCGGCACCCCCCATTCGGTGTCGTGATAGGGCTCGTAAAGCGGATCGCCCGCCATGCCCCGCCAGGGGCATCGATTCGGATGGGTCGACATGGGCGCGACCTTACGCCGACCATGCGGTCTCGGGGTAGGGGCGCCGGCGGGCTTTCGCGTCGCAGGGGCTTCGCCTATTAGCCGTCCAGCCGGCAAACCGAGGATGGCGTGCGACCCCTAGCCTATGTCATCAGCCTGAAGAGCGCCGAGGCGCGGCGGCGGACCGTCGCCGAGCGGCTGGACGCGGCCGGGATCGCGTTCGAGGTGTTCGACGCCGTCGATGGCCGAGGGTTCGATGTGGAGACCCAACCCGTCTATGACGGCCCGCGGCGCCGCGCCCTCTATGGCCACGATATGCTGGGCGGCGAGATCGGCTGCCTGCTGTCGCACAAGGCGATCCTGGAAACGGTGGTTCGGGGCCGCAAAGGGCCGGCCCTGGTGTTCGAGGACGACATCGCCCTGCATCCCTATTTCGGCGCGGCGGTGGACGGGCTGATGGCGCATCAGGACCGGTGGGAGCTGGTGCGGTTCTTTGGCGATGCGAAGACCCTTCGCCAGCGACAGCGGCCCCTTCTGGACTTGGGCCAGGGTTTTCAGATGACGCGGTTGCTCACCCAGCCCGGGGGCGCGGCGGCCTATATCGTCAGCGAATCCGGCGCGGCCAAGCTTTTGAAGCATCTGCATAAGACGCCGTTTCCCATCGACGCCCTGATGGGGCGGCCCTGGCTGACGGGGGTGGGCAATCTGATGGTCCGGCCCGGGCTGGCGGGCCAGGACGCGGCGCTGGGGTCGGACATCGGCGACGGCCGGTTCGTCTCCCACCGCGAGATCGCCCGCAAGGCCGGGATCGGGCGCAAGTCGACCATGGCCCTGCGCCGGCTGGTGGACAATGTCGGCACGCGCGGGGTCTTCTGGACCAGCGCCCCGGGCGACTACCTCAGGCGGCGCGGTACCAGTTGACGCCCTTGTCGTCGCGTTCGACCACCGCGCGGCCGCGTTCGACCAGGCAGTTCAGGTGGGCCAGGCTCTCGCCGGTGGCCATGCCGAGCAGGTCGGAATCGATCTTGCGGGCGAACAGGGCGCCGAACACATCCACCGACCGCTTGGGTTCGGCCAGGCTGCGCATCAGCCGCTCCAGGCCGCGCTCGTGGCCATTGATCAGATGGTCCAGCCGCGCGTGCAGGCCGATGAAGGGATCGTTGTGCGCCGGCAGGACCAGCACATCGTCGGGGATCAGGGTCTTGATCCGCGCCAGGGAGGTCAGCCAGTCGTTCAGCGGATCGCCGTCCGGCTCGGTGGGGAAGACCGAGACGTTGGAGGAGATTTTCGGCAGCACCTGGTCGCCTGAGATCAGCAGGTTCAGCTCCGGGCAATAGAGGCAGGCGTGTTCCGGCGAATGGCCGGAGCCCACCACGACGCGCCAGCTGTGGTCGCCGATGACGATTTCCTCGCCGTCCGCCATGCGCCGGTAGGCGTCGGGCAGCTGGTAGATCGCCTTGCCGAAGCCGCCGAAGCGGGCCTTGTAGTTCTCCAGCGCATCCTCGTCCCAACCGGCGGCGCGATAGAAGTCGATGCCGTCGGCCGGCGCCTCGCGGCCTGTGTCGGCCACCAGCATGCGGCACTGCAGATATTCCAGCCGCGTCATCCACAGGCGGCAGGCGAACTTGCGGGTGATCCAGCCGGCCAGGCCGACATGGTCCGGATGCAGGTGGGTGACGAAGACCCGGGTGATCGGCGCGCCGCCCAGGGGGCCGGAAAACACCTTGCGCCAGGCCTGGGAGGTCTGGTCCGTCCGCATGCCGGTGTCGACCACCGCCCAGCCGTCGCCATCGCGAATCGCCCAGACATTGATGAAGGCCAGGGAGCCGCCCAGGGGCATGCGCATCCACAGCACGCCCGGTGCGATCTCCACCGTTTCGCCGGTTTCCGGCGTTTGTTCGAGCGGATAGACCAGGG
>Ga0302314_10015176_pt1 | contig 13113 bp, 7 predicted proteins | sample III_Palsa_N2_3_FD_200533 | JGI IMG/M metagenome (GOLD analysis project Ga0302314, IMG submission 200533) | Peat permafrost microbial communities from Stordalen Mire near Abisko, Sweden - III_Palsa_N2_3 | ecosystem: Environmental > Terrestrial > Soil > Palsa > Peat permafrost | place: Sweden...
AGGACCAGCCCAGGTCCGAAGCCCTGCACCAGATTCGCTTCCCCAACGAGGGCGCCGCCTATCGCGCCGCGCGCAACGACCTACTCGAGGCCGAAGCGGATTTGCGCCGCAATATCGAGAAGGTCGCGGCGCTGCGCCGCGACCTTCCGCCGGGCGGCGAAATCCCCGAGGACTACGTCTTCGACAGCGACGACGGGCCGGTCAGGCTGTCAGAGCTGTTCGGGAACAAGGATACGCTGATCGTCTACAGCTACATGTATGGGCCAAGCATGGACGCCCCCTGCCCGGCCTGCACCTCGATCCTCGACGGGATCGACGCCACGGTGCAGCACGTCCTGCCGCGCGCCGCCCTGGTGGCGGTCGCCCGCTCCCCGATGGCCCGCATCCGCGCCTTCGCCGACGAACGCGGCTGGACGCAGCTCAAGCTACTGTCGTCGGCGGACAACGACTATAACGCCGACTATCACGGTGAGAAGGAAAACGGCTCCCAGATGCCGGTACTGAACGTCTTCACCCGCCGCGACGGCAAAATCCGCCATTTCTGGAGTACCGAACTTCTCTTCGGCAATGCCGATCCTGGCCAGAACAACCGCCATGTCGACATGATCTGGCCGATGTGGAACCTGCTCGATGTCACGCCGGAAGGGCGCGGGGAGACGACGCATCCGAAGCTGCGGTATGATTGAGCCAAACCGGATCCGGCTATTCCGTTGGCTTAGTGCAGCTTGAAGCTGAAACGGTAATAGGCCTTGGTGGGAACGGTGGCGCCGTTCACGGTCGCAGGCGTGAACTTCCACTTCGGGAACACTTTGACCGCCGCGTCGGCAAATCCGTAGGCTTCCGGCATCTCCGTCGTCACCCTCGGTTCGCCCACCGACCCGTCGGGCTCTATGACGAACTCGAAATCCACATAGCCAGAGACCTGATCGTCTTCCGCCGCCGTCGGAAAGTATGGCGTCACGATCGAGGCCGGCTTCCACTTGGAATGCGGTCCAGACACCTTGTCGTCGGGCGACCGGCCGCCTACGCTTGCCGGCACGTCCTTCGCCGCAGCAAGGAGCGCCTTCATCTCGGGGTTGGAGGCATCGTACCCTTTCGGGGCCTTCAGATAGTGCAGCACGCGCTGATCGATCGCCGGATCGGCCTTGCGGGCGGCAACGAAATCCGCCTTCGCCAGCTCGGTCGAACGCAGTTCGAGTTCCATGACCGCACGGGCGAAATGGACGATCGCGCTGTTCGGCCGGCGGGTGAGAATGTCCTTATAGATTTCCATCGCCTTGTCGCTCTGGCCAAAGCGCTGATAGGCGAAGGCGCGGGCCTCGCGCACCTCGTCCGACATCGGATCGAGCTTTGCCGCCCGATCGCAATCGGCAAGGGCATCGTCGAAGCTTCCCTTCTTCAGCGCCTTATAGCGGCAGCGGTCCATTAAGACACTCACATCGGGATGATTGACGGCCGTCTGGTCGAGTTGGCGTATCGCGGCGTCATATTGACGAACACCTGCATACGAGGCCGCGAGCTTGCGAGCACCGGTTACATCGCCAGGCATAAGGCGTACGGCATTGCTGAGGGGCGCCAGTGCCGCCGGAAAATTTGCCTCGTCGAAATAGAGTTGCCCCTTGAGGCGATAAGCACCCGCCAAATCCGGGTCCATTTTCAGCGCGGTATCGAGATCCGCCATGATCTGGCCCATATCCCCAGGCAGGCGGGCCCAGGCGCGGCCGTAATAGGCCTGGGCCGTGGGCTGCGCCGCAATCACCTTGTCGAACTCGCTCAGGGCCTCCTCGCGCCGGCCAAGCCCGCTGAGTGCGAAGGCACGAATGTTGCGGCCGGGCAGGCTGTCCGGCGCCTGGGCCAAGAACTGATCTACATCCTCCAGAGCGCCCTTCCAGTCGTACATCGACGACAGGATCAAAGCCCGCTCGAAACGGAGTCCCGTATAGCTAGGCTCAAGCCGCAGGGCCTCGCTCAAATCAGCTAGAGCCTGTGCCTTGTTCTCTTGCACCGCATGGACCCGGGCGCGCAACTCGAGGAACTGGACTGCGCCCGGGTTCTCGCGAATGAGATCGGTCACGATATTCATGGCATCCTGGCTCTGCCCGTTGGCCAGATCCAGGGTGGCCTGCACGCTTCTGACGGTCGTATTCGCCGGATCGATCTTCGCGGCGGCGGCGATGTCGCGGGTTGCTCCAGCGATATCGTGCGCCTGGAGACGCACATACCCGCGCGCCGCCAACAGGTATGCGTTCTTGGGATCAAGGGTGATCGCCTGACCAATTATGGCAACGGCGCCGGCGAAGTCGCCCTTCACATCGGCCGCTCCGGCCCGGTCGAGGATCTCCGCAATCTTCTGGTCTTTCGGCCCGGCCGATTTCGGGGGCTCGTCTACGTCCGGGACGCCGGGAGGGATCAGGTATAGCTGGCTGTCGGGATCCAAATTCGCCGGCTTTACCAACCCCGCCCCGGGCGGAACGAGGTGGATCAGAGCCGCCCCCAAGGCAGACCCCGCCGAAAGCGCAATCCCTATTCCCAACGCCAATCGCAGCATCGCGTCCCGCCATACTTCATTATGACAGGATCGTAATTGTATATCGCGCCAACCGCTATGCTTTCTTCAGGCGACCTACTGCGGGTACTGGGCGGAACGCTTCGATCAGTTCGGCAAATTCCGGCTGAACAGCCCCAATATCCGGTCCCAATGACGCTCCGACGCCTCGCGGTCGTAGATCGGCGTGCCGGGAACCGCGAAGCCATGCTGGACGCCGGGATAGATTTCGACGGTCGCGTTGGTCCCCGCGTCCTTTAACGCAGCGTCGAGGCGGTCGGTCTCGCCCGGCGCCAGCCAGGGGTCGATCTCCGATACGCCGGCATAGATCTCGCCGGTCATTTTGGGCGCCAGCAGATGCGGGCTGTCCGGCGCATCGGTCGCGAGGCGTGCGCCGTGCAGCGAGGCGGCCGCCGTCACGCGGTCGGGATAGGTGCCGGCTGCGGTCAGCGACAGAGGACCGCCCATGCAATAGCCGACACAGGCGACCTTGCCGCCGGCAATGCCCGGCTGGGTGTCGAGGAAGGCCAGGAAATGCCCGGTGTCGCGCATCGTGCCTTCGTTGGTAACGGATTGGACCATCTGCATCATCCGGTCCCGATCCTTCATCATGTCGATCGGCGCAGCCGGCCCATGCCGGTAATACATATTGGGCAGCAACACCGCGTAGCCGTGCGAAGCCATTCGCTTCGCCATGTCGAACAGCGCCTGCCGCAGGCCGAGACCGTCCATATAGAACAGGATAGCGGACTTCGCCGCTTGGCCGTCAGGCGTGAAGAAATGCGTGTCGACAGTGCCGTCCTCTGTCCTGATCGCCAACGTCGACGCGGTCATGATGCTTCCCCTTCGGTCTGGTTCGATTGACTGATGACGCCCGAATGCGGCCGCGCCTTGCGCAGCACTTCCAGGATGGCCTGTGCGCCGGATGTATTGAACAAGTCCGGGACCGGCGTTTCAATCTTGCGCCGCCAGTTCGGCCGCTCGGTGCTGGTCCCGGGCAGATTGACCGCGATCCGTTCGCCGGCCAGGTCATCGGTCTGGGCGACGACAAGCGCCGACGGTGCGCTGGCGACATAGGCATGGGCGGCGGGCATGACGGCGGCGGCGGCGAGCACCGCGTCGCCCGGATCGTCGAGCAGGCCCTCGGCAACCAGCGCCGCAATCAGCGCCGCTTTCTCCTGTTCGCGGGTCGCCAGGGCATCGCCAAGCGTCGCCATCGGGATGATGCCCAGCAGGGCGCGCTCATGCAGGTCCGCGCCTTCCCACCAGCCGGCGAAGGTCGGCAGGTCGTGGGTCGAGATGCAGGCGAGCGCATTCTGGGCATAGACCAGCGGCTTATTGAAGCCGACACCGTCGCGCTCCAGGAACAGCACGCGATAAGCCTGTATGTCAGCCGCAGCCAGCGGTTCGCGGAACCCGTTGGGCACAGTGCCCAAGTCCTCGCCCACCACCAGGCACTCGGCACGGCTGCTCTCCAGCGTCACTTGGCCCAGCATGTCCTTGAACGGGTAGGCGACATAGGCACCATCCTTGCCTTCCGCGCCGTCGGGCACCCAGAACAACCGGGTCAACCCCATCGCGTGGTCGATGCGCATGCCGCCGGCATGGCGCATATTGGCCGCCAGCAGCCCGGCAAAAGCCTGGAAACCGCTCTGGGTCAGGCGATGCGGGTCGATCGGCGGCAGCCCCCAGATCTGGCCGGTGCGGGCGAGCAGGTCGGGCGGCGCGCCGACCGAGACACCCTTGATATAGATATCCGGCTGCGCCCAGACCTCGCACCCGTCCGGCGCCGCGCCGATGGCGAGATCACGCATCAGGCCCAGCCCAAGCCCGACCGATTTCGCGCGCCGCGCCGCGCCGCCAAGCTGCAAGTCGCAGAGATATTGTAGATATTGATGGAAACGCACGCGGCTGCGATGCGCCCAGGCGAAACTCTCGACCTCCGCGCTATGGGCGACCGACAGGCCGGCCGGCCAGCGGGTCCAGGGTTCGTTGGGCAGGGTTTCGGAAATCGCCTCGAAGATGCCGAAGCGCTCGAGAGCGTTGCCGCCGGCGGCGATGAAGCGCTCGAACGCCTGCGCCGCTTCGCTTTCGGGATTGGCCTGCGTCGCCGCCTCGAAATCGGCGAAGCCGCGCTCCAGCACCTGCTGCTTCAATCCCCAGACCGCTCTGTAACCGACATCGGCGGTCGCTGCCTGCGCCGCGAAGGCGCCGGCATGGGTCAGGAACAGGTCATGCGCCCGGCCGCCGTGAGCCTCGTCGCCCAACCGGCCAACATCGAGATAGATCGGATCGAGAAAACGCCGGTCGGACGGCTGATAGGGACTGGCCCTGCCGCGCTCGGCGGCGAACAGCGCGTGCAGCGGGTTCATAACGACCATCGAGGCGCCCTGCCGCGCCGCCTCAGCCGCCAGATCCGACAGAACGGTGAAATCGCCGATCCCCTGGTCGGCATGTCCGCGCATCGCATAAAGCTGGGCCGAGATGCCGAAGGCCCGACCGCCCCCCGTCAGCATTGGCGGCAGATAGGCGCGCCGCGGCGCAATCGTCAGCCAGCAGGACAGATCGGGCGCATCCTCACGCCGGAGGCGATGGCGCCCGAGCGGCAATTGCGGCAGCGTCACGCGCCAAAGCTGATGTGCCCGCCCGTCGGCGGCAATTCCTGCCGCCAGCTGCCCGTCATCGATGCCGAACCGGAACGACCGCGTCTCCCCGCTTTCCAGGGTCAGCGCCAGCGTGGTCGGACGACGGACGATGCCGCGCTCCAGCGGTATCTCGACCACAACGGGCTCATCGGCCCACAGCGTGAGCGCATAGGGCAGCGGACGGCGGTCTCGCTCCTGCGCAAGCCGTGCCAAGGTCTCACCGGCTTCACGGTCGGAACCGGCGGGAAGTTGCAGTGCCGCCAAAAGCGCACGCTTGGCGTCGTCGCCGACGATATGGCGGGTATAGTCGGCCCCTTCCCACTCGCCGGCGATGCCGGCGGCCTCGGCCAGGCGATCGAGCGCGTCCGGCAGGCCGCGCCTGACCGGCGCCGATGGACCGGCGGCTGCCTCACCCAGCACCAGGATGGAGCGCGGCGGGATGACGGTGTCTGACTCGATCCCGGTGACGGGGCGGCCTGGAGCGCTGCTGTCCGCCAGAATTTGCCAGATATGGCCTGTCCGTATCTCCGGCAGGGTCAACGTAGCCGGAACGCGCCCGCGATTGATCGCCAGCGCCGCCCTGTCGTCCTGGGCGTTCAGCATCATGACCAGCACCGGCCCGTGCGGATCGTCCCAATCCGGGATATCCATCGTCCGGCCCTTGGCGGCGAACCACTCGACATCGGGCAGGAAACCGCCGTCGGGCGGCTGGCCGGTCAAGTAGCGGTCGTCGCGGAAGGCGGCATGGTCACGCCGGATCGCGATCAGCCGCGCAGCCCAGTCGCGCAGTGACCGGTCGGCACGGGCCCAATCGATCCAGGAAATCTCGTTGTCCTGGGCATAGGCGTTGTTGTTGCCGCCCTGGCTGTGCCCGAGTTCCGCCCCCATCGCCAACATCGGCGTGCCCCGCGACAGGAGCAGCAACGCCAGCAGGGCGCGCTGGTCGGCCGCGCGGGCGGAGCGGATGCGCGGATCGTCGGCGGGCCCCTCGACCCCGTTGTTCCAGGACCGGTTCTCGTCGCTGCCGTCGCGATTCTGCTCGCCGTTGGCAGCGTTGGCCTTGTGCTCATAAGAAACGAGATCGGCCAGTGTGAAGCCGTCATGAGCGACGACGAAATTGACCCCGCGCGAGGGCCGTCCCTTCTGGGCGAACAGGTCGGCCGAGCCCGCCAGCCGGGTCGCAATCTCGCCCAACCCCATTGCATCGCCGCGCCAGAAGCCGCGCGTGTCGTCGCGGAAGCGATCGTTCCATTCACCCCAGCCGCCCGGAAACGCGCCGACCTTATAGCCGCCGGCGCCGACATCCCACGGCTCGGCGATCATCTTGAGTTCGCGTAGGATCGGATCCTGGGCAATCGCGGTCAACAGCGGCGCCGCCGGATCGAACCCGTCGGCGCGGCGACCGAGCACAGGCGCTAAGTCGAACCGAAAGCCATGCACCCCGCCCAGCTCCGCCCAGGCGCGCAGCACGTCCATCGCCAGCCGGACGACAGGCGGCCGGTCCAGCGCCAGCACATTGCCGCAGCCGGCATCGTCGGCATAGCCGGATGGATCGCCGGACTGCAGGCGGTAATAGCTGGCATTGTCCAACCCGCGGAACGACAAGGTCGGGCCCCGCGCGGTACCCTCGGCAGTGTGGTTCAGCACGACGTCGGAAATCGTCTCGATGCCGGCCTCGGCCAGGGCGTCGACGGTCGCGCGCACCTCTTCCCAGCCGCCGGGCGCAAGCCTGGGGTCCGGTGTCATGAAGGCGGCGGTGTTGTAGCCCCAATAGTTGGTAAGCCCCAGCGCCGCCAGATGACGCTCCTCGATCCAGGCGGCGGCCGGCATGACCTCGACCGTGGTGACGCCGAGGCGCACCAGATGGTTGAGCGCGGCCGGATGCGCCAGCCCGCCGAACGTGCCCCGCAGTTCCTCGGGGATCGCCGCGTTGCGCATAGTGAAGCCGCGCACATGCAACTCGTAGAGGATCGTCTTGTCCCACGGGATCAGCTGGCGAGGCGCATGCGGCGTGATGGCAGGCAGCACGATCCCTTTCGGCATCGCCGGGGCGCTGTCCTGCCCGTCAGGCAGGTGGCCATCCGGCGTGCCGCCATACATCGACGCGTGAAGCTTGAACGGCCGGTCGATGGCCCGCGCATAGGGGTCGATCAGTAGCTTGGACGGATTGAAGCGATGCCCTTCCGACGGGGCGTAGACACCGTGCCCGCGCAGGCCGTAGCGAGCGCCGGCGGCAACGCCGCCGATGAGGCCATGAAAAATATCGCCGGTCTTCTCAGGCAGGCTGACCCGGCGAAGTTCCCGTTCGCCCGCTTCGTCGAACAGGCAGAATTCGATGGCGCTGGCATGGGCCGAGAATACGGCGACATTGACGCCGGTTCCCGTCAGGGTGACGCCGAGCGGCTCCGGCGACCCGCTGTCCAGTCCCGAAAGCGGCATTAAGCAGGCAGCAATTCGCGGAACAGGGCGGCGTAGCGGCGGGCAGGATCGGACCAGGACACGTCCGAAACCATGCCGTTGGCCTGCATCTTTTTCCAAACGTCCGGCTGACGATAGAGCGCCGCGGTGCGTTCGATCGCGACCCGCATCATCTCATAGGTCACCGGCGCGAACTGTACGCCGGTCGCGACGCCCCGGCCGAGCGCAGCGGGGTTGGCGTCGACGACGGTGTCGGACAGGCCGCCGACTCGCGCGACCACCGGAATGGTGCCGTAACGCAGGCCATAGAGCTGAGTCAGGCCGCAGGGTTCGAACCGTGACGGCACCAGTACGGCATCCGAGCCGGCCAGCACCTGATGCGCCAGCCCCTCGTCATAGCCGATCACCGCACCGATCCGGCCGGGATGGAAGCCCATGGCGGCGCGGAAGCCGTCCTCCATGCCGGGCTCGCCGGTGCCCAGAACGGCCAGCTGCGCACCTTCGGCGATCACAGTCGGAATGTTCGCCAGCAGAAGGTCGATCCCCTTCTGCCAGGTCAACCGAGTGACGACCCCCAGCAGCGGCGTGGTGGGGTCCTGGTCGAGGCCCAACCGGGCCTGCAAGGCGGTTTTGTTCAGCGCCCGATCCGCGACCGTCTTCTTCGTGTAGTTGGCGGCCAGATGCGGGTCGGTTTTCGGATTCCAGGCGTCGGCATCGATGCCGTTCAAAATGCCGCTCATCACGCCGCTACGGGCGCGCAGCAGCCCGTCCAGGCCCATTCCTTCTTCCGGCGTGCGGATTTCGGCGGCATATCCGGGCGACACGGTGGTGATCCGGTCGGCATAATAGAGGCCGGCCTTCAGATAGCCGATCGCCCCGTAATATTCGATGCCGTTGGCCGCGAACGCCTCGTCGGGCAGACCTAGCATATGGAACAGAGCCGGCGAAAATTGGCCTTGGAAGGCCAGATTATGGATGGTCATGACCGCGCCGGGGCGCGGTCCGGCGGAGAAATGCATATAGGCGAAGGTGAGGCCAGCCTGCCAATCATGACAGTGAACGACATCGGGCCGATAGCCGGAGAGCGCACCCAACGCGACATCGGCCGCCGCCCGCGACAGGGCCGCGAAGCGCCGCCAGTTGTCGGGCCAATCCTTGCCGTCCGGCCCGGAATAGGGATTGCCCGGCCGATCGAACAGATGCGGCGCGTCCAGAGCGATGACATCCATGCCGGCGACGGTCCCCACCACCAGCCGCGCCGGGGCGCCGAACGCATCCCCGATGCTCATCACCGTTTCGCCCGACGACAGGGCCGCCATCACCGACGGATAGCCCGGCACGATAGTGCGAACCAGGACGTCCTCGGGCGCCAGTGCCGCCGGCAGCGCACCGACCACGTCGGCCAAGCCGCCGGTCTTGATCAGCGGGTAGATCTCGGACGCGACGGCGAGGACCCGAAGGGCGGTCATTGCCCGATCCGGTCGATCATGCGCTGGTTGACCAGGCAGATTCCCTTGTTGGTCATCCGGAAGCGCTGCCCGTCGAGCTCCGGGTCCCACCCAACCTGAAGACCCTCCGGTATCTTGGTGCCGCGCTCGATGATGACGTTGCGCAGGCGCGCGCCGCGGCCGATCTCGACGTCGGGCAGGATCACCGCACCCTCGACATTGGCGTAGGAATGGACGCGCACCCCGGTGAACAGCAGCGATTTGCGCAGGAACGCACCCGAGACGATGCAACCGCCGGCGACCACCGACGATATCGCGACGCCGCGCCGCCCCGGCTCGTCATGGACGAACTTCGCCGGTGCCGCCATCGGGCTGTAGGTCCAGATCGGCCAATCCTGGTCGTAGATGTCCAGCTCAGGCACCACGTCGGTCAGGTCGATATTGGCGGCGTAATAGGCGTCGAGCGTTCCGACGTCGCGCCAATAGGCCGACTTCTCATCCTGGCTACGCACGCAGGAGCGTTCGAAGGGATGGGCGACAGCCTTACCGGCCTCGACGATGCGGGGAATGATATTCTTGCCGAAATCATGTTCCGATTCCGGATCGGCGGCGTCCCGGCGCAGTTCGTCGAACAGGAAGTGCGTCTCGAAGACATAGATGCCCATGCTGGCCAGCGACACGTCGGTCCTGCCCGGCATCGGCGGCGGATCGGCCGGCTTTTCCAGGAAGGCCAGTATCTTGTCGCTTTCATCGACATGCATGACGCCGAAGCCCGACGCCTCGCCGATCGGCACCTCGACGCAGCCGACGGTGACGTCCGCGCCGCTTTCGACATGCTGCTGCAGCATCTGCTCGTAATCCATCTTGTAGATGTGATCGCCGGCCAGGATGACGATGTAGCGCGGGGCGTGCGCCTCGATGATGTCGATATTCTGATAGACCGCGTCGGCGGTGCCGACATACCACTGCGCCTCGGAAACGCGCTGGCTGGCCGGCAATATGTCGAAGCTTTCGTTACGTTCGGGGCGGAAGAAGTTCCAGCCATATTGCAGATGCCGGATCAGGCTGTGCGCCTTGTACTGCGTCGCCACGGCGATGCGGCGGATGCCCGAATTGAGCGCGTTGGATAGCGCGAAGTCGATGATCCTGAGTTTGCCGCCGAAATAGACCGCCGGCTTGGCCCGGATATCGGTCAGCTCCATCAGCCGCGACCCCCGGCCGCCGGCCAGAACATAGGCCATGGCGTGACGCGCGAGCGGACCGCCGGCGCCGGCGGCACCTGGAAGGGGGGGCGTAGCCATCGTGACCTCGTGCTTTTAGGTGGTTGGTTTGGGCAATGCGGGCGGCTTCTTAACGACGGGCGGCGGGACCGTAGTGGGATCGAGGCGCAGATAAACGGTCGCCAAGGGCGGCAGCATCACGGATGCCGAAGCCGGAAAACCATGGGACGGAACGGCGGTCGCGGTGACCGCGCCCATATTGCCGACCCCGGATCCCCCATAGTGTGTCGCGTCCGTATTCATGACTTCCCGCCAAATACCAGCGTGCGGCAGTCCAATAGCATAGTTCTCGCGCGGTACGCTTGTGAAGTTTGTAATCATGGCGATCGGCACATCATCCGGCGCACCCATCCTGATCCAGGCATACACCGACTGTTTCGCGTCATCGACGACGATCCATTCGAATCCTTCCTGCTCGCAATCGCGAGCGTGGAGCGCGGGTTCGGTGCGGTAGAGCCGGTTCAAGTCCCGCACGCAATCGCGTACGCCGCGGTTGAAGGGATGGTCCGGTCCCAGCAGAGGCCAGTCGAGTTCGATATGGAAATCCCACTCCTTCCACTGGCCGAATTCCTGTCCCATGAACAGCAGCTTCTTGCCAGGAAACGCCCACATGAAGGCGTAGTAGGCGCGCAGCGTGGCGAATTGCTGCCATTCATCCCCCGGAAACTTGCCGACGAGGGAGCGCTTCCCATAGACGACCTCGTCATGCGACAGCGGCAGGATGAAATTCTCGGTAAAGGCGTAAAGCAGGCCGAAGGTCAGCTCGTTGTGGTGATGCCGGCGGAAGAGCGGGTCGAGCTTCAGATAGTCGAGCGTGTCGTGCATCCAGCCCAGGTTCCATTTGAACCCGAACCCCAGCCCGCCCTCATGGACCGGGCTGCACACCTTTTTGCGATCGGTCGAATCCTCGGCGATCATCAACGTGCCTGGATGCTCACCCTAGGCCAGGATGTTGACCCGCTGCAGCAGGGCGACCGATTCGAGATTCTCGTTGCCGCCATATTTGTTCGGCGACCATTGACCGGGCTTGCGTGAAAAATCGAGCCGCAGCATCGACGCCACGGCGTCGACCCTGAGCCCGTCGATATGATAGCGGTCGAGCCAATAGAGTGCGCTGGCGGTCAGGAAATTCGCTACTTCCTTTCGGCCGAAATCATAGATGTTGGTGTGCCAGTCGGGATGGAAGCCGCGCTTGGGATCGGCATCCTCATACAGCGGCGCGCCGTCGAAATAGGCCAGCCCCTGCTCGTCGGTCGGGAAATGGGCCGGCACCCAGTCCAGGATGACGCCGATTCCCGCCGCATGAGCCCGATCAACGAAGCGCGCGAACGCCGCCGGCTCGCCATGCCGCGATGTCGGCGAGAACAGGCCGATCGGCTGGTAGCCCCAGCTGTCGTCGAGCGGATGCTCGTTGATCGGCATCAGCTCGATATGGGTGTAGCCCAGATCCTGGACATAGGGGATCAGCTGATCCGCGATCTGGTCATAGGTCAGGAACTGGTACTGGCCCGGCCGCCGCCAGGAGCCGAGATGAACCTCGTAGATCGAGATCGGCTCGCGCCGCGCGGTCTGCTTGGCGCGCATCGCCAGATAGTCCGCGTCTGTCCAATTGAAATTGTCGGTCCGCGCCACGACCGAGGCAGTGGACGGGCGCAGTTCCGACGCGAAAGCCAGCGGGTCGGCCTTCAGCGGCAGCAGCACCCCGGTCTTGCCGACAATCTCGTATTTATAGACCGTGCCTTCGCCGATATCAGGGGCGAAGATTTCCCAGATGCCGCTATCGATCCGCTTGCGCATCTGGTGGCGCCGGCCGTCCCAGGCATTGAAGCCGCCGACCACCGAGACCCGGCGGGCGTTGGGCGCCCAGACGGCGAAATGCACGCCGTAGACGCCATTGATCATCATGGGGTGCGCGCCGAGCCGCTCGTAGAGATGCTTGTGCGTGCCCTCGACCAAAAGATGGTCGTCCATTTCCCCCAGGACAGCGTCGAACATGTAGGGATCGTGCAACGTCCAGCTATGCGAACCATTGCCGGCGGACAGGCGATAGGTGAACCGTTCGCCCCGCCCGGTTACCAACCCCTCGAAAAAGCCGTCCGGGTGGCGCTGCGTCAGCCACGCAATCTCACCGCCATTCATGTCCTCGGCACGCAAGTTCGAGGCTCCCGGAACGAAGGCGCGGAGTGCGACGCCATCCGGCGTGCCGTGGAGACCCAGAACGCTGAAAGGATCGCGGTGGCGCGCGCCGACGATGGCGGCGACGTCATCGTCACTGGCTTGCCGTTGACCCTGCGCGGTCACGGGGTCAGCCGCGCGCCGGTATCGGCACGTTCCAGATATCGTCGCAATATTCGCGGATGGTGCGATCCGACGAGAACCAGCCGACATTGGCGGTGTTGAGGATGCTGGACCGCCACCAGGCATGCTGGTCGCGCCACAGGGCGGCGACCCGGCGCTGGGTCGCCGAGTAGCTGTCGAAGTCGGCGCTGACCATGAAATAATCGTGATGCGTGATATCCTCCACCAGCTGGCGATAGCGATCGGGCTCGTCCGGCGAGAACACGCCCGACCCTACCGCATCCAATACGCCGCGCAAATCGTTCGATCCCTCGACATCGGCCTGTGCGTCGATGCCCTCTCGCCGCCGCGCCTCGACCTCGTCGGCGGCAAGCCCGAAGATGAAGATATTCTCCGCTCCGACCCTTTCCAGTATCTCCACATTGGCGCCGTCCAGCGTTCCGATCGTCAGCGCGCCGTTGAGCGCCAGCTTCATATTG
>Ga0302314_10015177_pt1 | contig 13112 bp, 10 predicted proteins | sample III_Palsa_N2_3_FD_200533 | JGI IMG/M metagenome (GOLD analysis project Ga0302314, IMG submission 200533) | Peat permafrost microbial communities from Stordalen Mire near Abisko, Sweden - III_Palsa_N2_3 | ecosystem: Environmental > Terrestrial > Soil > Palsa > Peat permafrost | place: Sweden...
TGTCGACCACCCCGGACCACAGGGCCACGGTCTTGATCGGGGTCACCGTCAGGCCCTCGCCGCCCAGTTCGTCGCCGCCATAGTTCAGCGCCGCGGGGGCGCCCAGGTTGGGATCGAGCAGGCGGCCGTAGTCGTCGCGATAGTCCAGGGTCAGGGCCCGTTTGCCGAAATACCATTTCACCGGATCGGGGCTCTCCTGCTTGGTCAGGCGCAGGATGCCTTCGTCGACCGCGGCGATGGTGACATGGGCGTGCTCGCCAAAGCGCAGGCCGTGGACCGCCACCGGCACATCCACCGTATCCTTGGAGTCGATCTTGGCCGGCGTGTTTACATCCACGGTCAGCTTCTGGCCCTTGGGGTCCAGGGGCACATAGACCAGGCCCAGGGCGCGGCGGGGCTTGGGCGTGACCGAGGGATCGCGGGGCTGGATCACGGTGACCAGCACATAGGCGCCGCCGCCCCAGGCCGCCGAGGTCTTCAGATGGACGGTGGTCCCCTCCTTGGGCACGTTGATGGTCTTGAAGTCGATCAGCCGGTCGGTGGCGACGGCGACCTGGGCCTGGCCGCCGTAGGGCGCCTTGATGGCGATGTCGACGGTGTCGCCGGCGCTCCAGCTGCGGGTTCCGGGGCTGACGCGGACGAAGTCGGGGGCTTCCGCCTCCTTGGCGGGGGCGCCCCAGCCGGCGGAGAAGCGGGTGACGGTCTTGGCGCCGGACGGGTCGGTGACCTCAAGCCGGTAGTCGCCCCAGCCGAGGCGTCGGTTGATCTTGATCGAGCCCCCGGGGCCGATGGACTGGGTTCCCTTGGCCACGGCCACGTCGTGGCTGGACCGGCGCCACTGCCATTTGCCGTCCTGCTGGTACCAGTCGTAGTTCCAGTTTTCCGAGATGAGGGTCCAGCTGGCGTCGGTGGCGGAGGTGCGCTTGCCAGAGGAATCCACCGCGATCACATCCAGGCTCACCGGGGCGACCTCGGAGTTGCCGCTCATGTCGCCCTGGTCCACGTGCACGCCGAAATAGAGCGGCGAGGGGCGCACCTTCAGGGTCGCGCTCTCCTTCACCGGCCGCCCGCCGGGTTCGAACACCGAGGCGGTGAGGCTGGCGGTCAGCGGGATTTTCGTATCGCCCGCCTGGGACGGATCCACCGCCAGGGTGGCGCCGCCGGCGCCGTCGGTGACGGTCGAGCCCAGGTCGACCACCTTCTCGTCGAAGGCGGTGACGTCGTCGCCCCAGTGATAGTCCTTATACTGAGGAAACGGGTTGGGGTCGGCGCGCAGGCGCACCTCCCCTTGAGTCTGCAAGCCAGCGCCCGGGGCGCCATAGAGGAAGCGGGCGCTGACCGGCACGCGGCGGATCTGGCCGGCGATGACCGGCACAGAGTCCTGGGCGGTGAGGGTCACCGCAAGCCGCTGCGGCACGAAATCTTCCACCGAGAAGCTGAGGTCGCCAACCGGATCGTCGATGCCGTCGATGCTGACGCTGGCGGTCCAGCGGCCGCGCGGCGCGGTCTTGGGCAGGACGATGTCCTGGCTCACGACACCGAGGGCGGCGCGGCTGAAGGGCAGTTTCAGGAACTCGACGCCGGAGGGTCGCTTGATGATCAGCACCCCCTTGCGGTCGGTTACCGCTTTGGCCTCGCGGTCGCGGACCATGGCCACCAGGTGAACCGTCTCCCCGGGGCGATAGATCCCCCGGTCGGCATAGAGGTAGGCGTCCACATCGGTCTTGATGGTGCGGCCGGCTGTGGCCGTCTGGGCGTCGTCGCCCCCGGCGCCCGTGCGCCCGCCGACCCCCTGGTTGGACAGGTCCACCGGGGAGCGGTCCAGGTCCAGCACCGCCAAGTCCCCTTGCGGCCCATAGGCCATCACCATCTTGGCGGCCTGGGAGCCTTCGCCCTTCAGCAGGGGCCGCAGGAAGCGCACGCGTCCGGAACTGTCGCTGGTGGCGGACGCCAGGTCTTCGCCATTCTTGGCCACCAGGGCCACGCGCACCCCGCCCAGGGTCTGGGCCGATTTCAGCGCACGGACCACCACGTCCAACGCCTCGGAGCCGTCATAGGCGGTCAGGCCCATGTCGGTGAACATGATCCAGCGCCGGGCCTGGGCCGGGGGGGTGGAGTCGGCCAGGCTGCCGTCGTCCTTCTTCAGGTCGCGGCCGCCGGAGGCGTCCCGCGCCTTGATCACATAGCCGCCCGGCTTCATCTCCTTCAGCACCGCGCCCAGGGGGAAGACGGTGACAGCCTTCTGGCCGGCGGGGCCTTTGACGGCCAGCTCGCCCTTCCAGACGATCTTGCCCTCGTCGTCCGGGCTGTCGTCGCCATAGTCGCCGGCATAGTCGCCCTCGGCGGTGGGGTCGGGGGCGCTGATCGACTTGCGCACCAAGTTTTTGTCCGGCACGCGCCAGACCTCGACCGCCAGCTTGGAGACATTGATGGTCTCGATGCCGACCCCGTCGCTCTCCTCCCGCGGCAGGATCACCCCCTCGCCGGCAAAGCCGACGTAGGGGGGCTTTTCGCCGAAGGTGAAGTCGACGTCGGCGTTGGAGGCGAGCGTCTCGCCGGTGCGGGCGGGCAGGCCTTTCAGCAGGGTGACGCGGTGGTCGATGAGGCCCAGGCCGCCGACGCACAGGGTGTCGTTCTTCACCGTCACCGCGGCGGGGTGGCCGAGGTCGGGGGAGACCAGCACGAAATCGGAATAGGACTTGGACGCATCCAGCGGTCGGGTCATCTGGACGCAGGCGGCGGCGTCGGGATGGGAGGTGTCGGTGCGCGACTGCCAGACCGCGAAGCCCGCCGGCTTCGGTGGCGCGGCGCGCGGCGCGTCGGCGGCCCGGGGCTTGCCGAAGAAGGGCCAGGAAAAGCCTGAGTCCGTCTGGGCGAGATTGCCGCTATTGCCGGAACCCAGCCCCAGCCAGTGATGGGAATCGGCGACCCGCATGGTCGCGGCCCCGCCCGCAAAGCAAAGCACCCCGACCCCCACGGCCGCGGCGATCACCATCCTGCGGTCCATGACCGTCGTCTCCCCACCCCGCCGCAACAGCGGTCAGGCGAGGAGATGGAAGCTTAAGGGCGAGGGTTGGTCAATTGGGCGCAATGGCCGCGCGAAAAGATGGGCGGGGTGTGGCGCCGGGGATGCGGAGCGGGGGGCGAACAATCAATGGCTGCTTCCGACACAACCTAGACCTTCCGTTGGTCGGCCACTTCAAGCACCCGACGTCGATTGAACAGGCCGCTCTTAATTCCGTCGAGAACCGCGTCGACCTGCTCATCCAACATCGGATGCGGTGCGGCGACGACGTTGCGCAGATAGTCAACCTGACCTTGGCGAGACATATCCCACCATCCGGAGCGATAGCTTTAATTCAAGATAGCTTCCGCAATGATGTGAAGGTGTTCGACTGTGAATGGAGCCGCTCCGGCTCCCCGTCGCGGCACGAGGCATTCCTCCTGCAGATCGGACATGATCCTGGCTAGGGGTTCGTGGAACAGGACCTCTGGATCAAAGGCCTCACCAAATTTCGCCTTGAGCAGAAAGGTGAGCATGATTGAAGCGCCCCCCGAGCTATCGAGGGTTATCGTGTTGGCTTCTGCGTCGTAACGGACTGGGAATGTCGTCATCTTCGGCTCCATCGCCTCGCGTCACGAGCCTATGGTCGGCTACCAATGGGGGAAACCTAGTTGCCACACGCTGGATCAGAATACCGGGTCGCCTTCAGTTTATACAGCAAGGATGGCAAGCGTGAGGTTGAGGTCCGGGAGTTCCGCGATGGCGAAGCGTACCTCGTCGAACGAGAATTGGTTGATGCGACCACGTTTAAGGATCGGCACGACGGTCGAATGGTGGGCCCCTTCGCTTCCACTGACGTCGCTGAGAAATTCATCGTGGCGACCGCATGGTTCTCCGGCCAAGAGGCCTAGAAAGTCCGCTTTCCCTCCATAGCGGACATTGCGAAGGTCTGCTTTCTGGCATCGCCTAGCCTGCGGGAATCGCGCCGCCTCGAATAGATAGTCCCCGCCTTGATGTCCTGGAGGCGATTATTGCTCCTCGAGGCCGTCGTGCTCAAGGACCGCCTTTGGCGGCCGCGACGCGGCGGCGCTTTGCGCCGTCCTTGACCACGACGGCCTCGAGGAGCGACCCTTCCACCAAGGCATTGAGGCGAATTCCATCGCCTTGGGCCTTGCCGGCTGAAGCGCCGCGGATGGTCTCCCCCTGTCTTCGCTTCGCTCGCGGCGAGGAAAAAGACTGTTCTCCGCGACCTGACGGTGGGGAGCACCGGGCCGCTGTGGGGGGCGCCGCGCGATCCACTGCGTCCTTCGCTCACACGTAGGGCGTTCCGGCGAACGTCGCCGTCACGCCGGTGAAACCGCGGTCCATGACGGCGGCGAAGGCCGTCTGGGGTTCCCGCTGCTCTTGGAAGGCGCGCAGGGCGGCGCCGTAGGCGACGACCAGGGTGGCCATCAGCATGGCCGCCGCGAGGCGGGCGTCGGGGTCGGCGGCGGGCCGGCCCACTGCCTCGGCCAGCATGGCGGCGAGGTCGTCGGCGAAGATCACCTGCAGCTCCCGCGCGCGGGTGGTCAGGGCCGGGCTGTCCGAGACAGTGCGCCAGAAGCCGGCGGCCCGATCGGCGATGCTGAACAGCGGATGGCCGGTGTCCAGCAGGGTCCGCATCAGGGTCTGGAACGCCTCCACCGGCGAGCACGCCCCCCGGCCGGCGATCGCATCGCGCGCCAGGGCCCGCACCTCGTCCTCGCGATCGAAGACCAGGTCCTCTTTGCGGGCAAAGTAGTTGAACACCGTCTTGCGGGAGACGTCCGCCTCGTGGGCGATGTCGGCGACCGACACGGCCTCGTAGCCCCGTTCGACGAACAGCCGGGTGGCGACGTTGGAGATCGCCTGGCGGGTCGCCTGCTTTTTGCGGTCTCGAAGGCCGGGCCGGTTTGACATGGCGATCGCTATACCATAGGAAAAATTACACCTAGTATAATTATATGCCGCCGTGACCGTGACCGTGAGCGGGCATAGGGCTCGCTTGAGGATTTCCCCGTGATCCATGATGTCGTGATTGCCGGGGCCGGCCCTGTCGGCCTCTATCTCGCCTGCGAACTGCGGCTCGCCGGCCTGTCGGTGCTGGTGCTGGAGCAGGCCGAGGACCCGGGCTCGCCGTTCAAGCGGCTTCCGTTCGGGTTGCGCGGCCTGTCGGCGCCGACGATCGAGGCGTTTTACCGTCGGGGTCTGCTGGACGAGATCGCGGCGCGGCAGCCCGAAAAGGATGCCCGCGCCGCCGCCCACTGGATGCAGCAGGCCCGCCGCCCCGGCGGCCATTTCGCCGGCATCCAGTTCTATGAGGACGCCATCGACACCACCAAATGGTCCTACCGCCTGCCCGGTCCGGCCGGGGTCAGGCTGGCGGTGGAGATGGAGCATATCGAATCCGTCCTGGCGGCGCGGGCGACCGCCATGGGGGCCGAGATCCGGCGCGGCTTCGGCGTCGATGGCTTTGATCCGTCGGATGAGGACGTGACCGTTCACGCCGGCGGCGAGAGGTTTCGCGGCCGCTGGCTGGTGGGGTGTGACGGCGGTCGCAGCACGGTCCGCAAGGCCGGCGGGTTTGAGTTCGCCGGCACAGACCCGGAGCTGACCGGCTATGGGATTGAGGTCGAGATCGCCGATCCGGACCGGCTCAGCGTCGGCCGCCACTATACGCCGACGGGGATGTACACCTATGCGCGGCCCGGCAGGATCGCGATGGTGGAGTTCGACGGGGGCGCCTTCCACCGCGCCGAACCGATCACCCTTGAGCACGTCCAGGCGGTGCTGCGCCGGGTCTCCCGCACGGATGTCACGGTTACGGCGCTCAAGCTGGCCACCACCTGGACCGATCGCGCCTACCAGGCGGCCGCCTACCGCAAGGGCCGCGTGCTGCTCGCCGGCGATGCGGCGCACGCCCATTCGCCCCTGGGCGGCCAGGGACTGAATCTGGGGCTTGGCGACGCCATGAACCTGGGCTGGAAGCTGGCGTCTACGATCCGTGGCGACGCGCCGGCCGGCCTGCTCGACAGCTATTTCAGCGAACGGGGTCCGGTGGGCGCCCAGGTGCTCGACTGGTCCCGCGCCCAGGTCGCGCTCATGCGGCCGAGCCCCAGTTCGCGGGCGCTGGAAGCCATCATTCGCGACCTCATCGACACCCGCGACGGCGCCACCTATTTCGCCGAGCGGGTCTGGGGCGTGTCGCAGCGCTACGACCTCGGGGACAGCCATCCCCTGGTGGGCCGGGGCGCGCCGGATTTTGAGCTGGCGGACGGGACGCGGCTCGGCGAGTTGCTTCGGGACGGCAAGGGGCTGTTGCTGGACTTTGACGCCGAGGCGTCGCTGCAGGCGCTCGCCCGCCGCTGGGACGGCCGGATCGGCTATGTCGGCCGGGACGCCAAGGATCGGCTGGGTCTGGGCGCGGTGCTGATACGCCCCGACGGCGTGGTCGCCTGGGCCGGCGAGGCCCCGGCTGACCTCCAGGCCCTGACGCTGGCGGCGTCGCGATGGTTCGGTGCGCCGATGGAGGCGGCTTTAGCGGGATGATGCGCCAATTTTCGACCTGACCCGGTCCTGGGGCAGCGTCGCCGAATATTCGCAAAGTCGCGCGACTCCCCGGCCTGGTTGTGCGGTATGGAGATTGGTCCGCGGGTCGCCAAGTCAGCACAAAGGGCGTTGTCATGTCGTTGATTGCCCGGATCCTAGCTCCGCTCAAGGCGGTGTGGCAGCGGTACTGCACTCACGAATGGGCGCCGAGCCGGTCCCAGGCCGGATGGGTCTGCGTGCGCTGCGGGCTCAGGGAGAAATCGGGCGCCTCGACGGGTGACGCGCCGCGCTAGGCCTCGCGCAAGGGTGACGTTTTCGAGCGCGGGGAAGATGGGCGTCTACGCCATTGCGATCCGCGCGCGCCCTGACTTGCCAAATCGCGGCTCGCCATGCCCTAACTCACGACTGGCCATCGGTTTTCGGGGCCACCAGGTGCGGGGCCATGACGATCGACACGACCGCCGACGCGCCGGACCTGACGCCTGGGCCAGCCAAGGTCAATCCGCCGACCATCATCTTCCTGGCGCTGCTGTCGCCGTTTGGAATTCCGGCCGGCTATCTGAGCGTGACCCTGGGCTATCTGTTGAGGCATGGCGGGGTGAGCGTCGCCGCCATCGCCACTATGGGCGCGCTCAGCTTCATTCCGCAAACCTGGAAGGTGGCCTGGGCGCCCATCGTCGACACCACCCTGACCAGCAAGACCTGGTACCTGATCGGCGCGGGGCTGGTGGCCGTGGGCATTTTCTCGTCGAGCATCCTGCCGCCGACGCCGGCCTCCATCCCCCTGTTCACGGTGATCGTCGTCGTCACCGGCGCCGCCTCGACCCTGTGCAGCATGGCGTCGGAAACCTTCATGGCCAACCTGGACGACCACCTGAAGGGCATGGCTTCGGGCTGGTCGCAGGCGGGGAATTTCGCCGGCGCGGGCCTCGGCGGCGGCCTTGCCCTATGGCTTGCGGAGAATGTGCATCCCAGCTGGGTGTCCGGCGCGGTGCTGGGCGCCGTGGTGATCGCCTGCTGCCTCGGGCTGCTGGTCGTGCGCGAGCCGCCGCGCTCGCACGCCCGGCCCAGCATCATCCTCACCTTCGCCGAGGTCGGGCGGGATGTCTGGTCGGTGATCCGCTCGCGGGCGGGCATATTGGTGGTCATCCTGATGCTGCTGCCGCTTGGCACTGGCGCCTTGCAGAATCTGTGGTCGTCGGTCGCGGGAGACTGGCGCGCCAGCGCGGGCACGGTCGAGCTGACCAACGGCGCCCTGGCGGGGCTGGTGTCGATCCCCGGATGCCTGATCGGGGGGTGGATCTGCGATCGGATCGACCGGCGACTGGCCTATTGCCTGTTCGGGCTGGTGGCCGGGGCGGCGGTGGCGCTGATGGCCTTGGCGCCGCGCACGCCGGCCATGTACGTCACCTTCGTGCTGCTCTACGCCGCCGTGATCGGCGCCTGCTACACCGCCTATTCCGCCGTGGTGCTGGAGGCGATCGGCCAGGGGGCGGCGGCGACCAAGTTCAACTTCATGGCCTCGGTCTCAAACATCCCCATCGGCGCCTTCATCGCCCTGGAGGGGCAGTGGCACGACAAAGGCGGCTCGGCCCTGATGCTCTATGGCGAGGCCGCCGCGGCGCTGGCGTCGGTGGTGGTCTTCTCGCTGGTGGTGGCGTTCTGGCCGAAGCGGAAGGTGGTCGCGGACGCCTAGGCGGTGCGTGCTTCGACACGGGCCCGTTGGGCCCGGCTCAGCATGACGTAGAATTTTGGAGTCCACCCAACCACGTCATCCCGAGCCGGCCCGCGGGGCCGTGTCGAGGACGCACAGCCTCTCAGCGCGCCTCCAACATCCCCCGCAATCGCGCGTCCAATCCCGCCCGGTCCTTCAGGTCGCATTCCCAGATCGTCTCCACCCGCCAGCCCATCTCGGCCAGGGCCTGGAGATGGCGGGCGTCGCGGTCGCGGTTGCGGCCGACCTTGGCCAGCCAGTAGTCGCGGTTGGCCTTGGGCACACGGGCGCCCCTCGCGCAGTCATGGCCATGCCAGAAGCAGCCATGCACGAAGATGGCCAGCTTGCGCCCCGGCATGACCACGTCTGGCGCGCCCGGCAGGTCCTTGCGGTGCAGGCGGTAGCGGGCGCCCAGCCGGGTCAGGGCCTGGCGGACGATCAGCTCGGGCTTGGTGTCGCGCCCCTTGACCCGCGCCATCACCGCCGAGCGCTGCTCGGGGGTGAAGACGTCGGTGGTGGGCGCGTCCAGCTAAAGCCCCTCGAACAGGGCCGTGGACAGATACCGCTCGGCGAAGCTGGGGATGATGGCGACGATCAGCTTGCCGGCCCACTCGTCCTGGGCCGCCAGGCGGAAGGCCGCCGACAGGGCCGCGCCGCTGGAGATGCCACAAGGCAGGCCTTCGACGCGGGCCGCCTTGCGGGCCATCTCGAAGCTTTCGTCGTTGGAGACGGTGACGATCTGGTCGATCACGCCCCGGTCCAGAATGCCTGGCACGAAGCCGGCGCCGATGCCCTGGATCTTGTGCGGACCCGGCTGGCCGCCGGACAGAACCGCCGAGCCTTCCGGCTCCAGGGCGATCATCTTCAGGGAGGGTTTGCGGGCCTTCAGCGCCCGGCCGACCCCGGTGATGGTGCCGCCGGTGCCGACGCCGGAGACCACCGCGTCAACCGCGCCCTCGGTGTCGTTCCAGATCTCCTCGGCGGTGGAGACGGTGTGGACCAGGGGGTTGGCGGTGTTCTCGAATTGTTGCGGCATGACCGAGCCGGGGATTTCGGCCAGCAGCTCCTGGGCTCGGGCCACCGCGCCGCGCATGCCTTTTTCCGCCGGGGTCAGCTCCAGCCGCGCGCCCAGCAGGGCCAGCATCTTGCGCCGCTCCACCGACATGCTCTCCGGCATGACCAGGATCAGCGGATAGCCTTTCGAGGCGGCGACGAAGGCCAGGGCGATGCCGGTGTTGCCGCTGGTGGGCTCGACGATCACCGAGCCGGGCTTGAGGACGCCCTGGACCTCCAGGGACTCGATCATCGAGGCGCCGATGCGGTCCTTGACGCTGCCCAGGGGGTTGAAGAACTCCAGCTTGGCCAGCACCGTCCCCTTGGGCTTCAGCTCCGCGGTCAGCCGGGGCAGGCGGATCAGCGGGGTGTCGCCCAGGGTGTCGACGATGGAGTCATAGATCCGGCCGCGCCCCTTCCGCTTGTAGCGGGCGGCGTCGTAAGTGGCTTTGGGGGCGGTCTTGGTGGCGGCGTCGGTCACGAGGAGCCTTTCTGCGAGGGCATTTCCTACTAATCTAGTCGAGCTTGGCGCATCTGTCAGATCAGAAAAGGCGCCAGCCTATTCAGCGGCGATGATGGCGGGGCCGGCCAGCAGGGGTTCGATCAGCTGTTCGGCCAGGAACCGCACCACCGGGGCGGCGACGCCATCACCGACCAGATGAAACGCCTCCGTCTCCCCCTTTGGCAAGCGATAGGAGTCATCGAGACCCATCAGGCGGGCGCCTTCGCGGGCGGTGATGCGGCGGCTGCGGACGGTGTCGCCCTCGGCGATCAGCAGGAACTGGCGCGACGAGCCCCCCGACGGCGTGCGCAGGCAGCCGGCCAGGCCATCGAGTCGAAGCTCGGCGCGCTGCACCTTGGCGCCGTGCTCGACCCGGATGCGGCGATAGACGGCGGCGACCACGCGGCCGCCGCCCGCGCGCGCGGCGTCCAGGCGCTGGCGGTGAAGGGGGCTGAGCTGGTCCAGCAGGGTCTGGGTCTGATCGGGGGAGCGCCAGGTCACCGCCTCGTCCGACTCCAGCAGGTCGGCCAGACGGCGGTTGGAGGCGGCGGGCTCGGCCAGGCGCCACCAGCGCCAGCGGGCCTTCAGGGCCGGCGGCAGGGCCTCGTGCGCCGCTTGGACCGCGCGGCCGTGAAAGGCGCCGGGACTGGGCGCGGCCTGCGCCGCCCCATCGCGGACGGCGATCACGAACACCCGGGGGCGGGACTGGGGCAGGAAGCGCGCGGCGTCGACTTCCACCGCGCCGAAGTCATAGCCGGCATCGCCGAACGCCTTGCACACCGCCGCGAAGTCCGCGCCGCGATGGGAGGTCAGCAGGCCGGCCACATTCTCCAGCACGATCACCCGTGGCAGGCGGGCCTCGGCGGCGAGGCCCTGCATCAGGGTCCAGAACCCCCAGAAGGCGGAGGAGCGGTCGCCGGTCAGCCCCGCCCGCGCGCCGGCCAGACTGAGGTCCTGGCAGGGCGAAGAGGCCCAGGCCAGGTCGGCCGATCCGGGGAGGTCAGCGGGCGTGAGGTTCCAGACATCGCCGTGGACCAGGTCATCCTCGCCCCAGTTGGCGCGATAGCTGCGCGCCTTGGCCGCGTCGAAGTCGTTGGCGAACAGACACCGCCAGCCGGCGCCCAGGCCCGCGCGCGCCATGCCGCCGCCGGCGAAGAATTCGTAGAAGGTGAGGGGGGCGGGGCGACTCATGGGGAGGGAGTCTAGGGGAAACGAGGCTGGCGGGAAGTCTGGTGGGCGTTTCAAAAATCCTCGTCTCCCAGGCCTTGTGCCTGGGATCCATTGAACGCGAGGGATGGAGTTGAATTGCGGCGGGCCCCGCTGCGAGCTTTTCGTTTTTCGCGCTCAATGGCCCCAGGCACAGGGCTTGGGGAACGGTGGTTTTGTTGGCTTTGGCGATGGTTCGGCATCGAACGCATGATGGAATGATTTTTCGGCGGTCCGTCTTGGTCAAGGACCGCCTTTGGCGGCCGCGTTGCGGCGGCGCGAAGCGCCGTCCTTGAGCAAGACGGATCGCCGAAAGTAGGCTGTCCATGCGATCAATGAAGCGGTCTCGTTCGGGGACGGCCGCGACCGGAGGGGGCAATGGAGCGATCAATTGCGTGGATGATCATCGGCTTTCTGGCGTCGGTCTCGTCAACGGCCGTAGCCGCGCCACTGGAGACGAAGACCTATGATCTGGCCGGCGCGACGGCCTATTCGGACCTCTGCACGGATCGTATGACGGACGACACCAATGGCTTGCGCGTTTTTGTACGCAATCCGGGCCAAACGCCGCGCGTGGTGGCGCAGGTCGCTGAAGGCGGCCTTGAACCGCCCGTCGAAGCGCCATCGAAGATCGTCCAGCGCCGGCTGCGGTTTGTGGTTCCCGGCGATGTTCCTGAAGCAGCTTTCACCGGCCAGGTATTCGACGGCTATGTCATCGTTCGCGGAGCCAAGCGCGGCTCAAAGCCGTTTCGGCTGAACCCGGTAAAGGCTCAAAACCCCCTGCCGCGCTGCCGCTGAGCGTCTACCGCCTCGCGCCCAGGTGAATCATCGGGTGGTGGTGAAGGCCGTCGCCGAGGAGGGCGGGGGCGGGGAGCAGAAGGCCGACGCCGACCGCGACTACCGCGCTGAATGCCCAAATCGCCTTGATCATGGTCTCGCTCGTAGCCCGGCGTTGTTGACACCCGGCTAACCCTGTTTGGTTCGCCAATCTCACGGGTGGCGTCCGGCGCCGGATCATCCGGCAGCGCTTGATATGGCGATTAGTGGGTCTCTATTCAATACGCACTGGGCGGCTTGACGCATTGGTGGTCAGGCGCGCTCAATGGAGGGAACAACGATAACCTATGGGAGAAGCGGCCATGGAGCGGGCCTATGATCTGGTCATCCGCGGCGGGCGGGTGATCGACGGGACCGGCGGCGCGGGCTTTGAGGCCGATGTCGCGATCAAGGACGGGATCATCGCCAAGGTCGGCGCCGTGTCCGGCCAGGGCGTCGAAGAGATCGACGCGCGCGGGAAGCTGGTGACGCCGGGCTTCGTCGACGTTCACACCCATTATGACGGCCAGGCCACCTGGGACGACCGGATGCAGCCGTCATCCTGGCACGGGGTTACCTCGGTGGTGATGGGCAATTGCGGGGTGGGTTTCGCGCCCTGTGAGCCCGAGGAGCGGGACCGGCTGATCCTGCTGATGGAGGGGGTGGAGGACATTCCCTTCCCGGTGCTCACCGAAGGCCTGCCGTGGAACTGGCGCAGCTATCCCGACTATATGGACGCCCTGTCCCGGCGCCGGTTCGACGTCGACATCGGCGCCCAGCTGCCGCATGCGGCGGTGCGGGTGCATGTGATGGGCGACCGTGGCGCCAACCGCGAGCCGGCCACGTCTGCCGACATCGCCGCCATGGCCGTGATCGCCAAGCGGGCAATGGAGGTCGGGGCCCTGGGCTTTTCCACCTCGCGCACCCTCAACCATCGCACCAAGGCCGGCGAGCCGACGCCGACCCTGACGGCGGGCGAAGACGAGCTGACCGGCATCGCCATGGGGCTGAAGGCGGCGGGCAAGGGGACGCTGCAGGTGGTGTCGGACTTCGTCGATCCCCTGGCCGAGTTCGCCATGCTGCGGCGGATCGTCGAGGCCTCGGGCCGGCCCCTGGCCTTCTCCCTGGTGCAGAGTCCGATCCAGCCCCAGTCCTACAAGCTGCTGCTGAACGCTCTGCATGAGGCGGTTGAGGCCGGCCTGCCGATGAAGGCGCAGGCGGCGGTGCGGCCGGTGGGGGTGCTGCTGGGG
>Ga0302314_10015178_pt1 | contig 13112 bp, 11 predicted proteins | sample III_Palsa_N2_3_FD_200533 | JGI IMG/M metagenome (GOLD analysis project Ga0302314, IMG submission 200533) | Peat permafrost microbial communities from Stordalen Mire near Abisko, Sweden - III_Palsa_N2_3 | ecosystem: Environmental > Terrestrial > Soil > Palsa > Peat permafrost | place: Sweden...
TCTACGCCGGCACCGGTCCGAAGATCGATGCCGCCGTCATCGGCGAGCCGACTTCCAACGCAACCTTCACCGCGCACAAGGGAAGCCTGCGCCCGGTGGTTCGGGTATACGGCGTGTCGGCGCATTCGGGCACGCCGCATCTCGGCGAGAACGCGATCTACCGTGCCGGCGAGCTTCTTGGCCTCGTCGCGGAGCATCACGATAAAGTTGTGCGTCATCGCACGCATCCTCTTGTCGGCGCCGCAAGCCTGACCGTCACCCGGATGAACGGCGGCCATGCCGACAACGTGCTGCCCGGCGCTTGCGATCTCCTGCTCGATCGCCGGATGGTGCCGGGCGAAGACGAGGAGGCGGTCAAGCGCGAGATCGGCGACCTGCTCGCGCTCGCGCGTGAGCGCCTCGGCGTCCGCGCCGAGATTGTCGGCTACAAGGCGACGACCGGCGGCGCGACCGAGACGGACGTTGCCGCCCCGATCGTTCAGGCGAGTCTCGCCGCGAGCCGCGCCCATGGGGTTGCCAGACCGGGTCCGTTCGGTTTCCAGGGTGGTTGCGACCTCGTGCATTTTCGAAGCATCGGCGCGCAGGGCACGGTGATCGGCCCCGGCGATCTCGCCGTCGCCCACAAGCCCGACGAGTTCGTTCCGGTGGACGAGTTTGTCGCCTCCAGCCTGATCTATCGCGACGTGGCCAAAGCCATGCTGCGGAACGGGGGCTGAGGCGTTGCGCGTCTCCCTGCACTCAGCGGATCTGCATTATGGCGGCGGCCTTGTGCTGCACACGGCGTCGTCGGGCAGCATTCCGCATCTGACCGAAATCTACCTGCGGCTCGACGATGGCGACACGATTGGCATTGGCGAAGTTCGGGCCAACATCGCCTACCTCAACGGCTTCGCTGAAAGCACCGTGGTGGAATGTGCTGCCGCAGCCGTCGGCGCGGTGGACTGGACGCGCGATCCGGCCGACCTGCTTGCGACCATGGCGGACTGGGGCGCGCCCTTGATCGCTCCGGTGCGCGCGCTGATCGACTGCGCGCTGCATGATTTCGTGGCCCGTCGCCAACGCCTGACCGTTGCGGCGTGGCTCGGCGCTGCCGCGCAGGGGGTGGTGTGGAAGTCCAATCAGACGCTGTTCTGGTCGCCTTTCGCTGAATTCCTGGCGCAGGCACAGGCCTATGTCGATCGCGGCTTTAGGGATCTCAAGGTGCGGGTCGCTGCCGCCGACTTCGCCGAGGATCTGCGCCGGATCGCAGCGCTGCGCGCGCGCTTCGGCGCGCAGATCAAGATTGCGGCTGATGCCAACGGGCGCTGGTCGGCGACCGAAGCGCTCGAGAAGCTCAAGGCGCTGGCGGCCTATGATCTTGCGTACGTCGAACAGCCCATTCCGCCCGGAGACTGGCTGGCCATCGAGCGTCTTGCCGACAAAAGTCCGCTGCCGGTGATGCTCGATGAAAGCGTCGCCACACCGGATGACGTCACGCGGATATGCAGCTATGGCGGCCGCGTTCTTGCGCACCTCAAATTGGTCAAGCTCGGCGGTATCGCGCCGACCGTGGCCGCGGCACGGCTTCTGTCCGATGCAGGTGTTCCTTTCATGATCGGCCAGATGAACGAAGGCGCCGCCGCGACCGCCGCAGCGCTTCACGTGGCCTGTGCGACGTCGCCTGCATTTGCGGAACTCTACGGCGCCGATGGCCTGATCGACGATCCCGCCTCGGGCGTTTCGTACACGGCCGGCACCGTGCACGCGGACCAAGCATCCGGCCTCGGCGTCGCTTTCGACGCCACTGCCACCCACCTCATCGGAGACTTCGGATATGGACAATAACGGCATTCGGCAGGGTTCGGAATCGGCGTTCCCGAAAACCGAATACGACCAGCGGGTCGCGCGCGCCCGCAAATTGCTGGCCGCGGCCGGCATCGACGTCATGGTCGTGACCGGCCCCGAGAACATCTTCTATCTCACCGGGCAGCAGACGCCGGGCTATTACACCTTCCAGGCGCTGGTGCTGCCGGTGGAGGGCGAGCCTGCGTTCGTCGTGCGTCAGCTCGAATATTTCAACTTCATCGCCAATACCTTCATCACCAACGCGGAAATCTATCAGGACGGCGATCAGCCGGTGAATTTCCTGGTCAATGTCATCAAGGCGCGGGGCTGGGCATCGAAGCGCATCGCCATCGACAAGCGCGGCTGGTTCCTTCCGATCGCGACCTATGAGGCGCTGCAGGACAAGCTCGGAGCGATCCACGACGGCGCCGGAATCATCGAGCAGCTTCGGATCGTCAAGTCGCCGGCCGAGATCGAGAAGATCGCCACGGCGGCCTCTTATGTCGATGCCGGCATGCGCGCCGGGCTCGCTGCGGTGAAACCTGGCGCGAGCGAGAACGATTTCGTTGCGGCGATGGTCGGGTCGGCGATTACGGCGGGTTCCGAATATGTCGGCATGGAGCCGCTGGTGTCCGCCGGCCGGCGCTCGGGAGTGCCGCACGGCACCTGGCGCCGCGGCAAGCTTGCGATGGACGAGCCGGTGTTCCTCGAAATGGCCGGCTGCCATGATCGCTACCACGCCGCCTTGATGCGCTGCGCCTGGCTCGGCGCGATGCCGCAACTGGCGGTCGATATGGAGAAGACATGTCAGGAGGGGCTTCAAGCCGCGATCGCGGCGATCCGTCCCGGTGCGGCCTGCGAGGCGCCGCATAACGCCTGCCAGCAAGTGATCGACCGTGCCGGCTATACCGAAAACTTCCGGAAACGCGCGGGCTACAGCATCGGCATCGCCTTCGCACCGGACTGGGGTGAGGGCGGCATCCTCAGCCTCTACACCGGCGTCACCACCGAGCTTAAGCCCGGCATGACATTTCATATCCCGGTGGCGCTGCGTGTGTTCGGCCAGTTCACCGTCGGCGTCAGCGAGACCGTGGTCGTCACCGAAACCGGGTCTCGAGCGCTCAGCACGATCGACCGTCCGATCCGGCGCATCCCCGGCTGAAGCCCGGATCATCTCAACATTCGAAAGGACAAGCGATCATGAAAGATATCACGGAATGTCACGCGCGGTTGCGCGGTCTGTTCAACATCACCGTCACGCCTTTCAAGGCTGACGGAGCGTTCGACTATGCGGGCCTGGCCCGGAACATCGAGCGCGTCATCGGCCTGGGCTATGACGGCATCCTGATCGGCGGCACCTACGGCGAATTTCCGGCGATGTCGGCCGAGGAGCGGGCCGACTTGTTCCGGCGCGTGATGGATATCGTCGGCAACCGGGTTCCGGTGATGCTGTGCAGCGCCGGCTCCGACGTTCGCGTCGTTCGTGATCTGACGAGGCTCGCCGGCGACCTCGGCGGTCTGCCGATGGTGACGCCACCGTTCGTCTCGGAAGTGACCGATGCGCAGATCGTGGCGTTCTTCCGCGACATGGTCCCGCTCTCGCGAACCGGTGTGCTGGTCTACAACGCGCCGGGCATTGGCATCACGCTCTCGCCCTCGACGCTGGAACAGCTTGCGGTCATTCCCGGCGTCGTCGGCGTCAAGCAGGGTGACCTGTCTCCGACCGCGATCGATCAGATCGCCAACCGGATCGGCGGACGTATCCGTCTGTTCTGCGCCTCCGACCTGGCGTTCCTGGGTCCGATGATGTGCGGCTTTGACGGCATCAGCTCGACCAACAGCTGTGCGCTGCCGGAGCTCATTCTGGCCGCCTACCGGGCGCTGGAAGCCGGCGATGCCGCGGCCGCGCGCGACCTGCACCGGCTGTGGTATCCGTTCCGGGCGCTCGCACGCGAGTTCGGGCAGCCGCAGACGACCAAGGCCGCGATGAACCTGCGCGGCTTCGATGGCGGTTCGGTCCGCCCGCCGCTGCGGAATCTTGAGGCCGCCAGCATCAAGGACATCGCCAAGGTGCTGCGGGAACTGGCGGCCGACCGCCGATCCAGCATTGCGCTCGCGGCCTGACCGGAGGCCGCGCGGGACTTCCGAATATGAACTTCCGAATATGAAAATGAACGACGAACACCCACACAAAGGAACGATCGAATGAATCGCAGACAGTTGCTTATGAGTGGCGCATCCCTGCTGTCCTTCGCGTCGCTGCCGGGCCTGGCCGGACCTGCCATGGCGCAAACCAGTGGAGACGTTGTCATCGGGGTATTGTTCCCGCTGTCGGGGGCGAACGCGCAAGTCGGCGTCGATGCGCGCCACGCCATGGAGACGGCAGCCGAGATCATCAACAATGCCTACGATTTCGATCTGCCGACGGCCAGGAACGCCGGCCTTGCCGGGCTCGGCAACGCCAGGATCAGGCTGGTCTTCGCCGACCATCAGTCCGATCCGCAGAAGGGGCGGGCGGAGGCCGAACGTCTGATCACCCAGGAGAAGGTGTGCGCGCTGATCGGGTGTTATCTGTCGTCGGTTTCCTCTACCGTCAGTGGCGTCGCCGAACGCTATGGCCTGCCGTTCCTGTGCGCGGATTCCTCGTCGCCAAGCCTGGCGCGCCGCGGCCTCAAATTCTTCTTCCGTCCGGCCGCGCAGGACGAAATGTTTTCGGCCGCGATGTTCGATTTTCTCGATGCCCAGAAGGCGAAAGGCAAGAAGGTCGAAACCGTCGGCCTGTTTTTCGAAGACACGATTTTCGGCACCGATTCGTCGAATACCCAGCGCAAGCTGGCGGCGGAGCGCGGCTACAAGCTGGTCGCCGACATCAAGTACAAATCGAACTCGCCGTCGCTGAGTGTTGAAGTGCAGCAGCTCAAATCCGCCGATCCCGACGTGTTGCTGCCGTCGAGTTATGTCACCGATGCGATCCTCCTGATGAGGACGATGGGCGAACTCGGCTACAAGCCCAAAAACATCATCGCCCAGGCCAGTGGCTTTTCCGACAAGTCGTTTTACGACGCGCTGGGCGACAAGGCGGCCGGCATCATCTCGCGCGCAAGTTTTTCGCTCGACATGGCGCAGAAGCGGCCGAGTGTTCTCAAGGTCAACGACATGTACAAAGCGCGTTCCAACCGCGACCTGAATGACAGCACGTCGCGGGAGCTGATGGGGCTGCTGGTCCTCGCCGACGCGATCGACCGCGCCAGATCGACCGACGGCGAGAAGATTCGGGAGGCGCTGGCGGCGACCGATATCCCGGGCGAGCGCACCATCATGCCGTGGAAGCGCGTCAAGTTCGAAGCCGATGGGCAGAACATCGATGCCGATCCGGTGCTGGTCCAGTACCTCGGTGGTACGTTTGTCACGATCTTTCCCGCGGCGGTGGCCCTTGCCGAACCGCTCTGGCCGATGAACGCCTGATCGGAGCATTTCGAGCGGCAAAGTGAGGAGGCAACAATGCGATCCGTCGATCTCAATTCCGATCTGGGTGAAGGCTTCGGCGCCTATCGCTGCGGCGACGATGACGCCATGCTCGCCATCGTCACCTCCGCCAACGTGGCCTGCGGGCTGCATGCGGGTGATCCCGAGGTGATGGCGCGGACCTTTGCGGTCGCCCGCGAGCGCGGCGTCGCGGTCGGCGCCCATCCCGGTTTCCCGGATCTGTGGGGCTTCGGCCGCCGCCGTCTTCCGTTCTCCAACGGCGAGATCGAGAGGCTTGTCGCCTATCAGATCGGCGCCGCTGCGGCGCTCGCCGCTTATGCGGGCCATCGCATCACCTATGTGAAAACCCATGGCGCGCTCGGCAACATCGCCTGCGAGGAGCGCGACGTTGCGGACGCGGTGGCGCGGGCGATCCGTGCGGTCGACCCCGGCCTGGCGTTGCTGGCCAACGCATTGACGGAGCTGGTCGCGGCCGGTGAAGCCGCCGGGCTTGAAACCCATCAGGAGATCTACGCCGATCGCGGCTACACCGAAACCGGGCAGTTGATTTCGCGCAGCCAGCCCGGCGCCATGATCGAAGGCGCGGAGGAAGCCGCGGCGCGCGTACTCGCGATGGTCGAAGCCGGGGCGGTGATCACCGCTGGCGGCAAGCACCTGCCGACGGCGATCCGTTCGATTTGCGTTCACGGCGATTCCGACCATGCGGTCGCAACCGCCGGCCGCGTTCGCGAGCGATTGGAGCAGGCCGGCATCGCCCTGAAATCGTTCAGGCCGATGACGGCACGACATTGAAGATCGATCCCGATCGGGTACCTGCGGTGACCGCTCCACGCTTCCTGGATGCGGGAGAAGCCGCGCTCGTCGTCCAATTCGGCGACAGCGTCGACCCTGCGATCAACGACCGGGTGCTCGCCCTCGACGCGGTCTTGCGGGCCGATCCTCCCGTGGGAACGTGCGAGTTCGTGCCGACCTATCGCTCGCTCATGATTCACTATGATCCCCTAGAGATCGACAGGGATACGCTGGTCTCCATTGTGGGCCGTGCGATGGGCGGCGTCGCGGAGGGGCGGGGAGCGGCCGCCACCTGGACATTGCCCTGTTGCTACGATCCGGCACTGGCCGAAGATCTCGACGAGGCGGCGCAGATTTTAGGGCTAACCCGGGACCAGGCGGTCGCGTTGCACGCAAACGCGACGTATCGCATCTACATGTGTGGCTTCACACCGGGCCAGGCCTATTTGGGTGGCGTGCCTGACGCACTCGCGATCTCGCGCCGCCCGGCGCCGAGGCCGCCGCATGCCGCGGGAGCGGTATTGATCGGCGGCGGTCTGTGCGTTGTCGCGCCGTTCGCGATGCCGACCGGCTGGTATGTGATCGGCCGGACGCCGGAGCGTCTCTACGCGGCGGAGCGCAAGGATGCCTTTCTGATCCAGGCCGGCGACGTCTTGCGGTTCGACCCGATCGATCTGGCGACCTTTCGGGATCTGGAGCGGCGGGCGGCCCGCGGCGAGATCGTGGCGCGCAAGAGTGCTGCATGATGGCTGCCGCTTCGGAAGCGATCGTTCGCGTGCTGTCAGCCGGGCCGGGTGCGACGCTGCAGGATGCCGGTCGGCACGGTTATCTGCGCTTTGGCGTCACCGCAGCGGGCCCGATGGATGCACTGGCGCATGCCACGGCAAACCTCGCCGTCGGCAACCCCGCGGGTTCGACGGCGCTCGAGATTTCCGTGGGTGGAATCGACGTGACCGCCGAATCCGGGCCGCTTCGTGTTGCCGTCGCCGGCGGCGAATTCACGCTCAGTCTCGACGGCAGGCCGCTGCCGGCGGCGGCGGTTCTCAACCTGGATGAAGGCGCCGCGCTGAAAATTCGCGCCGGGCGCAGCGGCTCTTGGTGCTATATGGCGGTGGCGGGTCGCTTCGTCGTGCCGAAGGTGCTCGGCTCTCACGCTACGCATACCCGCACCGGCTTTGGCGGCGTGGACGGCCGCGCGCTCGTCGCGGGCGATCGCCTTGGCATCGAACGATCCGGATCGTCGGAGCAATCGATCGGCGCCATCGTGGCGCCGTGGCTCGATCGCCCCGTCAACGTCATTCGCGTGGTCCTCGGCCCGCAGCACGACTATTTCGCCGACGACCAGATCGCCGCCTTTCTGGCCGGGCCCTGGTCCGTCTCCGTCAAGCGCGATCGCATGGCGTATTTTCTCGAAGGACCCCGGCTGACGCATGCGCGCGGCTACAACATCGTGTCCGACGGGATCGCCTTGGGCGCGATCCAGGTGCCGGGCGACGGCCGTCCGATCGTTCTGATGGCCGATCGTCAATCGACCGGGGGTTATCCGAAGATCGCTACCATCATTGGTCCGGATTTGGGAAGGCTGGCCCAGGCGCGGCCGGGAACCACGTTCAGGTTCGAATCAGTGTCGATCGCGCAAGCGGTAGCGGCACGGCGCGAGGAGGCGGCCTTGCTGGCGCGCGGCATCGCCGTCGAGCCCCTGGTGCGTGCGCACTTCACCTCGGAATTTCTGCTCGGCCTCAATCTGATCGACGGTGTCGTCGCCTCGACGCCTTCCGACGATGTTCCGGCAGCCAACACGACTGAAAGCGACCCAGTGGAGCACCGCACATGAATACCCATTTCAAGCCGACCCGGCTTTCGTCACGCCTGTCGGCCGTCCGTCCCTCGCCGACGATTGCGATCACGCGGCTCGCGAATGAACTGCGTCGCCAGGGACGCGACGTCATCGGCCTGTCGCAGGGTGAGCCGGATTTCGATACGCCCGCTCACGTCAAGGAGGCGGCGAAAGCCGCCATCGATGCCGGCGCGACCAAATATACCGACGTCGACGGCACCCCCGAACTGAAGCGCGCGATCGTCGGCAAGTTCAGGAACGAAAACGGGTTGTCCTACGATGTCTCGCAGATCAGCGTCGGCACCGGCGGCAAGCAGGTGCTCTACAATGCCCTGTGCGCCACGCTCGATGCCGGCGATGAAGTCATTATCCCGGCGCCCTATTGGGTGTCTTACCCCGACATGGTGCTGCTCGCCGGCGGCCAGCCGGTGATCGTGCCATGCGATGAGGCCGACGGGTTCAAGCTGAGCGCGCCGTCACTACGGACTGCGATCACGCCACGCACCAAATGGCTGGTGCTCAATTCGCCCAGCAACCCGACCGGCGCCGGGTATTCGGCGGCCGATCTGAAGGCCATCGCCGATGTCCTGCTCGACCACCCGCAGGTGATGGTACTGACCGACGATATGTACGAACACATTCGCTACGACGGCTGGCAATTCGCAACGATCGCCGCGGTCGAACCCAGGCTGTTCGACCGCGTGCTGACCTGCAACGGCGTCTCCAAGGCCTATGCGATGACGGGCTGGCGCATCGGCTATGCCGGAGGTCCCGCCGACCTCATCGCGGCGATGGCGACGATCCAGTCGCAGAGCACCACCAATCCGAGCTCGGTCTCGCAAGCGGCCGCCGCCGCAGCCTTGACGGGCCCACTGGATTTCCTCGCCGAAAGGAACGAGGTGTTTCGTGTGCGGCGGGACCTGTGTCTTGCGGCATTCAACAGTATCGATGGACTGAGCTGCCGGACGCCGGATGGGGCCTTCTATCTGTTTCCGTCCTGCCGGAGCATGATCGGCCGCAGGCGTCAGGACGGACGGATCATCGAGAGCGATGTCGATTTCGCGACCTTGAGGAGGCGAATGTCGCGGTTGTTCCCGGATCGGCCTTCGGTCTCGCGCCTTTCTTCCGCATCTCGTTCGCCACCGCGACCGAACGCCTGCGTGTTGCTTGCGAGCGGATCGCGACGGCTTCCGGCCGGCTGAGCTGAATCGCGGCATCCTGCGCATCGGCGCTGCTCGACAGGGGCACGGCGCGCAGAGGAACGCCGGGCATGCTGTTCAATCGAACCGCCGGGCGCGGGACATCCGCAAATTATTCGCCGGGCCTGAAGAAAGAAGCGTACATTCGTCGCAATATGCGCAAGGCGCGGCCGATCGAGGCCCATTGGCTGCGAATTTGGAGCTGAACCAGCCGGACTATTCGGCCGACGCGATAGAGAAAACGAACGACGGCGGTCTCTGCTTCGACGGAGCGCGGGAACAGTTCCGGATAGGCGCTCTTGGTCAATTCAACCAGCTCGCCGATGCTGCGAGGGTTGGAGACGGAGGACGGGATCGCGCGCTGGGTGCCGTCGGACCCAAATCCAACACGCCGCCAAAATGCCCAGGGAATTTGCTCGTTCAGGACTTCCGGGCCCTGCCCGCCCACAATTTCAATGAAGTGCAACAATATCGCATAGGGATCGCGTCCTGCCTGCTCCACGGCGTCCTGAATTTCTTTTTCACCCGACCGTGCACTGATATCGGCGCCGGGATCTTGCGAGGCGGCCTGCTCGTCGCTTTCGGCGAGTGCCCGCGGCAAGATTGCGAATGACCTGACGGTTGGGTCGGGACGCCACGTCCACGCCGAAGAGCGTTCCGATTGTGGTGAAATCATCGCAATCGGAACAAGTCGCGTCGTCTTCGGGACTGAACTTGCCGAACTCGTCGGTTCAAAACCCAGATTGCCCAGGCCGGCAGTGACGGCGGCTTCAAGCGCCCGGACGCGACGTTGGGAGGCGATCGCTATAATGCGAGACCATTGGCAAATCGACAGCGTGCCGCCTCGCCAATGCAACAATGGCACGGCCCCGTATCGCGCCGTGTAAATCAAATCTAGGGGTGAGACGGTCGAAGCGACCGACGGTGCGCCACTCTGGCGCAAAACAGCCCCGACGGATGGCCAGGACCACTGCCTCCAATAGGAATCCTCGATGGATCCCCATTGCTCACGGAAGCGATCATGGGCGTGATGCGGAAACGACGTGATCGTGGCGGCCCAATCTTTCAGCCATTGGTAAAACTGTGACGGGTCCTTCGCGAATTCGGGTGACGGACCCGGGCGCTGGATGAGCTTGCGTCCGCCTTCGAGGCTCGCCTGCAGCACCGTCGGCAACATCGAGCTTTCGCCTGCGTCGCTGCCCAGGATGCCCGTGAATCGTTCAAGAACTGCGGCGGGCTCCATGGTCGAATCGAATTCATAAACGGCGGCGACCGTCTTTAGCCCGCGCAGAAGTCGTATCTGGGGATCCGCTGCGGCAGAGCCCGTTCCGGCAACACTGGCAACCCACGTTGCGGCCGAGAATACCGGAGCCCATTTTTGCATCGCTTCCAGATACAACTGAAGTTGATAGACGTAATCTTGTGTCCGCGGGTTGACGATCTGCCCGGCGGCCAGTTGCGCCGACAAGCCCGGGCCGGGCGGACCTCCGATCTCTTCGATGTCTCGGGTATGGCCCGGCCCCAGCCACTTCTGGAGAATCTCGATAGCCTCCGAAATGCTGGTCCAGTAAGGATATTGAGGAAGCAGGCACGCATTCGTTGCGACCATCATCGTTTCGCTCAGATCGCCGAACAGCAATTCGATCGTCTCGGTCCAAAGGACCAGCGCACGAACGGCTTTGCGCGCATATTCGATCCTCAGGGACTCGTTGTCGAACCTGACGCCGAAACGGTCGACGCAAAATTGCCAGCCGATTCCCTGGTCGATGACCTCGGGGTTGGCGTCAACAGCGGCCGCGGTTTTCACTGCTTTTTTCATGGGTCATCCGTTGGCAGTGCCAGGTACGCCACAAGCGGCCGTGATTCGATGGCTTCAGCGAGAGCCGTCCATAACTGCTGATCCTTTTTGTCGTCCAATTGGAGAGCATAGTTGATGGTCTCGCGCCGGATGGACGCAGGGTTTGCCAGCAGCTGGAGATACTCCTCAAGAGCGCGAAACAGCACGATCGCAATATCTTCAGGCGGAAAATTCTCGTCGCGGAGTCGCCGATTGCCCTTGGCCCGGAACCAAAGGTACTCCTTTAGACTGTCCCGTGTCAGACTGAACGGCTGAACCCTGCCGTTCTCGTCGGTTCCCTCGTTGAGCCCTTTCTCGTGCTGGTAGCTCGGCCAATACAGCGTGTCATAGACATATTGCTGAAACACCGGCACCTCGTGGATCCGCTCCTTGACCTCGTCGCGTCGGATAATAGCTTCGATGCCGAGCTGCATGGCCAGCTGCTGGCGACAAATGCTTCGCATCAGCGGTGTCGCGGGATCCCGCTCGATGAACACTCCGTTTTCGTCAACAAGCCGCTTTAGTTCGCGGCTGAAATGAAACGGCACCATGCGCGCCCGGTACACCAAGATGGTGCCCCAGGCCAGAAGCCCGAGTTTCAACCGAAATCGCTCGATTTCGGGTTTTTTGCTCCAGCTCCTCCGGTCGACAATCTCCATGAGGTATTTGCGATAGTCCTTGGGCTCATAGCTGAGGAATATCCGATGGCTGTAAAACGTGGTGGCGACCGGTGTTGTCATCAGATATGTCCCCAATCGACATTATCCGCGGCAATCAATTGCTCGTAATAGTCTCGGTCGGTCAAAAACAGAAACGCGGCATGGTCAGTGACAATGTGCTTCGTCAGTTTCAGGAAATTTTCCAGAGCCGCGTTGGCGTCTCGCGTCTTGTCCAGTTCATCGAGCACGAAGATAGGAGCGAAACCCGCATCCTTGACGCGCTTCAACAGCACCGGCAGATCGCGTTCGAGCCGATTGACGTCCCATTTCACGTTGATGGTCAGCTCGCGGCTGATTTCGCGCTTGGTGCGTCGGCTGCCGAATTCCATGGCCAACCAGCTCGCAAGCCACACCACGGCACCGATCAGGAGTCCGACGGCGATTTTGGGATTGGTGGCCCCGGCGGCCAGGCTGCCTGCCACTGTCCCGAGCGCGGCCGGAGCCAGCTTTTCCACATTCGATTTCTTCTTCTGTTCATCTCCTTCTTTCTTGCTCTCCGCCATGACCGGGACGACCATCTTCACTTCGCGCGTTTGCTCGGCTCTCTCCTCCTGGCGGATCTTTTCCTCGGTCTCGCCAAGGATGACCCGATAGGCATCGGCGCATGCAGATAGGGCGACGATCTCCCGCAAACCCTGGTCTTCGGGGTCTCCGGCAATCGGCGGAACACGGGAATCCCGCTCGCTCCCGTCCGCAAGTTGTTCGAAGGGACGCAGATAGAACGCAACGCCGCCGTGGAGGAATCCGGAGCGATCCCATATCTTTCGAAGAACATCCGGATCGGGCGCGCGCTCCAGCCGAAGGTCGAGATGCGCGCGGAGGCTAAGAAGCTCGCGCTGCGCACGTCTTGCACTGGGCGCTTCCTCCGCCGCGATCAACCACGCATCGTAGATCGCGGTTGAGAGGCAACGATACAGCGCCGTGATGAGCTGCCGCAGGGCTTTTTCCTTTTCCAGCGGCGCGCTCCTCTTGGAGCCGGAGTCCTCATCGGGATCGGAGGTCGCGGCCTCGGAATCGATGATCGTCGGACCGTGAAGCAGAAGGGGGAGCGGAATCAGCGCTTTGCTTTCCTGCATGACCTTCTGGATAACCAGCTTTGTCAAAGTCGTCTTGCCCGCGCCTCTTTGACCGGAAATCAATACCGAGAGCCCGTTGATCTCTCCGCTGCAGTAGCGCATCAGCTCATAGCGAATTCGCTCAAAATAGGGGGAAGTGTAGTGGACAAACTTTAGATCGGCCTCCTTTTCGTCCGCAGGTTTCCGCATCCGCTGCAAGGCCTGGCGCGAAAGCGGGTCAGGAACCTGAAGGAGAGTATATGCGGCAGAATCGTTTACTGGCATGGCTGCAACAGCCGTATTGTTGCGACCCGTTTATACGGTTCGGATTTCGGCGCGCCGCCTTCGGTCGCCCATTTGACG
>Ga0302314_10015179_pt1 | contig 13109 bp, 16 predicted proteins | sample III_Palsa_N2_3_FD_200533 | JGI IMG/M metagenome (GOLD analysis project Ga0302314, IMG submission 200533) | Peat permafrost microbial communities from Stordalen Mire near Abisko, Sweden - III_Palsa_N2_3 | ecosystem: Environmental > Terrestrial > Soil > Palsa > Peat permafrost | place: Sweden...
GACTTTCCGCCCCCGGTGCCGATCGAGGCCCCCCAGTGGGGCGTTTCCCCGTCGATCCTCCGGATAATGATGTTGTTGTTCTCGTCGCGCCCGAGGACGACCTCGCCCTTGCGGCAGGCACGGATTGCGGCCTGAATCTCGGGGTCGAAGAAGTCCACCATGTCCGGGCATTCCGGCTTGGGCTTCGGTGCGGGACGGGGATAAAAGGTGACCTTGGGGTCATTCTCGGAGAGGTGGCTCCAGGCGGCGTCCCACTCCCCCGGGACGCGGGCGGCGATCAAATCCCGCATCGCGGTCTGGGCCCTTTCCAGACCGACCCATTGGGGCGGTACCCGGACGATGATCCGGGCATCGGGTACCCGGACGTCGGTGGGGAAGGTCATCCACTCGCGCCAGTACTTCGCCGCGGGCTCCTGGCCCAGGCCCAGCAGCTCCCGAAGGTCCCGCCACATCGCGGGCGCGTACCGGGCCTCGTCGCCCTCGCACTCGGGCGCGCGGACCGGCAGGTACTCGACCTTGCGGAGGCTGGGGTCGCCGGCCAGGTGCCACTGGGGCATCCAGTCGCCCGGTACCCGGGTCTCGATGACGTCCTGCATGGTCCGGGCCGCTTCGGCGCTGCGGTGCCAGGTGGCGGGCAGCCGGATGACGATCCGCGCGTCCGGCGCGTTCAGGCTGTTCGGGAAGGTGATCCAGGACTGCCAGTACCGGCCGCGCTCCTCGTCGGGCTTGATGCCCAGCAGCGGGCGGATGCCGTACCAGAGGCCGGCGGCGTACAGCCGGGCGTCGTCGCCCTGGCCGTTGGCCTCGCGCCAGGCCGTGATCGAGGCTGCGCCTGCCAGCAGCAGCGGCAGGCAGCAGAGGCCGGCCACGATGTCGCCGTGCAGCTGCGGTCGGGCCAGCCAGGCCACGACCAGCGCGACGGGCACCACGCGGACCGCAGCCCGACTGGCGTACGGCCAGCGCTTGTACCCGGCGCAGGTGCGGACGCAGGCCCGCAGAACGGCCGCTACGGCCCTGCCTGCGGTAGCCAGGCCCCTGCTGGTGGCCATCGTGGCGACCAGCAGCCAGCTCAACGCCCGGGCGGCGTAGAGCATGGGGCTGGGCAGGCTGCCAGTGCGGGCCTGGACCCAGTCGCGCCAGTCCTGGAGCTGCTCGCTCAGCGGCCGTGCTGGGGCCGTGTCGACCAGGGCGATGGAGGCGAGCTGGGCCATGGGAACCTTGAGGTCTTCGGCTCCTACCGGCTCGGCTCCGGCCTTCCAGAACGTCGCGCTGCTGGCAGGCCGGCCGTTCATCTCCCGGCCGCCCAGGAACCGGAACAGGCCCTTGAAGAAGGTCTCGAAGGCGTCTTCGATCGCCTTGTCCCAGGCCCGCTTCCCGTGTTCGTGGTCGTAGTGATGGAGGGTCAGCACGACCAGCGCCAGCACCGCCACTCCCGCAGGCCAGCCCCACCAGGGCATCTGCGCGGCGAAGTGCTGCCAGCTGATCCCCGTACCCGTGTGACCAGCAGTCGGGGGCTGGCTCGCTCCCGGTGTCGGCATCTTCGCTTTCGTGGTGCTGCCCATCACGTTCCCCTCGTGTCTCTCCGTGATCACACGTGCCGTTAGTGTGCGTTGTAGGACTGACATCCGGCCAGGGCCTTTCCGTTCCAGCCAGTCAACGGCGGGCGGGGTGGCCCCACTTTCGGGGCCACCCCTGGCGATTGCCGGTCCGTCACCTGCGGCGGAGCCGATCCGCCTGGGCCTTGACCTTGGCGTCCCGCTCCTCCTGCTCCAGCCGGGCCCGGGCCGCAGCCGCGATCTCTTCGCGCTCGCGGGCCTTGGCGTCCAGCTCGTTGAGCTTGCGGTCCCACTTCGAGGTGGCGGGGTCCTTGCCCCTCAGCGCGGTCCCCGCGCCCCGCAGGGTCAGGTAGAGCGCGCGGGCTCCCTCGCCGGTCGTGTAGGTCATCTTGGGCTTCTCCTCTACAGGTAGGGGCCGTTGGGCTCGTCCTGGCTGTTCAGCCGGGCCTTGGCTGCGCGGATCTCCCGGCTCACGCTGGAGCTGTTCGGCTCCCGGCCGATCAGCGCGGGCAGCGTGGCCGCAATGGCTTTTGGGTCGGTGACGCCCATCGACATCAGGCTGTCGATGGCGGCTCGCATGGTCGGGCGGGGCCGCTGCTCGGGCACGCGCGGCTCCGGCTCCTCCTGGGCGTCGTCCTCGATCTCGGCGGCTTCGGGCTCCGGCTCAGCGGTCTGTGCTCCGGCGTTCTCGCGGGACTCCGGGAGGAACACCGGGGCCGGTACGGCCCTGCTGAGCTGGGGTGATGTGGGCTCGGGGCGGAGTTCCGCCCCCGTTCCGGCCGGAGTGGTGACGTCATGCCGTCGTGCTGCCATGGCGTCATGAAGCTTCGCGTTCGCTGCGCTGGTCTCAGCCGTCACCCACTGGAGATCGGCCGAGGTGATCGGCTCCGCAGCGATCGCGGCCGGGGCGGCCTGCTCCGGGTTCTTCGGCAGCAGGCTGGAGAACTGGTCGCGGATCAGCTCTGCTGCCAGCAGGTCCGCCACGGCCCGGGAGTCGGCCCGGGCCACCTGGCGGCGCACTCCGGCAATCGCGAGCTTGGCGTTGGCGGCGCTGGTCTCAGCGGCCACCCACTGGAGATCGGCCGAGGACAGGTCCTTGTGGACGTGGCGCATGACGCCCAGCCACATCACCTTGGCCACGGCCGAGACCATCGCGCCGACCACGCCGAGGGCGACGCCGGCGGGGGTCGGGTGAAGCAGGCCGTGCCACAGGATCGCGCCCATGGTGATGCCCAGCAGTACCCAGCCGGTGACCTTGGCGAAGTGCCTCTTGGCGGGGTCGAACCGGCTCAGCCACTCCAGCAGGATTGTGGCCATCCACGACGCGTCGAACAGCGCGGCGGCGGCGTAGCCGATCCCGCCGTGAAGCAGCGCGCCGATCGAGACCGTGGACCAGGCGATCGAGGCGAGCGTCATCACCATGACCACGACGCCGACCGCCCGCAGGGCGAGGACGTCCAGGTCGATCGGGGGAACGGGCACCTGGACCTGGACGTCCTCGGTGATCATGTGGGCCCTGCCGTCCCGGATGTGCTCACGCTGCACCTGCCGGGTCTCCGTACGAAACTTCATGAGCTGTGCCTTTCGGTGATCGGTGACGTCATGCCGTCTCGGCGGCATGACGTCACTAGGGGGGGATGAGATGCTGGCTGGCTCAGTACCGGCCGGGCCCGGGGGCCGCGATGGCGGCAAGGCTGGCGTAGACGGCCGCGATGGCGACGGCACTCTCGGCCCTCGCGAGCGAGGTCTCACCGGGGAAGCCGTCGTTCGCGTTCAGGAGGTTCTTGGCGGACTTCAGGACCGCCACGGACTCGGCGATCAGCCACTCGCGGTCGAACGGGCGGGGACCGGCGCCGGTCGGCTGCGGGTCCTCGTTCGGGAAGATCAGCTCACTCATTGTGGTGCCTCTCAGTGGATGTCATGACTGTTCAATACGGTTCTTTTGACGTCATGCCGCCGTGGTGGCATGACGTCATGTGGTGGTGCCGCCCTCAGCGCCCGGTGATGAAGCCGACCGCCCGCCGCAGGCCCCCGCCGGACCGGCCGAGCCTGGCCAGGTCGCGCTGGCCCAGGTGCTCCCGCTCGACCAGCGGGTCGATGCCGGCCTCGACCCGCGACCACGCCCGGTCCAGCAGTCGGGCCGCCTGGTCCCGGGCCTCCTCCTCCTGCGCGGGGGTCAGCCCGAGTCGGGCGATCCGCTCCTCGTCGCCCTGCGCCACGTAGGTCATGTCCGCTCGGCTGACGTGGCGGTCCAGGCCCCGGGTCCGAAGCCAGTGCTCGCCAGCGATCGCGCCGGCCGCCAGCACGGCCGCGCCCTCGACCCCCGAGGCCTCGACCGCGGTTCCGCCGTGCGGCTCGCCCTCCGGCGCGGTGAGCATCCACACGCCCTTCGGCTTGAGGCCCAGCTCCATCGCCACCACGGCGTGCCCCAGCTCGTGCGCTGCGATCTCCTGGCGCGTCTGCTTGCCGGTCAGTCCGAACATGCTGTCCTCCTGTCTGGTGGGGCGGCTCCGGCCGGAGCCGCCCCATACTGCGATGTTCTGCCTGCTCAGTGCCGTTCTTATGACGTCATGCCACCGTGGCGGCACGACCTCGTTTGCCTAGCGGGGGTAGCTGTGGCCGGCGGGCGGGTACGGCTGCCCGGGGTACCGGCCGACACCGAACAGCACGACCGACTCGAACGAGTCCGGGGCGGTCGAAGTCGCTGTCGAACGCCTGGTCGCAGGCGTCCAGCAGCCGGATCGTGCGCTGCTCGTCCCGGCGCTCACGGCGGTTCATCACTGGCCGCCCTTCGGCCGGTGGAGCCTGCGGACGAGGATGAAGGCGACCAGGCCCCACAGCACCGACTCCACCGGCCCCAAGCCGCGGGCGATGATGCTGACCACCACGGCGGCGGCCAGGGCCAGGACCAGGTCCACGACGAAGTTGATCCGGCTCACTGGGCACCCCCGGTCAGGTTCGCGGCGGCAGCCGCGGCACGCCGGAGGGCTTCGGCGGTGCGGCGGGCCTGCTCGGCGGCGGCCTCGGCGTTCAGTCGGGCCTGCTCGGCGGCGGCGGCCTGGGCGGCGGCGTCCACGGCGATCACCCGGCCAGCGCGAGAACGCGCAGGTTGCGGGCGGCGCGGTGCAGAGTCTTGCCGGTCGCGCTCCGCCACTGGCCGAGGCGGGCCGCGATCTCGCGCTGCGAGAGGCCCTGGGCGGCCAGCTTGATGACGCGGGCCTGGGCGACCGGGAGCGCGGCCAGGGCAACGACGTCCTCATCGGCCGGTGGGGAGACGGGGAGCGAGAAGGACGCCATGGCGTCCGTCCAGTCCGCGGGCAGCTCGTTGTTGCGCGCCGGACGCCGGTAGTCGCAGACGCTCCGCTTGACCAGGACCGCCAGGAAGCTGCGGGGGTCCTTAATGGCCTCGCCGCGCCGGAGGTTCGGAATGATCCGCAGCCAGGCGTTCTGCGCGATGTCCTGCGCCAGGTCGTCGTCTCCCACGCGGGACACCGCGTAGCGGACGACGAAGTCGTTGTACTCCCGGAACAGCGCGTCGAGCCGGGCGGCGGCCTCTGGAGCGAGCCGGACGGGTTCCTGGGCTGCCCTTTCGGTAGCACGATCTTCGGTACGATCCATGACGGATCGCCCCTCTCTGTGTCTGAGACAGATGGGTGATCAAGGCTCCGGATGGGTGGTGGAACACCCTCCGGAGCCGCCCCGTTTCCGGGGAGGGCTCCACCATGACACACAAAACCCATGGAAACAACCTGCATCCGCGCGGACGGTTTTCGTCTATGCTGTGACCATGGTCGAACTACCTGAACAGCAGCAGACTGAGGCCCTCACTCGGGTGGCTCAGATCTCCGGCGATCGAGATACCGCCCAAGCCGAGGTCGATCGCCTCACTGAGACGCTGCGCGAAGCTGCCGTCCACGCCGCCCGCACCGGGGCCGGCCGAACCCGCATCCGGCAACTAGCCAAGGTCAGTAGCCGGACTCTCTACACCTGGCTCGAAGACGCAGGAGTGGAGATCCGACGTGCCTGAGCAGCCCTTACCGTCGCCGGCGGAGATGAGTCACGCGATGCTGCTGGCGGTGCTGATGCACAACGGCGGCAGTATCGAGATCCCCCAAGCCGCGCTGGAGCCGGACTCCACAGGCACGGCGGATGGCTCTTTCCATGCCGTTGAGCTGCTGCCCTTGCCGGGTGGCATGGTCCGGCTGTCGGTCGTACCCAGGCCCGGCGTACCGGAGGCCGGGATAGAGATCCGGTGAACCACCGCGTCGGAGACGGGCCACACTGGACAGTCAACCGAGAGAGACAGAGCAGTGACTGACACCCAGATCGAACAGCTCACCAAGCGCGTTGCTGCTCTTGAGCGGCTGGCGCAGACCCGGGACATCCTCGACAACACGGAGGCCCTGGCAGCCCGCCAGCGACAGCAGGTGGAGCAGGCCCACACTGATCTGCTGGCGAAGCTGGATCGAGTCCAGGACGAGCACGGCGTGCTGCTGACCCGCCTCGACACCAAGGCCGACGGGCTTGCCGACAAGGTCGATGGAGTCAGCAACACCCTGGCTGCCTTCGTTGAGGAACAGCGCCGATCCAATGCCGCGCTCGTTGAGCTGCTGTCGAACCTCGTCGGGAAGGACCCGAACGCCGGATGAGCGAGCCGCCGCGATCACGCGGCCCTTGTCCACAGGCAAACCGGTCTACGGTCCGCCTCATGCCACAACTGAACCCGGACAAGCGAAAAGCCCCATCGGGACTGCTCGGGAGCTGGTAACTCCCGACCCTTTGAGGCTTCGCCTGGCCGCCCATGCAAAGACATTGGCCTGTGCTGCCGAGTGTAAGGGAGAGCCGTGCTCCCGTACCACGGCACCGGGCCGGAAAGGCTCGTTCAGTGCTCCAAAACGGCGACGTGTCCGAAACCTCGGACGCCGCGAAGAAGGTCCCCGGGCAGAAAGCGAAGAAGGCCGGCGGGGATGTCTCTGCAGAGTGGCCGCCTGGATCCCGTCCCATTGCCGGGATGCGGGACGGCTGGTTCTACAAGGCGGTAACCCGCGAGATCCTGCACCGGGCCTCCCGCGAGGGCTGGCCTCGGGCGATGGGTCTTGTGCCGAAGGTCACGGGCAGGGTGCTGCACCTGACCGACGATGGCGAGACGGTCCGGATCGAGTACCAGATCGTCGGCAAGCGGCAAAAGCGCCCGCGGATCGTGACCGAGGACGAGCTGGACCGGGGCACCTGGACAGCGAAGGTCGGCATGAGCCGCCCCAGCAGCGCCGAGGCCCGCCAGGCGTTCGCCCAGACCATCCGCGAGGAAAGCGCCCACGCCCCCGAGGTCATCGCCAGGGCCTACTACAGCGAAGAGGGCGATCTGGTCCTGCCGGACGCCGACGCCCAGACCTTCGGGTACCGCGTCACCCGTGGCACCGAGGAACACGCCAAGCAGGTGTGGGAAGAACTCGGGATGCACGCCGCGATCCACCCGAAGACCGCCCTGGTCCTGGGCTCCATGTTCGTGGGCCCGGTGCTGGAGAGCATCGACGTCCACGCACACATCCTGAACCTCATCGGCCCTGGTCAGCAGGGCAAGAGCACCGCCCTGGTCGTCTGCGCGGCCCTGCTGGGCGACGTGAAGCCCAAGACGCAGAAGCTCATGCGGACCTGGAACGCCTCGAAGCAGGGCATCACCCAAGACCTCCGCAACCGCGGCTGCCTGCCGATGCTCCTGGACGAGCACAGCAGCTCGGGGGAGTCGGTGAAGAACTCCACACGCGTGCACTCGCAGATCGTCTCCGGTGCAAACCGTGCCATCGGCTCCCCAGACGGCAGCAGCCGAGACAGTGACGGTTTCTGGTGGTCGATCCTCCTATCCAGCAGCAACCAGCCGCTGAAGTACAGCGGCCAGACCGAAGACCTGGCCTCACGGCTGTTCGAGCTGCCCGCCCCGTTCTTCTCCCACCAGTGGGTGAACTCCGACGGCGTGCGCATGGACCCCGGGGCCGGCGGGGCCGAGCACCTGTCGAAGCGGCTGAAGCGACTGGCCAAGGAAACAGGCGGCTGGCCGCTGGAGTGGGCCGTACGCCGGGGGATGTTCAAGGCCGGAAACCTCAAGGCCCTGAAGAAAGCCCACCTCGACCTGTGCGCCAAGTACTCCCAGCGGCTCGGAGGCATCCCGGACACCATCACCGAGGTGTACCTGGCCTGGGTCGTCGGGGCCTACATGCTCGGGGAGCTGCTGGACATGCCCGAGATCGGCGCGGCGGCCGAGAAGGCCGCAGCCGAGCTGGTAGGGACCGCGATCCTGACCGCCGAAGAAGCACACATCCCAGACGGAGAACGGCTGTGGTCCGCCCTGGACGGGCTGCGCCTGGACGCCTCCTCGTTCCCAGACATCGACAAGGTGCACGACGCCGCAGTGGACCAGTTCCGCAAGGTCAAGGGCTTCACCCAGTTCTACGGGGGTCAGTTCGAGTGGTGGATCCAGCAGGACGCGGTGAAGCAGGCCGCGACCGAAGCCGAGATCGAGAACCTTGACGCCGCGCTGCGGCAGCTCGGGGAACTCGGGGTCCACATCCATGGCGACGGTAGGAACGTCCAGCACAGGGTGCCCAGGAAGCTTCGGGGGTTCGAGAACTTCCCGAAGAGGATGCACCGCTTCATCGTCAGCCGCGCCGACGCCCTGTTCGTAGGCGACGACAACGAGGACCAGGGCGACGATTCTGCGGCCCGGTCCGACACAGTTAACGGGTGGTCCGACACCCGGTCCGACAGCGGTCCGACACCTGTCGGACCGCCTCTGACCTGCAATGGTCCGACTGGTCCGACTGGTCCGACACCTTTTGAAGAAGACACTCATATGCGCGTGAGGCTGGAGCTGTCCGACTCGGTTCCGATGACCCTGCCTGAGACGGCCCCAGTGGTGCCCGCGGTGAGCGACGAGGCGTTCGCCGCTCTGGTAGCCAGGGCGACCGGTCGGACCGCCAGCGCGACGCGGTTCGGGGTGCTCGGTGCGGACGATGCGGAGCCGACTCTGCACCTGCCGAACTGCGAGCCGGTACCGGTAGAGCTGCCGGGCAGCGTGGACGACGTCCCAGGGCTGATGGACGCCTACGGGCTGAAGACGCTGTGGGTCCACCGGTCTGCGGCGCAGGCAATGGGCCTGCCGACCTTCGATGAGCGCCTGGCGCTGCCGGTGCTGGGGGAGCGGCGGGCGAACGAGGCCGGGTCGATCGGGCCGCAGACGCCCGTGGAACACCCGTGGGCGGTGCCCAGCGGGGGCGGGGCGGTGGTGGAGATGGCTCCAGTGGGGTTGGCGTCGTGGCTGACGCTGACGACCGACCAGGGCTCTCGGCAGGCCCGGTTGTCGGTGGCGCTGCCGATGTACGACACCCGGGCCAAGAGGATCGACCAGGCCGGGCCCGGCGGGTTCGGCGGGGCCCCAACCGCGGCAGTCCTGCTGGACGCGCTGATGGTGTACCTGGTGAGCACCGTGCACGGTCCGGCCGACCGGCCGAAGGTGGTGCCGTTCTACATGAACGTCAACAAGACCGGTGAGGACTTCGCCGGCGGGCGCGAGCGGACCGACGTGCTGTGCGAGACCGTGCGGCGCAGGGAGCTGGACCACGTCCTGGGCGGCGGCCGGGTGCCGCTGATGGTCTCGCAGAAGTGGCACCGGCCGCTGACCGAGGCAGAGCGCGGGGCGGTGGCGCTGCACCGGTACGACAAGACCGCGGCCTGGCTGGGCGCATTCTCGAACGTTGGCCTGGGTATCGGCGAGCCGGAGCACGCCGGGGAGGGCGTGGCCTACGACCGGCGGTACGCGGGCTTCTGGCGGGTCGCCAGCGTGCCGGGGACCGGACCGGAGCAACTACCGAAGCTGCTGTTCCGGGAGGCCGCAGAGGGCGGCTACTGGGTCTCCACGCCCTCAATGGAACTGCTGCTGGACAACGACCTGTACCCCGACTGGACCCCTCAGGTGCTGGAGGCGTGGTACTGGCCAGTCAGCAAGCGGGCCCTGTCCGGGATGTACGAGAAAGTCCGCAGCAGCCGCAACTACATCGTGCGCATGGGCGAGCAGGACAGGCCCGGCGCGAAGTTCGCCAAGCAGGTCATCGGCCGCGTGTACCAGTCGTTCCGCGGCTACCTGGGCCGGGTGGACGGGCCCAAATCGGACCACGCCAACGGCGGGGCCTACGCCAAGGACATCTACTACCGGCCCGACTGGGCCCGCCTGGTCATGGACCACGGCACCGCGAACCTGTACCGGAACCTCATGCAGCTCTACAAGGCCACCGGGGCCGCGCCGGTCGCGGTGAAGGTGGACGCCGCGTGCTTCACCAGCGGCCAGACGGATCCCGTCCTGGGCGCCCCGCAGGGCATGGCCCTGGGCTCAGCCGGAGGCCAGTGGACGGTAGAGGCATCCGTACAGCTCGCGGATGTACTGCCCGCCCTGGACGCCGGCAAGTCGGCAACCGACGCCATGCGCGACTACCTCAAGGAAGGCTGACCGATGGCATTCAGGTGGAACCCCTTCAAGCGCCGCGACAAGGCCGCCGGGGCCGCGCCAGAGCCGACCCCAGCACCGGCGGCGCCCCCGGCGGAAGCGCCGCAAGCCGCGCCGAAGCCGGGGCTGTTGGGCAGGCTGTTCGGGCGCAAGCCCAAGGCCGCCGCGCCCGCCCCTGCCCCCGGGCCTGAAGCACCTCCGATCGCGCCCGCCCCGGCCCCCGAGCCACCTCCGACCGCGCCCGCTGAAGCCCCGGCACCGGCGGCCGAGGGAGGCGGGGAGGGCGAAGGCGGCGGCCAAGGCGCGGCCGTCGCCCCGGAGCCGGAGCGGGTCTACCCGTCCTTCCTGCACGTCAGCGCGGAAGGTGACTGGGTGATCTCGGAAACCGAATGGAAGGGGACCATGTCCGGCACCCTGCACGGTGATGACGTGAAGACGTTCATCGACGCCATGGAGAGGGAGGGCGAGGACGGGCCGGACTACGAGACCGCGATCCCGCTGATCGCCACCGCCTATGGCATCGACGGGGACCTGATCGACGTCGGCCGCTCGACCATCCGCACCGTAACGTACTGAACCCAGGACCCGCCAGGACAGGAAGGGGGGCCCGCGCACACCACGCGGGCCCCCCTTTCAGCAGGTCGAGTGAAGGCATGACGTCACGGGGTCATGACGGCACGGAAGCGCCCTATCCTGGCGCGGCTCGGTGAAACCGGAGACGGGAAGGACGGCAGCGATGGACGAAGAAGATCTCTGCGACAACTGCGGGGAAGCCTGTGGGGATCCGTACTGCGGGAAGTGCCCGCAGTGCGGCGGGGAACTCGAAGACGACTGGCACTGGCCCAACCCCTGCGCCAAATGCCGCCTGAAAGCGCTGCACGCGCAGATGCTCGAACCCCTGCCCTTCGACCTGTAGGGGGGCCTGGCCCGGCAGCCTGGGGGATCCGGCAAGACATGGGGGGGCCCCCGCACACACCGCGGGCCCCCCCCACCGATCGAATGAAGGCGTGACGTCACGGAGGCATGACAGCGTGCCAGTGCCCTATCCTGGCGCGGCCCATGACGAAAGGGGATCAAGTGGCACAGCGCAGAGCGCGAAGAGTGGCCATCGGCAACAACAAGGGCGGGGCCCGGAAGACCACCAACACCGTGCGCCTGGCCGAGGCTCTGGCCAAGGCCGGCTACCGGGTGGGGGTCGGGGACATGGACCCCCAAGGCAACGCGTCCCGCCGGTTGGGCTGGCGGGACGAGCCTCACAAGCTGACGATCTCCGAGGCCATCGAGGCGAACGCTGAGGGCGTGGCGGCGCAGGTGTGGCAGCCGATCGGCTGGACGGCCCCGTACGCAGAGCGCATCGTGCTGCTGCCCGCGCGGTACACCCTGCAAGACCGGGAGACCGAGGCTGGCCTCAAGGGCGCGTACCGGCGGCTGGCGAAGGCATTGAAGGGTGCTGATGAGCACCTGGACTACATCCTGTTCGACGGCCAGCCCTCGCTGGGGCACATCACCCAGATGACGCTGGCCGCCGCGGACGTCGCGGTCGGGACGACGGAGCCGGGGTACGACTCGCTGGAGGGCGCGGTGCGCTACCGGGACTTCGTCCAGACCAGCGGGGAGGACCTTGCCAACCCGGGCCTGGGGTTCGCCGGGCTGATCGTGTCGGCCTACGACCAGCGGATCGGCGCGCACGTCGGCCAGCTGGCGAACGCCCGGACCCTGTTCGGGGAGCAGGTGTGGGGCGTGGTGCCGAGCCGGGCGGTGCTGACCAACGCGGACGAGTCCGCGCTGCCCCTGTCCGAGGTGGCCGAGAGCGCGGAGGTGCGCGCCGCCTACGAGCTGCTGGCCGAACGATTCGTCAAGGAGGTGCCCGTCGCATGACTGGCAAGGAACGCCCGATCCCGGCCGCGACGTCGCCCCTGGCGGGGCCGGTGGTGCTGCGGGCCTCGGTGGGACCGCTGAAGGTCGGGGACCAGGCCCCCGCCCAGGCCCCGGCCCCCGCGGCTGAGGAGACGAAGGTGCCGGCGCCGCCGCGGGCGGCTACCAAGCGGCGGCCGAGTGGACGGCGGCCGGCCCCGGCCGTGTCGGACGCCGTGGCGCTGACCGTGCGTCTGGAGCCGGGGGAGGCGCTGGACGTGGACCGCTGGATGGTGGAGCTGCGGTGGCAGACCGGGCAGCGGCTGGACAAGTCGGAGGTGATCCGGGAGCTGCTGCGGATGGCCCGGGAACAGCCGCAGACACAGCGGTCCCTGGTCCGCAGGCTGGGAGTGATCCCAGGCCGGGGGAAGGGCCCACTGCCGGAGCCGTCCGGGGACGAGTGAACCCCTTGCGCTTTGCGCACACCCCGTGCCATAGTTCTGGCGTGCGCAAAGCGCACAGCAGTCGCCCGCCACGCGAGAGGACCACCACCATGTCCGTGGACGTCACCAAGACCAGCGGCGGATCCGCCGAGATCACCTGGGAGAAGGCCGACGACCCGCACGGCTGGATCGCCCGCAGCGTCGAGTCCGACGAACTCGCCTACGCCCTCGAAGCCCTCGGCGACGAGGCCGGACAGCACGACCCGACCCACAGCGAGTCCGCGGCACGAGCGGCAGCGTTCCACACCAACCGGCTCGCCGGACTCCTGGAGCGCCGCGCCGCCGTCCAGGTCGTCCGGCTCCGCGACGACTACGGCCTCTCCTGGCGCACCATCGCCGAATCCATCCACGAAGACCCCGCCAAGCAGAGCAGCATCCGCCGGCAGTACGAGACCGGACGCCGCATCCTGGGCCTGCCCACAGCCCAGCAGGAGAGCTGATGGACACCGGCAGCGACAAAGAGCGCACCACCCGGCAGGCAGCGGCCCGGGCCTACGCCGAACGGCTCGTCGCACTGCTCAACGAAGGCCAGGACGCGGGCCACCTCTGCTCATGACACAGGTCGCGGTCGCCAACGAGGACGTGCGCCAGGTCGCCGGCCGATGGACCCTCACATAACCACCCGATACCACCACAAATCCGACACAAAAAAGGTCCAACAAACGCCCAAAAATGGCCCCGAATTCCAGAAATCTGGAATTC
>Ga0302314_10015182_pt1 | contig 13108 bp, 11 predicted proteins | sample III_Palsa_N2_3_FD_200533 | JGI IMG/M metagenome (GOLD analysis project Ga0302314, IMG submission 200533) | Peat permafrost microbial communities from Stordalen Mire near Abisko, Sweden - III_Palsa_N2_3 | ecosystem: Environmental > Terrestrial > Soil > Palsa > Peat permafrost | place: Sweden...
GGGCCTCCCGCACCTCGGATGCAGTCGCCTGCTTCGCGGTGACACGCGCGAGCAGTTCATCGACTTCCCGGCGCGAATAGCCGCGCACGGCCATGTTGAATGCCCAGGCCACCTGTCCGCCTCCAGCGCTCTCGGCGACTATTTCCGCCGCCCGCCACGGTACTCTGCCCGCCCCGGCGCGATAATAGCGGGATTGCGGTCATAGGGGGCTAATCGCGCCGGACGTGCCGCAGGGTCGTCGCGTAACGGCGCAGCGACCCGCGTAGCGGTCCGTCGGTGTCCGGCCTGATGGGCAGCGCGCCGCGAGGCGGGCGATCGTGTCGGCGACTTGGGGCACCGTCATCCGGTCGGTATGGATGTGCTCGGCGAATTCGGGCTCGGGCAGTCGTTCTAGGCACTCGTCGAGCCGGTTCACCGCCCAGTGCTCCCACGTGAGCCCGAAGCCGAAGCCGCGCCGGTTGAGCCGGCGCAGCACCGTGGCGCGGTCGGCCAGCAGCGCGAAGTGGCGCACGTCGTGCCCGTCGCCGCGGAGTCCCCCGATGATCTCGGCGAAATAGCGGGGTTCGATCAGCGTCATCGGGACGATGACCGGACCCGGGTAGTTGCGGGGCGGCCAGGTCCAGGACCTCGAGCACGCCCGATCGCCAGGCAGGCAGTGTCTGAAAGTCCGTGCGCAGTGACGGCGGAAGCATGCGGTGCAGGCCGAAGCCGACGTGCTCCGGGTCGCAGACGACGCTTCCGGGAAGTCGTCGCCGCAGATCGAAGGCGGTGGCGGTTTTACCGCCTCCGAACGGGCCGTTGATCCACACCAGCATCCAGACGACGGTACCGGACGGCGGCAGCCGGTAGCGGGTGCAAGTGCGGGACGAGCGGGTGCCGGGCGCTCTGGTTGGCCGCGGCCGACGACTACGCGGCTGGGACCGCTGACGAACGGCCGCTGATCGCCCACCGGCCCGCGGGCGATAGAGCGAGGTCATGTCCGGCCCGGCGCGCCTCGGCGGGAGAGGACATCGATGAGCGCCGCCGCGAGCAGGACGCCGGCGACGACGACGTCAATCCACTGGCTCGACACGCCCAGCAGGTAGAGGCCGTTGTAGATGCCGCCGATGACGAGGCCGCCGAGGATGCCGTGGATCGTCTTGCCCCGGCCGCCGAACAGGCTGGTGCCGCCGATGACCGCCGCCGCCACCGCGAGCAGCACGTAGCTGTTGGAGGCCTTGATGATGTTGGTGGTCAGCGACACCTGCCACGAGGCGAACAGCACGCCGGCGATGCCGGAGATCAGGCCCGCGAGGACGAAGCACCAGGTTCGGATCACGGGCAGGCGGACGCCGGCCCGCTCCGCCGCGGTGGCGCTGCCGCCGATGGCGTAGACGTAGCGGCCGAAGCGGGTTCGCTGCAGCAGGAGCGTGCAGGCGCCGAGGACGATGAGGACGATCGGGATGATGTAGGGAACCCCCTCGATCGTCCCGAAGTGGGCGCGGTTGATGTTGCAGACGGCGACGACCGCGCTGCCCGCGACCGCGATGAGGACGATCTTCATCACGGTGAGGCTGCGCGGCGCGGCCTGCAGGTTGCGGCGGCGCTTGCGAGCATCCCGTCGCCAGAGCCCCGCGGCAGCCGCGCCGACCGTGACGGCGAGCAAGATCCAGCCGACCACCGGGCTGAACGACCCCCAGAAGATGTCGTAGAGGGCGAGCTCGTTGCTGTACTGAGAGTTCCCGATGCCGACGAGCGACCCGCCGAGGACGATGATCGCCACGCCCTCCAGGATCAGCAGCCCGCCGAGGGTGACGATGAACGACGGCATCCTCAGCCGGGCCACCAGCGTTCCCTGGATGAAGCCGACTGCGGCGCAGGCGAGCAACGTGACGATGATCGCCGCCCACCAGGGCCAGTTCGCGCCGCTTGGCTGCACAAGCTCGGCCACCACAACGCTGCCGAGCCCCATGACCAGGCCGACCGACAAGTCGATCTCCCCGAGCAGCAGGGCGAAGATCTCCGCCATGGCCAGCAGCATGTACACGGTGCTCTGCTCGAACAGGTTGACCAGGTTCTGCGCCGACAGGAACTTCGAGTTCAGGATCTGGAAGGCGACCGCGACCGCCACCAGGCCCAGGATCACCGGCAGCACACCGCTGTTGCCGCTGCGGACCTGGAGCAGCGAGGCCCGCAGGTACTGGCCAAGCGACCTGGCGACGAGCTCGGGCGGGACATCCGCCGCGGCCACCGACTCGTCGAGGGTAAGGTCGTCCGTCCCGGCGTCCGCCGTCGCTACCGGGGTCTCGCTGGGATCCGCAGTCACAGGCACTTCCTCATCGCTTGTCTCTCGCGTGTCGTCAGACACCGGTCACCGCCCCCGCCCCGCGTCGTGACTGCACGTCAATCAGCACCGCGATGAGAAGCACGCCGCCCGGCAGGATGTATTGCAGTGGCGTGGACAGCGAACCCAGGCTGAGCAGGGACACGCCATAGGCGATGCCGCCGATGAGGAGTCCGCCGAGGACGCCGTGGATGGCCTTGCCCCGGCCGCCGAACAGGCTGACCCCGCCGATAACGGCGGCGGCGACGGTGTAGAGGACGAGCTGGCCGGGGTCGGCCGTATTGGAGCTGTACTCACCGTAGAAGAATGAGCCGAGCAGGATGCCGCCGAGGGCGGCGGTCGCCGAGCACAGCGCGAAGGCCCAGATGCGGATGGCGGGGAGGCTGACGCCGGCCCGGCGGGTCGCTTCCGGGTTCCCGCCGACGGCATAGATGTAGCGGCCGAAGCGCGTCCGCTGGAGCACGACCGTCCAGATGCCGAGCACCACGAGGACGATCGGGATAACCCACGGAACCCCGGTGACCGACCTCAGCGAGCTGCCGCGGTTGACGGAGCAGATGATCACTACCGCCGCCCCGAAGATCGCCGTCAGCGCGAGCTTGATCGCGGTCAGGATCAGCGGCGGAGTGGTCAGGCCCCGGCGCCGCCGCCTGACTGTGCGGGCCCACTGGGACGCGCCGGCCGCCACGACCACCACCGCCAGAATGATCCAGGCGACGACGGGAGAGATGAGCCCCTGAACCATCTCGTAGATGACGTTCTGGTTGGGGTCCGAGGTGTTGAGGCTGACCGTGGAGTCGGCCCCGCCGAGGATGATGACGAGGACTCCGGAGAAGAGCAGGAACCCGCCCAGGGTCGAGACGAAGGACGGGACCTTGAGCACCGCGGTCAGCGCTCCCTGGAGGGCGCCGATCGCACCGCAGATAGCGAACGCGGCGAGCACCGCTAGCCACCACGGCCAGTCCGGCCCGGGCTGCTGAACTAGCTTGAAGGCGATCACCCCGCCGATGAGCGCGACCGCGCCGACCGACAGGTCGACCTCCGCGAGCAGCAGGACCAGCGTCTCGGCCATCGCCAGCACCATGTACACGGTGCTCAGGCCGAAGATGTACACCAGGTTGCTCGGCCGCAGGTAGGCGTGCTCGGGGGTGATGATCTCGAACACGACGGCGACCACCACGATGGCCATGACCACGGGCAGCAGACCGCTGTTGCCGCTGCGGACCCGCAGCCACCAGACCCGCACGTACTCGCCGAGCGACTGGGCGAGGATCGCGGGCGGGACGTCGGCCGCGGCCACCTTAGCGTCGAGGGTGAGGTCGGCCGTTCCGGCGTCCACCGTCGCGGCCGGGGTCTCGCCCGGGTCCGCGGTCACGGGCGCTCCTCGATTCTGGCCATCCGCCTCAGCCCTTGCCACTAGCGGATCCGGCGGCCTCGTACGGCCGCCCGCTGGCGGTACCCGTCGTCATGTACTGCACCACGCTCTGCAGGTCGAAGGTCGAAGTCGGCCCCTCGGCCACCATCCGCCCCAGGTACAGCACCGCGATGCGGTCGGCGACCTCGAACACGTCGGTCAGGTTGTGGCTGATCACCATCACCGCCAGCCCGCGGTCGCGGAGCCGTTTGATGAGGTCAAGCACTGACCGGGTCTGCACCACCCCGAGGGCGGCGGTGGGCTCGTCGAGCAGCACCAGCTTGGAGTTCCACATGACCGCCTTGGCGACCGCCACCGACTGCCGCTGACCTCCGGAAAGCGAGGCGACTGGCTGTCGGATGGAGCGCACCGTGGTCACCCGCAGGGAGCTCAGGGTCTCGGCCGCCTGCAGTTCCATCGAGTCCTCGTCGAGCAGGCCGTAGCTCAGCGGCTCCCGGCCGAGGAACATGTTCTGGACGATGTCCAGGTTGTCGGCCAGCGCCAGATCCTGGTAGACGGTCTCGATTCCCAGCGCGGAGGCGTCCCTGGTGCTCCGGATGTGCACCGGCTTCCCGTCGAAGAAGATCTCGCCGTGGTCGGGCTGGTGAGCGCCGGAGATGGTGCGGGTGAGCACCGATTTCCCGGCCCCGTTGTCACCGCACAGGCCGGTCACCTGGCCGGCGGGCAGGTCCAGGTTCACGCCGTAGAGCGCCTGCACCGGCCCGAAGTGCTTGTCGATGCCCCGCAGCCTCAGCAGGGGTTCGGCCCCGTCCCCGCCGCGGCTCGCGCCTGCCGGGGCCTCATTCACCTCAGTCATTTTTAATACCCGTCAGTAGCTTTGCCCAGGTTGTCCGCATTGTCACCTCATCGTCGCGGGGCTGGCGGGCCCGCGCAATAGCGAGCCCGCCAGCCCCGGTCAGACGATGATTACTTGATCCCAGCCGCCGAGCAGACGCTCGCACCCGCGAGCGCGCAGATCGCCGACGCGGTGTCGAACTTGTCCGCCACCACGGTCGACTCCATGTTCGACGCGGTCACCCACGTGGCCGACAGCAGCGACGCCGGCTCGGTGATGCTCGTGTCGGCCGAGTCCGTGGCCGTGCCGTTCAGCAGGGCCGGGGGCACCTTCTGGCCGGCCAGCAGGATCGTGGCCACCGTTACGGCGTCCTGGACCTCCTTGTAAACCGGCTTGTAGACGGAGCCGCACTGGTAGCCCTGGAGGATGTAGGCCATGCCCTGGGCCGTGGCGTCCTGCCCGGTGGTCGGGATGGTCTTGGCCTTGACCCCGGCCGACTTGAGGTCGGTGATCACCGCGTTCGCGAGGCCGTCGTTGGCCTCGATGGTGGCGTTGATCTTCGGGTTGGCGGTGAACGCCTGCTGGAAGATCGTGCCGCCCTTGGTGTTGTCCCAGCCGGGGGCGAAGTTCTCCGCAACCAGCTTGGCGCCGTCGGCGGTGCCGCTCGCGCCCGCGGCGACCGACTTGGCCGCCTGGTTGAAGACGATCTTGTTGTAACCGGTGGCGAAGGCGATCGCGTTCGGGTCGGTGTCCTCGCCGCCGTTCAGGACGTAGACCTGCGGGCTCTTGACGCCCCAGCTCGTAAGGCACGCGTTGAAGCCCGTGCCGATCAGCTCGCCCACCTTCTCGCCGTCAAAGCTGACGTAGTAGGTGTCCGTGCCCTGGAAGATGGCGCGGTCGTAGGCGACCAGGATGACGCCCTTCTGCTCGGCCAGCTTCGCGATCGCGACGCCGGTCGGGCCGTCGAGCGGGCACACGATCAGGACCTTGGCGCCGAGGTTGATGTCGGCGGTCGCGTCGCTCAGCTGGGTCGCGTCGATGCCCTGCGCGTTGTCGATGCGGAACTGGGACGAGGTGTACCCGGCGTCGGTGAACGCCTCCTTAAAGTACGGCGCGTCGAAGTCAACCCACCGGGTCGACGACGTGGTGTCGGGCAGGATCACGCCGATCTGCAGGCTGCTCGCGCCCTTGGTGCCTGCCGTGGCCAGCGGCTTGAGCTGGGACATCGTCGACGCGATGTCAGTGGAGAAGGAGCTGATGCTCAGCCCCGAGGGAACCGTGGCCGACCCGCTCCCAGCCGGGGCGGACGAGGTCGCCGAGGCCGATGCGGGGGCCGTGGTCGACGCGGAGGTCGTCGACGAGGACGACGAGCAGCCCGCAGCCACCATGGCGACGACCGCTGCCACAGCCACCAAGCCCAGTTTGGGCAGGGACCTTGATGTGCCGTGGCCTTGTGAACGAGAGTGCCACCCTCCCTGCTCTCTGTTACGCAGAAGCATCCCAGACCCCTTTCGCCACAATGCGCTCAGATACGACGACGTGGGACACCGCACAACACGCGTGTCCTTCCGGGATGAAAGGTAGATCTTGGGGACGCTATACATCAAGGGCCGAAACACACCCGTGATCTAAATGGACAAAACCTGCTGGCCTGCCTTACGTGCAAGCAACGGCGGCGAGAAAAGGTAGCCCCAAGGGGCGTACCGGGTCAATGTGCACGCGATCGCCGATCCGTTAATATTTTATGGATAGTTTTACTTGCTAGTTGCGTACTAAACATCATTCCGCCTCGCCTGGCGGCACGTGCCGATCTGGCCCAGCCCCTCGGCCGCCAGTGCCCGATCTCGTCCGCGTTCAGCCCGTAGCGCAGGGCACATGGCGCGATGCCGGTCCGTCGATCATGAGGCGGGCGCCGGCCGAGTCGCGCTCGCGACGGCAGGCCGACGGGCCTAGAGGTCGGACTGAAGCCCTTCTCGATGCTCCAGGGCCGACGAAACAAACACGAAAATCCGCAGATCTGCACGGCCGCGCATTGGCCTCTCCGTAACTTCGGCCTAGGTTTCCTGGATGCTGGCTCATGGCGGGCAAACCGTCTTATAGTTGCGCGATGCGGGGCTGGCAAATCACTAGAGAAAGTCCATGACTACGGTGAGTAATCCGATGGTCGCGACAAAGGTGCTGATTATTGAAGACGATCCGAACATCGTCGATCTGATCCGCTCCAACCTGGTCGTGCGGGGCTTCGACACGGTCGTCTCCGCCGGAAGCAAGGTGGTCGACCTGTTTGACCTCGAGCAGCCGGACATGGTGCTGCTCGACCTCATGCTGCCCGGGGCCGACGGGTTCGAGCTGTGCCGCGAACTCCGCGAGCGGTCATCCGTCGGGATCATCGTGGTGTCGGCCAAAGGCGGGGAGCAGGACAAAGTCACGGCCCTGAACATGGGCGCCGACGACTACCTGACCAAGCCATTCGGCATCGAGGAGCTGCTGGCCCGGATCCGCGCCACGATGCGCCGGACCCGGCCCGTCGCCGAGGCTCCGGCCGAGCCCGCGCCGGCCAGGATCGCCGTCGGCGGCCTGACGATCAACCTGGCGAGCAAGCAGGTGCAGCTCGCCGGCGCCGAGGTGCGCCTCACTCCGACCGAGTTCGCGCTGCTGCGCGAACTCGCCATCAACCGGGGGAAACTGCTGTCCCGCGCGCACCTGCTGCGCCAGGTCTGGGGCCATGGGTACGAGGCGGAGACGGAATACGTCCGCACGTACATCAGCCGGCTGCGAGCCAAGCTTGAGCCGCCTGGCAGCCAGCCGCTGATCGTTACCCGGCAGCGAGCGGGCTACCTCATTCCAGCGGAAGGACGCAGCGCGGCCGGGGCGGGCGCCGCGGACCTGGCCGACTACGGGCGGCCGCCGCAAGCGTGCTGATTCCCGGCTCGCGTAAGGGCCTTGCTTCCAGCGATACCGAAGGCCGTAAATCCCAGCCCTGCGTCATTCAGTCATGGACGCATTCGCCATGGTTCACTCCCGCTCAACCGCGCAGCTGCGCGTTGAGCCGGGCCGCCTGTCGGGTGAGATGCTCGCGCTCAGGCAGGTTGGGCGCCGATCGGGCGGCTTCCGCGTAGAGCCGTGCCGCGGTGGCGGGGTCGCCCTTGCGCTCGTGCAGGTACGCGGCGGCGGCGGTATAGCGCGGCAGCCCGGGGTCGAGCCCGGCCAGTGCGGCCAGGCCGGCCGGCGGGCCGTCGGCCTGGCCGACCGCGACGGCCCGGTTGAGGCGGGCCACCGGGCTGCCGGTGAGGCGCACCAGCTCGTCGTACCACTCGACGATCTGCACCCAGTCGGTCTCTTCGACCGTCGCGGCGTCGGCGTGCAGCGCGGCGATGGCGGCCTGGGCTTGGAACTCGCCGAGGCGGTCGCGGGCGAGGGCGGTCTGGAGCACCTCGACCCCCTCGGCGATCAGGCTGGTGTCCCACCGACCGCGGTCCTGCTCGGCCAGGGGCACCAGTTTGCCACCGGGGCCGGTCCGGGCCGGACGCCGGGCGTGGTGCAGCAGCATGAGCGCGAGCAGGCCCGCGACCTCCTCATGGCTGGTGGTGGCGGCCAGTTGCCGGGTCAGCCGGATCGCCTCGGCGGCCAGGTCGACGTCCCCCGAGTAACCCTCGTTGAAGACCAGGTAGAGCACCCGCAGCACGGTGGCGACGTCGCCCGGCTGGTTGAGCCGGACGCCCGCGACGGTCCGCTTGGCCCGGCTGATGCGCTGGGCCATCGTCGCCTCCGGCACCAGGTAGGCCTGCGCGATCTGGCGGGTGGTCAGGCCGCCGACGGCGCGCAGCGTGAGGGCGACGGCCGAGGCCGGCGTCAGCGACGGGTGCGCGCACAGGAAATACAGCTGAAGGGTGTCGTCGGCCGCCTCGCCCGGGCCGGGCTCGGGCTCGCCCTCGACCAGCACCTCCCGGTGCCGCCGGGAGGTATCCGCCCGGGCGCCATCGAGGAACTTCCGCCAGGCCACCGTGACCAGCCAGCCCTTCGGCTCCCGGGGCGGGTCGTCCGGCCACGTCCGTACGGCCTCGACCAGGGCTTCCTGTACGGCGTCCTCGGCCGCCGCGAAGTCAGCTCCGCGGCGGACGAGGATCCCGATCACGGTGGGGGTGAGGGTCCTCAGCAGGACCTCATCCGCATCCACCGTGCGTCACTCGGTGATGGTCGGGGGCGCGGACAGGAACGGGCGCAGCTCAAGCCACTCGTAGATCGGCTTGCCGCCCTGACCGGGAGCCGCCGACAGCTCGCCGGCCAGCTCGAGCGCCCGCTCGTAGCTGTCGACGTCGATGACCATCCAGCCGGCGATCAGGTCCTTGGTCTCCGCGAACGGCCCGTCGGTGACCGGCGGCCGGCCCTCGCCGTCGTAGCGGACGAACGTGCCCTCCGGGGAGAGCGCCTGACCGTCGACGAACTCGCCGGTCCCCTCGAGCCGGGTGGCGAAGTCCGCCATGTACTGCATGTGCGCGGAAACCTCCTCCGGCGTCCACTGGTCCATCGGCTCGCAGGCGATCGGAGCGGGCGCGCTCGCGGACCGGTAGTGCTTGAGTAGCAGATACTTGGCCATCAGATTTCTCCTTGGTGAGGTACCGCCCACTGTGGCGATGTTCGCTGCCGGGACGGAGCCGGGCGCTGGTTCTCGACATCAGATCGCATTTTTTCTTGCCAACGTCCGGCTGGGTCGCTCAGGCTCGCTGCCGTTCGGCCTGCCGCCGGACCAGGTCTTCGATCGCGCTCGGCAGGGTCGTCTCGAAGTCGATCAGCTTCGCCCAGGTCGGGGTGACGACGATCCTGACCATGCCGTCGTAGAGCGAGCGGACGCCGGCCTCCCACTCGGTCCGTTGCTCGGGCGTCATCTGGTAGCTGCCGCTCGCCTGCAGGTACTCCTCCGGGATGCCCTCGACGACGTCCAGCTCGGCCTGCCCGCGGATGAGCAGGATCGTGGGCGGGTGCACCTCGGTGTCGATCGTGAGGGCAACCGCCGGGTTGCTGCGCAGGGCCGGGAGCTTGGCGGCGTTCTTCGCCGTGCACATCACGATTTCAGAGCCGTTCCAGGTGAACGCGATCGGGATGGCGCGGGGCGTGCCGTCGTTGGCCACGTAGGCCAGCCGGGTCACGCCGCGGGCCAGCAGTTCCCGGCTGAGCGGCCGGTTCATCACCTCGGTGATCTCGCTCGGTTGCATGGTCGTCCCTTCTCTCCTGACGTACGGCCTGCCTACCGCGGCCGCGTTCAACCCGGGACGGAGCGGCACGCCGGTTCTCGACATCTCCCGGCGATATTTCCCGGCCGGACTCCCGCTGGGACCTTGCCGGAGGCCGGCGTGCGGGAGTCGAGCAGGGCGCGGAGCCGTTGGGCTTGCCGAACCGGGGTGTCCGGCGGGTTCCTGTCGTCGTCGGGGCCGACCAGGGAGAGCGAGATGAGCCAGAGCAGGGCGAGCAGGCGACGGCATTCGGTCAGGCGCGCGAACTCGCCGGTTTCCAGCGGGAAGTGAGCCAGGAACGCGTCGGTCTCGAAGTCGGTGTCGACCCAGCTCCCGACGTGTTCGACCAGTTCGGCGAGCTCGAAGGGGACGTCGCTGCGGCCCGCTTCTTCGAAGTCGACGATGACGATCCGGGTTCCATCCCAGAGGAAGTTGGCCAGGTTGCCGTCGGCTTGACCGAGCACCGGCGGCAGGTCAGGGTCGTGGTTCCAGCGCGATGCGGTGGCATCAAGCCAGGTCATGCCGTCGGCTGCGGCTCGTGTGATCTCGGGGTCGAGGGCGCGGCCCGCGAACTCGGGATACCGGCGCCTGATGTACTCGACGCACTGGCGCTGGCTCCAGGTTCGGCGCGGCAGCGCCGCGGCCACCTCGGCCGGGATGCTGTGGTGCAACTCGGTGAGCGCGGCGGCGAGGGCGGAGATCTGCGCCGGCTCGACGATGCCTCCCCGCAGCACCGTTCCCGGCAGGCGGCTCATGACGAGGGTCGGGGTCGGGGGAGCCGGGTCGAGGTCGAGGGGGGCGGGTGAAAGGCCGGGCGCGTAGGTCCCCAGAAGGGTCAGCGCCTGCCACTCGCGCTCGTGCTCCCGCTCGGCCCACTGACGGTAACGCTTCACCACGCGGTCGGCGAGCAGTTCGACCGTGTGGGTGGACCACCCATCCGCCATCGTCTCCTCGCCTCCTGCTCGGCGGCCCGACCGCTCGCCCATGACCTCGCCTATCCAACACTGTTCCGCGGGGGGCGGCTCCGGTTTGGCGTTCGGGCTCTCAGTCACGATATGGCGGACGTATCGCGACCGATATCCGCCGAGCGAGTTTTTCATATTTTCTTTCACTCTATTTATCACTCCAATACAGGAGGTGGGACTGATAGATTTGAGCTCATGAGCGACACGGCGCGAGCGACCGTCCCGGACGAGCAGCGGTGCGCCTGGCCCGGCTGCACCCGTCGGCGAGCGGCCGAGCGGACGACCGGGTCGGGGCGGCAGAAGGAGTACTGCCTGCAGGCCGACCCGCCCGAGTCGGGCGGCGGACCGGTGCACAACGCGCGGAACCGGTGGAGCTCGCTGCGCAGCGCCGCCCTCCGCGCCGCGCAGCATCCGGCCGACGGCGCTGAGGATGCCGACGGCGTGGGCAGCCGGGGCGCCGGCCCGGCCGGGACCGGTTCGGCGAACGCTGCCGTCAGCCACCCGGGGACGGGAACGGAGGGTAAGGAGTCGGCCGGGACCGTTCGGGATGAACTGCTTTTCTCGGCCACCAAGAAGCGTGCCAGCGACCTGCTCGAGCAGGCGCGACGCCAGCACGCGGCCGCGATCGCGAGCCTGCGGGCCGAGCGCGAGCTGTACCAGCGGCTCGGCGAGCAGCTCACGGCGCTGGCCGACCCGGCCTCGCTCGACCTGGAGATCGCGGCCATCGCCAGCCGGGCCGGCGCTTCGGTCGCGCAGGCCGAAGAGGACGCCGCGCGCGCCCGCCGCGCCCAGCTCGCGGCCGAGCGCGAGCGTGACGACGCCGCCCGGCTGCGTGCCCACGCCGACGCGGCCGCCGAGCAGCTCGCCGCCGACGCCGAGGCGGCCGAGCTGGCGCTGGCGGAGCGGACGGCCGAGTTCGATCTGGACCGGGCGGCGTTCGTCGCCCGGGCGCGCGAGGCGGAAGAGCTCGCGGACCGGTTCCGGACCGCGACCGCTGAGGCCCAGGCGACGGCAGAGGCGGCTGTGGCGCGGGCCGCGGCGGACGTCATCGCGGCCCGCGAGCAGGCGTCCGCGGAGACCGCCAGCGCGCGGGCGCGGGCGGACAAGGCGATCGCGGGGGCGCGGCGCGAAGCCGAAGAAGCGATCGCGGCGACCCGGCGCGAAGCGGAAGAAGCGATCGCAGCGACCCGGCGGGAGGCGGCCGACCAGGTCGGCGCCGCCCAGACGCGGGCCGACGCGGCGGCCGACCAGGCGCGACGAGACACCGAGGCCGGACGACGCGAGACCGCGGCGGCGATCGCGGGCGCCAACGCTGCGTCCGAGCGGGCCCGGGCGGAGGCCGCCGCGGCCCGCGAAGCCACCGCCGACGCGCAGGCGAACGCCGCGACCGCCAGCGCCCGGGCCGACGCCGCCCTGGCCGAGACCGAGCGGGCGCGCCAGGAGATCGGCCGGCTCCAGGACGAGCTGCGCAGGCTCGATGCCGCCCGCGAGACCGAGATCGCCCGACTGGCCGTCGCGCATCAGGCCGCGCTCGAGTCCGAGCGGGGCCGCGCTGCCCGGGCCGAGGCCGAGCTCGACGTACTTCGGAAGGCACCGTGATCGCCGTCAGGCCGAATGCGCGCGCCGCTCCGCAGACGCGCTCCGCAGACGCGCTGCGCTGAACGCGCGGCCCGCTACGCTTACCGTTTATGCCAGCCGAGCGGGCGGCGCACGCCTTGTACCAGAAGGTCGCCGAGGACATTAAGGCCGCCATCGCCTCCGGCGAGTATCCGGCGGCGGCGAAGCTGCCGTCGGAGAACGAGCTCGCGCAGCGGTACGGGGTGTCGCGGGGCACGATCAGGCAGGCGTTCGCCGCGCTCCGCGCCGACGGGGTGATCGCGTCCCGACGCGGCGCGCGGCGGGTGGTGTTCGGCGGGCCGCGGGTCCAGTCGTTCGGCGAGCTGCTGTCGTTCTCCCGCTGGGCCCGGGCGGCGGGGGAAGTCCCGGGCGGACAGGTCATCTCCCTCGACCGGCGCCCGGCCACCCCGCTCGAGGCCGCGCGGCTGGCGATCGGTGACGACGCCGCCGTCTACGCGCTGGTCCGGGTGCGGCTGCTGTCCGGCCGGCCGGTGATGGTCGAGCGCGCCGTGTACCCCGACAAGGTCGGGGTGCTGGTGGCCGGGCTTGACCTGACCCAGGACTCGATCACCGAACGGCTGGAGGAGCTCGGCGTCGTGTTCACCGACGCCGAGCACGTCATCGACGCGGTCGCGGCGTCGGCCGAGGACGCCCGCTGGCTGCGGGTCCGGGCGGGCGTGCCGCTGCTGCGCGAGCGCCGGTTCACCACCGACCGCGCCGGGCAGCCGGTCGAGTGGTCCGACGACCGCTACCTCAGCACCG
>Ga0302314_10015183_pt1 | contig 13108 bp, 13 predicted proteins | sample III_Palsa_N2_3_FD_200533 | JGI IMG/M metagenome (GOLD analysis project Ga0302314, IMG submission 200533) | Peat permafrost microbial communities from Stordalen Mire near Abisko, Sweden - III_Palsa_N2_3 | ecosystem: Environmental > Terrestrial > Soil > Palsa > Peat permafrost | place: Sweden...
TGATTTTCCGGCCGTCTCGATGACGGCGCTGCGCGCGCTCGGAAGCTCCGAGGCGCCCACCGATTTGAGCTTGCGACTCGATTACCGGCTGCAGCATTTGCTGCTCGATGAGTTTCAGGACACTTCTTCGACGCAGCTCGATCTGGTGCAGCAGCTCACGGCGGGATGGCAGCGAGACGACGGGCGTAGCGTCTTCTGCGTCGGCGATCCGATGCAGTCGATTTATGGCTTTCGCCAAGCGGAGGTGCGGGCGTTTCTCGACCTGGCGGAGAACGGACTCGGCGCCGTCCAGTTCGATGTGCAGCGGCTGAGCTCCAATTTTAGATCGGACCCGGCGCTGGTGACCTGGGTCAACCGTTGCTTCGAGCAGATCCTGCCGCAGCGCGACGATCGAGAGCGCGGCGCAATCGCCTTCCGCCCCAGCACGCCGGCCATTGCGCCGGGCCCGGAGGGCGAGGCCTGCGTGAGCTTGCGCGGATTCGCCAGCGCCGCCGACGAGGCGAACGCCGTCGCGCAGACCGTCGCGGAATGCCGCGAACGGCATCCCGACTGGCGTATCGCCATTCTGGTGCGAGCGCGCACCCACGCGCGCGAAATCGCGCACGCGCTGCGCGCTCGCGGCACGGCCTTCCGTGCCGTCGAGATCGAGCCATTGCAAGATCGACCCGCGGTGCGCGACGCCGTGATGCTCGCCTGCGCGCTTTTGCATCTGGGCGATCGGATCGCGTGGCTCGCCGTCCTGCGGGCGCCTTGGTGCGGTCTCACGTTGAGCGATCTGTTGGTGGTCGGCCGTGCGCACGGGCTCATCTGGGATGCGCTAAACGACTCCGCGGTGCTCGGGCGCTTGAGCGAGGGCGGGCGCTCGCGGTGCGCGCGGTTGCGCGGTGTGCTCGACGCGGCGCTCAAGGTGCAGACACACACCCGCATCGCGCGCTGGGTCGAGCGCACGTGGCTCGCCTTGGGCGGCCCGAGTTGCGCCGCCGATGCGCGTGAGCTCGAGCAGGTGCGGGCCGTGTTCGAGCGCCTGCGCGAACTCGAACGGCAGGGTCTTCCGGACCCCGCCACGCTGGCACCAAGGTTTGCCGATCTTTACGCGGACGATGGGGCTGAATGCGGCGTGGAGATCATGACCATCCACAAGGCCAAAGGCCTCGAGTTCGATTGCGTCATCGTGCCCGCTTTGCACCGGCATAACCGGGTCGCGGGCGGCCCCATGCTGCTCATGCATCCCTTCGCGCGTCGCGACCGGGACGGTCTGGTCATGGCGGCTCGGCCGCCCATCGCGGATCCCGGAAATCGGCGCAGTTTGTTCGCCTTCTTACGCCGACAGGCCTACGAATCGGCTCACCTCGAGGCCGAGCGTCTTTTGTACGTCGCCTGCACCCGCGCGAAGCATCAGCTGCATCTGACCGCGACGGTCGGATTGCGCGTGGACCCCGACTGGTTCGGCGAGCCCATCGAGCCGGCCGCCGAGGAGTCGGACGACGCGGCGAGTAGCGGGGACGCACGTCCCGCAGACGAGGCAAAACCCTGGTCGCCGTTCAAGGGGAGCTTGCTCCGCGTGCTGTGGCCGACGCAAAGCGCGAGCTTCGCTGTGCGCGGGTCTGGGGTGGAAGCGGAGCCCGATGAGGACCTGGCGGGTTTGCGCGGCGGGCCGCTGCGGCGAGTGCCTCACGGGTGGGCGCCGCGCCGGCTGCTGCCGTTGCAGGCCGATCTGCCGCTCGCCTCGGCCGCGCGCGAGGAGCCGGTGGTCTTCGATTGGGCGGGGGAGACCGCCCGTCGGGTCGGCATTCTGGTGCACGCCGAGCTGCAGAGCCTTGACCTCGGTCGTCACGATGAGACCACCGTCCGCTCGCGTGGGCCGCACTTTCAGCGCTGGCTGGCGCTGCACGGCGTGCCCGATGAGCATCTCGAGGGCGCGGTCGCGAGCGTCACGGGTGCGCTGCGCGGCGTACACCACGACCCGCGCGCGCGCTGGATCTTCAAGACGGGCTATCGCGACGACCTGCGCGAGCATGCGCTCTCGGGGGTTTGGCGCGGCGAGGTGGTGCGCGTGGTGTTCGACCGCAGCTTCATCGACGAACAAGGCACTCGCTGGGTGATCGACTACAAGACCAGCGAGCATTCCGGCGGCGGGCGCGAGGAATTTCTCGACCGACAGGTCGAGCGCTACCGTCCGCAGCTCGAGCGCTACGCCGTGCTCGCGCGTCGCCTCGGCCCGGAACCGGTGCGCGTGGCGCTATACTTTCCGCTGATGCGCGCCTGGCGGGAATGGGCGCCGCCCCGGGAGAGTCCGCGATGAATGAGGATTTGGAAGCTCACCGCCGGCAAGATACGCATTCGCAGCGCGCGGCGTTGATCGGCCTCGCGATCTGCCTCGCGCTCGTGCTGGGCGGACTGTTCCTCGTGTACGCCCTCAAGAAGAGTTCGGATCTGCAAGACTGCGTGATGCAGGGACGCACAAATTGTGCGCCCGTGGACACCGGTGACTAAGCTTTGACTTTGTAGCGTCATGAGGCTACATTGTTCCTCATGAGGACTGTGGGCATCCGAGAGCTAAAAAACCGGTTGAGCGAATACCTCCGCCACGTGCGCTCGGGCGAGAGCGTATTGGTGACGGATCGGGGGGAGGTAATTGCTGAATTCTCGCCGCCCGGCCGCGCGCTGGCTGATGCCTCGGTGCCGCCTGGCTTACTGGGGCTTGCAAGGCGGGGCCTCGTGACGCTCGGTTCTCCGGGCGATGCCAGCGTTTACGTGGCGCTGCCGCGCGCACGCCGTGGAAAACGAAGCATCGCTGAGCTTCTCGACGAAGAGCGCGGCTCGCGGTGAACTTATACGCCGAGTCGAGCGCCGTCCTAGCCTGGCTCCTCGATGAAAACGCAGCGGCCGACGTGCGTCGATCACTTGCCGCCGCGGACATTATTGTTGCCTCGGATTTGACGCTCATCGAGTGTGATCGCGTCATACTTCGAGCAGCGGCAGTTGGTGAACTGACGGAAGCGGAGGCGGCGGATCGACGCGCGCACCTCACGTTGGCAGCATCTCACTGGCAGATCCTGCGCGTTGCTCCGGAAATTGTGGAGCGCGCCCGCCAACCGTTTCCTGGTGAACCGATCCGAACGCTGGACGCGATCCATCTTGCATCGGTGCTCGTGGCCCGGACTGCGATCGTCGGGTTGATGCTGCTCAGCCTCGATGATCGAGTCCGCAAGGTTGGGAAAAAACTCGGGCTGGACATTATTCCTGAGTAGCGCGGGCCGCCGGTCTATCAGTGCGGCGCGGGTCCCCGTACCACCTGCACCCAGCCATGCGCGCGGATTGCCCGATCGAACGCAGCTCTCACTTGCGGCGCAGTGAGCGCGTAGAATTTGCGCGAGGCGATCTGCGGCTCATCCAGCGGCAACCCCAGCTCGGCGCGTGCCACCAAGCCGCGGGCCACCGCCTCTTCGCTGGATTCGTTCAACACGATCTCGCGCAACAATAGCGCCTTCGCCTGATGCAGCTCGTCCGCCGAGACGTCCTGCGTGCGCATTTGATCGAGATCGCGCTCGATGAGCGCGCGGGCCTTCGAGACATTGCCCGGATCGCAGCCGTAGGTCACCGCGTAAAGGGCGCGGGTCTTCGCGGCATCGAGGTGCACGTCCACCGTGTAGACGTAGCCCGCGACCTGGCGCAGATCATGATAGAGGCGCGTCGCGTAAAATCCGCCACCGAGAACATGGGTGCCGAGCTCGAGGGGATAATAATCCGGGTCGAAGCGATTCAGCTGCAATTGCTCTGCGAGATAGACCGTGTCCTGCACCGCCTCGGCGTCGGCCACGGCCACGGCGGCGGGTGCGTTGGGCGGCACGGGAGCGGGCGTGGTGTTCGGCGTGGCGCCGGTCGCGCGCCAATCTCCGAACCATCGAGCGATCACTGCGCGCGCTTCTTCTGCGGACACATCACCGATCACCACGAGAGTGGTGAGATCGGGACGGATGGTCGCGCCGTGAAAGGCCTTGACGTCCGCAAGCGTGATGTTGGCGATGCTCTGCGGCGTGGCTTCCCGCAACGCCGGATCCGCCGCGGGCAGCAGCGCCGTATCGAGCGCGCGGTGCGTGCGGTATTCGGGGCTATGTAGATTGCCTGCCACGAACTGCGCGGTCTGCTGCTTCACGACGGCGAACGCCGGCGCCGGCAGGGCGGGCCGCAGCTCATTGTCGGCGAGCAGTTCGACGCCGCGGGAAAAATCCGCCTTGAGCAAGGTCACGGAAAAGCTGTAGCCCGCCGTCTCGTTGGCGGCGATGTCGTCGAGCGCCTTGCTGAACGCGAGCCGGTCGAGCGTCTGCGTGCCGTAGGAGAACAACGAGCCCAAGACCTCCGCGACGCCATCTTTGCCGGGCGGCGTTTGCAGACCGAAGTCGTGCTTCACCGAGCCGCTCACGGAGATGGTGGGACTGGTGCGATCGGTCCTCACGATCAGGCGCAGGCCGTTCGGCAGGGTCGTATCCGACACGTCCAGGGGCTCGCTCGGTACCTCGAGGCGAGCGAGGTCGGCGCTCGCCCAGGGCGGCAGTTGCACGGGAGCGGTCGGCGGCGCGGTGACTTGCTCGGCCCCGCCGAAGCCCTTGGAGGCGACCGGCTGACCCGACGGCACCGGCTTCAAGGCGGCGGTGATGGAGCTCGCCGCGTCGAGATGACGCCGCGCCACGCGATTCACATCGTCGACCGTCACCCGCTGGATGGCCGCCACGTCCTCGTCCGGCGAGGCGCGGCCCTCGGCGGCGATTGCATTCGACCAGACATTGGCGAGGCCCGGAATCGAATTGCGCTCGAACTCCGCATCGGCAACCTCGCGCCGCTTGGCGGCCGTCACCAGATCTTCGGGCACTCCGTGCTGTGCGTAGGTCTGCAGGATCTTACGCATCTCCGCGAGCGCCGCCTTCGCGTCTCCCGCGGCGGGCAGCGCGGCCACGGCATAGCCCACGCTCGCCTTCTCGTACGGCTCGGCGAGCCCGAATTCCGCGGCGAGGGCGTGGCCTGCCGGCACCATGCCGTACAGATCCGCCCGCTGGCTGCTGAGAACGTCCGCGAGCACCTCGGCGGCCGCGTAATCGGGAGAGCTCGTTCCGGGAAAACGGTACGCGATGAACACCAGGGTATAGGGCAGGTTGCTGTCGAGCGTGAAGCTCTCCGACTTCACCGCTCCGAGCTCGACGACCGGCCGCGGCGGCGTCGGGTGGTTCGGGATGGCGCCGAACAGCTGCCGCACCTTCTCGAGCGTCGCTGCCGGATCGATGTCGCCGACGATGACCAGAATGGCGTCGCCGGGCGCATACCAGCTGCGGTAGAAGGACTTGAGCATGCTGCCCGTGGTCGCATCGAAGGAAGCCTTCGTGCCGAGCGGGTCGTGCGCGTACGGTGTTCCCGAGAACATGTCTTGGTTCAGGCGATCGATGAACTTGTACGTCGGGTTCGATAAATCGCGCGCGACCTCCTGCTCGATGGCGCCGCGCTCCTGTGCCCATTCGCTGTTCGAGTCCTCGATGCCGGCGAGACAGGACGCCTGGGCCTTGAGCGCCACCTCGAGGTCCGCCGCGGGAACCGTGGCGAAGTATTGCGTGATGTTCTGTTGCGTGTCCGCATTGTTCTCGCCGCCGAGCTCTGCGTAGATGGCGGCGGTCTGGTCCGCACTCATGCCGGTGCAGCCGCGGAAAGCCATGTGCTCCTGCGCATGCGCCATCCCCGGAAATCCCGGCGGGGTCTCGTTGCCCCCAACCAGAAAATTCATCTCCAAGGTGACCACGGGTGCGAGCGTGTTGCGCAAAATGATGACGCGCATCCCGTTCGCGAGCGTCTCCTCGAGCCGCTCGGCCGCCGCGCTCGCCGTCCCGGGATGTGCGCCGCGCGCGGGCGGTGGCGCACCGGGTGAGGGCGGCGCCGGCGGTGCGCTTTGCGCCGCCGCGAGCCCCGCGGCTCCGAGCAGCAGCAGCGAGCGGACAAATACCCGCGCAAGCATCTTTCGCAGGTCAGTCCCCGCTCAGCGCGCCGAAGCGGCGCTGCCGGCCGGCGAAATCCCGCAGCGCCTGATGGAATCGGACTTCGTCGAAGTCCGGCCAAAGGCAGCCGGCAAAATGCAGCTCCGCGTAAGCGCACTCCCAGAGCAGGAAATCGCTCAGCCGTTGCTCGCTGCCGGTGCGGATGAGCAGGTCCACTTCGCCGGCGTCATGCGCGCAGTGATCGACCTCATGCAGCAAGCGTCGAAATCCTTCGGTGTCGAGATTCGGATCGCCGGCGGCGCGGTGCGCGGCCTGCATGATGCTGTACTGAGAGGAGTAGTCGATCGCGATGCGCAGGTGCATCCCGGCGCAGGCGGCGGTCATACGCTCGCACTGCTCGATGGAGCGCAGCAGGCTGTCGCTCAGCCGGTCGCGGCGGCCGATGACGTTCAACCGGATGGATTGTTCCACGCAGCGGCGAGTCTCGGTGAACAGGTACTGACCGAACAACCGCATCAAGGCGGCGACTTCGGTTGCAGGACGCGCCCAGTTGGCGGCGGAGAAGGCGTACATGGTCAAGGTGTCGACGCCGGCGCGCGCGGCCACTTCGACGACGCTGCGTACCGCCTTGGCACCCTCGGCATGACCTGCGGCGCGCGGCAAGCCCCGCTGGGTCGCCCAGCGTCCGTTGCCGTCCATGATGATCGCGACGTGCATACGCTCCCCGGAAGCGCTCAGGCGCGCCGCGTGGCCTTGATCACGGCCTCGATGTGCTCGAGGTAGCGCAGCAGCGCCTTGCGGCCGACACCCGTGATGCGATAGATGGTCTTGGGCCGGCGTGCCTCGAACGATTTCGTGCACTCGACGTAGCCGGCTTCCTCCAGCTTGCGCGCGTGCGCGCCCAGGTTGCCGTCGCTTGCATTGAAGAGTGCTTTGAGCTCGTTGAAGGTCAACTCATCATTCATCGCGAGCGCGCTCATGATCCCGAGCCGAACCCGCTCGTAGATCAGCCGATCGAAGCCGCCGTCGGCATTCATACCCGCGGCATTCGGCACGGCGACCGGTCGCGACCGGGGCGACCCCGGTATGTGCACCTCGTGGCGCCGGACGGCAGGCGATTTATGCGGCATGGTCGGATCTACCCACCAGGTAGCCGAAGACCACGTGCAGGACGCCGAACCCCAGACCCAAGATCGCCATGTGGCTGGCCGCGGGGAGGGCGAAGGCGAACAGACCGAGGGCGACGAACAGCGCGCCCATGGCGCAAAAGAGCCGCATGGTGCTGGCGATGGTCACGGTACTTGCCGACAGGATGGCGCAGCCGTAGAGCAGCAGCCAGGTCCCGGGGAGCAGTCCTTCGAGGTGCGCGCGGCTCAGCACCGCCGTGAGCACGCCGCCGGCAAAGAGCGCCGGGCACAGACACAACATGAACTTGCGCACCGGACCGAGATAGCGGGCGTGTCCCGATTGAGCTGCTTCGCGCGCCATGAGCGCGCCGCCGACCAGCGATGCCACCCCCGCCGCGCACATCCAAATGCGCGGCCAGTGTGCTCCCCAATGCGGCAGCGAGGACAGACCGGTCGCCAGCAGGCCGATGACGCCCATCACGACGCCCGCGGTACCCGGAACCGCCATGGAGGCGGAGGCGTCGATGGAACGGCGGATATACGTGAGCGTTCCGAGCGCTCGGCTCTCGATCGGAATAGGAAAGTCGGACTGCATGGCGGCCGCAGGCCCTCTGGGGTAAGGGGTGAATTTACGGGGTTGGATGCTGCAACGTCAAGTACTCTGCATCACAGAGTTTCAAGCCGAGTCGAGGCCGCGGAGAGGGCGCCGGCGGCGCGGCTCAGCCGCGCCACATCACGACGAGAACGTAGACCAGGGCGATGATGGTGAGGCCGAGATGCCCGACCGCCGGGTTCAAGGGCAAAGCTCCCTGATCGGGCTGTTCCGCGGGGAACGGCAACAGGCGGGCGATGAGGGCGAGCAGCAGCATCCAGGGGCCTCGGTACAAATGGCTGTCAAGGTACGATAGACCGACCGTATGGTAAAACAATGACGGCCATCACAGTCGTCAAAATGTGAATTCGAGATCGATGGGAATTCGTCCTTGTGCGTCCCGGGCATGCAGCTGTGCGACATTATCCAGCTCTTTGCGCAGCGCCGGCGGTGCCTCGGCACGCTCCTTGACGGTCCCGGAGAGCAGCCCGGTGCGTGACTGCGGCGTGAGCGTGATGGAGGCGTCGAGGCTCAACGGACCTCCCTTGTCGACCAATGCCGCACGGGCCTCGCCGCTCGCGGACAATGAGGCATCGTCGAAAGTCAGCGCGTAGCTGCCGATGTCGGCTCCCCCCGCGACCTGTGGCGAGCTCATATCCGCGACATCGATCTCGCCCACGGCCGAGCGCAGCGCGGGGCTGGCGCCTGCGAGATCGACGGAGATATTGCGGATGCGAACTTCCGCGATGCCGCGCCAGCCGGGCGCCACGCCGAACGTCGAGAGGTCGGCGATCGGGCCGCCGCCGTGCAGATCCGATGCCTGAAAGTCGCTGCGGCTCACATCTGCGGCCCCGTCCACGACGAAGCCGCCCTTGACCCAATGCAGATCCGCATCGAGACGTAACTTCAACAGGGCGAGGGGATGCAGCTGCCATTCGAGGGCCCCGGCATCGCGCCCCGCGACGCTGATGCGGCCCGCGGAGCCATGCCAGAGCGTCCCCGAAAAATCCTCCGCCCGGACCGCCGGCGGCAGGAACTTGTTGGCGAGCGAGGCGGGCAGCACGATGACGACGACCGCGATAACGGCGAGCGCACCGATCAACGCGATGCGCGGCCAGAGCGCGCGCGCGGGCGCGACGGCCGGGGGTGTTTTCTTGGCGACGCGGCTAACGGCGCGGCGCGGCGAAGGTGATGTTGGCATTGACTATTCCCGGGCGGGCGGCGCGATCGACGGTGATCGATTCGATCGCAAGGCCGTAACGCTGATCGAGCGTAGCAAGCCAGGTCACCAAGGTATCGAAGGGCGCCGCCTCCAACTGGACGCGCACGCCGCTGCCGCTCGGTTGCGTCCCTTTCAGGGCGCTGCCGAGCCCGGCCTCCCGGCCGACGCGGTCGATGAGCACCATGGGGGCCTCGCCCGTGTCGTTAGGGATCGTGCCGCTACCCGATTGCACTTCGGCGGCGTTCACCTGCATCCAAGCGTAATCCTCACGCCGCGAGTCGACGCGCTTGACCGCGTCCGAGACCGCCGCGTGCAGCGGCAGCAGTACGCCGAGGACGAGAATCAACACGGCGAGCGCCACAGCGCCGCCGGCGACCACGCGCTGCTCACGCTGTTGCAAAGCGCCATACCAGGCTTTGAGCTTGGCGAAAAGCTCGTTCATGGATGTCCTTTGACGCCTGCCGCGCGCACTTGCAGATGCGCATCGACGCCGCCCTCGACCGGCTGCGAGGACTGAATGTCGGCCGTCAAACCTTGTTTGCTCACTTGCTGAGAGAGTTGCGACAACGCGGTGAGGCTGGGAGCCGTGACCCGCAGGTCGAGCGCCTGCTCGCGATAACTGAGCGAATCGATGCGTGTGTTCGGCGCCGACGAGACCGCGCTCGAGAGCACTTCGAGAGCGTGCAGAAAGTACTCCGGCCCGGGGCCCGAATGGCGGATCCGATCGAGACGTGACTGCATCTGGCGGCGCGGGTCCTGCATTTTCTCGGACGGCATGACCTGCTGGAAGATTTGCGAGATCTGGGTGTCCAGCGAGTGGGTCTCGTGATTGGCTTGATGAATTCGGATCATCGCGGCGGCGATGTGCGCGAACAAGAGTCCTCCCGCGAGCATTGCGGCGGTGCGCCAGCGCAACCAGCGGGCGTTGTAGTCGGTGGAGCGGGCGAACTCGCCCTGCAACAGATTGACGGCCTCGGTGCCTTGCAGACTACGCGCGAGCCACGGCAGGGGACCGTCCGTGAGTATCTGCACCTTGAGCGCCGCGAACTGGCCGGCCATCGCCTGAAATTCGTCTTGCGCGCGTGTCCAGTCCTCCCGGCTCGCGTACAGCACGGCGCTTTCCAGCGGCGCGGGCGCTTCTCCCTCGCGCGTCGGCTCGGCCAATGGATCGGGTATGACGCCCGCCACGACCAAGGCCTCGGCCACCGGTGTGAGCTCGACCGCAAACGGCAGCATGCCGGGGCGGCGCACGGTGAGGCGCGCGCCCTCGAGCCAGAGCACCGTGTGTGCAGGATTCTCCGGCACGAGCGAGATGTCGGGATAGATCGCAACGGGATCGATGCCGGCCGCGGCGAGCTGTGCAATCCAGCCCTGCAGCGTGGCGCGCGAGACCACCGCGACGGGCGTGTGGCCGCCGGGTCGTCGGCGCCCGATCGAAAAGCACAGCTGATCGACATCCTCGGTGAGCTGCTCCTCGAGCGCGAATGGCACGGCACGCGCGAGCTTCACACCGCTCCCCGGGGGCAGCTCGGGCTCGGCCAGAAGGATGTGCGAGGCGGGTGCCAACGCCACCACGCGCGCCGAACGCGCGACGGCTGCGGCGAGGCTCAAGGGGCCGCGCTGGCGAGCCGTGCTCGGTGCGCCCGAGTCCTCGATACTGAGCCACTCGGTTTCTTCTTCACCGGGTGCGGGAAGGCGCAGCAACAATGTATGAGGCATGTCTTCTAGGGCGTTCCGAAAGTGCGCAGCAACGGCGTGACCTTACCGCCGGCCGTTCGATACAAAAGACTGTACAAGGTGAACTCCGTAGTGCCAAGCGTGACGCGGGTCGTGAGCCGAAAATACATGCTCGTGTCGGTGTACCAATTTGCGACAGTTGCCGCGGCCGTGGGACCTATCACGTTGGCGAAGGTCTGCTTGTCGGGGAAGCAGCCGCTCTTGCGCTCGCCGGCGAGCAGCTCGGGTGTGTAGTCGCTGCCGATGTTCTCCGCAAAGCTCTGCAGCACCGGCGCGGGTGCCGTGCAGATATTGATCTTGGCCGTGGCGGTCGGCAGCGCCGTCACGTAGGGCGCGATTTTTCGATAGCGGTCGGCGCCGAACCCGGGCATGTTCATGAGCTCGCTCGGGCTCATCATGGGCCAGTTGCCGGTGCGGTAGGGGGGCGTCTGCGAGGTGTAGACCGAGTCCTCCGCGCCATCGGGCTCGCCGGGCTGATCGTCGGCGTCGATCCAGTCGCGCGCGATGCCCGCCCATTTGGGCTCGAGCCCCACGATGACCAGCAGGCGCTGGAACTGCTGCAACGGCACCGGATCCTGAGTGATCTGCCCGTTTTGACCCTGCACCACGTGGGCGAGATTGTTGAGATTGAAGCGGCCTTGCATGTCCTCGATCGCGCCTTGCAAGACCCCGATCGGCTCCCCCTCGGGATCGTCCTCGGGGGTGATCGGCATGGGCTGCGTGGGCTGCGCCCAGGCTTGTGCCAGAGTGACCTGGTTGCTGTTGCCGGTGTTCGTCGTGCTCGTGGTGCTGTTCGTAGCGCTGCCGTTGGTGGACGACTGTCCGTTCTGTCCGGTCTGCGCGGCTTGTGTCGATTGGGAAAGGACGTCGGCGGCGAGTGCTTCGGCGCCCATGCCAAAATGAAAGGCCTGCTCGGTCGCCATGATGCTGACGGTGCGGCGACGCTCGATCCAGCCGTCGAAGCTCAGCTTGGTCGCGAGAATCGCGGCAAGCGCGACCAGGATGAGCGCGATGATGAGAGCGACCCCGCGCTCGCGCCGCGGGCCGCTCATCCGGCCACCTCGATCACCCGCTGCACGCGTCCCCAGTCTTTGAACTCGATGGTGATCTCGACCGCCACGGGACGGACCCACAGCCCCTCGGCCTGCGGCAGATTGGGCGGCGGCCATTGAGTCTGCCAGGTTTGATTGCCGTCGAGGTAGCGCAATTGCACCGTCTTCACGCCGCTGAGCAAGTCCTGAACCTGCGGTTGAGTGGCGAGCACCGTGTCGAGCGCCGTGGTGTAACTGCGCTTCACCACGTCGTCGACCAGGGTGTAGGAGACTCGCTGCAGCGTGCTTCGCTGTTGCCCGGCCGTGTTCGACCAGCCGGCGCGCGTGAGCTCCGCGAGCGGTACCGTGGTCTTGCTCGATCCGCCGCCGAGCGAGGATTGGAAGGCGGGATCGGAGTTGAATTGCTGCGATTTGAATTGCTGCTGGAAGTCCGACCCCAATGCGCTGCCGCCCCCGAAAGCGGTGTTGCCTACGCCCGCACTGGTCCCGTTGCCGCCATAGCCGTGCAGCGCGGGTATGCGCGACTGACCGAGCGGATCGCGCACGGGGCGCGGGACCATTTGCACGAAATCCATGATCATCATGCGCATGCCGAATTCGATTTCACGCGAGCGCTTGAGGGCCTCCTCGCTGCGCTCGGCCGAGATGCGAGCGGCGCGATAGGTCTCGTAGCCGAGCGCGGACATGATGCCGAGAATGAGCAGCGCGACGAGGATCTCGATCAGGGTGAAACCGCGGCCGTGTGCACGCAGAACCAGTCGAGCGGGGCGTGTGGTCACGGCGAGGTCTGACCCTGCGGGCTCGTGGTGCTGGTCGGCGTGGTGGTGGTCGTTGCGGGAGTGCTCGAGCTAGGAACGCAGTTCGGGCTTTGTGCCGCGCCGAGTTGCTGATTCGCGCCCGAGACCACCGAGCCGCCGAGAGCAGTGCCCGAACCGCTCGTGCCTACACCGCCCGTGCCTACACCGCCCGTGCTGGTCCCATTCCCGCAGGCCACGCTCGATGCGGCCGTCGTGCCCACGGTCCAATCGACGTTCGAGCCGCCGGGGATGCCGATGGAAGCGCCCATGAACCCCGTCGACTGGGCGATCGGGTTGGACTTGGTGCCGGCATCGCCCGGATATACCCGAACCTCGATGCGCTTCATGCTCTGGAACTGGGTATCAAAGTAACGTGTGTCGTAGTGCCACTTGCGGCCCGCGAAGTCGATTTGCCCCTTATCCTGGTTATCGCCGAGCTTATTCACCATGAGTCGCACTTGCGTGAGGCGGTTGAGGGCGATCCACTGTGCGATGGTCTTGTCGCGCAAATAGCCGCTGGTGCGGGCCGTGCCGCTCACCGCCACCATGAGCGCGGTCAACCCGAGCGCCACCACGGTGAGTGCGACCAGCACCTCGACCAGC
>Ga0302314_10015184_pt1 | contig 13106 bp, 8 predicted proteins | sample III_Palsa_N2_3_FD_200533 | JGI IMG/M metagenome (GOLD analysis project Ga0302314, IMG submission 200533) | Peat permafrost microbial communities from Stordalen Mire near Abisko, Sweden - III_Palsa_N2_3 | ecosystem: Environmental > Terrestrial > Soil > Palsa > Peat permafrost | place: Sweden...
CGGAAGTACTTGCTGGTGACGATGTTGGTGGCGTTGACCGACCAGAAGTCGGGGAACTCGACGCCGCGCTGGTCGAAGTTGACCGAGCCGTCACGCCAGTTGGTCATGATGACGTCGCGGCGCTCCCAGGTCACCTCGTCGTAGGGGTGCACACCGGGCGTGGTGTAGATGCGTTCGACGCGGAGACCGGACCCGGGTCCGGCACTGCCCGCCTTGGCACCGGCCTTGCCGGCCTTGGCCGCACTTCCCTTGCCTGCACGGGTCCCGCTGGTGGTGTCCGTCATTGCCGCCTCCTCCTGGGCAAACGCCCTGAGCGCCCCGCTGCTTCCCGGGGTCGCCCGTCGTGTCCGCACTTCTCTTGTTTCCGCGCAGGCGACCGCCCGGGAAGGGTGTCCGCTGTGCGTCCTGCTTGAGGGTTTTGCTTGAAAGTCCTGCTTGAGGGTCCTGCTTGGTCGGTCGGGTCAGTCCGTGGCGGGCGCGCTCGGGCTTCCGACCGGCGAGCGTTCGACCCTGAGCTCCGCGATCGCGGCCTCGAAGTCCTCCAGCGACTCGTATGCCCGGTAGACCGAGGCGAACCGTAGGTAGGCGACCACATCCAGGTCCTTCAGCGGACCGAGTATGGCCAGGCCCACGTCGTGGGTGGACAGCTCGGCGCTGCCGGTGGCGCGCAGCGTCTCCTCGGTCCGCTGGCCGAGCTGGGCCAGCGCGTCCTCGGTGACCGGGCGGCCTTGGCAGGCCTTGCGCACCCCGCTGATGACCTTCTCCCGGCTGAACGGCTCGGTCACGCCACTTCGCTTGACGACCATCAGCGCGGCCGTCTCGATCGTGGTGAACCGGCGGTTGCAGTCAGGGCACTGGCGGCGGCGGCGAATGGCCGTGCCGTCGTCGGTGGTGCGCGAGTCCACAACCCGGCTGTCCGAGTGTCGACAGAAGGGACAGTGCATGGTTCATTCCCCTCTTCGGTCTCTCGGGTGGGTCTGCTGCCGCGTCGCTGGTGCTGCTCCGGGGCCGGTCGCGGGGGCCGGTCGCCCGGGTCCGGAGGCCGCTGGCGGCACCGGAGCAGGGGCAAGTCTAGGCGATGCCCGACGGGGGAGTTCCCCCGGGGGACCACAACCTGTGGGCTTCCGGGAGCAATCAAACCACTAGATCTGGTGCGCGCGGCACCCTTTGCCGAGCGCGTGTCGTAGCCCACTTCTCACTCGCCGCGATCATCGCAGGTCAGCCGGGAAGGGACGACCACGAGCTCACCCGGATGGCCCGGAACCGAGCGGAGGGTGGCTTCGAGGGGAACAAATCGAGCATCCCGGCTCCCGCGCGGGGGTTTCATGAGACGCTGTCATTCGAACAAACGCGCGCATCACACATACGGCCGTACACCTGCAACCTTGATCACTTCAGGCAATCAGGCAATAATTCACTCGAACGTGTGTTTGGCGCAACCTTTCGATAGGACCTACCGTTGGCCTATTCAAGGGAGAACGTCCATCGAGAGGGGCCGCCGTGACCAGCGCAGAAAGTAGCACCGTCCCGGTGCAGGAACGCTCCCAGAACGGTCAGCACCACAGCACTCACCATGGCAGCCGGGAAGACCTCCGGAATTCCGCAGCCGGGCTGGTCCCGGGACAGGTCTCGGGCGCCTCCGCTCCGCACTCCTCGGGACTCTCGTTGAGCACTGTTGAAAACCCCGCACTCGAATCCCTCCCGGACGAAACCCCACCCCGCTCCCTGGCCGGGCGACCGCCGGGAATCCGCACCGACGAGGCCGGCCTCACCGAGCGCCAGCGCCGAGTCATCGAGGTCATCCGCGATTCCGTGCAGCGGCGCGGATACCCGCCGAGCATGCGGGAGATCGGCCAGGCCGTCGGCCTCTCCAGCACCTCCTCGGTGGCCCACCAACTGATGGCGCTGGAGCGAAAGGGCTTCCTGCGGCGCGACCCGCACCGTCCGCGCGCCTACGAGGTACGCGGAATGGACGTGGTCCGCCCGGTGCCGGAGAGCACCACCGGCCGCCCGGCGACCTCCTATGTCCCGCTCATCGGCCGAATCGCGGCCGGTGGACCGATCCTCGCCGAACAGTCGGTCGAGGACGTCTTCCCGCTGCCCCGGCAGCTGGTCGGCGACGGCGAGCTGTTCGTGCTCAAAGTCACCGGCGACTCCATGATCGAGGCCGCCATCTGCGACGGCGACTGGGTCACCGTCCGCCGGCAGCCGGTCGCCGAGAACGGCGACATCGTCGCCGCGATGATCGACGGCGAGGCCACGGTGAAGCGGCTGAAGCGCGAGGACGGCCACATCTGGCTGATGCCGCACAACGTCGCCTACGAGCCCATCCCCGGCGACAGCGCGACCATCCTCGGCAAGGTCGTGGCGGTCCTGCGCCGCCTGTGATCCCAAGTCGCCTGTGATCCCAAGTCGCCGGTGATCCCAAGTCGCCGGTGATCCCAAGTGGCCGGTGAACCCGAGCGAGCGTTGACCGAGCTGTGAACGAAAGGCGCCGACCGGCGGTGGTCGGCGCCCTTCGCGACGCTGGGGGTGAACCCTCAGCGGGAGCGGGGCGCCGGCGCCGAGGCGTCGATCGCCGCCAGTGAGCGGCGGACCTGGTTCCGGTCCGTGGTGAACCAGAAGTCCGGCATGGACGAGCGGAAGAAGCCGCCGTAGCGGGCCGTGGCCAGCCGGGAGTCCAGCACCGCGACCACCCCGCGGTCGTCCGCCGCCCGGATCAACCGACCCGCGCCCTGGGCCATCAGCAGAGCGGCATGGGTGGCCGCCACCGCCATGAAGCCGTTGCCGCCGTGCTGCTCGACGTCCCGCTGCCGGGCGCTCATCAGCGGGTCGTCCGGCCGCGGAAAGGGAATCCGGTCCATGACCACCAGCTGGCAGGCCGAACCGGGGACGTCCACGCCCTGCCACAGCGACAGCGTCCCGAAAAGGCAGCTGTCGGCCGACTCGGAGAAGGCCCGGATCAGCTCGCCCAGGGTGTCCTCGCCCTGGAGCAGGATCTCCCCCGGGACCCGCTCGCGCAGCGCCTCGGCGGCGGCCTGCGCGGCCCGCATCGAGGAGAACAGCCCGAGCGTGCGGCCACCCGCGGCCTGGATCAGCTCGGCGAGCTCGTCCAGCATCGCCGGGCGGTCGGGTTCGCGGCCCGGCGGCGGCAGGTGCTTGGCGACATAGAGGATGCCCTGCCGGGGGTAGTCGAACGGTGAACCGACATCCATCGCCCGCCAGCGCGGGACGTCTTCGGGCGCCGCGGACCGGACCGCGGCCGCGGCCGACGCGGCCTGGTCGTCGGTACGGCGGCCGTCCGGGCCGAGGCCCAGCGACAGCGCCACTCCGGTGAAGTCACCGCCCAGTTTGAGCGTGGCCGAGGTCAGCACCACCGAGCGCTCCTTGTAGAGGCTCTCCCGCAGCAGCCCGGAGACGCTCAGCGGGGCGACCCGCAGCGAGGCCGCGCCGGGCCCGTAGCGGTCCCGGTCCTCGATCCAGAGCACGTCGTACTCGGAGCCCTCAAGCATCCGGTCCGCCGTGTCGTGGATGTTCTCCACCGAGGCCAGCGCCTGCTTGCGGACCGCGTCCTCGTCGCTGACACCCTTGTCCCGGATCTCGCCCAGCGAGGTGATCACCGAGCGGGAGGCCTCACGGATGGCGGCGACCGCATAGCCAATGTTCTCCGGCAGCTCCTCCAGCCGCCCGGGCTGGGCGATCTCCATCAACCCGTGGTAGTTCTCGGCCGCCGCCTGCAAGGCGTCCACGGCCTTCTCGTTGGCGAGCTTGGCGGCCCGCTTCACCGCCCGGTTGACCGCCCCGGTGGTGAGTTCGGCGGTCGCGATCCCAGTGACCCGGGAGACCAGCTCATGGGCCTCGTCCACGATCAGCAGCTCGTGCTCGGGCAGCACCGGCGCGCCCTCCAGCGCGTCGATGGCCAGCAGCGCGTGGTTGGTGACCACCACGTCCGCCAGCTTGGCCCGCTCCCGGGCCGCCTCGGCGAAGCACTCGCCGCCGTAGGGGCACTTGCCGGCGCCCAGGCACTCCCGGGAGCTGACCGACAGCTGCGCCCAGGCCCGGTCCGAGACGCCCGGTGACATGTCGTCACGGTCCCCGGTCTCGGTCTCGTCGGCCCAGTCCCGCAGCCGCATGACGTCCTTGCCGAGCTTGCTGCTCGGCCCGCCCAGGGTCTCCGCCGGGTCGAACAGCCCCTCGCCCTCGTCGCTCGGAGCGCCCTCGTGGACCCGGTGCAGGCACACGTAGTTGGAGCGTCCCTTGAGCATCGCGAACAGCGGACGGCGGCGCAGCAGCGGCTGCAACGCGTCCACCGTGCGCGGCAGGTCGCGTTCGACCAGCTGCCGTTGCAGCGCCAGGGTGGCCGTGGCCACCACCACCCGGTCGCCGTGGGCCAGTGCCGGGACCAGGTAGGCCAGCGACTTCCCGGTGCCGGTACCGGCCTGGACGAGCAGCTGCTCACCGGCGTCGACGGCGGCGGCGACGGCCTCGGCCATGGCGACCTGCCCCGGTCGCTCCACACCGCCGACCGCGGTCACGGCGGCATGCAGCAGCTCCCGCAGCCGCTCACCGTGCGGGCCCGGTGCGCCCCGGTCCGCCGCTGGGCTGTCCGGATCGCCCTCGGCGGGGCCGGCGGCGGGGGCTTCAGCGGCGGGGGCTCCGGCGTCCTGGGGCCCGGCGTCCTGGGGTCCAGCGTCCTGGACTCCGGCGTCCTGGGGTCCAGCATCTGAGGTTTCGGGGGCAACGCCCCGAGAAGGCAGAGTAGTCATGGCCTGCCCAGGGTAGACGCAGGCACTGACAACGCGGACTCGGCCGAGCGTGTGGCTGCCGCGCGCACGCCGGGGGCGGTCAGCCCAGCCGGAGCGGGTCGGGGCTGGCCAGGGCCCGGTCGGCGGTGGGGCCGAAGCTGGTCCAGGCGGTACGCGCCGGCAGCGGGTGGACGATGCGTCCGGCGATGGCGTTGAGGATGGTGGCGGCCCGGTACGCGCCCAGGCCCAGGTCGGGGGTGCCCACGCCGTGCGTGTGCAGCTCGGCGTTCTGCACATACAGTCCGGCGGTGACGTCCGGGCGCAGCCCGACCCGGTGGTCCAGGTCGACCCGGTAGCGGCCCTGGCCGTCCCAGTCGACCAGATCGGCCAGCGGGTCGAGCAGCGCGGGGCGGGCCGCCGCGTAGCCGGTGGCCAGCAGCAGGGCGTCGGTGCGCAAGGTGCTGGCGGTCCCGGTCTGCCGGTGATGGCAGTGCAGCTCCACGCCGCCGCAGCCGTCCGGGCGGGCGCTGCGGACCTCCGTTCCGGGGAGGATCTCCACGTCGGCCGGGACACCCCCGGTGGTGCGCTCGTAGAGGGCGTCGTGGATCGCGGCCAGGGTCTCGGCGCTGGTCGCCTTGTAGAGCTGCCACTGCTCGGGCAGCAGCCGGTCGCGGGCGTCCTCGGGCAGCGCGTGGAAGTAGCGGGTGTAGTCGGGGGTGAAGTGCTCCAGGCCCAGCTTGGAGTACTCCATCGGGGCGATGGCCCGGGTCCGGGTGACCCAGCGCAGGTGCGGGCCGGGCCGGTCGGCCCGCTGGCGGAGCAGGTCGAGGAAGACCTCGGCCCCGGACTGGCCTGAGCCCAGCACGGTGATGTCAGTGGCGGCGGCTAGCGTGTGACGCACGTTCAGGTAGTCCTCGGCGTGGTGCACCGGACCGGCCCGGTGCAGCTCGGCGAAGGCCGCCGGGACGACCGGCTCGGTACCGACGCCGAGCACCAGATTGCGGGCATGGACGGTGCCGCCGTCCGGAAGGGAGACCTGGAAGAGCCGCGCGCGGCCGTCCCAGGCGACGGCGTGGACGCGGCTGTCGAAGCGGCAGTTGCGCAGGTGCTGCGAGACCCAGCGGCAGTAGTGCTCGTACTCGCGGCGGGAGAGGTGCGTCTGCTCGCTGAAGTAGAACGGGAACAGCCGGTCGTGGGCGCGCAGGTAGCAGAGGAAGGACCAGGGGCTGCTGGGATCAACCAGGCTGACCAGGTCGGCGAGGAAGGGCACCTGCATCCGCGCGCCGTCCAGCAGCAGCCCCGGGTGCCAGCTGAACTGCGGCTTGGCTTCGAGGAAGAGGCTACGCAGCCCGGGCACGCCGTCTGCCAGGGCCGCGAGCGAGAGGTTGAACGGACCGACGCCGACGCCGACGAGGTCGTAGGGGGCCTCGGGGGACGCCTCAACGGACGCCTCGTCGGACGCCTCGTCGGAGGGTGGGCGTGCGGAGGCGGGGGAGTTCGGATGCACAGGGTCGGCGTTCTTTCGAGAGGGTGCTTCGGGTGGGTGCCTTGCGGGTGGGTGCTCGCGGGTGGGTGCTCGCGGAGGTCAGTGGCGGTCGCGGATCAGCAGGGCCGCGTGTTTGCCGGGGAGCGGGAGATCCCGGTCGTAACGGAATCCGGCCTTGAGGAAGGCCCGGATGGAGGGGAGGTTGCGGATGTCGGGTTCGGCCACCACCCGCCGCGCGCCGTGCCGCTCCCGCAGCACCCGCTCGGCCACCGCGCGCAGCAGCACACCGCCGGTGCCCCGGCCCCGGTGCTGCGGCGGCCCGAGCAGCAGGTGCAGACCGGTGTCGTGCGGACGGGCCGGGTAGTGCCGGGCGATGGGATCCAGATCGGCCCGGTAGACCTCCCAGTAGCTCATCGGGATGCCGTCGAGCAGGCCGAGGCAGGGCACACTGCGCCCGTCCCCGTCCAACTGGGCCATGACATGACGCTCCGTCAGTTCCGCTGGCCCGGCCAGCTCCCAGAAGGCGGCGACAACCGGGTCGTTCATCCACTGCACCAGCACTCGCAGGTCCCTGGGCAGCCGGACCGGGTGCAGCCGGAACTGACCGGCGGCGGTGTCCATCACGCCCCAGCGGGCCACGCCGTCCAGCAGGTCCGCGCCATGGAGCCGCAGGATTGGGCGCGGGCGCTGCTGCTCCGGGACGCCGGGTGCGGGGGCGAGCACGGCCTCCGACCCGTGCCGCCGGTTCACCGGGTGGCCCCGGTGGTCCGGCGGTGGGACGCCACGGCCAGCGGGTTGGCGATGTCGACGTAGACGGACTGCGTCTCGACCGGGCCGACCAACTCGTCCAGGCCGCGCAGCCGGGTCAGCAGGTTGGCCTTGCAGCGCAGTACCGGCGCGCCCAGCAGCAGTCCGGGCAGCCCGGAGCCGGTGGCGGCGGCGGCCGGTCCGTCCAGGAACCGGCGCAGCGCGGCGAGCAGCACCCGCTCGTCGGCCAGCCGCTGCGCGCCGAACGCGCCGATCAGACCGAGCAGGTGATTGACGCCCAGGTAGTAGCCGAAGCGTTCGTCGGCGACCGCGTCCGGGACGAAGGTGTCGCTGTGCTCGCCCAGGCCGGGCAGCCGGGCACGCAGCGAGTCGGCGCGGGAGTCGCGGAAGTAGTAGCCCTGGTTGTCGCGGTAGCGCCCGCCCTCGGGCCAGCCCTGCGGGTCCAACAGCACCAGGCTGTTCTGCTGGTGCGCCTCCAGCGCCACCCCGGCCTGCCCGTCCAGCCACAGCAACGGCAGTACCACGGCGTCGAGATAGCGCAGGAACCACTCGGCGGCGACCGTGCCGACCGGGCGGCCGGTGCGGGCGGCCAGGGTCCGCAGCAGCACGGACAGCCGGGACCGGACCGGGTCGCCGGACACCAGCCCGGCCACGCAGTGGGCCCGGTCGCCGGGGCCGAACGGGTTCTCCCGGATGACTGTGTCCAGTCCGGGGGCCGGGGTGGCCGGCCGGCCCGCGAGCGGGTTCGCGGGCAGGTCCGCGCCGATCCAGGCGGGGTCCCGGACGATGCCGAACCCCGGGTGAGCGGCCTGCCACTCCCGGCCGAGGCCGGCCTCCAACAGCCGGTGCACCTCAAGTCCCCGGTGCAACTCCTTGCGCAGGTTCTCCCGCCGGGAGTTGGTGATCGCCAGGCCCAGTGAGAGCTTCAGCATGAAGGGCGAGTCGGGCCGGTAGACCGTGCGCAGCGAGGAGGTCGGGTACCAGAGCGGACCGTGGGCGCCGAGGTCGCGCAGCAGCCCGGCGTCGAACAGCGTCCGGAGGTCGGCCCGGTGGGCCAGGTCGCGGGCCTGCCAGGGGTGCAGTGGCAGTGCCACGGTGTCCGGCGGCAGGTCCGGGGCCATCGCGGCGGTGATCTCGGCGGCCCGCTGCGGCAGCGCCGAGTCCTCGGCGGCCAGTGCCAGGTCGACGGCGAACCAGTGCAGTTGGTGCGCTCCGCGCAGTTCCGGCGAGTAGGCGGCGGTCTCGGCCTCGCCCAGCCCCTCGCGGCTCTTGGGGGTGGGGTGCAGTGGATGCCCGAGCAGCAGGTCCTGCTCGGTGGCCAGGAACGGTGTGGTGCCCGGGGCCGGTTGCGGCGCGTCCCTGCGGTCGGTGATGAAGCGGGCGGTGCGGCGCACCGAGTCGGCGACGCGTCCGGCGAGTTCGGCGGTGTGGCGCGGGGACCCGCCGTCGCGGGACCCACCGTCGCCGGGGTCGCCCCCGACCGCTCCCCGGGCCAGCAGGGCGGAGACGGTGACCGCGTCGACCGGGTGGCCAGGGCCGGTGTCCGAGCTGAGCCGGGCCCGGCCGAAGCGGTGCCAGCCGGTGGGCGACCAGTACCGGACCGGAACGGTCAGCCGCAGTCCGTCGCCGAGGTCGATCCGCAGCACGCCCTGCGGCGGCTCATCGAGGCCGGTCTCGCGCAGCCAGCAGCGCAGCAGGTTCTCGGTTCCGGCGCTGTCGGCGACGACGGCGGCGTCCGGGTGCAGCAGCGGATCCTCCTGGCCGCCGGCTTCGTGGCTCTGGGGTCCGTGGCTCTGGGCTTCGTGGCTCTGGAGAGTGCGGGCTTCCCGGCTCTGGGCGGGAAGCCCGCCGGTGGCGGCGTGGCTCACGACGGTGGCTCCTGGTCTTCTCGGGCTCCTGCGGCGAGGACCAGTGCCAGCAGGCGGTCGACGTCGGCCTCGGCGCAGTGCGGGTTCAGCAGGGTGAGCTTGAGCCGGACCAGTCCGTCGCCCAGGTCGGTGCGGCCGACAACGGCCCGCCCCTCCGCGAGCAGGCGCCGCCGCAGGGCGGCGTTGACCTGGTCCGGCGCGCCGTGCCGGGGCAGATAGCGGAACAGGACCGTGGTCAGCACCGGCTCGGCGGTGAGTTCGAGCCGGGGCTCGGCGGCGATCCGGACGGCGGCGTACCGGGCCAGGTCGTGGCAGCGGTCGACGAGGGCGCCCAGCCCGTCCCGGCCGAGGGCGCGCAGGGTGACCGCGACCTTGAAGGCGTCCGGACGCCGGGTGGTCCGCAGCGACCGGCCGAGCAGCGAGGTGTACCCGGCGTCCTCGTCGTCGGCCGGGTTGAGGTAGGCGACGCGCTGTTCCAGCGGAGCGAGCAGGGCCGGGTCACGGACCAGCAGCGCCCCGGCCGCGATCGGCTGCCAGCCGAGCTTGTGCAGGTCCAGGCTGACAGTGTCGGCCAGCCCGAGGCCGTCCAGCAGCGGCCCCAGCCGCCGCGAGAACAGCGCGCCCCCGCCGTAGGCGGCGTCCACGTGCAGCCGTACGCCGTGGCGGCGCGCCAGTGCGGCGACGGCGCGCAGCGGGTCGATCGCGCCCAGGTCGGTGGTACCGGCCGTGGCGACGACGCACATAGGCGTTCGGCCCTGGGACCGGGCGTCGCCGAGCGACCAGTCGAGGACGCGCGGGTCGAGCCGCCCGTCGGGCGCGGTGTCGACCGGGACGACGGCCTCCGGGTCCAGGCCGAGGACGGCGGCGGCGCGGGCCACCGAGAAGTGGGCCGCGGCCGAGCAGTGGACGGTGAGCCGACCGGCGGCGAAGTCCGCTCGCGGCAGCGCGTCCCGGGCGAGCAGCAGCGCGGTCAGGTTGGACTCGGTACCGCCGGTGGTGAACACGCCGGTCGCGGCGGCCGGGAGCCCGGCGAGTCCGGCCAGCACCCGCAGGGTGGCGAGCTCCACCGAGGTCCCGCCGGGGGCCTGGTCCCAGGAGTCCAGGGAGGGGTTGACGGCCGAGACGGCGAGGTCGGCGGCGACGGCCACGGCCAGCGGCGGCACGTGCAGATGCGCGGCGCAGCGCGGGTCGGCCGGGTCGGCGGCGGTGGCGGCGAGGGCCTCGGTCAGCAGCCGCAGGGCGTCGGGGTCGCCGCGGTCGGGGAACAGCGCGTCGGGGTCGAGCAGCCCGGCCAGACCGGCGGCGACCTCGTCCGGACCGCCGAACGGCAGTGGTCCGCCGCGTCGCCCGGCCCCGGCCCGCAGCGCCGCCAGCACCACGTCCACCAGCGGCCGCAGCTCCGCCGCCCCCGATTCGCCGCCGGCCAGCCCGGGGGTGGGCTCGGAGGCCGAGGGGTGGCGGGTCACCGCGGGCTCGCCGGGGGCGGCAGGGGGGTGGTGGGAGCCAGGCAAGCGGCGTGGATGGCGTCGGACAGGCGGTCGAGGACCGCCTCCGCCTGGGCGTCGGTCATGGTCAGCGGTGGCAGCAGCCGCAGCACGCTGTCCTGGCGCCCGCCGAGCTCCACGATCAGGCCGCGCCGCAGCGCCTGCGCGCGGACCTCGGCCGCGAGCCGGGGCGCGGGCGGCAGCGTGCCGCGCGGATCGGGTTCGCCGGTGGTGTCGACCAGTTCGACGCCGATCATCAGCCCGCGCCCACGGACGTCGCCGATCGCGGGCAGCCCCTCCGCCAGCGCGCGCAGGCGACCGAGCAGCCGTTCGCCGAGGGCGGCGGCCCTGGCCGGCAGCTCCTGCTCGCGGACGTACCGCAGGGTGGCCGTGCCCGCCGCCATCGCCAGCTGGTTGCCGCGGAAGGTCCCGGCGTGCGCGCCCGGGGCCCAGACGTCCAGGTCACCCCGGTAGACGATGGCGGAGAGCGGCAGGCTGCCGCCGACCGCCTTGGAGACCACCATGACGTCCGGGATGATCCCGGAGTGCTGAACGGCCCAGAACATCCCGGTTCGGCCGACGCCGGTCTGCACCTCGTCCACGATCAGCGGGATGCCCCGGGCGGCGGTGGTCCGGCGCAGTTCGCGCAGCCAGTCGTCGGGGGCGGGAATGACCCCGCCCTCGCCCTGGACCGCCTCGACGATCATCCCGGCCGGAGGCTCGATCCCGCCCTTGGGGTCGTCCAGCAGCGCGGCCGTCCAGTGCGCCGAGAGCCGGGCGGCCTCGGCACCGCCGACCCCGAACGGGCAGCGGTAGTCGTACGGATAGGGCAGCCGCACCGGCTGGTGAACGGTTCCGGCGAGGCCGACCCGGGCGGCGGTGTCGCCGCCGGCCGCCAGCGCCCCGGCCGTCATGCCGTGGTAGCCGCCGGTGAAGGCCAGCAGCCCGGCCCGCCCGGTGGCGGTCCGGACCAGCTTCAACGCGGCCTCGACCGCGTCCGTCCCGGCCGGTCCGCAGAACTGGATCCGGGCGTCCTGGGCGAACTCCGGCGGCAGGCTCTCGAACAGTTCGGTGGTGAAGGCGTCCTTGACCGGCGTGGCCAGGTCCAGCACATGCAGCGGAGCGCCCGAGTCCAGCACCCGGCGGATCGCCGCCAGCACCACCGGGTGGTTGTGGCCGAGCGCCAGCGTGCCCGCGCCCGAGAGGCAGTCGAGGTAGCACCTGCCGTCGGCCCCCTCGACCGTCATCCCCCAGGCCCGGACCGGGACGATCGGCAGCGAGCGGGCGTAGGTACGGGCGGCGGACTCCCGGGCGGCCTGGCGTCCGAGGATCGCCTCCGCTCCCGTTCCCGGCCCCGCTCCCCTTCCCGCTCCCGTTCCCGGCGGGGGAGCCGGCGGAGGGAGCAGCGGAGCGGCTGACGGGGTGGCTGACGGGGTGGCTGACGGGGTGACGACGGGCGGCTGCACGGCCTCGGCTCCTCCTCGCGGCTGGGGCCCCTCCGGCGCGGCCCGCGGCGTGGTGCCGGGAACCGGCGCACCGGCTGCTCCCGACCCCGGGCCGTGCACTCCTTTGGAATGACGCCCACTAGGTCAACGACCGAGGACGCCGTTGATCACGCGCCGGCGGCCGGAGTACACAGAGTTCACACAAAACGGGTCGTCCACAGCGAACGGCCGCCCCTCCCGAAGGGGAGGGACGGCCGTGGGGCACTGCGCGGGCGGTCAGCCGGTCGAGGCCGCCACCGTAAAGCGTTCGAGCTCGGCGGCGAGGTCCGGCAGCACCCGGGCGGTGAGCAGCGTGCCGTCGCCGGTGTGCTCCTCGACCAGCACCTCGCCGTCCCGGTGGACCCGGGAGACCAGGTCGCCCCGGGTGTAGGGGACCAGCGCCAGCACCTCGACCGAGGGCCGGGGCAGCTCGTCGTCGATCAGCTGGAGCAGCTCGGCCATGCCCTGCCCGGTACGGGCGGAGACCACGATGGCGTGCGGCTCGCGCCGCAGCAGGCGCTGGAGCACCTCCGGGTCCGCCGCGTCGGCCTTGTTGATCACCACGATCTCCGGCACCCGCTGCGCGTCGACCTCCACGATGACCTCGCGGACGGCGGCGAGCTGGGCCTCCGGCTCGGGGTGCGAGCCGTCGACCACATGCAGGATCAGGTCGGCGTCGGCGACCTCCTCCATGGTCGAGCGGAAGGCCTCGACCAGGTGGTGCGGCAGGTGCCGGACAAAGCCCACGGTGTCGGCCAGGGTGTACACCCGGCCGCCAGGGGTCTCGGCCCGGCGCACGGTCGGGTCCAGGGTGGCGAAGAGCGCGTTCTCGACCAGCACGCCCGCCCCGGTCAGCCGGTTGAGCAGCGAGGACTTGCCCGCGTTGGTGTAACCCGCGATCGCCACCGAGGGAACCTGATGACGCTTGCGTTCCTGCCGCTTGGTGTCGCGGCCCTTCTTCATGTCCACGATCTCCCGGCGGAGCTTCGCCATCTTCTCGCGGATCCGCCGCCGGTCCGTCTCGATCTTGGTCTCACCGGGACCGCGGGTGGCCATGCCACCGCCGCCGCCGGCCGAGGAACCGCCGCCACCACCCATCTGCCGGGACAGCGACGCACCCCAGCCGCGCAGTCGCGGCAGCATGTACTGCATCTGGGCGAGCGAGACCTGCGCCTTGCCCTCTCGGGACTTGGCGTGCTGGGCGAAGATGTCCAGGATCAGTGCCGTCCGGTCGACGACCTTGACCTTGACCACGTCCTCCAGGTGGATCA
>Ga0302314_10015185_pt1 | contig 13106 bp, 12 predicted proteins | sample III_Palsa_N2_3_FD_200533 | JGI IMG/M metagenome (GOLD analysis project Ga0302314, IMG submission 200533) | Peat permafrost microbial communities from Stordalen Mire near Abisko, Sweden - III_Palsa_N2_3 | ecosystem: Environmental > Terrestrial > Soil > Palsa > Peat permafrost | place: Sweden...
GTCATGGCCGACGCCCAGCGCCTCGGCCTCACCAAACTCTCCCTCGTCGGCAACGAACAGTTCGTCGACGGGAATTAGGCCTCGATCCCGACCGGGATGCGGTGACCGGCCCGCGGCAGCAGAAGTTTGAGCAGCGGACCGGTCATCACCGTCGTCACCACCGCCATGATCACCATCATGGTGAAGACGTTCTGGGGGATGAAGCCCAGATCGAAGCCGATGTTGAGCACGATCAGCTCCATCAGCGCCCGCGTGTTCATCAGCGACCCCAGGATGGTCGATTCATGGTGGCTGAAGCCCGCCAGGCGGCCGCCGATATAGACCGGGATGATCTTACCCAGGATGGCGGCGGCCAGCACGAGGGCGAGCCATTCCAGGTCGGTGGCGCCGGCCAGGCCCAGGATGTTGGTGCGCAGGCCGGTGAAAGTGAAGAAGATCGGCAGGAAGAACACCAGCACGAACTGCCCGACCTGACGGCGCCAGGCCTCGACGAACGGCAGATGGCGATGGAACAGCAACCCGGCCGCGAAGCCGCCGAAGATCGCGAAGATGCCGAGCTGGAACGTCCAGATCGCCAGCGCGAAGATCAGGCAGAGTACGATCGCCATCAGATTGGGCGGCACCTCCGCCTCCCGAATGGGCAATTTCCGCAGCAGGTAATCGGCCAGCGGCCGCAGCGCGACCCAGAGCACCACCATCAGCACGACCAGGCCGCCCAACTGCAGGCTCATCTGCAGGCCCGAGAAGCGCGCGGTGGCATAGGCCGACACGCCGGCCAGCAGGATCCAGCCGACCACGTCGTTGATCGCCGCGGCCGAGATCGCGACCACGCCGATCTCGGTCTGGTTCAGGCCGTATTCGCGCAGGATCCGGCCCAGGATCGGCACGGCGGTAATGGCGACGGCCACGCCCAGGAACAGGCTGTAGGTCAGCGGATCGATGCCGGACGCCAGGGTCGGCGCCGACGCCTCGCCGATCGCGAAGCCCAGCGCGAACGGCACGCAGATCGAGGCGATCGCGACGGTGACCGTGGCGCGGCGGTTGCGCGCGGCCTTCAGATGACCGAACTCGAAATCCGCACCGATCTGGAACATCAGTAGAATCAGGCCGATCTGGCTCAGGACCGCGATCGGCGGCGAAGCGCTGGTGCCGAAGACCTCGGCCGACAATCCTGGAAAGAAATGGCCGAGCAGCGACGGCCCCAGCATCAGGCCGGCGACGATCTCGCCGATCACGCCCGGCTGGCCCAGGCGGCGGAAGAAGCTGTTCAGCAGCCGGGCGGCGCCGATCATGATGATCAACTGCAGCAGCACGGAAAACAGCAGATGTTCTGCCTGATGCACCGACGGGGTCATTGAACGCTCTCCTTACGCCCGCAATAGCTGCGGAACAGATCGAACCAGCCTTCGCAGACAACGCTGGCGAAGCCGGCTTGTGCCATCCTTGTCTCGATCACGGCCGGCGCCACGCAAGTCTCCATGGTTTCCCAGTGATAGGCCATCAGTTGGCGGAGCTTGGGCTGCCGGGTGATCCAGCGGCTCAGCTCCGGTACCGCGCGGCCCAGATAGCGCGCGAGCGTGGTCCGATAGATCGGCTTGGTCGGGCTGCTCACTTCGAGCAGCAGCAGGATACCGCCCGGCTTCAGCACCCGGCGGAACTCGCGGAAGCAGCGCTCCAGATCGTCGATATGGCGGATGGCGTAGCCCATGGTGACGACATCCATCGTATCGTCGCCCAGCGGCAGACGGTCGGCCAAGCCCTGGATCAGCGGAATATCGAGCTTGCGCCGGCACTCGGCCAGCATGGCCTCGCTCAGGTCCAGGCCGATCACCTCGCCCGTGGCGCCGACGATGCGCTGGGCCGCCGCCGCGATCAGGCCGGTGCCGATCGCGACATCGAGCAGGCGCTGGCCGGGCTTGACACCGGCGCGCAGCAGGCAGCGGCGGCGATACCAGTTGCCGGAACCGAGCGAGAAGATCCGGTTGACCGTGTCGTAATGCGGCGCGGTGTCGTTGAACAGCGCCCGCACAAAGTGCGGTTCGGTGCGTTCGATGCTCTGACCGCGGCCATCATCCATGTGCTGTCGGGATCTCCAAGCGGGCTTTCAGCGTTGTTTCCCTTACCAGATGCTTCTGGTTGGGGGCAAATCCCTATGCTAAATCGGGAGTATCGACATGGTACAGGCGGGCGTCAGCGCGATGGAAGAGATTTGCGACGTTCTGGTCATCGGCGGCGGCCCCGCCGGATCGACCATCGCGGCCTTGCTGGCGGAGCGGGGCAAGAGCGTCGTGCTGGTCGACAAGGACCAGCATCCGCGCTTCCACATCGGCGAGTCGCTGTTGCCGTTCAACATGCCCCTGTTCGACAAGCTGGGCGTGCGCGAGGCGGTCGAGCGCGTCGGCATGCCGAAGTTCGGCATCGAATTCGTCTCGCCCAACCACCCGAAGCCGAGCCTGCTGGAATTCGGCGACGGCTGGCAGCAGGGCATGGATTATTCCTTCCAGGTCCGCCGCTCGGATTTCGATCATATCCTGCTGAAGAACGCGGCGGCCAAGGGCGCCCGGGTGGTCGAGGGCTGCCGGGTCGCCGCACTTGATTTCGTCGCGGGCGGCGGCGCCACGGCCAGCGGCACGATGGCAGACGGCAGCACGCGGAACTGGCGCGCCCGCTTCGTGGTCGATGCGACCGGGCGGGATACTTTCCTGGCGAACCGCCTGAAGCTGAAGCAGCGCAACCGCCGGCACGAGAGTGCCGCGATCTATGGCCATTTCACCGATGCCGAACGGCTGCCCGGCAAGGCCGAGGGCAATATCAGCATCTTCTGGTTCGCCAAGGGCTGGATCTGGTTCATCCCGCTGTCGGACGGCACGACCAGCGTCGGGGCTGTCTGTCCGCCGGCGGTGATCAAGGAGCGCCAGGGCGACGTCACCGAGTTTTTCCGGCATCTGATCGGCCTGTGCCCGGCGCTCGCCGAGCGCCTCAAGCACGCGACGCTGACCGGGCCGGCGACCGCGACCGGCAATTATTCCTACGGCACCGACCGGATGAGCGGCGACGGCTATATCCTGATCGGCGACGCCTCGGCCTTCATCGATCCGGTGTTCTCGACCGGCGTCTATCTGGCCATGCGCAGCGCCTTCATCGGCGCCGACGCGGTCGTGGCCTGCCTTGATCGGCCGGCACAGGCCAGGGCGGCCTTGAAGGCGTTCGAGCGCGAGGTGGTGAGCGGACGCGACCGGTTCACCTGGTTCATCTACCGCATCACCAGTCCGGCGATCCGCAACCTGTTCATGGCGCCGGGCAGCCCGCTCCGGATCAAAGCGGCGGTCTTGTCGCTGCTGGCCGGCGACGTTGCCCGGGGTTCGCCGATCCGCTCCCGGATCCTGATGTTCAAGGTAATTTATTACGCCCAGACGCTGGCGAGCCGGGTGGGGCGGCTGTTCGGCCGATCGCCCGTCATGGCACCCAGGACCTGACCGGTGGCGCTGCCGGATCCGGAGACGGCGGTTCGGCCGACGCGATCGTCCCCGCTCATGGCGCCACGCACCCATCTGGTGCTGATCCCCAGCTATAATTCCGGTCCGAAACTGGTCGAGACCGTGCGCGAGGCGCGGCGGTTCTGGGCGCCGGTCTGGGTCGTGATCGACGGCAGCACCGACGGCAGCGATGCGGCCTTGCATCGCCTCGCGTCAGCCGATGCCGAAATTCGGGTGCTGGCTCTGCCGCGGAACCAGGGCAAGGGTGCCGCCATCCTGCATGGTATCCGCCACGCCGAGGCCGAGGGCTTCACCCATGCGCTGACCATGGATGCCGACGGCCAGCATCCGGCGGCGCTGATCCCGCAGTTCATCGCGACCTCGTGCGCCCAGCCCAACGGGCTGATCCTCGGGCGGCCGGTCTTCGACGCCAGCGCGCCGCGCATCCGAGTGCTGGGCCGCAAGCTGTCGAACTGGTGGACCGACGTCGAGACCCTGTGGGCCGGCAGCTTCGACAGCCTGTTCGGCTTCCGGGTCTATCCGATCGGCGGGCTGCGCCAGGTGATGGAATCGAGCCGCTGGATGCGCCGGTTCGATTTCGATGCGGAGGCGGCGGTACGGCTGTGCTGGAGCGGCTGCACGCCGATCAACCTGCCGGCGCCGGTGCGCTATTTCACGCCGGACCAGGGCGGCGTGTCGCATTTCCGCTATGGCCGCGACAATGTCCTGCTCAGTTGGATGCATGCCCGGTTGCTGGCGGCGTTTCTCGTCCGCCTGCCGGTCGTCCTGCTGCGCCGGTTCAGATCATCCCGCCGTTGATCGAGATGATCTGGCCGCTGATATAGGCGGCCCGGTCGGACGCCAGGAAGGCCACCAGATCGGCGACCTCGTCGGCGGTGCCGGCGCGCTTCATCGGCACCAGGCGGCCGATCGTCTCCTTGTCGAAGCTGCCTTCGGTCATTTTGGACGCGATGATGCCGGGGGCGACCGCATTGACCGTGATGCCGCGGCTGGCCAGCTCCAGCGACAGGGACTTGGTGGCGCCATGCAGCCCGCTCTTGGCGGCGGCATAGTTGGTCTGGCCGCGGTTGCCGACCAAGGCCGAGACCGAGGACAGATTGACGATCCGGCCCCAGCGCGTCGCCATCATCGTCATCAGCAGCGGCTGGGTCACGTTGAAGAAGCCGTTCAGCGTGACATCGATTACGCTCGACCATTGGTCGCGCCGCATGCCGGGCATCACGACATCCTCATGGATGCCGGCATTGTTGACCAGGATCTGGATCGGTCCGGTCAGGGTTTCCAGCGCGGCCGCGGTGGCATCGGCGTCGGTCACGTCGAACTGCACCGCGTCCGCCGAGCCGCCGGCCGTCCGGATTTCGGCGGCGATCGCCTCGGCCTGGTCGCGATTGCGGTTGGCATGGACGTGGACATGCACGCCCTCGGCGGCGAGCTTGCGGCAGATGGCGGACCCGATATCGCCGCTGCCGCCGGTGACCAGCGCGCGTTTCATACTACCCCCACATCCAGAATGACCGCGGCGCGGCCGCTCAGCAGCAGCGCGCCGCCATGGCGGAGGCTGAACTGATAGGACACGCTGGCCGCCTCGCCGGCCAACCGCTCGGCTTCGATGATCAGATCGCCCGCCAGATCGTCCAGCCGATCGACCCGCAGCACCAGCGCGCGCAGGCTGGCGAGATAGCCCGCCGCCGGGCTCTCGTCTATCGCGCCGGTCAGGCCGCCATGCAGCGCCATCGCCTGGGCCGCGTACTCGACGCCGCAGGCGGCCCCGAGCCGGCCCTCGACGGCCAGCGGATTGGCCGGATCCCGATGGCTGACGGCGCGGCAGCGGATCGACCGCGCGTCCCATTCGGTCACCTGATCCAGGAGGCACATGGTGCCGGCATGGGGGATCAGCGCCGCGATGCCCGCGCGATCGATCATGGTGCCGCGACCCCGATGGTCAGCAGGTTGCCGGCCATCATCCGGATCGCCACCTCCCGCCGGGCGCCCTCGGCGATCGCCATCAGCAGCGGCAGGGCGCGCGCCGACGGATTGTTGGCGCGCAGCACTTCCAGCGCCGAGGCCGGCAGGGTGGTTTCCATCCGATCGCTCGGGCCGAACGATAGGGTCAGAGCCGCGAGGCTGCGGGCGCTGGCTTCCGGCGACAGGACCAGCGCCGTGCCGAAGATCGAGCCGATCGGCCGGACGGCGTTCAGCGTGGCCGGATAGGGCATGTCGTACGAGACCAGCAGAACCGGACGCCCGTCCGTGACCGCCAGCGATGCCGCTTCCATCAGGCCGGCACCGAAGCTGTAGTCGAACACGCACAGGCTGGTCGAGCTTTCGCGCGAATGGGTCGCGATGCTCCAATAGCCCGACGGCGCGTTATGGACCGAGTTATGGAACCGGGTCGGCGACACGTCGCGTTGCGCCGACGCCAGGATTTCCAGAATCGAGGTGATGGTGACGCCGTCGCCGCCGGACGAGGTGAAGACCGACGGCAGGTGCTCGGCCGCGTGTCCGGCCTGGGCCGCCGCCTCGCTGCCGATGGCCAGCGCCAGCTTGACCGTGTCGGTCATGCGCCGCCGCTCGGCCGGCGGCAACAGCAGGCTGGGCACGAGCATGACCGGCGCCGCCTCATAGGGCATGCGACCGGCCAGGATCGGCGCGCCGGTCGCCCAGTCGGTCAGGCCTGGACCGAGCAGGCCGATGCCCCCGACATAGAGCTTCATGACACGCGTCCCAGGATCAGGCTGCAATTGCTGCCGCCGAAGCCGAAGGAATTGCTCATGACCCGCTGCAGCGGCCGGTCCTCGCCATGCACCAGATAACGGCTCCTGAGGGTCGAATCCAGCGTCTCGGTCGTCGGGCTGGGCGGAATGAAGCCGTGCTGCAGGCTCAGCGCCGCGATGATCGCCTCGACGATGCCGGCGGCACCCAGGGTATGGCCGGTCAGGCCCTTGGTCGAATTGCAGGCGGTGCGGTCGCCGAACAGGCCCCAGATCGCCTGGTCTTCGGCCGCGTCGCCGACCTGGGTCGCGGTGCCATGCAGGTTGATATAGTCGATATCGTCCGGCGCCAGCCCGGCCGAGGCCAGCGCCTTGTCCATGGCGAGGCGCGCGCCCAGGCCTTCGGGATGCGGGCTCGACATGTGATGGGCGTCGCTGCTCTCGCCGATGCCCAGCAGCCGGATGCCGCCCGACGCCGGGGCGGCCCGCTCGACCAGCGCGAAGCCCGCAGCCTCGCCGATCGAGATGCCGCTGCGCGCGGCATCGAACGGCCGGCACGGCCCCTGGGCGGTCAGTTGCAGCGAATGGAAGCCATAGAGTGTGGTCAGGCACAGGCTGTCGGCGCCACCGACGATCGCGGCGTCGCACAGGCCCAGCGCCATCATGCGCGCGGCACTGCCGAACGCCTTCGCGGTCGAGGCGCAGGCGGCCGACACGACCAGCGCCGGCCCGCTGAGGCCGAGCGCGTGCTGGACGAAATCGGCGATCGAATAGGTGTTGTGGGTTTCGCGATAATGGAAGCCGCGCGGCAGGACGCCGGTCGCCGGATCGCAGGAGCGGAACAGTTGCTCGGTCTCCAGAATGCCGGACGTGCTGGTGCCGGCGAACACGCCGATGCGGTGCGCGCCATAGCGCCGGCGGGCATCGGCCACGGCCTGGCCGAAGCCGTCCTGCTCCAGGGCCAGCATCGCCAGGCGATTGTTGCGGCAATCATAGTCCGCGAGCGTGCCGGCAATCGGGGTCTCGAGCCCGTCGACCATGCCGATCCGGGTCGCGATCTCCGCGGTTTCGAACGTGCAGGGCCGCAAGCCGCTGCGTCCCGCGCGCAGCGCCGCGAGGGTCTGGGCACGGCCGGCGCCCAAGGCCGTGGCGAGGCTGAAATGGCTGAGCAGGAGAGGCGGCACGGAGCGATATCCAACAAAATCAAAGGGTTACGATTTCAGGGTCGCCAGAGTCCGGCCGACTTCCGCGGACTCGCGATCGATATAGTCGAAATAGGCCGAATAGAACTTTCGGAAAGAAGCCTGTTCGTCGGGCGTGCGGTCCGCGAGATAGGTCTCGACCGGGCGGCGGTTCGCCTTGATCTTGTCGTAGAGGCCGGCGAAATAAGCCAGATTGTCCCGCAGTCTGAAGTAGCGCGGTTCGGTCAGGATCGCACGGAAATGCCCCTGATAGGAACCGGTGAGGGGCTCGTCGTAGAAGATGATCTCCGAGTTCGGATCATAGACCTCGTTCTGGCGCGGGATGGTGCCCAGGTCCATCAGCGCGCCAGGCTGGGTCGGCAGGCGACCGTATTCCAGCAACAGCCGGCGCGCGGCGGCATCGTCGTAGAGCGCCGCCAGATCGTCGATCGGCAGGTCGTTGGTTCGTCGCATCAGATTGACGAACTCGTTCTTCGGCACCGGGAAATCGAACAGCGAGATCAGGATGAACCGGTCGGTCGGCCAGGCGTCCCAGATGTCGGCGGCGGCCAGTGCGTTATGGTTCAGATGCGCGCAATTATGCTCGAACAGGTTCCAGTCGAACGGCTCGCCATTGCGATAGGGCGCATTCTGGTCGTTCAGATAGGCGATGATGGTCTGCATCTGCGCCCGGTCGACCGGCACGCGGGCGCAATAGCGGTTGCGGCCGAAGGTGATGGCGTAGTCGGTCGCGACCGAGATCTCATACTGATAGGTCGCCGGCGTGAAGCCCGGCGCCATATCGTCGTAGAAGCGCTCATGGAACGTCACGCCGGTGAAGATGCCCTTGGCCTGCGCCTCGGCTTGCGTCCTGCGATAGGCGTCCTTGGTCACCGGCTCGCCCGGCTGCAGGCCGCCGTTGAAGAAGAATTCCCGCCCCTCGGTCGCGACCCATTCGGCGCCCTTATAATGCTCGTTGACGCTCAGCCCGACGCCATCGGACGGGTGCTTGTTTTCCTCGCACATCACCAGGACGGGGTAATCCACGTCCTGCTTGCGACAGACGCCGTTCAGATACAGCACGGCATGGCCGCCGATGCCGCTGCTGAGTTCGGCGCCGAAGCCGGGCTTCTTGCCCAGTTGCGTGACGGCGCAGATCTCGGCGTAGGTCGGATAGATCTCGCGATAGACCTGTTCCTCGCTGGCCGTGGTCGGCGGCGGATCGATATGCGGGCCGGTGACGCAGCCGCCGGTCGCCAGCAGCAGCCCCGCGACCAGCGCCGGTTCGATCAGGCCGCGCAGCCAGCGGACGAGGGCGATCATTCGGCGCTCCATCGGGTTTGCAGGGCTTGCCACAACCGGCACCAGGTCGGCCAGTCATGGCCGCCGGATGCCGTCACGACGCGCGCGGCCGGCAGCAGGTCGGCCAACAGCCGGTGGGCGGCGGCGAAGCGGTCGTCGAGGCCATAGGCCAGATGCATGTCGGGCAAGCCCTCGCCGGTGCCGAGCCAGGTCAGCAATCTGCGCTCGCTCGTCGTCATATCGATGGCGCGCCATCGCCGCAGGCCGCCGGCGCGCTCGACCTCGGCGATCAGCCCGCGGCTGCCGATGAACGGTGCCAGCAGGAGGATTCCGGCGATCCGGTCCGGATGGGCCTGGGCATAGAGCAGCGCGCCCATGCCGCCCAGCGAAATGCCGACCAGCCAGATCCGCACCGGGCCGCGCGCATGGGCCGGCACAATGACCTCGTCATGCAGCCGTTGGACCGAGATTTCGTCCAGATAGCATTCCATGCCGGTCTCGACCGCGATCCGATCGACCGGGCCCGGCGTATCGAGGAAACCGTTGGTCCGGAATTCCTCGGCGCTCATCTCGGCGCCAGGCAGCATGACCAGCAGGGTGGGGGCCCCGGTAACGGTCCCGATGATGCGCATGGTCATCGTGTGGCCGACCGGGTCAGGATCGCGGCCGCGACCAGGCTCAGCGCGGTGCCGATCGCAACCGTGCCGCCGATGCCGGTCAGCACCGGGATGCGCGACAGCGACAGCGCGCCGAAGCCCACCACCGTACAGATATTGGCCAGCAGCAGCGAGGTGACGGTCCGCTCGCCCTCGGGCCCGCGCAACCCGCCGCGCTGGAAGAACAGGCAATAGTTCGACCCGACCGCGACGACCAGCAGCAGCCCGAACAGGTTGAAAATCGACAATTGCCGGCCGCCGGCTGTTTGGATCGCCAGCGTCACGATCACCGCGAGCGCCAGCGGCGCTAGCACGGTCAGGGTCGGGCCGATCGCGCGGAAGCTCGCGAGCAGCAGCAGTGCGATGGCACCGCTGCCGAGCAGCGCCAGGGTCAGCGCCTCCTGGCGATAGCGGTGCAGCAGCCGGTCGGACTCGGTCTTGAGGTCGAGCAGACGCACGCCCGGCATGCCGGCCAGCGCGGCGCCGATCCGGCCGGCGTCGGTCACGTCGCTGAGCGGCAGCAACGCCACCCAGTTGCCCGAACGCTCGATCAGCAGCGAATCCAGCTTCAGCGACAGGGCGGTGCCATCGAGCGACTTCCGGGTCAGCGCATCTGCCGCCTTGGCCGCCGCCACATCGTCCAGGAACGGCTGGAACACGTCCGGGCGGAACGGCAGCCCATCCAGCGCACCGGCCAGATTGGCCGCCAGCGTCACCCGGTCGGGCAGCGCCGCCTGGCGCCGGGCCTGCATCCGGTCGCTGGGCAGGTAGCGGTCGGGCGAATCATAGCCGGACAGTGCACCCGCCGTGATCAGCGGACGCAGGGCCGCCGAGGCCAGTTCGCTTGCGCGCAGCACGCCCTCGCGATCGGCCGCCTCGGCGGCGACGATGGCGCGGACATCGGGCGCGCCGACGTCGTGGCGCAGCGCGCGGTCGATCTGCTGGTCGGCGATGGAGACCGGGCTCATGCTCGACAGCTCGTCCTGCCACAGCGAGCCGCGATGCAGCCCGATCAGGACGATGGCGGCCAGCACCAGAACGGCCAGCGCCGGCCGCAGCCGTGGTGCCGCCCGGACCAACCGCAGCAGGGCCGGCGCGAAGTCCGCCTCGCGCAGGCCGCCGAAATTGCGCGGCACCAGCCCCGGCAGCACGAAGCGCGTGACCGCCAGCGCCACGGCCAGCCCGACGATGGTGAAGACGCCCAGTTGGACGAAGCCCACGAAGCTGGAAAACAGCATGGCCGCGAAGCCGCAGATCGACACCAGAACGCCCAGGCGCAGGGTCGGCCAGATCCGCTTCAAGGTGCCTTCCGGGCCGCTCGCCGCGTCGCTCTGGGCGAACAGGTAGATCGCGTAATCGACCGCCTCGCCGATCAAGGTCACGCCGAAGCCGATGGTGACGCCATGGACGAAGCCGAACCACAGGCCGACCGCCGCGATCCCGGCCAGCGCGCCGGTCACGACCGGGACCAGGGTCAGCGCCAGCATGCGCGGCGAGCGATAGACCGCGAGCAGCAGCAGGACGATGGTCAGCGACGCGAGGCTCGAATAGAGCGTGACGTCATGCTTCATCTGGCTCCGCGTCTTGACGCCGAACACGCCGGGACCGGTCGCGACCAGGCGCACGACCGAACCGCCGCCGACGCTGGCTTGGGCCGTTGCAAACGCCTGATGGATCGCGTCCAACGCCTGTTCCTGGGCGTCGATATCGAAGCCGGGCGCCTTGGTCTGGGCCAGCAGCACCGCCCTGGTGCCGTCCTGCGCGGTCCAGACCCCGTCACGGATCTGGCGCTGGGTCCCGCCCGCCATCCGGCGCACGACCCCCAGCGTCTCGCCGGTCGGATCCGGGCCGATGCTGGCTTTCAGCAGCGGCGCCATGCCGGACGACAGCAGTTGCAGATCCTGGTCGAGCGCCTGGTGCAGGCCGGCGGCGGCGAACCGGTCGGGCGTCACGCCGTCGCTCAGCAGATAGCGGTTTTTCCAGATGTAATCCTGGTCGGCCTGGCTGACGCCGGTGCCATTATCGATCAGGCTGAAGTCCGGCGCCGCGCGCAAGCCATCCGCGACCGAGCGGCTGACGGCGGCGAGCGTGGCGGTCGGCGCGCCCTCGAAGCTGACCAGGATCAGGCGCGAGGCGACGCCGTCGCGCAGCTGATCGACCAGCACCTGCTGGGTCGGCTCCGGCGAGCGCGGCAGAAAGGCCGACATGTCGGTGGTGAAGGGCACGCGCAGGATGATGCCGATCGAGATCAGCAGTCCCAGCAGCCAGACGATCAGCGCCGTGCGCCGGCCCCGGCTCATGGCGGGTCCGGTGTCACGATCATGTCGGACCGGTCGCCGTCCGGCTCGTGCACCTGAATTCGGCGCAGCCGGGTCCCGGCGCCGTCGATCCGGATGGCATCGACCTTGGCGCGCACCGCCCGGTCGAGCGGGGTCAGCGCCAGATGCCAGTCGTCGGCGGTGCCTTCGAGCGCGATCGAATAGTACCGGCCGAGGGTCGCCAGATCGCCGGCCATGGTCGAGCGCACACCTTCGACCAGCGCGCCGATGTCGGGATGGTCGCTCAGCCGCACGTCGAAGCGCTCGCCGTCCGCCTGGGTCCCGCTCAGTTGGTCGTCATGCAGCGTGATGCTTTCCGGCTTCGGCGTCAGCGTGCGCTTCTCCAGCGAACCCGGCGCCCGATAGCTGAGCGTGCCGGTGCTTTCGATCGGCTGGGTCAGCATGGCGGCATATTTGCGCTCGGTGAAATGGCCCGAGGCCTGTGTGACCGCATGCAGCTCCGCCATCAACCGGGCCAGCCCCCAGGGCGCGTCGGCAGCCGATGCCGCGCCGCCCGCGGCCAGCATCACGACAAGGACGATCGTTCGCATCAGCGCCAGATATTGTAGAAATTGAACCAGTTATAGGGCGCGATCCGGCAATAATGCTCCAGCCGCGCCACATAGCGGCCGATCAGCCCCTGCAGCGCGTCCGGGTCCGGCCGGCGCGGGATCTCGCCCAGATCGGCGAAGCGCTCGAAATGGATGTCGTAGCGCCGGCCGCCCTGGTAGATGCCGACGGCGAGCACGACCGGCTTCTGCATGATGGCGATCATCCGGAACGGGTTGACCGGGAAATCCGCCGGCGCCCCCAGGAAGGATTGCGCGCACTGGCGCTCGTTGCTCAGGCTGCGGTCGGCCAGCATGCCGACGAAATGCCCGTCCTCCAGGCAGCGCTGGATCGTGATCAGGGAATCCGCCCGGCCCAGGCTGATCACGTCCTTGGCCAGTTCCGGGGCGACGGCGTTCAACACGGCGCTGACCTTCTGCGCATTCTCCTCGTACATCACCATGTTGACGCGCAGGTTCGGATGCTTGCGTCCGGCCGCGCGCAGCACCTCGAAGCTGCCCATGTGCGCGCCCAGCAGGATGCAGCCGCTACCCGACGCCAGGATGTCGGTCATGATCTCTTCGCCATGGATGCGCAGGTCGAATTCGTCGGTCCGGTTCTTCAGGAAGAACACCCGGTCGAGCACGCAGGACGCGAAGGTGTGGTAATGGCGGAACACGTCGAGGAGCGTCGAGCGTCGCCCCAGCGCGCGGGCGAGATATTGCGCCGATGCCCGGCGCGATTCGATCGAGAACAGCACGAAATAGGCGCAGATGGCCGGCAGGATCAGCCGCGCCACCGGCCGGCCGAGGCCGAGGGCGATGCCGACCATCAGGCGGATGACCGAGGTCGAGCCGCGCTCCTTGCGGCGCAGCCATTCCGGGCGTTGGGC
>Ga0302314_10015189_pt1 | contig 13105 bp, 15 predicted proteins | sample III_Palsa_N2_3_FD_200533 | JGI IMG/M metagenome (GOLD analysis project Ga0302314, IMG submission 200533) | Peat permafrost microbial communities from Stordalen Mire near Abisko, Sweden - III_Palsa_N2_3 | ecosystem: Environmental > Terrestrial > Soil > Palsa > Peat permafrost | place: Sweden...
CGCAACGTCCAAAATCGCTTCGCGATTTTGTCGAACCCACGAACACCTTTTAGGGTGTTACTCACTTTCCAGGCGAGCGCCTTCGACCACTCGGCCACCTGTCCGTAAACCTCTTCACACTGCGGGCGGGATTGCTCGCGGCTACCGCCGCTCGTCCTCCGCTTCGCTCCGGACCGTTGCCGCTGCGCCGCAACGTCCAAAATCGCTTCGCGATTTTGTCGAACCCACGAACACCTTTTAGGGTGTTACTCACTTTCCAGGCGAGCGCCTTCGACCACTCGGCCACCTGTCCGCTTGAGACCCAATACCCGCATGACAAGCGGGGCCGCAAGGGTACCGGACGCGGCCGCAGCTATCAAATGGAACGAAGCGGCCTGAGACAGGCGCCCGTCAAGCGAGCGCCCTCGGCCTCCCACCTAGCCTGGGGTCGGGCTGGCAGCCTTGTTGGTGGGTGCCGGCGTGTAATGCGGCGGCTGATCGAAGCAGGCGTCGTTCGGACCCGGCGGCGGGGGCGCCAGTCCGACCGTGGGAATGACCAAGGAATCCTTGGTATTCGGGTTATCCATCCCATCAGGGACCTTCAGCGCCGCCACTTCCCGGGAGTGCTGATACTCCTGCTTTTGATGACAATCAGGGTTTAAGCGAGCCGAGACGTAGTGGCAGCCGCTCAATAGGGTTGCGCCGCCCAAGAAAACCAGTGTTCGCACAAGACTCATGCAGCTTTTTCCTCAAGTTTGACACCGGCCGCGCGCATGGCGCGCAGCACCGTTTCCTGGTGGACCGGCGCCAGGTCCACCAATGGTAAGCGAATTGTCCCACCGATGAGGCCCATTCTGGCCACCGCCCATTTCACGGGGATAGGATTGGCCTCGACGAACAGGTCCCGATGCAGCCCCCGCAACTCGCCGTCAATAGCACGAGCAGTCGCCAAATCCCCACCCATGGCCGCAAGGCAGGCCTCGCGCATGCGTCGCGGCGCGACGTTGGCGGAGACGGAAATGACGCCCTTGGCGCCTGCCTCGATAAAATCGATGGCGGTGGCATCGTCTCCCGACAGCACCGAGAATTCCGCCGGCACCGCGGACAACAGCTCACGCGCACGGCTCACCAGCGGCGTCGCCTCCTTCAATGCCACGATGCGCGAATGGCGCGCCAGTCGGCCAACGGTTGCGGGTAAAAGATCCACCCCTGTCCTGCCGGGCACGTTGTACAGGATGACAGGCACCGCCGACGCGTCGGCAGCCGCCGTAAAATGGCGGAACAGCCCTTCCTGCGGCGGCTTGTTATAATAAGGCGTTACGAACATAACCCCATCGACGCCCAGCCTGGAAAGACGCGCGCTACGCGCAACGGTGGCGGCTGTGGAGTTGGTTCCGGCGCCTACGACGACTTTGAGCTTGCCGCGGCAGCGGGCCACCGCTCGGCGCGTCAGCTCCTCGATTTCATCGAGGGACAGCACCGGCGATTCCCCGGTAGTGCCCGCGACGACAATGCCGTCGGTGCCTTCCGCAAGGTGGAAGTCCAGCAAGCGGTCCCACCCGGTCAAATCCAACGCGCCGTCCGCGGTCAGGGGCGTGACAATAGCAACCAGGCTTCCGGAAAACATGAGAACCACTCCGCAGGAAATATCGCTACCTTAAGTGCCCGACATACACCCTGGCAAGCGCCCATCCGGTAGAATTTGACCCGATGAAACAACATATCGTGATTTCCGCGGTCGGGGTCGACCGCATCGGCATGGTCCATGAACTCTCCAAGGCGATCGCTGATTGCGGCGGCAGCATCAGCGACAGCCGCATGACGGCGCTGGGCAGCGAATTCGCCATGCTGCTGCTCGTGAACGGCAATTGGCACACACTGGCCAAGCTCGAGGGCGAGTTCAAAAAGCTCGCTGACGCCACCGGCATGAACATACAGCTGCGTCGCACCGAAGAACGTCCGGTGCGCAATGAAATGCTGCCCTACTCCATCGACGTGGTGTGCCTCGACCAGACTGGCATCGTCGCGGGACTGTCGGGCTTCTTCGCCCAACGTGGAGTCGACATTGCCGAAATTTCGACGCGTGCCTATGCCGCGGCTCACACGGGTGCCCCGATGTTCTCGGTGCAAATGATCGTGAATGTACCCAGCCGCTTGCACATCGGCGTGCTGCGCGAAGAGTTCATGGACTTCTGCGATCATTTGAATTTGGATGCCATATTCGAACCCGTGAAGAGCTGAACTCAAATGAGCAAGGTCGAAGTTGGAAAGAAAGCGCCGTCTTTCACGCTCGACGGCACCGGAGGCAAATTCGCCTTGGCCGAGGCCGCGGGCAGCGCCCTGGTGATGTACTTCTATCCCCGCGACAACACGCCCGGGTGCACCCAGGAAGGCGAAGCCTTCACAGCTCACTTTGCGCAGTTCAAAAAGGCCAAAACCATGATTCTCGGCATATCCGCCGATACCATCGAGTCGCATGAGAAGTTCAAAAAGAAAATGAGCTTCCCCTTCGACTTACTCAGCGATCCCGATCAAAAGGTGTGCAAGTTGTACGACGTTATCCAGGAGAAAAACATGTACGGCAAAAAGTACATGGGGATCGAACGCAGCACTTTTCTGGTGGACGCCAAGGGCGTGCTCCGGCAGGAGTGGCGTAAGGTCAAGGTCAACGGACATGCCGAAGCCGTGTTGGCTGCGGTGAAGGCACTGTGACGGATTCGGGGCGGCCGGTCACAGCCACGTCGATCAAGGGACGCCAGAGCAAGCAGCTGCGGCGCATTTTCGTGCTCGACACCAATGTGCTCATGCACGATCCAACGGCGATTTTTCGCTTCGAAGAGCATGACGTCTACATTCCCATGACGGTGCTCGAGGAATTGGACGCGGGCAAAAAAGGCCTGTCCGAATCCGCGCGCAACGTGCGCCAAGTGAGCCGCTTTCTCGACGAGCTGATGAAAGATGCCACCAAAAAGGACATCGATCGCGGCCTCGCGCTACCCACGGCGGTACCGATCAATCACGGCAAACGCCCTCCCATCGGCCGCCTGTACTTCCAGACGAGTTTGCTGGAATCCGTGCTGCCCGACAGCCTGCCGGGCCACGGCGCCGACAACGCGATTTTGGCGAATACGCTGGCGCTGCAGCAGAATTTCCCCTCCGCGCGAGTCACGCTGGTGTCGAAGGACATCAACCTGCGCATCAAGGCGGCCATTGTCGGCGTGCAGGCCGAGGACTATTCCAGCGACAAGACCATTGAAGACGCGGATCTCTTGGTCAGCGGCGTACAGCAACTGCCGGCGAACTTCTGGGACAAGCACGGCAAGGGTATGGAATCCTGGCAGCAGCAGAGCCGTACCTTTTATCGCGTGCGCGGACCTTTGGTTCGCGACTGGCGCGCCAATCAATTCATCTACGATCCCGGCGAGAACGGCGTCGAGGCGGTGGTACGCAAGATCGAAGGCGAATCGGCAGTTCTGGAACTGACCCAGGACTATCGCAGCGAACGTAATAATGTCTGGGGGGTGACGGCCCGCAATCGCGAGCAGAATCTGGCCCTGAACCTGCTCATGGACCCGCAGATCGACTTCGTGACGATTCTCGGGCCCGCCGGCACTGGTAAAACCTTGCTGACGCTCGCGGCCGGCCTCGCGCAGACGCTCGACCACAACCGCTTCAGCGAAATCATCATGACCCGAGTGACCATTCCCTTGGGTGAGGACATTGGATTCCTGCCGGGCACCGAAGAGGAAAAAATGGAGCCCTGGATGGGCGCGCTCATGGACAACCTGGAAGTGCTGACTCAGAGCCAGCCTGGAGGCACCTGGGGACGAGGCGCGACCAATGACCTGCTGCGACATCGCATCAAAATCCGCTCATTGAACTTTATGCGCGGCCGTACCTTCCTGAACCGGTTCATCATTATCGATGAGGCGCAAAATTTGACGCCCAAGCAGATGAAGGCCTTGGTGACCCGCGCCGGCCCTGGCACCAAAATGATTTGCCTGGGGAACATCGCCCAAATCGATACCCCTTACCTGACCGAGACCACCACCGGACTCACCTATGTGGTCAACCGGTTTCATGGGTGGGCCTATTCGGGGCATATCACGCTCATGCGCGGCGAACGGTCACGGCTTGCCGACTACGCGTCGGAAGCGCTCTGACCCGTCGGACGGATCGGTGAGCGAACTTTGCAGGGCTCGGGACACTCAAACCCCTTCTATGGGGTCCATTTGAAGCTACGGGAGTCACTGCTCACCTTCGCCATCGCCGTCGTACTAAGCGCCGGCGCCAGCCTCGGCTGGGCGCAAGGTACGACACCGGGTACCGGGAGCGGCGGCGGCGCCGGTGCGGGCACGAATGCGGGGCAGGCATTAGGGTCGGGGTATGAGGCGGGATCCGGGCCGATCAGCCTAGGCTCCACCGATCAGGATCTTCCTGAATTGGGCAGCCCGGCGAACGCCGCCGTCTCGCTGGAAGACGAATACCAGGCGGGCCTCGGGTGGTTCCGCGAAATGGGCAAGACCGGCACGGTGCTGGAGGACCCTGAGGTCAGCGACTACATCCAGCAAATCGGCCATACCCTGTCCAGCCGCGCCGAAGAAGGACAGCATCAGTTCTACTACTTCGTGGTGCGCGATCCGGTCATCAACGCCTTCGCCATGCCGGGCGGCTTCATTGCCATTAACAGCGGGCTCATTCTGGCGACCCGCAACGAAAATCAGCTCGCCGGTGTCATGGCGCACGAAACCGCGCACGTCACACAACGTCACTTGGTGCGCGGGCTCATCGATCAAAGCCATGCCGGCCTGGTGGCTACCGCCGCCATGCTGGCCGCCATTCTGCTGGGAGCCACCGCCGGCCGAGGCGATCCGGGCGCCATGGAAGGAGCCATCCTCGCGACTCAGGGTGCCGCGATCCAGCACCAAATCAACTACACCCGCTCCAACGAATTCGAGGCGGATCGGGTGGGCATCGGCATCATGGCCAACGCCGGCTACGACCCCTTAGGGATGGCGAGCTTCTTTCAAGAACTGGACCGCAACTCCCCCGATCCCAGCCGCGTCAAAGCCGTTGAATTCCTGATCGATCACCCCTTGTCGGCAGAGCGCGTTGCCGAGGCACGCAATCGCGCCGAGCAAATCGGCCGTATTCGCCGCGAAGATTCCATCGGCTACCGCCTGACCAAGGAACGCCTGCGCTCCCTGGTGGGCGATCCTCGGGTGGTGCGCGACTACTACGCCAATCTGGTGAAGAACGGCGCGGGTCTGACCATGGATGAGCGCTACGGCAAGGATGTGGCCGAGCTGCAAATGCGCCAACCCATGGCCGCCATTCCCGATCTACAGACCCTGCTGCGCGAATACCCCAAGGTCACTCAGTTCTACGACGCCCTCGGTCAAGCCTATCTGCTGAACGGGCAGTTGAAAGATTCCAAGGAAGTCTTGGACAAAGCCATCAATTTATTTCCGCGCAATGTACCCATTACCATTCGCCTGTCGGAAACTCTGATGCATAGCGGCGAGAATAAGCGGGCACAACTCCTCTTGGACGATTTGTTCAATTTCGTCGAGCCGACCCCGGACCAAACCAAGCTCATTGCCAAGGCGGCCAAAGAAGGCGGCGACCTCGCCGACTCCTACTACTACATGTCGTTCTACTATGTGATGAACGGCGATCTGAAAATGTCGGCTACTCAGATGCAGTTGGCCTTGTCGCTGCCGGGTCTCGATGCCATTCAACGTGCGCGCTTCAGTGCCCGTCTGGATGAAATCAAAGCGGCCATGCCCAAGGATCGCAAGAACACCATGGCCGACGACGACAGCGGCACCCCCCGACATTGACCTGAACTCTGCGCCGCAAATCTGTATCTTAGTGGCAATCGATAGGTCAGCTTTCATCACGTAACGTACTTAGGGTTTTAGGGAGAGATTCACCATGTTGCAGCAAGGGTTTGCGCGCATTGCGCTCGCCGTCTTGATTATTGCGAGCGTCAGTGGCTGCGTCACGTTGCCGCCCGACCATAAAAAAGTACCCCAGGACCCCTGGGAGTCCTGGAACCGCGGCGTCTATAAATTCAACGACAAGCTCGACCGGGCCGTCGCCAAGCCCGTGGCCATCGCCTACGTCAAACATGTACCGCAACCCCTGCGCACCGGAGTGTCGAACTTCTTCGACAACTTGCGCACTCCCAGCGTCATGGTTAACGACGCACTGCAGGGTAAGCTGTTGGCTGCCGGTAATGACCTGGGCCGGTTCCTGTTGAACACCACCCTCGGTATAGGCGGCCTCTTGGACCCCGCGACGGCGGCGGGACTCAACAAGAACAACGAAGATTTCGGTCAGACCTTGGGCAAATGGGGAGTTCACCCGGGGCCCTTCGTCGAACTGCCGCTGGTCGGACCCTCGGACCTGCGTGATGCGCCTGCTCGAGTGGCGGATGCCTACTTGGTCCCGACGACTTGGTGGCCCAAGAATGATTGGGTGAAGTACGGCCTGTACGTGCCCTACTTCGTCGACATTCGCGCGTCGTTATTGCCGCTCGATGACACCTTGAAGAATACGTTCGATCCCTACGCCTTCGTGCGCGATGCCTACCTGCAGCGCCGCGCCTACTTGGTATCGGACGGCAAGGACAATAACGACGACTTGGTGGATCCAGACGCCGACCAGCCGGTCACGCCGCCGGCGCCTACGCCTTAAAAAAATGGGGCCCAGAAGGGCCCCATTCGCGTACTAGCGCTTATTGCACACTTAGCGCTTAGCGACGGCCATGAAAGCCACCATAGTGCCCACCGAACCCCGGGTGGCCACCGTACCCGCCGCGATACCCGTACGGCCCATGGCCCCATCCATAGCCGAACCGCGCGTAGCCATAGGGAGAGTAATGCGGGCCGTAGTAGTACGCGGGAAAGCCCACTGCCGGCGGCGCCACCACCACCTCGGGCACACCCACGCCAACATACACTCCAGCCGACGCCGGCAAGCTCATCGCAGCCGCCGCAAGGCCTAAGCCCACAGTCAAACCCAGAGTTGCCAGTTTACGCATTGCGATCTCCTCGAATAGTTGAACCACTCTAAGAGAAACGCAGCGGGTCCCCGGCGGTTGACCCCATCAGGCGGCGGTCAGAAGCTCCTCGACATCGCTCAACCGCGCGAGTTGAATGAGCTGAGCGGGAATATTCTCGTAGCGCAGTGACCGCTGCGCGGACTTCGCCACACTCAGCCATTCCACCAATAGCGCCAATCCCGAGCTGTCGCTGGCGGTCACGCCGGACAGGTCTATGGTCGCCGCATGGCCCGCGGAAATGGCCGCATCACCGATGCGCAATAGATGCGCCACGGTGCTGAAGTCCAAAGAGCCCACGACCCGCGAGCGTTCGCCGTCGAGGGTCTCCAGGGTGGCACGTGGGGAGACGGTCTCCTTCAATTGATCCCTGGCTTGGCCTTCGGAGGCCCCTTGCTGTCCGCCTCGAGCCGCGTGATTACTTCATCCAGGCCCTTCTGCTGAATTTCCGAACCAAAGTCCGTGCGGAAACTCTTGACGTACGAAATGCCCTCGATGACCACGTCCCACGCCTTCCAGCCCTGATCGGTTTTGTGCAAGCTGAAATTCACCGGCACCTTGTCACCCGTATCCTTCTTCACCTCGGTGCGCACAGTGGCCTGTGTGTCGCCGGGATCGCCCTTGTAAGGCAGGATCACGAATTTGTCGGCCGTGAAATTCAAGAGCGCGGCGCCGTAGTTATGCAGCAGCGAATGATAGAAAGCGTCGACGAAACGCTTACGCTGATCTTCCGTCGCCGTGCGCCAGGTTTGTCCCAGGACGAGACGTGCCGAATACTCGCTGTCGAAATTAGGCAGTAGGACATTCGCCACCAACGCGTCCAGCTTCGCCGGATCCTTGGCGTACACGGGGCGATTCGCGTCGAGTTCCGTCAACATTTTCTTCGCGGAGTTCTCCACGGTTTCCTGCGGCCCCAACGTATTCACCGACATGGTGGCCGACTGCGTGGCGGGAGCCTGGGCTTGCGCCAAGGCCGCCACACCAAGAGCGGCTGCAGAGAGGGTCCAACCGGCGAGAGTCTTGCTGAAACGGATTGTCATTTGGTTTTCTCCGGGGTGGTCGGCGCGTCGGGTTTCGCGGCAGCCGAACTCGAGCCGCTCTTCGCCATATTCGCCAAGAACTGTCCGATGAGATTCTCCAGGACGAACGCAGACTGCGTAAAGTCGATTTGGTCCTTATCTTTCAGATAAGTTTCCGCGCCGCCCGCCGTGAGGCCGATGAACTTGCCGCCCAACAACCCTTGGGTATAAATGCTGGCATCACTATCAGTCGGAATCTGATTGAATTTATTGTTGATGCGCATATCGACCACCGCCTTGTATTCCTTGGTGTCGAAATCGATTTTCACCACGCGGCCGATTTCCACACCGGACATGGAGACCGGGGCCCCCACGCGGAGGTCGCCGATGTTGTCGAATTTTGCCGTCACGTCGTAGTGCGGTGTGCTGCCGAACGACAAACCGCGGCTGGTAACCTGGGTCGTCAAGAAGAACAACGCTGCAAATCCGAGGATCACGAATGCCCCGGTGCCGAGATTCAAGGTGTTGGATTTGCGCATGAGAAACGTCCCCTTACAGAAATGCTGCGGTCAGCAAGTAGTCCAAAAACAGGACCACCACGGCCGAGGTGACCACCGTACGTGTGGTGGCCCGGCCCACACCTGCAGCGGTCGGTATGGCGTAGTAACCCTCGTACACGGCGATCAAGCTGCAGGCCACGCCAAAAATACAGCTCTTCACGATGCCTTCGTAGATGTCGGTGAAGGCCACGCCGGCACGCATCTGAGACCAGAAGCTGCCCGAGTCGACACCCATGAGCTGCACACCGATGAGTTGCGCGCCGTAGACGCCGATTAAACTGAAAATCGCGGCGAGTAGCGGCACGGAAATGACACCGCCCAGGAAGCGCGGCACGACCACTCGCTTGATGGGATCGACCGCCATCATTTCCATGGCCGACAATTGATCGGTAGCGCGCATCAAACCGAGCTCTGAGGCTAGCGCAGTTCCCGCGCGGCCGGCGAACAGCAGCGCCGTCACCACCGGACCTAACTCCTTCACCAGGCCGATGGCAGCCGCCACGCCCAAGGACTCCTCAGAGCCGAAGCGCTCCAGTAGCTGGAAGCCCTGCAGCCCGAGCACCATGCCCACGAACAACCCCGAGAGCATGATAATGACCAGCGATAAAGCGCCGGTATTGTAAATTTGCTGCACAATCAGATCGAATCGCAGCAGCGCACCCGGGGTCACGATGATCAGACGCCCGAGAAAACGCACATACGCGCCCAAGCCCTCCAGCCCGTCGAGCATGTTCTCCCACAGCTCTTTCACGACCGTCACGCGTCCTCACCCCGTGCCAAGAGCTCGGTGAAATAGTCACCGGCCGGATAATGGAAAGGCACCGGCCCGTCGGCGAGGCCGCCCACGAATTGCTTCACGGTCTCGGACGGATTGGCGCGCAGCTCCTGCGGCGAGCCGCCCGCGACCACCTTGCCGCCCGACAGCAAGTACACCTTGTCGGCCACCGTCGCGATCTCCTGGACATCGTGCGATACCACGATGCTGGTCAGGCCGAGGGTGTCGTTCAAGCGGCGTATGAGGCGCAATATCACGCCCAAGGAAATCGGATCGAGTCCGACGAAGGGCTCGTCGTAAATCAGTATCTCGGGGTCCATCACAATGGCCCGAGCGAGCGCGACCCGACGGTTCATACCGCCGGACAGTTCGGTGGGCGCCAAATCGGCCGCGCCGCGCAGGCCCACCGCCTGCAGCTTGGTCAGCACCAGCTGGCGAATGAGCCGCTCGGGAAGATCCGTGTGTTCGCGCAAGGGAAACGCCACGTTCTCGAACACGCTCAAATCGGTGAGCAACGCTCCGTTCTGAAACAGCATCCCCATGCGGCGCCGCAATCGATACAGCTCCGCGCGGTTCGCCGTGCGCATATCCGTGCCTGCGACTTGAATGGAGCCGCCCGTGGCCCGCGCCTGTCCGGTGATGAGACGCAGCAGCGTGGTCTTACCGGTGCCGCTCGGCCCCATGACGGCGGTGATCCGGCCGCACGGGAAATCCATGTCGAGGCCGGAAAAGATCGCACGCCCGCTTACGGAGTAATCCAGATTTCGGATATCGACAATGGGAGTTTGTTGGTTCAATGGGTTGCCGGCATGAACTTCGCACCGATAACGGTGCGAAGTCCAAAGTTACGCAAGATTAGGCCGCAGACTTTTCCATCGCGCTCTTATAGGCCCCGCCGGCGGCGAGTCCGTTCAGTTTGGCACGATTAGCGAAAGCTTGCTGGCCCGCGACGACCGCGGCGGCTTTACCGCCCCACGCGTTGAGTGCGTCCTCTTGCAGCGCGCGCCCATAGCTGAAGGTCAAGGCCCACGGCAAAGAGCCCGCCGCGTTCATCAAGCTCAGGTGCAAGGTTGCCTCGGTGGGACTCTGGCCACCGGACAGGAACGCAATGCCGGGCACCGCCGAGGGAACCTGACGCTTCAAGGTCCTGAGCGTGGCCTCGGCCACTTGTTCTGGCGTCGCCTTGGTCGCGCACTTCTTGCCGGAAATGACCATGTTGGGCTTCAAGATCATGCCCTCGAGGTAAATGCGGGCGGCAAACAACTGCGAGAACACACTATCGAGCACCGCGTTTGTAACCTCTTCGCAACGTTCAATGGTGTGGCCGCCATCCATGAGCACTTCCGGCTCGACGATGGGGACAATGCTCGCCTCCTGGCAAATCGCAGCGTAGCGCGCTAACGCTTCGGCGTTGGCGTCGATGGCATAACTCGTGGGAATCCCTGAGCCGATATCGATGACGGCGCGCCACTTCGCGAATCGCGCACCCAACTTGTAGTACTCGGCCATGCGCTGGGGCAGACCATCCAACCCTTCGGTAATGGTCTCCCCGGGGAAACCCGGCAGTGGCTTCGCGCCCATGTCGACCTTGATGCCCGGAATCATTTTGTTCTTCGCCAGGAACTCCGCGAACGGCACGCCGTCCTTGGTCTTCTGACGGATGGTTTCATCGTAGAGAATCACGCCGCTGATATGGTCCATCGCGCCTGGCGTCGTGAACAATAAGTCGCGGTAGGCCCGTCGATTCTCTTCCGTGGATTCCAGTTTGATGGTGTTGAAGCGCTTGGCGATGGTGCTGGTGCTTTCATCCGCGGCCAGAAGGCCCCGGTGATTCGCAACCATACCATGGGCGGTCGCGGCTAATTCGCTGGTGTTCATTGCTCGAGTCTCTAGTTAGTACCCCAAACAAGAATAGCAAAATCAGGGGTCTTCCGCGCTCCGGGTGGCACTCCGGGTCAAATAGGACTAAACTAGTCCCACATGGTTGCCACCCTAGGAATTTTTTACACATGTTGAGAATGGGTAAACTGACTGACTACGCCACCGTGGTGCTGGCCAGTTTAGCGCAAGAGCCCGACCGTCATCGGGCGGCGACGGACTTGGCCGACGCCACGCGCTTGAGTCGCCCCACCGTGAGTAAGGTGCTCAAGGGGCTGCAGCGTGCCGGGATGGTGATTTCGTCGCGCGGCGCTCAGGGCGGCTACCGGTTGGCGAGGCGGCCGGAGCATATCACAGCAGCTCAGATTCTCGATGTATTCGAGGGTCCCATTGCCATCACCGAGTGCAGCGGCGCATCTAGCCGTTGTGGCATCGAACGCCAATGCCGTGTAGGCGGCGGTTGGCAGCGCGTGAATGCGGCCATTCGTCGGGCGCTCGACGACGTCACGCTGTATCAACTGGCGGGTCTGGATACGCACGAGTCGCGCTCCACCGACCTCGTGTCCGAGCTGCGCCTGGGCGCGCCGCACTCGTAACTACAACCGCACTCGTAACTACAACCGCACTCGTAACTACGTTATTTTTTGACGACCATTTGGAAAACACCGTGTCCAGCAAATCTCAAGACGTCGAAGCCCTTCTCAGCCAGAAGTACCGTCACGGCTTCGTCACGGACATCGAATCCGACAGCCTGCCCCCGGGACTGGACGAGGAGGTCGTCACCGCCATTTCGCGCAAGAAGCGTGAGCCGCAGTTCCTGCTCGACTGGCGCCTAAAGGCATATCGCCACTGGCTGACCATGCAGGAACCCACCTGGGCGCATGTGCACTACAAGCCGGTGGACTACCAAGAGATCTCCTACTACTCGGCCCCTCGCGCGCCGGCGAACGCGCCCAAGAGCCTGGACGAAGTAGATCCGAAGCTCCTCGCCACTTACGCCAAGCTCGGCATTCCACTACACGAACGCGCCAAGCTCGCGGGCGTCGCGGTGGACGCCGTGTTCGACAGCGTCTCGGTGGCCACGACGTTCAAGGACAAGCTCGGCAAGGCCGGCGTGATTTTTTGCTCCTTTTCGGAAGCCGTGCGCGAGCACCCCCACCTCGTGGAGCGCTATCTCGGCACCGTGGTGCCCGCCTCCGACAATTTCTTCGCGGCCCTGAACTCCGCCGTCTTCTCGGACGGTTCGTTCGTGTACGTGCCGCCCGGCGTGCGCTGCCCCATGGAGTTGTCGACTTACTTTCGCATCAACGCGGCGAAGACGGGCCAATTCGAACGTACCTTGATCATTGCTGCGGAAGGCGCCTCGGTGAGCTACCTCGAAGGCTGCACCGCCCCCATGCGCGACGAGAATCAGTTGCACGCCGCGGTCGTGGAACTGGTCGCGTTGGACGATGCCCGCATCAAGTACTCCACGGTGCAGAACTGGTACCCCGGCGACGAGAATGGTGTCGGCGGTATTTACAACTTCGTCACCAAGCGCGGTGAATGTCGCGGCCGCAACTCGAAGATTTCCTGGACCCAGGTCGAAACCGGTTCGGCCATCACCTGGAAATACCCCAGCTGCGTGCTCAAGGGCGATAACTCCGTGGGCGAGTTCTACTCGGTGGCCGTGGCCAACAATTATCAACAGGCCGACACCGGCACCAAGATGATTCACATCGGCCGCAACACCAAGAGCACCATCGTCTCGAAGGGCATTTCCGCCGGCCATGCCGAGAACACCTATCGCGGGCTGGTGAAGATTCTTCCCAGTGCCGACGGCGCGAGT
>Ga0302314_10015192_pt1 | contig 13104 bp, 8 predicted proteins | sample III_Palsa_N2_3_FD_200533 | JGI IMG/M metagenome (GOLD analysis project Ga0302314, IMG submission 200533) | Peat permafrost microbial communities from Stordalen Mire near Abisko, Sweden - III_Palsa_N2_3 | ecosystem: Environmental > Terrestrial > Soil > Palsa > Peat permafrost | place: Sweden...
CGGAGTAGGAGGATTCGAACCTCCGACCCCCGCCTCCCGAAGACGGTGCTCTACCAGACTGAGCTATACTCCGACGCGAGCCGGGGCTTATAGACGAGGCCGATCAGGCCCGCAAGCAAGGCTGGCCGCTTCCTGTTGCCCGGCGAGTTGCATTGCCGTTGGGCTTAAGTTATCTGGCACGCCTCGCGCGCGCCGGACCGTCTGTGACGGCCCCGCAGGGCGGCCCCTGCTGGGGGATGGTGTAATGGTAACACTGCGGTTTTTGGTACCGTCATTCTAGGTTCGAGTCCTAGTCCCCCAGCCATCCTTCGCGAGCGGAGCGAGCGAAGGATGTCCGCCGGAGCCTTGGCGAAGGCGGACCGATGACGCCCCCCGCTCGCTTCGGCTGGCTTACGCCGTTGGGATCATCACTGACCGCCCGGGAGCAGCGTCATGTTCTACGTCTACATGCTGGTCAGCATCGTCGATCCTGAACAGCGCTATACCGGCTTTACGACGGACCTGAAGCAGCGCATCCGGAGCCACAACAGAGGTGAATCCATCCACACTCGAAAATACAAGCCCTGGAAATTAGTCAGCTATTTCGCCTTCGACGACGAACGACGGGCGCGCGAGTTTGAGTACTACCTGAAATCAGGCTCTGGCCGGGCGTTCGCCAATCGGCGCCTTTGGCCGCGCAATCCATAGCGCCCTCAACCGGTTACTCCCCATACCCGTATAACCTCCCGGCTGTTCTGACCGCTTCGGGCGGCACATAACCGGCGCAAAGCTGGCGGCGTATGGCCGCAGCGACAATTCGGGATCAGGCCATGAGCGCAACATCACTGACCGGCAAACGCGTCGTCATCATCGGCGGATCGACCGGGGTCGGGTTTGCGGTGGCCGAGGCGGCCCTGGCCGAAGGCGCGAGCGTCGTGATCGGCTCCAGCCAGGCCGAAAAGGTCGCCAGCGCGGTCAAACAGCTTGGCGGCGATGCATCCGGGTTTGCGGTGGATGTGAGCAACGAGGCCAGCGTCGCGGCCTTCTTCGAGCAGGTCGGCGCCTTCGATCACCTGGTGTTCACGGCCGGCGACTGGGGCATGAGCTTCTTCGCGCCCGTGCGGGACATCGACATCGCCGCCCAGCAGGCGGGCATGGCGGTACGGTTCTGGGGCGCGCTGCTGGCGGTGAAATACGGCTGCCGGACCATCGCCCCGAACGGGTCGATCACCCTGACCGGCGGCATGCTGGCGCACCGGCCCCTGAAGGGCGCCCCGGTGGTGACGGCGGTGGCCGGGGCGATCGAGCACCTGACCGTGGGCCTGTCGCTGGATATCGCGCCGGTCCGCGTCAACGCGGTCTGTCTGGGCATGATCGGCACCAACCGGACGATGGAGATGCCGGAGGCGATGCTGAAGATGTTTACCGACCGCCTGCCCCTGCCGCGGATCGGCGATCCCGCCGAGGCGGCGCAGGCCTATATCTATCTGATGCGCGGCGGCTATTCGACCGGCCAGGTGGTGGTGGTGGACGGCGGCGGCGCGGTGGTGTGAGCTAGGCGCCCGCTACCCCGGCAACACGTCGAACGCCGCGGTCAGGCGCATGCCCTCGCCGTGGAACGGCGCGGTGCCGTGCCACATGTAGGAGGGGAAGAGCACCAGCACCCCCGGCTCGGGCTTGACGAAGTGTTCCGCCGGCAGCGGCGGCGCGGTAGGGATGCCCGGCTGGCCGAAACTCAGCCAGCCGTCCTGGCCGGTGGCGATGCCGGGCGGGGTCACCAGGTGGCAGGCCGACGAGATCCAGCCCATGGGGTGGATGTGGTTGGCGTGGTAGCCGCCGGGGCGCAGGCGCACCGACCAGGCGCCGGAGAAGCTGAAATCCTCGGCGATGCGGGCGCGCAACGGGTCAACGCCGTGGCCGAGTTCGGCGATGTATCGGGCGATGGCCTTGCGCAAGGTCGGGAAGAAGGCGGCGATGGCCGGGTCGGCGGCCTCGAACGGGTTGAGTTCGCCCTGCGAGCCGAACCGGAGCGACTGGCCGATTGGGTGGCCGCGATAGCGGTGGGTGCGCTCGAGCGCCGCGGCCAGGTCGGCGATATAGGCGTCCAGCGCGCCCCAGCCCTCGGGCGTTTCCAGCACAAAGCCGCGCACCAGGCGCTCGTAGTCGTACAGCTCGCGCCAGGCGTCGACGCCCAGGATGCGCCAGGCCGTCGCCAGCATGGCGACGCCGTGCTGATTGAGCGACCATTTGTGGCGAATGATCAGCGCTGTCTGCACCGCCGCCTCGGCCTCGCCGGCGGCGAGCTGCGCCTGGCAAAGGGCGGCGACCACGGTCATCTCGTCGGGGTTGAGGGCGAAGGCGCGGCGGGCGTGGTCGAGGGCCGCGGCGGGGTTGAAGCCGCCCGCCAGATTGGCCGCGGCGGTCTCCACCTGCGACGAGGCGCGAACCTCGGCCGGCGCGGCCATCAGCCCCTCATAAGCCTCGCGCGGCTGGCCGGCGTATTCCAGCAGCCTGGCCTTCTGCAGGCGCAGGCCGGGATCGTTGGGCCAGGCGCCGATGGCGAAGTTCAGCGCCTGGGCCGAGGCGGCGACATCCTCGGTGCGCATCCAGACCAGCTGGGCCAGGTCGCCATGGGCGTCGGCGAAGGTCGGATGGCGGCGGATGGCCTCGCCATAGGCCACGGCGGCCTCGTCCAGCCGGCCCAGACCCTGCAGCGCCCTGGCGTGCACCAGCCAGGTCTGAGGCGCGTCCAGGCCCTTGGCGAAGGCGCGCGTGGCTGCCGCCTCGCTCTCGGCGTAGCGCTGCATGTCGCCGTAGTGGCCGGCGAGATTGTGTTCCGCCACGGCGCTGTTCGGGGCGGCAAGGCGCGCGCGCTCAAAGGCGGTGGCGGCGTCGTTGGACTGGCGCAGGGATTTGAGCGCGGTGGCCTCGGCGGTCAGGACCACCAGGTCGGCGTCCGGCCGGGCGACGAACGGGGCGATCACCGCGCGCGCCTCGACGGCCCGGTCGGTGCTCACCAGCACCTCGCTGAGCTGCGTCGCCGCGCGCGTCAGGCCAGGGTCGAGCCGGAGCGCCTCGCGCAGGGCCTTCTCCGCCTCGTCCAGGCGGCCCGCCGCCAGTAGCGCCGCGCCATGCAGCTGGTGCGCCGGCGCCAGACCCGGACTGGCGCGCGCCAGGTCGGCGGCGAGCGTTGCGGCGCGGGCATAGTCGTGAGCGGCCATCGCCTGGCCGATGCGCTGCAGGCCGGACTGCTCGCCCAGGGTCGGCGCGTTCACAGGCCGGTGTCCTGAGCGCCGCCGGAAAAGGCGTCCATGGCCGCTATCACCGCCGCAACCATGTCTCGCTCCTCTTCCGCCAACCGCGGGTTCCAGATGTCACAGATCAGGATGGTGCGCACCTGATCGCTGTCGTTCCAGGCCTCGTGCTCGATGGTGTCGTCGAACACCCAGCCCTGGCCGATCTTCCATTCGCGGGTCTCGTTGCCGACCCGAAAACCGCAGCCCGGCGGCATCACCAGGGGCAGGTGCAGGACGAGGCGGGTGTTGGCGACGCCATGGTGCGGCGGGATGCGGGTGCGCGGCTGCAGCACCGAAAACATGGCCGCCGGCGAGCGGCGCTGGACCGTCGGCTGCGGCAACAGGGCGATGGCGTCCATGGTGCGTGGGCAGCGGCGGCAGTGAGCCTCGACCCGCTCGCCGTTCTCCAGCAGGTGATAGCCGCTCCAGCGCGGCGAGCGGTTCAGCTCCGCCCACTGGTCGAGCGGAACATTGGGCGGGTAGTTGATGTAGGGCGCCAGCTGGTCCGCGTCGTCGTCCAGCACCCCGGCGAGCTCGAGCTGGATCTGCGGCGTGCGGGCCTCGAACTCCGCCATGAAGGGCAGGTCCTCGCGGTCGAGGAACTCGATCTCCGGCAGGCCGGGATAGTGAAACAGCACCGGTTCCTGATGGTAGACTTTGCGCTTGCCCGCCAGCTGCTGGATGAACTGGTCAAGCCGCCGTCTGGCCGGGCCGCCGGCGCCGGCCTGCATGTCCGACAGGTTTCCGCGCAGGGCGTCGGCCATGGCAGCCTCGTACTGGGCATGGATCGCCTTGGCCCGATCGGCGGCGGCGCGCATCTGCGGCGGCATCTGGCCCTCGGGGGGCAGCTGGCTGAGCGCAATGCCATAGGCGGCGCCGGCCTGGTGCGGCGCGCCCAGCCGCTCCAGCAGGCTGGCCTTCATCAACAGGGCCGGAAACGCGCGGGGGTCGATGGAGAGCGCCTGGTCCAGGGCGCCCACCGCCGCGGCGTCGTCGCCGAGGGTGCGCAAGGTGGCGGCAAGGCCGACCCACAGGTCGAACCGCCCCGGCGCCAGGGCGAGCGCCTGCTCGAACAGGTCGCGCGCGGCGCGGGGATCGGAGGCCATCAAGGCGCGGTCCGCGGCCGCCTTCAGCGCCTCGGCGCTCCTGCCCTGGTCGGAGATGGTCATCTGGCCCGAATTCCGCTCATCCCGGCGAATGCCGGGACCCAGATCATAAGGCGCGATGGTTCAGGCGACAGTTCATATCTCCTCCAACAAGACAGAGCCTTGTCATCTGGGTCCCGGCATTCGCCGGGATGAGCGGTTTGATTAGCCGGAGTACGGATGTCGATTACGCCTAGGCCCTCGCCGGCTCCGGGACCCCGAAGGGGCGGTCGTGAATCCATTGCGACAGGACCCACTTGTCGCCGCGGGTGATGGTCAGGCCCGCGTGCAGGCTCAAGGGGTCGGGTTTGCCGGCTGCGTCCACGTGCGCGAAGTAGATGGCGTCGCCCTTGATCCCCTTGAACTTGACCCCCGACTTGGGGAAGTCGAGTTCACCGCCGTCGAAATCATCGTTGAGATAGAGCAGGAAGGTGACGATCCGGTCGCCGCGGTAGCCGCCCTCGTCATAGCCTTCGACCGCGTTGCCGCAGCGGTCATAGTGCGGCTTGATCTGTTCGCCGAGGGCGTAGTGGAACACCCTTGGAGGCTCCATCGCCACCGTCGGCAGCTTGGTCAGCTCCGCCACCCGGGCGCGGACCAGCAGCAGAACCAGGTCGGTGTTCAGGATGTCGAACTGATAGTCGCTGCAGGTCCGATGCGGGTCGAGTTCCGCGGTCTTGGTTTCGCCGTGATACATCAGCGCCGGCCGCATGTGGCCTTGCGCGCGGGCCTTGATCCAGTCGCAGACCGGCCCCGAGGCGAACCGCTCGGCCATGCGGATGCGCGGGGTCTCCCACAGCGGCTTGCGCGGCGGCGGCGCAGTCCATGCGGCGACATCGATGCGCCGGGCAAGGTCGGCCCAGCCTTCGGTAGGCTCGATCGGCGCCGCAGCCTGAGGGCCGGCGGCCAGGAGGCGGATCTGAGCCTGGGCGGAGGCGCCGCCGCGCTCGGCGGCCCGTCCGAGAAAGTCAAAGGCGTCCGGCCAGCTCTGCGGGGCGAAGGCGCCGATCCCGGTCAGGGTCGCCATCAGCTCCAGCGCGGCCACATCGCCGTCCGCCGCGCCGCGCGCGATCCAGCCAAAGCCCTGCTTAGGCTCCAAGGGCGCGCGATCGCCGATCAGCAGGCGCGATCCTAGCCGCCGCATGGCGACCGCATCGCCCCGGTCGGCGCGCCGGCGCAGGTCCGCCAGGTCGTCTTCGACGCCTTGCTCCACCAATCCTGAAACGCCGTCGCGGGAATCCATAGACTTCTGTTTCCGTTACCTTTTTAGGACGAGGCCTGGGCGAATCTGTTCGGCGCCGCCGGTTCTGTCAAGGCCACGCAACCCCCGGACCTAAACCACCGCGAGATTGCGGATCCACTGCGACAGCAGCCACTTCTCCCCGCGCGTCGGCGCCAGGCCTTCGTGCAGGGTGCGCCGGTCCGGGGCTCCCGCAGGGTCGATATTGCCAAAATAGAGCGCTCCGCCCACACCGCAGCGGCGGCGCACGCCGACATGCGGGAAATGGGTCTCGCCGGCGTCGAAGTCCTCATTGAGATAGATCAGGAAGGTGATCGCGCGCTGGCCGCGGCGGGCGATGTCAGCGGCGTGGCCGGGCAGGTTCGGATCAAGATAGTCGTGGTGGCGCGCAAAGCGCTGACCGGTCTCATAGTGCAGCACCTGGACCGGCTCGAAGGCGGCGACGGGAAAGCCGATGGTGGCGGCTATGCGCGCCCGCACCAGAAGCATGACCAGGTCCAGGTCGAGAAAGCCGAACTCAAACGCGGTGTTGCTGCGCCCGGCGTCAGCCTCCGCGGCGCTCACATCGTGGCCAAACACCATCGCCGGCGCCGTGCGGCCCCGTCCCCGGGCGATGATCCAGTCGCAGACGGCGCGGCTGATGAAGTCGTCGATGACCACGATGCGCGGCGCGGCAGACAGCACCTGCTTGTGCGAGGGCGCGGTCCAGTCGGCGATGTTGACCGAGGCGCGCAGGGCCCGCCAGTCGTCCGCCGCGCCGGCATGCCCCAGCGCGGAAAGCTGGCCCCGGGCGGCCCTGGAGCCTGTGACGGCGGCGGTTTGAAGGTGGTCGAGGGCGGCTGTCCAATCCTGCGGCGCGCCGACGCCGGCGCCGCGCAGCAGGGCCATCAGGGCGTGCGCCTCCGGATCGCCGTCGCGCATGGCGGCCTCGGTGGCGGCATAGGCCCTCGCGATGGCCTCGGGCAGGTTGGACTGCAGCAGCTCCTTGGCGTTGGCCAGTGCGGTCAAGGTCCTAGTCCGCCGGATAGCCAAACCGCTCGACCCAGGGGGCGAGGACGCCCAGGGCCGGCGCGAGCTGGTCGCGATACCGCCGCCACTGGCCGGCGCCGTCGGTGTAGAGGCCGCGGGCGATCTGCGCGGAACTGGCGCTGGCGACGTCGCCACGGCGCGCCCGTGCGGAGAAGTCCATCAGCTCGTCGCGCCAGCTTGCGCCGACAAAGGCGCACACCGCCTTGGCCTCGGCGGTGGTGTCGGCCACCAGCCGCTCGTAGACCAGCTGGTGCTCGGCATAGGGGAAGGCGGCGCGGAAGCCGTCGGCGAAACCCATCATGCCGTCATACAGGGCGGCCGTGCGCTTCAGGTCCAGCAACTCGTAGGTCGAGGGGTTGAGGTTGAAGCGCCGACGGAAGCAGCTGAGCACCACGTCTCGGGGATCGCGGATCGAGAACACCACCCTGGCGTCCGGGAACAGCCGGTAGATCAGCGGCAGCTTGAGCGCGTTGAAGGGATTCTTGTCGATGAAGATCTTCCCCGCCGGTTCGGCGCCGAAGGCCTTCACACAGGTCCAATAGTCCTCGCGATAGGGGGCAAGCTCGGCGTCGCGGGCGCCCATCAGCCGGTCCAGGGTGGCCGCGTCGGTCAGCCAGGCCCGGATGCCGGCCTGCAATGTGTTGCGCTCCTCCAGCGACACCACGTCCGGATGCGCCGTCAGCATGCTTTCGATCAGGGTGGTGCCGGATCGGGGAAAGCCCATCAGGAAGACATGGCCGGACGCCGGCCCGGCGATAGGCGGGCTCGGCGGGCGGGCCCGGGGGCGCTGCGCCCTGGCCCAGGGCGTCATCCAGGCCACCGCCCCAGCCACGGTGGGCTGGCCCGGGGCCTCGAAGCGGGGCTTGGCGTCCTTGAGAAACAGGGTGTTGCCGGCCTCATAGGCGGCGAAGGCCTCGGCGGGCCGATCGGCGGCGTTGAGCACATCGCCCAGCTGGCCCAGGCCGACGGCGCGGTCGAAGTCGCCGATGTCGGTCCGCGCCAGCAACTCGCGCAGCCGACGCTCGGCGACCGGGGGGTCGGACAGTTCAATGTCGGCGAGGGCGAGGATGGCGGTGGGCTCCCCTGGCTGCAGCGCCAGGGCCTTGTCGGCGTATTCCCGGGTGGCGCGGGCGTCGCCTCGCTTCGACGCCAGGTGGGCCAGGGTGGCCCAGGCCAGCACATGGCCCGGATTGAGCTCGACGGTCTTCAGATAGGACTCGGCGGCCTTGCGTTTTTCACCCAGATGCTCCAGCACCCATCCCCGGTTGAACCACAGGGGCTCGAAATTGGGATTAAGCGCCAGGGCCTGATCGTAGCATTGCAGGGCCTCCTCCGGACGCGCCATCCGCGCAAGGCAGAGGCCGCAGGCGTTGAGGATGGCGTAGTCCCTGGGCGACAGGAAGTGCGCGCGCCGCAAATCCTTCAGCGCATCCTCGAACCGGCCCGCATCCTCATGGTCCAGCGCCCTAAGGTTCAGAAAAAGCGGATGTTCCAGCCGTCGGTCAAGCGCCTGGCCGGACAGGGACTTGGCCAGGGGGACGTCGCGCGCGCGCAGCGCCGCGGTCACGGCGTCCAGCGCCTGGGCCAATGGGCTTTGCGCTGCCTGGGCCGTATCGCCGGTCATGCGCGCATCAGACCTCAGGCCGGCTCATAGCCGAACCGCTCGATCCATGGTTGCAGGATCGGCAGCACCGGCTTCAGCGCGAATTCGTAGTTGCGCCATTGGCCGGCGCCCTCGCTGTAGAGGCCGCGGCCGACCTGGGTCGAGCTTGGCGTCGCGATCGACCGGTTGCGCGCCGTTTCGCCGAAATCCTTCAGCTTGTCGGTCCATTCCACGTCGAGGAAGCCGCACAGCGCCCGGCTCTGGCCCTCGAAATCGGTCACCAGATCCTCATAGCGGATCACGTGGGTCTGAAGCGGCAGCGCGTCGAGGTAGGTCTGCCCCGCCTGCATCACCGCCGCATAGTAGCCCGCCGCGCCCTCGATGGAATTGAACTCGTACATGGACGCGTTCATGTTGAAGCTGCGCCGGAAACAGCTCAGCACCACATCGCGCGGATCACGCAGGGCGAAGATGATCTTCGCCGCCGGAAACAGCTTGGCGATCAGCGGCAGGCGGTTGGTGTTCAGCGGGTTCTTGTCCACGAACACCTTGCCCGCGGGATCGACGCCGAACTCCGCCACCCGCTTCCAATAAGAGTCCCGGTAGGGCTCCAGCAGGTCGCCGACCACGTCGGCCAGCCGCGTGACATCGCCATATCCGGTCAGGAAGTCCCGCGCCGCTTCCTGCAGCAGCGGGCGCTCGTCGAGGGTGGCGATGTCCGGGTGGGTGTGCAGGACATTTTCCAAGAGGGTGGTGCCGGAGCGCGGGAACCCCATCAGGAAGGCGTGAACCCGCTCGTCGCGCTTTGACGTCAGCAGCGAATGCGAGGTCCAGCCCGCGGACGGGATCTCGTTGAACTCCGCCAGCATCGCCTTGATGGCTTCGGTGGCGCTATTGCCCTCCGGCGCCTCGAACACATGGGCGTGCCTTTCGCGCAGGTCGGCCTTGCCCTTGGCGTAGGCGGCGAACGCCTTGCGATAGCGGCCGGCGCCGTCCAGGGTGTCGCCGAGCAGAAGCCGGGCGTTGGCGCGCGCCAGCGGTTTCAGGTGCGGCAGGGCGATGACGGCCTGCAGCCGACGCTCGGCGGCGTCGAACCTGCCCTGACCGATCTCGATACGGGCCAGGTTGGTCAGGGCGTCGGACTGCAGCGGGTCGAGCGCGGCCGCCTTTTCCGCATAGACCTGGGCGCTGGCCCAGTCGCGGCGCCGGGCGCAGGTTCCGGCCAGGCCCGCGAGCGCATCGGCGTGGTCGGGATTGAGCGCGACCGCGCGCCGGTAGCTGGATTCGGCGACTTCGAGCGAGCCCAGGCGTTCGGCCGCCCAGCCATAGCCAAAACTGGCTTCGGCGGAGTTGGGATCTAGCCTGAGGGCGACCTCGAAAATCTTCGCCGCTTCCTGGCGCCGGTCCAGTTCGATCAGACAGAAGCCCATGACCAAAAGGAGCGCCACGCTGTGCGGTTCGGCCTCCAGCGCGGGCTGCAATTCCAGGATCGCGTCTTCGAAGCGGCCTTCATTCTTCAGCTGGATCGCCACCAGCTGGCGGATCAGCGGATGGTCGACGCCGTCGGCCCTGGCCTTCAGGGCCAGCGTAATACCGCGCGCGAGATTGGCGTTGGCGACCTGAGAAACCTCATCCACACGCGCCTGCGCCGCCACGGGCGACATGCGGGAAGCGGCTGGGCTGGAAACCATGTCGAACTGTCTTTCGCGTCGGTGCAAATGCCCGCGGGTGCGGGCCGGCAAGCTATCCTCGCCGCACGGGTCAAGCAAGAAGTCGGCCACGCGGTCAGCGGGGCCGGGCCCGTTCCCAAAAAAGATTGGGCCGGGCAGGACCCCTCTTGAGGAATCCCACCCGGCCCGAACTTAGGCAGGTTTAACCGTTCGACTTAGAAGTCGGCGGTCACGCCCACGAACATCACCCGGCCCAGCGGATCATAGACCTGCGGGTAGGTGTTGCCGTTGCCGAACGGCGGCGACGAGATGCCGAAGCTGTTCGCGTCGAGCAGCGGCGGGGTCTTGTCGAACACGTTATTCATGCCGGCCCGGAAGGTATACTTGTCCTTCACACGCCACGTCGCGGCCAGGTCCATGTAGCTGTACGACGGGATGTTGGCGTCGGTGGGCTGCACGTCCTTGAAGCCGTTCTGCAGGTCAGGCTGGGTGGTGTTGAAGTCCAGCTTGCCCGAGCCGTAGTACCGCCAGGCGGCCGACAGCTGGAAGTTCCAAGGCGTATTCCAGGTGGCCCGCAGTTGGTGACGCCACTTGGGCGACGGGGTTCCGCAGGTCACGCCATAGAGGCCGGCGCAGTCATACTGGGTGCCGTCCGGCAGGACCGTGATCAGGTCATGCAGGTAGGTGCCGTTGAACAGGAAGGTCAGAGAACCGAAGTCCCCCGCGCCCATGTCGGCGAGGCGGAAGTGGTACTGGGCTTCCACGTCGACGCCGCTGGTCTTGAGCGCCGAAGCGTTCAGGAGCTGCAGGTCGGCCTGGCCCTGGCCTTCGCCGCCGTAGACGCCATAGTTGGTGCCCGAGTAGCGTTGGATGTTCGAGCAGTCGTAGGCGTTGTCCAGCTTCGCGCAGTTGGTCATCAAGGTTTCGAAGGGCATCGTGACGATGGCCTGCTTCACGTCGATGTTGAAGTAGTCGATCGTGAACGAGAAACCGCGGAAGAAGGTCGGCGTGAACACCAGCCCGTAGGAGAAGGTGTCCGCGGTTTCCGGCTTCAGGGCCGGGTTGCCGCCGCTGAAGGCGCCGCACTGAGCCGCCGGGCAGGAGTCGATGTGCCCGAAGATGGTGCTTTGGAACTGGGCGAAGGTGATGCCCGGTTGCGAGTGCACGATCGTGTTGTAGCACTGAGCCGCATCCAGGCCGGCCGAGGTCAGACCGCCGGCGAGACCACCCGCGCACGGGTCGGTGCCGCCCACCAGACCTGGCGTCGAGGGCAGGAACAGTTCCTGCACGTTCGGCGCCCGCACCGCGCGCTCGTAGGAGCCGCGGAGCATGAAGTCAGGCGTGGCCTGCCAGTTCAACTCGGCCTTGTAGGTCGAGTTGCCGCCGCCGGAGGTATAGTCCGAATAGCGGTAGCCGAGGTCCAGGGTCAGGTCCTTGGCGAAGGGCATGTCCTGGATCAGCGGGATGCTCAGTTCGCCGAAGGCGTCCTTGTCGGCCTGGGTGCCGGAGGTCGGGAGGGTCGAACCGCCCGCGCCGGCCAGGTCGCCGCCCTGAATGGCCGCGTCATACTGGGTCTGCAGTTGCTCGGAGCGATACTCGACGCCGAGGTTGATGCCGACGGGCTTGTTGGCCCATGCCGACTTCAGGCCATACTTGCCCAGGTCGCCGGTGATGCTGGCGGTGTAGACCTGCTCTTGGGTCGAGCCGGTGTTTTCCGCCACGCCGTTGAGGTAGGCCAGCGACGCCGGGGTGATGCCGCCGGGGTAGAAGCCGAAGATGTTGTACGGAACGCACTTGGTGTCCGTGCCGGTGACGACGGATTCGCAGGTCGGAACGCCGCCGACGCTCACCACGTCCAAGGCGTTCTTCAGGTGCGAATTCAGGAAGTAGCCGCTTTCGACATCGGTCAGCACGGTGCGGCCGTACTGGGCCGACGCATCATACGTCCATCCATCGACGAGGTCGCCCTTCGAACCGATCACGATGCGGTAGTCCATGTGCTCGATGTCGGAGATACGCGGGCCGCCTTCGACGTTCCGGTGGGCGATGTTCGCCGTCTCGGTGGTCGGGGTGCCGGCGGCCGGGCCGCAAAGGTCGGTCTGTTCGGCCGGGCTCAGCAGCGGGTCGTTACAGGGGACGGTGTAGGAGTTGTCCCCGTTGAACGAACCGGACGGCGCGATGGCCGCAACGGTGTGGTCGTCCAGGAACATGAAGCTGGAATAGATGTTGACGTGGCTGTTGATATTGTAGGTGGAGAACTCACCAGCCTGATAGCGGGTGTCCGGCCGCTGGAAGTAGTTGTACGGCGCGTAGTTGAAGTCGTCGCCACCGTTGAAGTGGCCCGGCAGAAGGCCGGTCGAGGTGTTGATCGCATACTTGGTGCCGGAGTTCGGGCCGCTGGTGGGCTGGAACAGCACGGTGTTCGAAGTCGACGAACCACCGCAATATTGCTGCAGGGTGCTGGTGTTGTTGGTGGCCAGCGAGCAGGCGCTGTAGTCGCGCTTGCCTTCGTTCACCGCCGTGATGGTGGTCTTGCCGAAATAGAATTCGACATTGCCCTTGCCGTCCGGCGCATTCACGCCGCCGGTGATGGTGACGGTGTCGCGCTGGCCGTCCCACTCGTCCTTGGACGGCAGGTTGGGTTTGGCGATGCCGAAGCTGTTATGGCCGAAGTCGGCGGCCTTGCGGGTCTGGCCATTGTCGCTCGACGATTCGGCGATCGAGGTTTCGGCGTCGACCTGCAGACCCGTGAAGTTCTTCTTCATGATGAAGTTCACAACGCCAGCGAGGGCGTCGGAACCGTACACCGCCGAGGCGCCGCCCGTCAGCACGTCGACGTGGTCGATCAGGGCCGGCGGAATGAAGTTGATGTCGGGCACATCGTCGGTGGCGTCACCGGGTTGCAGCCGCTTGCCATCGATCAGGACCATGGTGCGCTTGGAGCCCAGGCCGCGAAGGTCGATGTTGGCCGTGCCGCTGGAGCCGTTGGACAGATATTGCCCTTGGTCGGCGAACGCTTGCGGCAGGTTGTTGATGAAGTCTTCGACGTTGACCGTGCCCTGCAGCTTGATCGACTGGGCCGTCACGGTGGTCACCGGGCTGGCGGTCGTCAGGTTCGGGTGCGGGATGCGCGACCCGGTGA
>Ga0302314_10015194_pt1 | contig 13101 bp, 10 predicted proteins | sample III_Palsa_N2_3_FD_200533 | JGI IMG/M metagenome (GOLD analysis project Ga0302314, IMG submission 200533) | Peat permafrost microbial communities from Stordalen Mire near Abisko, Sweden - III_Palsa_N2_3 | ecosystem: Environmental > Terrestrial > Soil > Palsa > Peat permafrost | place: Sweden...
CCCCTCCTCCCGTGGGCGTGCCGCGAAGATTCTGGGACGAAACGTGGCAAAGCAGCCGCAGACCGACCCCGCAACACCGCCCGGAGTGAAGGGGGCTTACAGGCTCAGCCGCCCGACCGATTACCGTTCTTTCTCATCGTTGATCAGGATGGGGATGCGTTGCACTCCGCTGGAGCCCCCTACCCGCCCTCGCGCGTTCCCTTCTCCCCTTGCGGGAGAAGGTGTCGGCGAAGCCGACGGATGAGGGGTCACACGGCGCCTGCCGGGCATCGTCAGGTTTGCGCGGAGACGTGCATCGACCCCTCATCCGACCCCCTTCGGGGGCCACCTTCTCCCGCAGGGGGAGAAGGGAACCCTTCGCCGACCTCGGCCCGGCGCCGTTCGGTCACCGCATCTACGGTGATTAACGGTGGGCCGGCCCGATCTCGGTCACCGCATCTACGGTGATTAACGGTGGGCCCGCCCTACCGGGCCGTCCGCTCCACCAGGTCCGCGAGCCGCTCAGCCGCGTCTGGGGTGGCGGCGGACCTGGCGGCGGCGGCCATGCGGGCGAGGCGCTGGGGCTTGGCGAGCAGGGCGGCGAGGGCGGCGGTGAGCGCCGGCTGGGTGAGTTCGTCCTCGCGGGCGACCTCGGCGGCGCCGACCTCGGCGAGCAGCCGCGCGTTCTGGCCCTGGTCGTCGTCAAGGGCGACCTTGAGCGGCACCAGGATGGACGGCCGGCCGGCGACCGCGATCTCGCCCACGGTGGAGGCGCCGGCGCGGCCGATGACCAGGTGGGCGCGGGCGAGGCGTCCGGCCATGTCGCGGAAGAAGGGGGCGACCTCGGCCTTGACCAGGGCGTCGGCGTAGACGCGGCGGGCGCCGTCGAGGGATTCCGGCCGGGTCTGCTGCTGCACCTCCAGACGCAGCCGCAGCGCCTCCGGCAGCGCGGCCACGGCGGCGGGGACCATTTCCGACAGCAGCCGCGCCCCCTGGCTGCCGCCGGTGACCAGCAGGCGCAGGGCGCCGGTCGCGGTCGGCGGCTCATAGGCGATATCGGCCAGGGCGCGGATCTCCGGCCTGACGGGATTGCCGACCACGGTGGCCCTCGCCTGCACCCGCGGCGAGGCCTTGAGCAGGGTCGGAAAGGCGCAGGCGACGGCGGTGACGCGCGGGGCCAGCAGCCGGTTGGCGCGGCCGAGCACCGCGTTCTGCTCATGCACGACCGTGCGCCGGCCCTGGCTGATCGCGCCGATCATGGTGGTGAGCGAGGGATAGCCGCCGAAGCCGACCACCACCGCCGGATCGATGGCGGCGAGGACGGAGCGGGCCTGCAGGACGCCGCGCAGGATGGCGAGCACCGCGCCGACCCGCGACGCCAGACCGCCCCGCAAAGTGGCGGAGCGGATCGCGATGCGCTTTTCGGCCGGGAAGCCCTCGGCCAGGCTCTGGGTGCGGTCGTCGGTGGCCAGAATGATGCGCCAGCCACGCGTGCGCAGCACCTCGGCCAGGGCCTGGGCCGGGAAGAGGTGCCCGCCCGTCCCGCCCGCCGCGATCACCGCGATCTTGCGGGAGGCGAGGCTGGTGTCAGTCAACGTCGCCGGCTCTGGCCAAGCTGTCGGTGGTGGGATAGCCGCCCGGCCGCCGGCGCGTGAGCGCCAGGGCGAGGCCGAGGGTGAGGCCCATGGCCAGGGTCGAGGAGCCGCCGTAGGAGATGAACGGCAGGGTCATGCCCTTGGTCGGCACCAGCGCCAGATTGACCGCCACGTTGATGAAGGCCTGCATGCCGACGAGGACGAACAGGCCGGCGGCGGCGACCTGTTCGAACGGATCGCCGAGCTTCATGGCCCTATAGAGGCCGCGGATGACCAGCAGGGCGAAGAGGGCGATCAGGACCAGCGACAGCCACAGGCCATATTCCTCGGCGGCGGCGGAATAGGCGAAGTCGGTGTGCATGTCGGGCACGTGGGTTTTCATGATGCCCTCGCCCGGACCGCGCCCGAAGCCCTTGCCCGCGGCGATGGCCTCCGCGGCGCGGTGGACCTGGGAGGTGTCGGTCTTGTCGTGGGCGAGAAAGCCGTCCACCCGGGTGGCCACGTGCTGGAACAGGAAATAGGTGCTGCCCAGGCCGAAGGCGGCGAAGCTGCCCATGACCATGATCCAGCTCATCGGCACCCCGGCCATCCAGAAGGCGGCCCCGAAGGCGGCGGTGATCAGCACCGTCTGGCCGATATCCGGCTCCATCAGCAGCAGCACCACGGCCGCGGCGTAGAGGCAGAAGGCGATCGAGACCCCTGGCACGCCCTCACCCTTCTGGCCCTCGGAAAACATCCAGGCGATGAGCACGATCAGGGCCGGCTTCATGAATTCCGACGGCTGCAGCGTGAAGCCGGCGACTTCCACCCAGCGCGTGGCCCCCTTGGCGGCGTGGCCCAGGAATGGCAGCGCCAGCATCGCGCCGATGGCGATCAGGTAGATGAAGAAGGCCGCCCGGCGCACGCCGCGCGGGGTGAGCAGCGAGGCGAGCACCAGGATCGCCATGCCGCCGGCGGCGAAAATGCACTGGCGGACGGCGAAGTGGAACGGCCAGGCGATGCCCAGGCGCGCCGCGGCGGCCGGGCTGGTGCCGAACTGCAGCAGCACGCCCAGGCCGATCAGGGCCACCGTCGCGCCCAGCAGGATGTGGTCGGTGGTCCACCACCAGACGCCCAGGCGCGAGCGGTCGGACCTGGAGAAGGCGTGGGTGGTCTGGGCCGTCATGAGTCTCGCCCGCACGGAATCAGCGCCTCGACCGCGGCGCGGAACGCCTCTCCCCTGGCCTCGAAGTCGGTGTACTGGTCGAACGAGGCGCACGCCGGCGAGAAGAGGACGATGGCCTCGCCCGCCTCCTGGCGCGCGTCGGCGAAGGCGGCGCGCACGGCCGCGCGCAGATCGCCTACCTCGGCGTAAGGTGCGTGGCCCTCGAGGGTGCGGGCGAAGGCGGGGGAGGCCTCGCCGATCAGATAGGCCTTGGCGATCGAGGGGAAGAGGTCGGCGAGGCAATCGATGCCGCCTTCCTTGGGCCGGCCGCCGGCGATCCAGTGGAACCGGGGATAGGCGCTCATCGCCTGACGCGCCGCGTCCACATTGGTCGCCTTGGAATCGTTGACGAAGCGGACCTTGCCGATCGTGCCGATGGTCTCCATCCGGTGCGCCAGGCCCGGGAAGCTCATCAGGCCATCGGCGGCGTCGCTCGGCGTGACGCCCAGCGCCCGCGCCGCGGCATAGGCGGCGGCGGCGTTCTGCCAGTTGTGGCGACCGGGGAGCGACCTGGCGGCGGTGAGATCGGCCACGTCGGTCACGCGCCCGTCGGTGGCGTCGTAGAGGCGTCCCTGCAGCGCATAGACGCCGCGGCCGATGGCCTTGCGGGCGCTGATCGGCCAGATGGTGCGCCGATTGGCGGCCGTGATCTCGGTGCAAAGTTGCTGGCCCCAGGCGTCGTCGACGCCGATCACCGCGGTGTCGCCCTTGCCCTGGTTGAGCAGGACGCGCCGCTTGGCCGCCACATAGCCTTCCATGCCGCCGTGGCGATCGAGGTGATCGGGCGAGATGTTGAGCACGATGGCCACGTCCGGCTTGAGGCTCGAGGTCAGGTCGAGCTGATAGGACGACAGCTCGAGCACGTAGACCGCGCCGCCGTGCATGTCGGCCAGGCTCAGCACGCCAACGCCGATGTTGCCGCCGACGCGTATGTCGCGCCCGGCCTGCGATAGCACGTGGCCGACCAGGGCCGTGGTGGTGGACTTGCCGTTGGTGCCGGTGATGGCGACGACTTTGGGACGCCGGTGCTCGGGAACGAGAGCGACGGTGCGCGCGAAGAGTTCGATATCGCCGACGATCTCCACGCCGGCGGCGCGCGCCTTGTCCACGGTCCAGTGCGGATGCGGATGGGTGAGCGGAACACCCGGGGAGAGCGTCAGGGCGGCGAACGCCGTCCAGTCCGCGCTTGCGAGGTCCACCAGAGCGACGCCGTGGGCCAAGGCGGACGCCCGCGCGGCCTCATTCTCATCCCACGCCGCCACCTTCGCGCCGCCGGCTTCGAGCGCGCGCGCGGCGGCAAGACCGGTGCGGCCCAGGCCGAACACCGCGACCGTCTTCCCCTCGAATCCCAGCACGGGGATCATGGCGCGCCTGGCCCTCCCCTACCGCAGCTTCAGGGTCGAGAGACCGAGCAAAGCGAGCATGACCGCGACGATCCAGAACCGGACCACGATCGTCGGCTCGGACCAGCCCAGCTTCTCGAAATGGTGGTGGATCGGCGCCATCAGGAACACGCGCCGGCCGGTGCGCTTGAACCAGGCCACCTGGATCACCACCGACACGGTCTCGATGACGAACAGGCCGCCGACGATGCCCAGCACGATCTCGTGCTTGGTGGCCACGGCGACCGCGCCGATGGCGCCGCCCAGCGAGAGCGCGCCGCTGTCGCCCATGAAGATCCGGGCCGGCGGCGCATTGTACCAGAGAAAGCCCAGGCCCGAGCCGACGATAGCCGCGCAGAACACGGCCAGTTCGCCCACCCCGGGCACGAAGTGCAGCTGCAGGTAGTTGGCGTAGATGTAGTTGCCGGTGAGGTAGGCGATGCCGCCGAACGTCGCGGCGGCGATCATCACCGGCACCGTCGCCAGGCCGTCGAGCCCGTCGGTGAAGTTCACCGCGTTGGAGGCGCCCACGACGATGAAGGCCCCGAAGGCGAGGTAGAACCAGGACAGGTCGAGCAGGGCGCGCTTGAAGATCGGGAAGGCCACCGAGGTCGACAGGCTCGCCCCTTCGGGTGAGTGGGGCCCGAACCAGATCATCAGGAACACCGCCAGCACCGCGACGCCGGCCTCCACCGCCAGGCGCATGCGGCCCGAGATCCCTGCCGTGGTCTGCTTGGTGACCTTGGCGTAGTCGTCCAGGAACCCCAGGCCGCCGAAGGCGAGGGTCACCATCAGCACCACCCAGACGTAGACGTTGGTCAGGTCCGCCCACAGCAGGGTGGCCACCGTGATCCCGGCCAGGAACATCAGGCCGCCCATGGTCGGCGTGCCGGCCTTCTCGACGATATGGCGCTGGATGCCGTCGGTGCGGATCGGCTGGCCCCTGCCTTGCCTGGCCTGCATCCAGCGGATGAAGCGTGAGCCCATGGCCACGACCACGAGCTGCGAGGTCGCCACCGCCATGCCGCCGCGGAAGGTCAGGTAGCGCAGCAGGTTGAGGCCCGTGACGGGGTGATGATGAGCGGCCAGCGCCTGGTAGAGCAGGAAGAGCATCAGCCCGCCTCCCCGCCTGGGCGATCGAGCGCCACCAATGACTGGACAAGCGAGGCGGCCCTGGAATCGCGCGAGCCCTTGATCATCACCGTGTCGCCGGCCCTGAGCGCCCGCGCCAGGCAAGGCGCGAGCTCCGCCGCGGAGCCGGCCCAGGCGCCGCGACGCGGGCGGGGCAGAGCCTGCCAGAGCGACTGCATCAGCGGGCCGGCGCAGAACACGAGGTCGATCCCGGCAGCGTCGATGGCCTCGGCGAGGCCCGCATGCAGTTGCGGGCTGGCCGGGCCGAGTTCGAGCATGTCGGTGAGCGCGACGATCCGCCGCCCGCCCGTGCGCCGGGCGCCCAGGTCGGCGATGGCGGCGGCCACCGACACCGGGCTGGCGTTATAGCTCTCGTCGATGAGGGCGAACGCCCCGGCTGGACCGCGCACCTGGCGCTCGGCGCCGCGGCCCTCCAGCGGTTCGAACGACGCGAGCGCCCTCGCGGCCGTCTCGAGATCGACGTCCAGAGCCTGCATCATCAACAGGGCGCAGAGGCTCATGGGCCCCCAGTGCGGCGCGCTCTGGCGCAGTGACAGGGTCAGGGGCGCGCCGAACACCTGGGCCTCGAGCAGCGCGCCATCGTCGGTGCGCGACGAACGGACGAGCTGGGCGTCGGCCACCTCGGCGGCGCCGAAGCTGATGACGCGAGCGCCGGCCTGCAGCGCCGCGCCGCGCAGCGGCTCGAACCAGCGATTGTCTGCGTTGAGGATTGCGGTCCCGCCGCGCTGCAGGCCGGCGAAGATCTCGGCTTTGGCGCCGGCCACACCCGCCTCGCCGTCCGCGAAATTCTCCACGTGCACCGCCTCGACGTTGGTGATGGCCACGGCGTGGGGCTCGACCATGCGCGACAGTGGCGCGATCTCGCCGGCGTGGTTCATGCCGATCTCGAAGATCGCCCGCTGAGTGTCGGCCGGCATGCGCGCCAGGGTCAGCGGCACGCCGATGTGGTTGTTGTAGGACTTCACCGACCCGTGGGCGTGGCCGGCGAGGTCGAGGCCGGCGCGCACGAGCTGGGTCACGCTGGTCTTGCCGACCGAGCCGGTCACCGCCCCGCGCAGCGCCTGGGTCGCCCGGGCGCGGGCAGCCAGGCCGAGGGCATCCAGCGCGCGCAGGGTGTCCTCCACGATCACCGCCGGCGCCTCCACCGGACGCGAGGCGAGCACGCCGGCCGCGCCGGCGGCAAGGGCCGCGGGGACGAACGCATGCCCGTCGCGCTCGGCCGCGAGCGCCACGAACAGGTCCCCCGGCAGCGCCGTGCGGCTGTCGATGGCGACGCCGGTGGCGACGAACGGACCGCCGCTCGCTCGCCCGCCGGTGGCCGCGGCGACCGCCTCGGAGGTCCACAGCGGGTCAGCCACCTTGCCCCTCCAGGCCGAGCGCCGCGCGCGTCGCTTCGGCGTCGTCGAACGGATGGACCACATCGCCGACGATCTGGTCGCGCTCGTGGCCTTTGCCGGCAACGACCAGGACGTCTCCGGCCTCCAGCAGCGCCGCGGCCGCCTCGATCGCGGCCCGCCGGTCGCCGATGTCGCGCAGACCGGCCGCGCCGGCGCGGATCTCCGCGCGGATGGCCGCCGGATCCTCCGAGCGCGGATTATCGTCGGTGACGATGGCGATGTCGGCGAGGTCGGCGGCGATGGCCCCCATCAGCGGGCGCTTGGCGCGGTCGCGGTCGCCGCCCGCGCCGAACACGACGATCAGCCGGCCGCGGGCGTGCGGGCGCAACGCCTCCAGTACGGTGCGCAGGCCGTCCGGGGTATGCGCGTAGTCCACATAGGCCTCACCGCCGCGCGGGCCCGCGCCGATCCACTGCAGGCGGCCGGGCGCGCCTTCGAGCGTCTCCAGCGCGCCCAGAACGGTCTCGACCCGCTCCCCGGCGGCGATGCACAGTCCGGCCGCCACCAGGGCGTTGGCGGCCTGGAAAGCGCCCGCCAAAGGCAGCGTGATCTCGTGATCGTGACCCCAGGCTTTGAGGCGCAGGCGCTGGCCGCCGGCCACGAGGGAGCGGCCGGTCAGGGTCAGGCCGTGACCCATGGCGCCGACGGTGATCAGGGTATGGCCCGCTGACACGGCCGCCGCGGCGAACACCGGGAAGGCGTCGGAGTCGGCGTTGAGCACCGCCGCCCCGCCGCGGGGAAGCAAGGTCTCGAACAGGCGCAGCTTGGCCGCGCGATAGACGCCCATGGTGCCGTGGTAGTCCAGGTGATCCTGCGTCAGATTGAGGAACCCGGCCGCGGCGAGGCGCACGCCGTCCAGGCGCCGCTGGTCGATCCCGTGCGACGACGCCTCCAGCGCCAGATGGGTCACGCCGCGCGCGGCCAGACCCGCGAGCAGTTCAGCGACATCGGCGGCGTCGGGCGTGGTCAAGCCGGGCTGGGTGATCTGCTCGTCGCCGGCGCGGACGCCCAGGGTGCCCATGCTGGCCGAGGCGCGGCCGGCGGCGGCGAATATCTGTTGGCAGAAGGTGACCACCGAGGTCTTGCCGTTGGTGCCGGTGACGGCGACGCAGGTCGCCGGCTGGCGCCCGTGGAAGGCCGCCGCCGCCAGCGCGTAGGCCCGGCGCGGATCGTGGACCTGGACCACCGGCGCGGAGAGTCCGGGCAGGTCTTCTCCCGCCAGCACCGCGGCGGCGCCGGCGTCCAGCGCGGCCGGCACGAAGCTCTTGCCATCGGCTCTCGCCCCGGGCAGCGCGGCGAACAGCCAGCCGGGCCTGACCTTGCGGCTGTCGGCGGTGATGCCGACGATCAGCGGATCGACGGGCAGGTCGCGGCGCACCAGTTCGGAGAGGCGGGCCGCCATCACTCGTCTCCGGTGAGCAGCTTGGGATCCACCGCCGGTTTGGGCCCGGTATCCGCGCCCGTGGTGACGCGCCGCACGCCCAGGAACGGGGCGATGCGCTCGATGATCTTGCCGGCGATCGGGGCCGTGACCACCCCGCCGGTGGTGAACCCGCCGGTCTCCGGGGTGGCGTGGGGCTCATCCATCATCACCAGGACGTAATAGCGGTCGGCGTCGAGCGGGCCGTCGGTGGGGAAGATCGCGGCGAACGACGCCAGGTTCTTCTTGCCGCCGTTGTAGCGGCCGTTGACGATCTTGGTGGCCGTGCCGGTCTTGCCGCCCACCCGGTAGCCGGGGATGTCGGCCTTGCGGCCCGTGCCGTTGGTGGCGTTGAGCCGCATGAGGTTGAGCATGGTGCGCGAAGTGGACGCCTGGATGACCCGCCGTCCCGCCGCAGGCGCCTCGCCCGGCTCCAGCTTGTGCAGGGTGAGCGGCCGATAGATCCCGCCGTTGAGGATCGAACTCATGCCCGAGGCGATGGCCAGGGGACTGACCGAGATCGAGTGGCCGAAGGCCATGCTGGCGACGGCGTTCTCGGTCAGTCGCCTGGGCGTGAGCGGGTGGGCCGACTCGACCAGCTCGCTGGGGGCTTTGTCGTACAGCCCGAACGCGTGCCAGTAGTGGTCCATGCGATCGGCGCCGGCCAGCAGCGCCATGCGCGCGGCGCCGATGTTGGATGAGTGGGTGAACACCTCCCAGAGCGGGAGCTCGCGGTCACCCTTGTCATAGTCGTGGATGATCTGGCCCGGCAGCACGAGCGGGGTGTGCACGTCGAACACCCGGTCGACCGTCGTCACCCCGGAGTCCAGACCCATGGCCAGGGTGAACACCTTGAACACCGAACCGGGCTCATAAACGGTGGCGGCGGCGTGATTGACCATCGACGGCGGGCTGGCGCGGCCGGGCGCATTGGGATCGAAATCGGGCCAGCTGGCCATGGCCAGGATCTCGCCGGTGCGCACGTTGACGACGATGCCGACGGCGTCGAGCACCTGGTAGTGCTCGGCCGCCTGGCTGAGCTCGTCCTGCAGCGCCCCCTGGACCCGCAGGTCGATGGACAGTGGCACCTGGGACTTGCCGGCTTCGGCGCGGATCTGACCATCCAGCGCACGCTCGGCGCCGGCGAGGCCAGATCCGTCCTTGCTGGCGAAGCCGATCACATGGGCGCCCGTTTCGCCCAGCGGGTAGGCGCGCGCGCTCTCTTCCTCGAAGTTCACCCCCGGCAGCGCCAGGTCGTGGACGCGCGTCTTCACCTCGGGGGTGACGCCGCCGATCAGGTAGTATTGCTTGTGATCGCCGCTCAGGGCGGTGTCCAGATGCGACGCGGCAAGGCCCGGGATCGTCGCCAGCAGGGCCGCCCGCGTCGCCACCGGGTCGGAGACCTCGCGCGGGGTGATGTAGAGTCCGTAGTGGACGAGGTCCATGGCCAGGATCTGGCCGTTGCGGTCGACCACGTCGGCGCGGGCGTTGGCGCCGAGGTCCGCGCCGGCGCCGGCGCTGTCCAGGCCGGAGAACAGCGCCGCCTTGGTCGCGGCCAGGCCGAGCGTCAGGAAACCGGCCGCGAACAGCGCCATCACGAAGAAGATGCGCAGGCGCGTATCGTCTTCCGCCTTGCCCGACGCCTTCGCCCGCTCGAACGCGCGGTCGATCCACCACAGTCGCGCGCCAAGTCCCCGCCAGAGCGACCAGTGCGCGGCCTCGCCGGCGTCCGGGAACTGGGTGTCCGCCGCCGTCATTTCGCCGCGCCGCGCAGGGCGACCTGGGACAGGGCTTCGGGCGTGGTCTCCTGCTTCGGATCTATCGGCTGCATCCCCAGATACTGGGTGGAGAGCCGCTCGATGCGACTGGGGTCTTCCAGGTGCGCGATCTCGGCTTGCAGCAGGCGAATGCGCTTCTGCTCCTGAGTGATCTGGTCCTCGACGCCGATGGTGTCGGCGCTTTCGGCGCCGGCGAACGTCTTGAAGGCGTAACTGCCGACCGCCAGAGCCAGGAGGATCGCCAGCGCCACCAGATCGAACACCCGGAAGCCGCGCAGGCGGCGGGTGAAGAGACCCGAGCCGATCATGCAGCCAGCTTCCACGGCGGCGCGGCGGTGCGCACCGCCGCCCTGAGCTTGGCCGAGCGGGCCCGGGGATTCCTGGCGATCTCCGCGGCCGACGGTGCGCGGGTTCCCCGGTGTATCAGTTTGAAGCTGGGCTCTGGGCCGCCGGGCCTGGGCGGAGCATGCCGCGAGCCGGCCACATCGCCGCCCGCGCGATCGTTCAGGAAAGACTTGACGATGCGGTCCTCCAGGGAATGGAAAGTCACGACTGCGAATCGGGCGCCGGGCTTCAGTGTTCGTTCCGCGGCCATCAATCCCGCTTCCAGCTGCGAAAGCTCATCATTGACCGCGATTCTAAGGGCCTGGAAAACCCGTGTGGCCGGATGAATTTTCGCGCCGCGGCGTCCGCCCAAAGCGCGCTCGACCACTTCGGCGAAATCGAGGGTTCGGGAGAACGGCGATTGCTCGCGCCGACGGACCAGAAACGACGTCACCCGGCGCGCCTGTCGCTCTTCGCCGTACTCCCGGAATATGCGGGTGAGTTCGCCGGGCTCGGCCCCGTTCACCAACTCGGCCGCGGTCACGCCATCGGCGCTCATCCGCATGTCCAGGGGCCCGTCGCGCATCAGCGAGAAGCCCCGGCCGGACTCGTCCATCTGCATGGACGATACTCCCAGGTCCAGCGCGACGGCGTCGGCCGCCCCGTCGCCGAGCTCCTCCGCCATTCTCGAAAACGGCGCCTGCACGAGGCGAAATCGCCCCAACTGCGCCAGCGGCGCGGCGAACGTCGCCACGGTCGGATCGCGGTCGAAGCCGACCACGGTTGCGCCGGCCTCCAGAAAGGCGCGGCTGTAGCCCCCGGCCCCGAAGGTTCCATCGACGACGGTCAGGCCCGGCCCCGGCTGCACGGCTTCCACCACCTCGGCGAGCAGCACCGGGGTGTGGGCCGGCCCGGTCACCGCCCCGCCCCCGCCAGGCGCTGTTGCGCGCGCAGCGCCGGCAGGCCCAGACGCGCGATCCTGAGCTGTTCGGCGCGGTGCGCCTGGAAGGCGTCTCGCGGCCAGATCTGGAAGCGCTCGCCCATGCCCACGACCGCGACCCAGTCGGTCAGCCCGAACATCTCGCACAGGCTCTCAGGCAGGGTGATGCGCCCGGCGGTGTCGTAGGCCAGGCGCGACATGCCCCCCAGCACGCTGGTCTCCAGGGCGGAACGCAGAGGGTCGCCGAAAGGCAGTTCGTCGATGACCTTCATGTAGGTGTCGAGCAGCGCCGCCCCGCCGCCCTCGATGCAGTCGGCTTCGATCGAGGGGAAGCAGAACACCCCGTCGAAGGGTCCCTGCGCGGCCGCGCGGAACTCCTGCGGCACGACGATGCGCCGTTTCGCGTCGAGCTGTTTCTCGAACGTGGAGTGAAACAAGCGCCCAGCCCGGAGCCCACGACGCCCAGCATCGGGCGACACAAATGGGTTAACATGGGATTGATTGGGACGCAATGACACTCGAAGGCGAGTCTGTGGCAATTTCACAGATGAGCGACGGCAGATAAAGCTCCCGCGCCTCCCAATACAGAACATAGATAGAACACAGACGATGGACGGCTGCTCGGCGGTGTGGCGGACGGCAAACCCAAGAACGACTTGCCCAAGGCGGACGGAGGCTCGTCGGACGCATCCGGTGTGAAAAATGCTCGGAAAGTTCCTAATCCGCTTGGCTCGAGCGAGGCAGGGGGTAGTCTCTGACGGCCGGCTGCAGTCGCCAGCCGCCCGGCGTCCGCTTCGAGGTTCGCGGCGACGGGTCCGCCGCATCTGGAGACGGTTTGTGTCGCTCACCGAATCCCGACCGATCGCCATCGACACCTCGAGAGGCGTCGCGCTGCGTCGCTGGATCGATCAGGCGCAAGACACGGACCTTCGGGACACCCTTGCGTGAGCGAGGTCCAGCCGTTGCTCCAGGCGCGCAGGCAACGGGCAAGCCTGATGCGCGGGATCGTGAGCCTGTACGCGCTGCTGTTTGCAGCCAACGCCGCAGCCTGGATCTGGGCGTTGGTGGTGGTCCACGGCGACTCGGTGCTGCTCGGCCTGGCTTCCCTGGCCTATCTGTTCGGCCTGCGCCATGCGGTGGACGCCGACCACATAGCGGCCATCGACAACGTCACGCGCAAGCTGATGCAGCGCGGCGATCGGCCGGTGAGCGTCGGCCTCTACTTCGCCATCGGCCACTCCACTGTGGTGGTCGGCGCCTGCGCTGGCATCGCCGCCATGGCCGGAGCCATGCGTGGACGTCTGGAGGCGCTGAGCGGGATCGGCGAACTCATCGGCGCGAGCGTCTCCGCCGGCTTCCTGTTCCTCATCGCGCTGGCCAACGTCGGCGTCCTGGGGTCGGTCCTGAGAAGCTTCCGAGCACCCGCGGGCGGAGAGGTGGCCGCGAGCCCGCCGCCGGGCGGCCTCGCCAGCCGGCTGCTGGCGCCATTGACGGCGATGATCTCGCAGCCCTGGCACATGCTGCCGCTGGGCTTCCTGTTTGGGCTCGGGTTCGACACGGCGACCGAGGTCGGCCTCCTGGCCCTCTCCGCCGGCCAGGCGGCGCACCTGGCCTCGCCCTGGACCATCATGGTGTTGCCGGCCCTGTTCGCCGCCGGCATGTCGCTGGTGGACGCCACCGATGGCGTGCTCATGGTCGGCGCCTACGGCTGGGCCTTCATCAAGCCGCGGCGCAAGCTGATCTACAACCTCGTCGTCACCCTGCTGTCGATCCTCGTCAGCGTGGTCGTCGGCGCCCTGGAAGTGCTCAAGCTCGTCGGTGACAGGCTATCGTTCACCGGACCTTTCTGGCGCTGGGTCGGATTGGCCAACGCCCATTTCACCGCCATCGGCGTGATGATCGTGCTGCTGATGGCCGCCTGCTGGGGCGG
>Ga0302314_10015197_pt1 | contig 13100 bp, 8 predicted proteins | sample III_Palsa_N2_3_FD_200533 | JGI IMG/M metagenome (GOLD analysis project Ga0302314, IMG submission 200533) | Peat permafrost microbial communities from Stordalen Mire near Abisko, Sweden - III_Palsa_N2_3 | ecosystem: Environmental > Terrestrial > Soil > Palsa > Peat permafrost | place: Sweden...
GCTCGCCAGGTCGGGGGCCGCTTCCGTTGCGTTGCACCTCGAACCTACGGAATCGCCTGTCTCAGCAACCTACGCGATGTCCGCCCGAGGAATAGCGCATGGCCGGAACACTGCCTCTTCAGCAGTACACGACGTCGACGGTGCTCCCGGCCCCGCCTCCTGGCGCTCCTCCCGAGGCTACCGCCATCGCCGCGCCACGATTGTCTGACGCCGGCGCCGTTCGTGGGTCAGGAGCGGTGCCGTGCGGGTACCTTCCAAGTACGGGCATGCGCGCGGAGGGACGGCGGGAACGTGGCTCAGTGGGGTGATTACACGACAGGGCAGCGGGTGAAGTTGCTGCGGGGAACCGAGCTGACCCAGGAGCGACTCGCAGACGCTGCTGGGTTGTCGGTGGCAACGATCCGCAAGCTGGAAGGTGGCGGGAGCGTCGGCCTGCCATCGCTGTTGCTGATCTCGGCCGCCCTTCACACCGACGTGGCGGTAATCCTGGGCCAGCAGGCGCCGCGGCAGTCGATGAGCGGGAGCGACCGGGCGATGCTGCGGGAGCTGTCCCGTGCGGTACACGACACAGCCGCCAGGATTCATGCCGACCTTGAGCCACCGGAACCTACCGTCCTCGCACGGAACCTGACGACCGCATGGGACACCTACCGCGACGGGCAGTTTGTCCGTGCCGGCCAACTTGCCGCCCCGGCCATTCTGCAAACCGCTGCGGCACTGCATGCTGCCTCCAGCGACGAGGTGTGCACTGCGCGCGGGATCATGGCCGACGCCTACCGCCTGGCTTCCTACGTCGCAAACCAGTTCGGTGCCAGGGACCTGGCTTACGCCGCCATCGGGCACGCCCAGATGCAGGCAGAGCAGGCACAGGACCCCGTGCGGGTTGCAATGGTCGCCTCCGGCCGGTCCTGGATCTACCTGCGCGATTCGCGACTCGTCCAGGCTCAGGAGACGGCCGAAGCCTCGTACCTGTTGATCGAGCCCCGGTACGCCGACCGAGATCCGGCCCTGCTGGCGGCGTACGGATGGCATGTGGTGTTCGCGGCCGTGGTCGCCGCCCGGATGACGGACACCAGTGCGGCGGCTGACCTGCTGTCGCAGGGGCAAGCGGTGGCCGCGCGGATGGGCCGCGACGTGATGGTCAACGGGACCGCGTTCGGCCCTGCCGCTGTCACCGCACAAGCTGTGGGGATCAGTGTGTCGACCGGCCAGCCGGGCAAGGCCCTGGAACTGGCCACGTCGATGACCGGCCTGTCTTCGCTCACCCAGGCCGCACGCAACCGCTTCAAGCTGGACGTCGCGCTCGCACAGGTCGACACCCGCCAGTGGGACGCATCCCTGGACACCCTGCTTGAGGTGTGTTCAGCGCACCCCGACTGGGCCCGTCACCAGGCCCTTCCCGGTGTGATCATGCAGCGGGCCCATGCCGGGCATGCAACCACCTCCAGGGTGCGCAAACTGGCCGCGATCCTGGGGACCTCCGTCATTGTTCGCTGATGTTTCATCAGAACCTCTACGAGCCGTAGCAGTCCGGTGGATGCGACTTCGTGAAGTGCTACACCTCGGGCGTTCACGATCTGCGGTCACGCGGTCACAGTTATGGACATGCCGATCATCCAGTCGCACCGCCGCAGAACTTCCACCGGCTGTGTCCTTGTCCCCCTCGATGCTCACGCCCTCCGAGGACGGTTCGACCGTGGCGCAGAGCACCGAGGACTGCGGCTGCTACACGAGCGCCGCGACCCAAGAGCCCTGCACGTGCTCGTCGACCGCCGACCCGACCGACCCGGCTCCGGGCTCCGCCCTGGCCTGCCGTCAGCAGTCACCTGAGCCCCAGCTGTGCCTTCGCATCGCCTGAGCCGCGCAGGCACGGCCGACACCAAGGTTCCCTCCGAAAGCGACACCATTCCCGCCGTAGCCCAGGCACCGCGTCCGTGCGCCACGGCCGCCAAGTCCCCCTTCGCGTCGTCCGGACCCGACATCCTGACGTCGGACACCTGACCACCGACCGCCTACCAGCACTTCGCTCCACATGAGAGGCACCAGCATGAGCCCGTCCACCCTCGAAGACGATGCCGCCCGCCTGCGGGAGGAGATGATCAGGAATCTGAAGGAGTCCGGCGATCTGACCTCCCCCGTCCTGGAGGCGGCGCTGAGGAAGATCCCGCGTCACGAGTTCGCCCCCGAGGCGACCTTGGAGAAGGCGTACAGCTGGTTCGAGGCGGTGCCCACCCGGACCGACGAGTACGGGGTGACGACGAGCTCGGTGTCCGCGCCGCAGATCCAGGCGTTCATGTTGGAACAGGCCGGCGTCACGACGGGCATGAACGTGCTGGAGATCGGCTCCGGTGGCTACAACGCCGCGCTGATCGCCGAACTGGTCGGTCCCACTGGCCAGGTGACGACGATCGACATCGACCCGGAGGTGACCGAGCGCGCGACCCGCCTGCTGAAGGAGCATGGCTACGACAGCGTCCGAGTCGTGACCGGGGACGCCGCCGCAGGCGTTCCGGACCGGGCGCCGTTCGATGCGATCCTGGTGACCGCCGGTGCCTGGGACATCGCACCCGCCTGGCTCGACCAGCTGACCGGCGACGGAGTCCTGGTCCTGCCGCTGAGAGTCCGAGGGCTGACCCGCTCGATCGCATTCGCCCGCCACAGCGAGCGGCTGGAGAGCAGGTCGGTGCGGGTGTGCGGGTTCGTGCCGATGCAGGGTGAGGACGAGCACCCCACGCAGGTACTGCTCGTGGCCGGGACCGACGAGATCGGTCTGAAATTCGACGACGAGGTAACGGGCAACCCCGGCGACCTCGACAACGCCGTGCGCACGGAACGGTTCGAGGAGTGGACCGGGGTGGAGATGGCCCCGCAGGAGCCGTTCAACACACTCCAGCTCTGGCTCGCATCGCACCTGTCCGGCTACTGCACCATGGCCGTCGACCCGGACCTGGACACCGGCATCGTCGCCCCGGCCAACAAGCACTTCTCGATGGCCGCCGTGAAGGCCAACTCGTTCGGCTACATCACCTCGCGGCGTACCGACAAGGGCAACTTCGAATTCGGCGTCCACGCCCTGGGTCCGCAGGCCCACGAACTCGCCTGCGACATCACCCAGCAGATCCGGACGTGGGACCGCGAGCAGCGCCGCGGACCCGGCCCCACCTTCGCTGTCTTCCCGGCCGGCACCCCCGACGAGGACCTGAGCGGCGACTGGGTGTTCGACAAGCGGCACAGCCGGATCACGATCTCCTGGCCCGAGGCGAAGCCCCAGGGCTAGGCATCCCGCAACACCCAGTCAGCCAACAGGAAGTGAGTGTGATCGCCATGACAGCCATGTTGACCGAGCACCCCCCGACCGAGACCGAGGACCCGTTCGCCCTGGACGTGCGGGTGGTGGTCGCCGCACACCCCGGCGGCAAGCTGATGTGCTCCACCGGTGACGGCTGTGGAACGACCTGCGCGACCGGCGCCAGCGCCTGTAACTCGTCAACCGAGGAACCCTCCTGACCAGGGCCTGACGGGTTCGCGGGTGGACCGGCGACTGTCCGGTCCACCCGCACCACCTGGAGAAGCACCAACGGAGATACGGGAGATTCAGCCGTGACCGCGATACCGAAGTACCGCTGGGCCGGGGCTGCGATGTTGCGCGCCAGCACCTACCCCGCAGGGCTCCACCTCACGGCCGGAATCGACCTGGCCGCCGAAGACGCCACGGACCAGGCCCGCCGGTGGCTCACCCAGGTGTGGGGGCACCCGGAGGTCCGCGAGGCCGTGACCCTGGCCAGCCCCGTCCTCGGGCGGGAGATCGGCCGCGCTGGACCGGGCAGCAGCCCCCGGCAGATCCGCCGCCTCGCACTGTCCCTCGCTTCCTACCTGGCACGCTGGCAGCGCCGGCCGACCCCCTTCGGGGCCTTCGCCGGCATCACCGGCGTGACGGCCGGCCGCAGCGCTCGGGTGTTGTGGTCGCAGCAGCACGACAGGGTGCTGCGCCCGGACGGAGCCTGGCTGGCGGACGTCATAGCGCGGCTGGAGCGGGTCCCCGAGCTACTGGAGCGCCTGCCACTGCTCTCGAACAACACCGTCACCACACGCGGGGACCGCGTCGTGGTGACGGGCGTACCGGCAGGCGGTGAGCAGTTGCTGATGCCTCCGGAAGAGGTGTCGGTCCGCGCCACGGCACCGGTCGTGTTCGCCCTGGAGCAAGCGGCTCGGCCCATCCTCTACCGGGAGTTACGGGTGGCGCTCACCAACCGGTTCCCGACGGCGACCGACGAGAAGATTGACAGTCTGCTGTCCGGGCTGGTCGAACTGCAGATCCTCGTCACCGCGCTGTGGCCTCCGATGACCGAGCCCGACGCCTTGACCCACCTTTGCCGCGTTCTGGCCGACGTGCGAGCCCACGAGCTTCCCTCCGTCGCCCACCGGGCCGCCGAGCTGACCGCCATCAGCTACGCCCTGACCACCCCCGGTGTACACGTCCCCGAGCTGACAGAGCGGATGCGCGCGGTGCAGGACGGCGAGACCGCGCCACTGATGGTCGACACCCGACTCGGCGCCCAGGTCCGGATACCAGACGCGGTGGTGCGCGAGGCCGAGGCGGCTGCCACAGCACTGGTGCTCCTGTCCGCCCGGCCGTACGGGTCCGCGCGGTGGCGCGACTACTTCTTCCGCTTCCGCTCCCGCTACGGCGTCGGCGCGCTCGTCCCCGCCCTCGACCTCGTCGCCGACAACGGCCTCGGGATGCCGGCGGACTACCTGGGCTCCGCCCGGACCAGCCCCGTCCGTCCAGCGACCGACCGCGACGGACGGCTACTGAACCTGCTCCAGCAAGCCGTGATGGAGCACCGTGAAGAGATCGAGCTGACCGACACGCTCATCGCCGACCTCGGAGACGGCCAGGACGACATCGTGCCACCCGCACGGGTTGAGGTGTGCGTGGAGATCCATGCCGCGACCCTCAACGACCTGGACCGGGGCCGGTTCCACCTCGCCGTCACGGGTGCCCCGCGCCCGGCCAGCAGCATGGCCGGACGCTTCACCCACCTCCTGAACGACACCGAGCGCGCCCAGTGGGCGAGCAGCTTCACCGGCCCCGGCAGCACACCGGTACAGCTGTCGTTCGCGCCGCGCCGCCGCCGCGACGACATGCTCGTGCGCTGCGCCCAGTTGCTCCCACACGTCCTCGCCCTGGGCGAGCACCAGCCCACCGAGGGCGCAGTGATCGACCTCGCGGACGTGGCGGTCACCATAGACACCCAGCAGTTCCACCTCGTCCAACTGTCCACCGGCCGACACCTGAAACCACACGTCCTGCACGCTCTGGAAGCAGGCCGCCACACCCCGCCCCTTGCCCGGTTCCTCGCCGAACTGGCCACGGCCCGCTGTGCGGTCTACACAGGCTTCGACTTCGGGGTAGCCACCGCCATGCCCTACCTGCCCGGCGTGCGCTACCGGCGCACGATCCTCGCCCAGCCCCGCTGGCTGCTGCCCGCCAGCGCCCTACCGCCACGCACAGCACCACTCCGCGCATGGGAGGCAGCCTTCGCCCGGTGGCGCACCTGCTGGCGGATGCCCGAGCAGGTCGCCCTCGTCGACGGCGAGCAGCGCCTTCCCCTGGACCTCGGCCGCCCGATGGACCGCCACTTGCTCCGTGCCCGCCTCGCCGCTTCGGCCAGGGTCGAGCTGCGCCGCGCACCCGATCCGAAGTCCTCCGGCTGGCTCGGCCAGCCCCACGAGCTCCTCCTCGCCCTGCGGCAGCCGCCCCACCGCACCGCCCAGCGTCACACCGCCCTGCCGGAGCAGGCGCACCTCCCCGGGGCCGGTGACGTCCTGCACGTCCAGCTGGCAGGCCACCCGAAGCGCTGGGACGACATCCTCACCCAGGATCTCCCACTGCTCCTGCGCGCCCTCGACGAGCCGGCCTGGTGGTTCCTGCGTCGGCGTGACTCCGCCCGCCCCGACTCCGAACAGCACCTCGACCTGTTCCTCCATCTGTCCGCTGAACAGCAAGGTCAGGTGGTCCAGCGGATCGGGGCTTGGGCCGCCCGGCTTCGCGACGAACACCTGCTCTCCCAACTCAGCCTGACCGACTACCAGCCGCAGACCGGCCGGTACGGCTACGGCCAGGCCCTCGTGGCAGCACACGCGGTCTTCACCGCAGACTCCATCGCGGCCCTCGCCCAGATCCGGTCCGCCCGCGCCGGCACCAAACCGCAGGCCCTCGCGGCAGCCAGTATGGTCGACCTCGCCTCCGGATTCACCGGTTCCCCGGAGAACGCCATGCAGCTGCTCGTGGACATACTGCCCCGTCACCGCGGCCCCCTCGAACCGGAGTTGCGCGAGGAGGTCGCCTTCGTCGCCAGTGCCCACGGCCCCTCCGCTCTTCTGGCTCTCCTCCCCGAGGGCACCGCCATCGCCGAGGCATGGGTTCAGCGAGCCACAGCACTCGGCACCTACCGCGACGTCCTCGCCCACCAGCGCGACCCCGCCACCGTCCTACGGTCCCTCCTGCACGCCCACCACCTACGCGCCGTCGCGGCAGACCGGTCCATGCAGCGCACCACTGAGCACCTCACCCGAACCTGCGCGCTACTGCTGACCAAGTGGGTCCAGTGAAGACCGACACCGTATCCAGCACCGCACCGGGCACCAACGGGACGTTCTGGGCAGCGCAGTCCCTTGCCGACGGCGCAGCCGGAGCCGCTCTTCTCCACATCGAGCGCGCCCGCACCGGAAAGGGTACTTGGCAAGAAGCCCACACCTGGGTCAAGGAAGCGACCAGCGGCGAAGTACTCGGCAGCACGGACGCCGGACTGTTCCTCGGCGCACCCGCCCTCGCGTTCGTCCTGCACACCGCCGCCGCCCCCGCCGAGCGCTACCAGGCCCCTCGCCGAATCCTCGACCGGTACGTCCGCGACATCGCACACCAGCGGGCGGCCGCCGGACTGGCTCGCATCGGCCGCGCCGACGCCGCGCCATTCCACGAGTACGACCTGCTCTACGGCCTCACCGGCATCGGAGCACTGCTACTCCGCACCCAGCCCGGCAGCGACGCCCTCGAACACGTCCTGACCTACCTCGTCGCCCTCACTCGGCCCATCAAGCTCCACCGCCGCCGGCTTCCTGGATGGTGGGTCGGCCACGGCCCGCACTGGGCAGGCGGAGCATTCCATGGCGAGCCGCACGCGAACTTCGGTGCCGCACACGGAATCACCGGCCCACTCCTGCTGCTGGCCCAGGCAGCCCGGCAAGGACTCACCGTCCCCGGGCAGACGGAGGCGATCCGAACGGTGGACGCCTGGCTGTCGCGGTGGAGGCAGGGCAGCCCCCAGGGGGTGTGGTGGCCGGAGACGATCACACTGTCCGAGATCACGACGGGCCGGCCGCGACAGCACTGCGCCGGGCGACCGAGCTGGTGCTATGGCACCCCCTCGATCGCCCGCGCCGGACAGCTGTCCGCGATCGTGCTGGGCGACCCTGAGAAGCAACGCGGATTCGAGCAGGCCCTGGCCGACTGCCTCGCCGACCCGGTTCAGCTGGCCCAGGTCACCGACCCTGGCCTGTGCCACGGCTGGGCCGGCCTCTACCAGTGCGCCTGGCGGGCCGCCCGGGACGCAATCAGCCCAGCCCTGACCGCCCGCCTCCCCACCCTGGCCAAGACCTTCGCCCTCCACGCGCGATCCGAGCCGTTGTCCATCGGGTTCCTCAACGGCCACGCCGGAACGACCCTCGCCCTGGCCGTCGCGACCACCGCCGAGCCCCCGACCACCGGATGGGACGCATGCCTGCTGATCGACTGACCACCCAGGACCTGAACCCGCGTCAGCCCTTGCCCGAGCTTCCCCGTGTGGAGGCAGCAGTCCTGCGCGTCCTAGCCGGCATCTCGGTCACCGCGTCCGCCTCAGTCGCTGGCCTGCCGACCGCAGACCTGACCGAAGCCGTCGCCGCCTTCCACCGGGCCGGCCGAGACGCCCTCCAGCGACAGGCCGCCGCGAACTGCTGGCAGGCATACATCGAGTTCGAAGACTGGGACACGAGCCGCAGCACAGCCGTCACGAAGCTCGCACCCGCCCTGCACAGCGCGACCGCCGTCGGAGCCACATGGTGGTTCATCCGCAAGTACCCCTGCTGGCGGCTGCGGCTCCACAACCCAAGTGCGGGGAACGCCGCCGCGACCATCGCCATCGCCCTGGACGACCTTGTCAAAGGCGGTGCCGTCCGACGCTGGTGGCAAAGTGTGTACGAGCCGGAAGAGCCCGCGTTCGGCGGGCCCCTCGCCATGACAGTCGCGCACACTCTCTTCCACGCGGACAGCACACAGATCCTCAACCCCCCGACCGTGCCCCTGGGACAACGCGAATTGTCCGTCCTCCTGTGCACCGCCATGTTCCGCGCCGCAGGCGCCGAGTGGTATGAGCAAGGCGATGTATGGCACCGCGTCAGCCTCGAACGTCCATTTCCCAGCGAAACCGATACCAGCCGACTCGACACTCTGATCGGCGATGTTCACAACCTTCTGCACGCCGACACCTCAGCCGACGGTCCCCTGTTCGGCATCACAGGCCCTCTGATGCCGGCAGCGCGATGGGCTGAGGACTTCCGCCGGGCCGGGCGAGAGCTCGGCGAAGCGAACCGCACCGGAGCTCTCGAACGCGGGCTCCGCCAGGTACTCAGCTACCACGTCATCTTTCACTGGAACCGGCTCGGGCTGCCCACCCACGCCCAAGCGCTCCTGGCCGCCGCGGCAAGCAGAGCGATCTTGGAAGAGGAACCGACGGACCCCGACGGCAGGGCGGCCATCGGATCGTCACTGAACCGAAGGCCCGGATCACCGTGGTCATGATCTGCCGCTCGCTCTGCTCCCCGACGATGGCGCGGGCCCTCGCTCCGGCGCAGCCCTACGGGGATGACTGGTGATTTCAGTTCCAGCGCGGGCACGAAGCTCGGCAACTGGTACTCCTTCGACCGGATCCTCGACGGCGACCGGTACGACGTGCAGATCGTCCCGTAGCCGCCCGGCCCGGCCGCCCCAGGCCGGACCCGGCCGGGCCGTCAGCCGCTGTCGCGGACGCTGATCCGGGCGCTGCCGACCCGGTGCGTCTCCGCCGGGGTCTCCGGCTCGCGGATCAGCCGGTCGATCAGGTCCGCCAGCACCAGCCCCTGCGGCAGCGCGACATGGACGGAGGTCAGCCGCGGGCGCAGCACCCGGGCGAGCATCAGGTCGTCCGAACCGACCAGCGCGGCCTCCCCCGGGACGGCGATGCCGGCGTCCTGGAACGCGGCCAGGACCAGCGCCGCGTACTCGTCGTTGTAGCAGAACAGGGCCGTCAGCCCGAGTGAGCGCCAGCGCGCGGCGAGGGCCGCGGCCGACTCCTCGGTGTAGTCGAGGTCCAGCGGTTCCACCCGGACCCCGTCCGCCGCTCCCCCGGCCTCCGCCCCCACCGCCGCGCGGACGCCCGCCAGGCGGGGCTCGCTGAAGAGGCGCAGGGTCTCGTCGGTCGGCATGATCACGCCGATAGCCCGGTGGCCCCGCGCCAGCAGGTGGGCGCCGGCGGTCACCCCCATCTCGCGCTGGTCCAGGACCAGCGCGTGGACGCCGGGGACCTGCTGCGGGCCGAGGGTCAGCACGGCCCGGGTGCCCGAGCGCCGGAGGATCTCCAGGCCCTCCGGCGTCAGGTCGTCGGCGAGGCCGCTGACCACCGCCGTCGGGCGCAGCTCGGCCCAGGCGCGGGCGGCCTCCCGGCCGGAGAGGTCGGCGCGGTTGCCGTAGAGGACGGCCGTGTAGCCGTGGCTCCGCAGCCCCGCGCGCAGTTCGGTGAAGAACTCGGTGAAGAGCGGGCCGAAGGTGACCTCCGGCGTGGCCAGCAGCACCAGCCCGGAGTGGCCCGCGCGCAGGGATCGCGCGGCGGCGTGCGGGACGTAGCCCAGCTGGTCCGCGGCGGCGCGGACGCGCTGCCGGGTCTGCTCGCTGACCCGGACCCCGGCCCTGTCGTTCAGCACGTAGGAGACGGTGGCCCGGGAGACCCCCGCGAGCCGGGCGATGTCCGCGCTGGTCGGCGCGGGAGATGACGTTTCGCTCATGGCGCTCCACATCTTTCCACGACCGGGGGCTGGTGAATGGCCGAAACCAATGCTAAACATGTGGTTACACGTGTCAGGTGACACGTGTAACCAGCAAGTGACCAGTGTGGTGCAACCAGCGGGACGCAGGAGCGGCGCGGGGTTGCGAGACCCCTGCCGCGGCGGCCTCCCTCAGCCGCCGCGGTGCCCCCGACCGAGCTCCACCTTCAGGAATTGGAGGGCGACGTGGCCCTTTCCGAGCCGATCCCCACCCCCAGACCGACCCCGACGCCGACCCTGTCTCCCGCCCCGAACCCGGCCCCGAGCCCGAGCCCGGCCGAGCAGTCCGCTGCCGCCGCCGGCAGCGGTGGCACCGGCGCCGCCGGCGCCGAGCCGACGCCCACCCGTGGGCTGCTGCCGCTGCTCTTCACCGGCAACTCGGCGATGTACGCGCTCTACATCGGCGTCGGCGGCATCCTGCTGCCGCTGCAGGTCGAACAGATCTCCCCGCACCACAAGGTCGCCATGCTCGGCCTGATCGGCGGGGTCAGCGCGGTCTTCGCCACCGTCTTCAACCCGGTCGCGGGCGCGCTCTCGGACCGGTCCGGCCGCCGCAACCCGTGGATCCTCGGCGGCGGCCTGCTCGCGGTCCCGGCGATGCTGCTGCTCGGCGCGGTCAACTCGATCCTGCTGGTCGCCATCGCCTGGTGCCTCGGCCAGGCCGTGATGAACGTCTTCCAGGCCGCGATCACCTCGGTGATCCCGGACCGGGTGCCGGTCGCCCGGCGCGGGATCGCCTCGGCGGCGGTCGGACTGGGCGTGCCGATCGGATCCATCGTCGGCGTGCTCATCGCCAACGCGTTCTCCGGCAGCTTCGCCACCGGCTACCTGGTGCTCGGCCTGGTCGTCGCGGCGGCAGCGGTGCTGTTCACCGTGCTCGGCAAGGAGCAGCGCCGCCCGCCCAAGGCTCCGGCCACGCTCGGCGAGCAGGTCCACGCCTTCGCCGACAGCCTGCGCGCCCACGACTTCCGCTGGGCGTTCATCGGCCGCGCGCTGCTGGTCCTCGGGTACTTCGGCGTCAGCGGCTACCAGCTCTACATCCTGCAGGACCACATCAGCCTGCCGCACGGGATGAGCGCGACCGCCGCAGCGGCCGTGCTGACGCCGGTCAGCAGCGTCGCCATGGTCGTCTCGATCGCGGTCTGCGGGCCGCTCTCGGACCGGATGGACGCCCGCAAGGTCTTCGTCGGCATCTCGGCCGCCACCACCGGCCTGGCCGTGCTGATCCCGATCATCAGCCCGACCTTCGTCGGGATGGTCGTCTTCTCCGTCGTCAACGGCCTGGCCTTCGGCTGCTTCTTCGCCGTCGACAACGCGCTGGTCACCCTGGTCCTGCCGAAGGCCGAGGACGCCGCCCGGGACCTGGGCGTGCTGAACGTGGCCAACGCCGGCCCGCAGATCGTCGCGCCGTTCGTCGCTTCGGTGCTGGTCGGGGTAGGCGGCTACAACCTGCTCTTCGCTGCGGGCGGCGTCTTCGCCGTGCTCGGTGCGCTGGCCATCCGGCCGATCCGCTCCGTCCGCTGACCCGCCCGCCGCAAACCTGAAAGGAAGCTGTTCCAGATGAAGCCCGAAAGTCGCAGTGTGGGAGATATGACTACCAATCAGCAGAACGGTCGCCCGGAGCAGAGCGACAGGCACGGCGAGATGCACGGCGACGAGCAGGTGCGCGAGGCGGCCGTCGAGGCGGCGCTCGGCAAGCTGGACCTGACCGCCAAGGTCGCGCTGCTGGCAGGCGCCGACATGTGGTCGCTGCCGGCCGACGAGTCCATCGGCCTGGGCCGGCTGGTCATGTCCGACGGCCCGGCCGGCGTCCGCGGCGAGAACTGGACGCCGGACGACCCCTCCGTCTCGGTGCCCTCGCCCACCGCGCTGGCCGCCTCCTGGAACCCGGAGCTCGCTCACCGCACCGGCCAGCTGCTGGCCCAGGAGGCGCGCCGCAAGGGCGCGCACGTGGTCCTGGCGCCGACCGTCAACCTGCACCGCAGCCCGCGCGGCGGCCGCCACTTCGAGGCCTACTCGGAGGACCCGCTGCTCACCGGCGAGATCGGCGCGGCCTTCGTGAGCGGGGTCCAGTCCGGCGGGGTGGGGACCACCCCCAAGCACTTCGTCGCCAACGACTCGGAGACCGACCGCTTCACCGTCGACGTCCGCGCCGACGAGCGCACGCTGCGCGAGCTCTACCTGGCGCCGTTCGAGGCGATCGTCCGCAAGGCCTCGCCGTGGGGCCTGATGGCCGCCTACAACAAGGTCAACGGCGAGTTCATGACCGAGCACCAGGAGCTCAACAACGGCGTCCTGCGCGGCGAGTGGGGCTTCGACGGGATCCTGGTCTCGGACTGGACCGGCGCCCGCGACACCGTCAGGGACGCGCTGGCCGGGATGGACGTGGCCATGCCGGGACCGGCCACCGTCTACGGCGAGCACCTGGTCCGCGCGGTCCGCGACGGCCGGGTGCCCGAGGAGACCGTGGACGAGCTGGCCCGCCGGGTGCTGCGGCTCGCGGCCCGGGTCGGGCTGCTGGCCGACGCGCCGGCCGCCGTCCCGGCCGAGGCGCTGCCCGCGCCGATCGACGGCGAGGCGCTGGCCCGCGAGGTCGCGGCAGCCGGCATGGTGCTGCTGGCCAACGACGGCGTGCTGCCGCTCCCGGCCGGCCTCGGGTCGGTCGCGCTGATCGGCGCGGCCGCGCAGGAGGCCCGGATCGGCGGCGGCGGGTCGGCGCAGGTCTTCCCGACGCACGTGGTCAGCCCGTTGGCGGGGCTGCGGGCCGCGCTCCCGCCGACCACCGCCCTCGCCCACGCGGTCGGCGCGGACCCCAACGTCCACCTGCGGCCGCTGGCCGCCCGGGTCGAGGCCCGCTTCCTCGGCCGGGACGGCGCCGAGCTCGGCACCACCACGCTGCCGGACGGCGCCGCCCGCTGGATCGGGCAGCTCCCGGACCGCCTCTCCTTCGCCGACCTGGCCGCCGTCGAGGTCTCCGGCTC
>Ga0302314_10015198_pt1 | contig 13099 bp, 11 predicted proteins | sample III_Palsa_N2_3_FD_200533 | JGI IMG/M metagenome (GOLD analysis project Ga0302314, IMG submission 200533) | Peat permafrost microbial communities from Stordalen Mire near Abisko, Sweden - III_Palsa_N2_3 | ecosystem: Environmental > Terrestrial > Soil > Palsa > Peat permafrost | place: Sweden...
GGCCAGGGCGCTGGCCGCCAAGGACGTGCCCGCCGTCAGCGGCGGCGAGGCAAAGGCGTGGCGACGGTCGTGGATGCTCGGCTACTGCTCGGCGGTCGTGGCCCGGGTGCGGGCCGCGGAGGAGGCGGCGGTCGCGGCGACGTCTGCCGGGGAGTCTGCCGCCGCCGGTGGCCAGTCGGCCGCACTCGTGCTCGCGGACCGCTCGCTGACGGTGCGCCGCCAGGTCGAGACGGCCTATCCGCACATCAGGCGAACGAAGGTCACCTATACGGGCCGCGGCTACACGGACGGCTATCGCGCGGGCCAGCAGGCCGACATCGGCGGTGCGAAGCTACGGTCGCGTTCGGCCGGGGCCCTCGGCCGCTGACCGTTTGCCCGTAGCGTAGCGTCGAATCATGGAACATGTGAGGCTTGGCCGCAGCGGGCTGCAGGTGTCCCGGCTGTGCCTGGGGACGATGACGTTTGGGCTGCAAAGCGACGAGGCGACGGGGATCTCCGTCATGGACAAGGCCGCCGCGGCCGGGGTGGACTTCTTCGACACCTCCGACGCTTACCCGCTCGGCGGGGACCTGGCCACCCGGGGGCGCACCGAGGAGATCATCGGCCGCTGGATGCACGGCAAGCGGGACCGGTTCATCCTCGCGACCAAGTGCTTCGTGCCAATGGGACCGGCGCCGATGGACGGCGGCAACTCCCGCAAGCACATCATGTCCGCGGTGGAGGGGTCGCTGCGGCGGCTCGGCACCGACTACATCGACCTGTACCAGCTGCACGGGTACGACAAGGACACGCCGATCGACGAGACGCTATCCGCGCTCGACGACCTGGTCCGCTCGGGCAAGGTCCGCTACGTCGGCTGCTCCAACTTCCTGACCTACCAGCTCGTGCGGGCCATCGGGCGGAGCGAGACGCTCCGGCTGTCACGGTTCGACTCGGTGCAGCCCAGGTACAACCTGCTGTTCCGCCAGATCGAGCGGGAGATGCTGCCGTTCTGCGCCGAGGACGGCGTGGGTGTGATCCCCTACAACCCGATCGCCGGCGGGCTCCTTTCCGGCAAGCACGACAGGTCCGTGCCGCCGCCGTCTGGCAGCCGGTTCACGCTCGGCTATGCGGGCCCGATGTACCAGGAGCGGTACTGGCACGAGCGGATGTTCGACACCGTCGATGCGCTGCGCAAGCTCGCCGACCAGGCCGGCGTCGGCCTGGTCACGCTCTCGGTGGCCTGGGTGCTCGCCAACAAGGCGATCACCGCGCCGATCATCGGCGCAAGCAGGCCCGAGCAGCTGGACGCGTCGCTCGCGGCCGTGACCTACTCGCTCGACCCCGACCTGAAGCAACATCTCGACGACCTCACCCACGAGTACCGGCTCGGCGACGCCGCCCGGTAGGCCGTCACTGACCCGTGGTCAGAGTTCGCGCTGGCGCGGGTGTGAGCCAGCGGTGCAGGAAGGCGGCGGCTGCCGCGGCGGCCTCGCTTACGTACGGCTTGTTGTCGTAAAGGTCGATGTGCTGGCCGGCGTTCAGCCAGCGGATCTCCTTGTCGCCGGGTTTCCGCTCATAAAGGGTCCGGGCCAGGTCGGGTGAGCAGTATGCGTCGGATTTTCCGTGGATGACGAGTAGCGGAGTGGCGGCCAGGAGTTCGGCCGCGCCGAGGGCGTCGAAGGTCATCAGTGAGTGGATCGATCCTCTGGTGACTTCATTGCGCCAGTGCGGTGCATGCGACCGGGGCGTGCCGTAGTAGGCGTATGGCTCATCGCCGCCCATCGCGGCCTCTCCGTCGTCGGGCGCTACGGCGGGCAGGTGCTCGCCGTAGCGCTCCAGGGCGGCGCCTAGCGCGGCCCGATAGGCGTCGATGCCCATCGCCTGGGCCATCTGGGCGGGGCTGTTGTAGCCACCGGCGATTCCTGCCACCGCCTTGACGCGGGGGTCTGTGGCGGCGGCCCGGATGGCGTAGCCGCCGCCAAGGCAGATGCCGACCAACCCGATCCTGGCTGGATCTACCTCTGCCCGAGCGGCTAGCACGCTCACCGCGGCTCTCAGGTCGGCCAGCTTTCCCTGACTGTCCTCGTGCTGGCCGTGGCCGCCACTTTCTCCGAAGCCTCGGTGGTCAAAGGCGAGCGTGGTGAAGCCGGCCATGCTGAGCAGTTCGGCGTAGACACCGGTGACTTGCTCCTTGACTCCGGTGAAGGGACCGGTGAGCGCGACGGCGGGCCGCCGGTCGCCGGTGCCGGCGATCCGGAGGTCGCCCACGAGTTCTACACCCTCGCTGCGGAAGGTGATTCGCTCAGGCTTGGCGTTGGCGTTGGCGTTGGCGTTGGCGTTGGCGTTGGCGTTGGCGTTGGCGTTGGCGTCAAGCCTGGACTCTGCCGCCGTGTCAGTATGGACTTTGAGCTCTGTCATAACCGGCACGTTAGGTATCCCCTTCCTGGCCTGCCAGAAGGCACTTCAAAGTGCCCTTCGCGACTGGAGAATTTGTGAACCTGGAGATACCCGATGTCCTGGAAGAGAGCTGTGCTACCCGGCAGGCGCTAGAGCGGCTGGCTGCCAAATGGCGAGTCCTGCTGATCTACGCGCTGCTCGCCGGCCCTCAGCGGCACGCCGAGCTGCGCCGCAGGCTGCCCGGCATCACACAGAAGGTACTGACCGAGACCCTGCGCGGCATGGAGGGCGACGGGCTTGTCGAACGGCGAGTACTCAAAGGCACCGCCCCGCAGCACGTGGAGTACGCCCTCACGGCACTCGGTAAAACCCTGCACGAGCCGCTCGCGGCCATCTGCGCGTGGGCGGCCGAGCACGCATCCTAGGCAGCTGCACATGGCGGGAAAGTGGTCTATTTTGTGAGATCGCCCAACGGGCCGCCCCGGACTCCAGGATCGTCTACGCCGACAACTACCGTTGCAAGTCGGGTTGTGCGCACGCGGGGCACTGCGGACAAGTCGCGGTGCATGGCGTTAGATCGGGAGCTTGAAGCCGATGTGGGACGGGACGAATCCAAGTCGCTCGTAGAACCGGTGAGCGTCGGCCCGCGTCTTGTCCGAGGTCAGTTGGACAAGGCTGCATCCCCGTCGGCCTGACTCAGCTACGGCCCATCTGATCATCTGCTCGCCGATTCCCGCACGGCGCGCGGAATCGCGGATTCGCACGGCCTCGATGACCGCGCGGGTTGCCCCGCGCCTGGCCAGTCCCGGGATAAGCGTGAGCTGGAAGGTTCCGACAATCGCGTCGCCGGAGAATGCCACCATGAGGTACTGGTTCGGGTCGTTGTCAAGACCCGGAAATGCAGCCCGGTACGGAGCCAGATCATCAGGAGACTCTCGCGCCGCGCCAAGTTCGTCATCGGCCAGTAGTTCCACGATGGCCGAGATATCGGTCCAGACGGCCCGCCTAATCTCGATGCCCGACATGCTTCCGGTCCTCTTTCTCGTCTTCTCGTCTTCTCGTCTTCTCGTCTTCTCGCCTTCTCGCCTTCTCGCCTTCTCGCCCAGCGTACGAGGAGAGCCGGGCATGGTAGTGCCAGGCTGGATGCGGTGAAGTTCTGGGTGTCTGGGCATGGCAGCTGTGCTGGGGCCTGCCTTCTGCGGTTTTCCCGGTGTTCTCCTATCGCGGTGGCCGCTACGGGCCTGCCGTTACCGGAGGGGCTCAGCCGATGCTGCCCGCAGACACCGGGCTACCGATCCGTATGCGACCAGGGCTGAGCCGGCGGCCATCCTCGGCCTGCGCCGCTGCACGGCCCGGGCCGCCCGGAGGACACTGACCACGACGGTCGGGGCTTCCACGGCGATCGCGGGCACGGTCAGCCGCCGCGGGTGGCGCAGGCGCCACGGCACGCCGATGACCATCCCCGCTACAGGGAAAACAGGGTCGTACCGCGGGAAGTACCGCGATAGCCGGCGGGCCGCAGGTGTTTCCGTCCCGGCGGTAGCCGGGGCCTCCGTGCCAAGCTTGCGCATCAGGTCCCGGATGTTCTCTTCCACCTCGGCCCGGGTCGGCGCTTCCGTGCCAAGGCCCCACGCCACTAGCCCGAGGCCAGCAGCGCCTGCCCACTCTGCCAGGGCCCGCTGCCTGCGTCCAGCGGCCCAGTGCCCGGCCCCGGCGGCGGCCTGGGTAACGACGGGGGCGACAGGGGACACCCATCCGAGCGTCCGCGAGGGCCTGGCCCCGTCCAGAAGGAGCATAAGAGCCCACCGCAGCGGCGGCCGGGCCTTGCTTTGATCACTAGCCATCCCGTCATTGTCGCCCTGGCGGCGCGTGTGTGCCAATACGCGCCGCAGGCGTGAGGCCCGTTCACCTGCATAAGGTCGCGAGCCTGAGGAGCGGGAGAAAGTGCCCCGTGACCGGGGGGCAGTCACGGGGCGGTTTGGCTGTGCTTGGATGCCCTGCTCTTGGCTCAGCGGGGCAGTCGCCGAGCGAGCTAGAGGCGCTGTATCCCGTCGCGTACGTGCTCCAAGACTTTCTGACTCGCTCGTGCTCGCGCACACCCGGGCACTGCTCACAAGCAGCACCGAGGGCAGCACCGACCACATCGACGCCGACCTCAACGATCCGGACGCTCTCCTGCGTATCGCCGGGAAGAAGCTGGACTTCAGCCGTTCCGTCGCGATCATGCTGATGGGCATCCTCGGCCATCTCGGCAACCCGGGCACCGACGATGACCACGTCGCCCAGTCAATCGTTGGCAAGCTCAAGGCCGCCCTGCCGTCCGGCGGCTACCTCGCGGTATACGACTCCTGCGACTCGGAATCCGGGCTCAACGACGCGCTGCACAAGTACAACGAGAGCGGCGCGGTCCCGTACCGCGTGCGCGGGCAGGACCAGATCGCGCGCTTCTTCGACGGCCTAGAACTGGTCGATCCCGGCATGGTGCCCATCCAGCGGTGGCGCCCCGGCCCTACCCAGGCCGATCCGCCCGAGGACCCGACCAACATGAGCGGGGTCCGCCAGGAAGGCGTAGTACCCTCCCCGAGCAGTCTCCCTCGCCGTCAGTGATCACTGGCCCTTCACATAAATCGATAGTGCTGAAGATTTGACCGGTTATGACCGGTCAAATCTTCAGCATTATTTCGATCTTGGTGTGTTTAACTGGATAAATCCGACAGGGTAACATACTTGACCATGCCGACATCATCTGAGCGCGGCGGAAGCTCCGCACACGCGTGGGCGCATTTCCGCGGAAACGCGACGCAATTGCGTGAGCGCGTTTCCGATGGGCGCTGATAGCATCGCGTCGTGCCTGAAACGTTCGCCGATGAGCAGCTGGCCGCGTACGTGGCCAAGGCGGCTCCGGTGCTTGGCAGTCTCGATGTGGCCGCGCTGCGCGAGGGAATCGCGCTGCGGGCCAGGGAACGCCCGCGCGGACCGGAGATGCTGACGGTACGGGAACTGCAGATCGGTGAGCTCCCTGTCCGACTGTACCGGCCCGTCCCCGGGCGTACCCCGCTTGTGGTTTACCTGCATGGCGGCGGCTGGACGATCGGGAGTCTCGAGTCCCATGACCGGATATGTCGACGGCTCGCGGACGGCTCGGGCGCCGCTGTGCTCGCGATCGACTACCGGCTCGCGCCCGAGCACCCGTGGCCGGCGTCGGTCGACGATACCGTCGCCGCGCTCCGCTGGGTGGCCTCGGCGCCGGCGGAACTTGGCGAGCCGCCGACCGCGGTGGGCGTCGCGGGGGACAGCGCCGGCGGCACCCTCGCCGCGCTGGCCTGCCTTCGTCTGCGGGAGGAGGACGCCGCGGCGCTGCCCGACCTGCAGGCGCTGCTCTACGCGAACGCCGACCTCGCCGGCACCTGCCCCTCGATGCGCGAGAAGGCGGAGGGCTGGGGCCTCGACGTGGACAGGATACGGTTCTTCAACTCCCAGTGGGTCCCGGACCAGGCGCGATGGGCCGAGCCCGGCATCAGCCCGCTGTACGCCCCCGACCTCACCGGCCTGCCGCCCGCGCTGATCATCACCGCGGAGCACGATCCGCTGCGCGACGAGTCCGAGGCCTATGGCGGCCGCCTGCGCGATGCCGGCATCCGGGTCACGCTCCGCCGCGAGCCCGGCCTGATCCACGGCTTCATGACGCTGGACGAGGTCTCACCCGGTTGCGCCGCGGCCATCGACCGAATCGCGGCCGATCTGCGAACCCACCTCAACCGACCCTGAAGCGCGGTTTAGGCGTCGTCCTGCGCCCCCAATCGATAGCGCTGAAGTTTTGACCGGCGATGGCCCGGCGATGGCCGGTCCAAACTTCAGCGCTGACGTGATCTTGGGGGCTGTTGCAGGATCGATTTGCTATCTCACGATGCGAGACACCAGCCCGCCGACCGCCGAGCCACTGTGCCAAGCCGCCGACTTGGGGCTTGGTGACATATCCCGAAATATGAGACATCAGGCGTATTGTGCAACAGCCCCCTTGGTGCTTATATCTGGATAAATCCGGCAGGAAGGCGGCGGGGTGCGGACCGGGGGCGGTTAATTCTGGGTGCTGGCGAGGGTGGTCATGACCAGGGTGGTGACCGAGTTGGCGGGGAGGGTGAGCTTAAAGCTGTCGGTCGCGCTTGTGACCGTGCCCGTGCGGACGGGCGGCTCGGCGACCGAGCCGGTCTGGTGGAGCTGCCAGACCACCGCGGACTGCTGGTTGCTGCCGTTCGCCTGGATGCTTACGCGCTTGGCGGATGTGTTGGTGTTGACGATCACGATCTCATCGGGTCCCGTCGAGGCGAACGCGTCGACGCCTGACACCACCGACGTGGACGAGACGATCGTCTTGCCGAACCTGGGGAAGAGGCCCTGACCGGTGAACATGCCGATCGCCTGGTAGAGCGGCATGGGCGTGTCCGACTGGTAGCCGCTCGGCGCGCCATTGCTGCCCGTGGCGACCGTGTCGCCGTACAGCAGGCTCATCGGGCCGTTCTTGCTGCCCCACGCGAGGCTGTCCGCGCCCGCGATGAGGATCCTGCCGAGCAGGTCCGCGTCAAGCACCGACGCGAACCCGGTGAACGCGTACTGGGCGAGGGTCCCCGGGTCGGCGCTGAAGTTCCACTCACCCACGTGAATGGCGATGGACGAGGCCCGGCCGGGCACGGCCGTCTTGATCATGGTGCGCAGGCTGCTCAGGTCCTGGGACATGGCGGGCAGCTCGGCGAGTAGCTGTGCCGCGTCCTCGTGGGCCGGGTAGAAGTAAAAGTCCACGAAGTCGACGCGCGAGCCGCAGTCCTTGAGGAACTGCTGCAGGAACGGCTGGTCGAAGCCGAGCGTGGCCGGGCCGCCGATCTTGATCTGCGGCTCTGCCTTCTTCATCGCGTCGTACAGCGTGTTGAAGCGAGCGTCATAGGTGGCGACGTCCTCGTTGATCGCTTCTGGCTCGTTACCGATCACCCAGTCGAGGATCGGCTCGCCGGCGCTGCCCGAGCCGGCGTAGCGCTTCACGATCGCGACGACATCGGCCGTGCTGAGCGTGTCGGGGATGCCCGCGACCGGCACCTCGCCGGCGTTTTCCATCACCTTGATCCACTCGCTCGGGTCAATTGAGGTATTGCAGCCTGCCGCGGCGCACGTGACGCGGCTGGTCGAGTCGGCCGGGTTGGCGAGCGTCAGCGCGATCCTGGCGTAGCCGACGCCAAGCTTCTTCAGCAGCTTCTGTGCCGTCGGGTCTTCAATGTCCGAGGGCGTGCCGTAGGTGGACTCGTCCACACCGATGGCGGCGCGGTCATCCGTCACCATCGCGGTCGCGAAGTCCACCGTCACATCGCCCGTGGGGACCACGTGCGTCTTGCTAACGGCCCCCGAACCAAGCGAGACGGTTCCTGACGTCACAAGCGAGACGGCGATCGCCAACGTCCCGATGATCAAGGCGGCACCGATCAGCCTTGAGCGACGCCTCGGCGGCGGCTTGGGCTCGTTGAGCCGGAGCGCGGCGGTGCGGCGTGAAGCTGACATCGAATGCATAGATGTACCCCGGAAGAATCTGGCCCAAGAATTAGAAGATGATCTCATTGTGTACTACGGCGCAGCAACGCGATGAAAATCGCGTCAGTACCGTGCCGATGGGGCCACAACTGGGCGAAAAGCCGACTGGGTGAGCGGGTGCCTGGCACGTCGTGTAGCACCTCGGGGGCGTCGAGTATCTCGATCCCCGGCACGTCGCCTACCACGGCGTTCACTACATCCCTGGTCTCCGCGGATACCGGCGAGCAGGTGACGTAGGCGACCACCCCGCCGGGGCGGCAGGCCGCGAGGGCGGAGCGGAGCAGCGCGCGCTGTGACGCCGCAAGCGCGCGGAGATCGGACTCGGACTTGCGCCAGCGAGCCTCGGGACGGCGGCGGAGCGCGCCGAGGCCGGAGCACGGCACGTCGACAAGCACACGGTCGAAGACGCCGTCCCGCCACGGCGGCCGGGTACCGTCGGCGACGACGACAGCGCCCGCGGCCGAGGGATCAGCGCCCGCGGCCGAGGAGCCTGGCACCCGGGTGAGCGCGTCCTTGACGAGGGCGGCGCGGTGGGGGTGCAACTCGGCGGCGACAAGCCTGGCTCGCGGGCCGACGTCATCGGTGGTACCGCCATCGGGGGTACCCGCGGCTAGGCCTGCGAGGAGACGGGACTTGCCGCCTGGCCCGGCGCACATGTCCAGCCACAGTTCGTCCGCTCGCGCCGCGTCCGGCTTGGCGGCGGCGACCGGTGCGCGAGAGAGGGCTATCGCGGCCAACTGGCTGGCTTCGTCCTGAACGGCGGCAAGACCCGATTCGATGAGCGGGTATGGGTCGCCGGACGTGAGGGTGAAGGCGTACGGTGACCAGCGGCCAGGGACGGCGTCTTCCGGCATGACCTCGGCGGGCGGCGGTCCGCCGGGGAAGGTCGCGAGGGTGACGCGGGGGCGGGCGTTACCCGCGTCAAGAACGGCTTCGAGTTCGTCGTCGGCGTCGCCCAGGGCGTCGCGATAGGCGGCGACTATCCAGCGTGGGTGGCTGTAGCGGGTGGCGAGGTTGCCGTCTGCGTCGGCCATCGGGTCCGGTGCCACGATCTCGAGCCAGGCGCCCATGTCCCTGGTGGCGACCCGGCGCAGGACCGCGTTGACGTAGCCGGAGGCTCGCGGGCCCGCCACGGACTTGACCAGGTCGACCGAGGTCGCAACGGCGGCGTGGGCGCCGACCCGGGTGGCGAGGAGCTGATGGGTGCCGAGCCTAAGCACGTGGCGCACCGGCGGGTCGAGCTTGCCGAGAGGGCGATCGCTGCATGCGGCGAGCACGGCGTCGTAGCTGCCCTGGCCCCGCAGCGTGCCATAGGCGAGCTCGGTGGCGAAGGCGGCGTCGCGGCCGACGATCGAGCGCTCGGCGAGGAGCTTGGGCAGCAGCAGGTTCGCGTACGCCTCGCGGTCTTCCACGGCCGCGAGGACATCGTACGCGGCGCGGCGGGGCTGGCCGGAGTGGCGGGCGGTATCGCGCCTCGCCCTGGCGGCGTCGCCTGCGGTATTGCGGATGGCGGTTCGCTCCTCAGGGAGACGCGCGCGGGCACCGGGGGGTACGGGGGGTCGCTCCCCCGGAAGATAACTGTTCATTCAGCCGAGTCTTACGCCGGGCGCGGTGGCCTGGGCGGCGCGCAGGCCGCGGGCCCAGTCGGCGGCGGGCATCCGGCGCTTGCCCTGTGGCTGGACGTCACCGAGGCGGACCGGACGTGAGCCGGTGCCCACGTAGACCGCGCCGCGCTCGACGCGCACCTCTCCCGGGATAAGCGCGGTGGCGTCCGGACCCGCGTCGGGGGGTACGAAGGTCGCACCGCCCGGACGGTAGAAGGTGACGGGCCAGAGCTTGAGGCGGGTGGCTTCGAAGTCGGTCCAGGCTCCGGGGTCCGGGGTGCAGGCGCGGATCTGGCGGTCGATGAGGTGCGCGGGGAGTTTCCAGTCGATGTGGGCGTCGGCCGGGGTGAGCTTGGGTGCGAAGCTGATTCCCGTCGTCGGCTGCTCTACCGCGCGCACCGTGCCGTCCTCGATGGCGTCCAGCGTCTTGACCAGCAGGTCCGCACCGGAGATCGCGAGGCGTTCGAGTAGGTCGCCGCTGGTGTCCGCGGGGCGGATCGGCTCGGTCAGCGTGCCGAACACCGGGCCGGCGTCAAGCTCCTTGACGATCTGGAAGGTGGACGCGCCGGTGATGTCGTCGCCACGCAGGATCGCGTGTTGCACGGGCGCCGCGCCCCGCCAGGCGGGCAGCACGGAGAAGTGCAGGTTCACCCAGCCGCGCGGTGGGATGTCCAGGATCCGCTGCGGCAGTAGCGCCCCGTACGCCGTCACCGGACAGCAGTCGGGAGCGATAGCGCTGAGTTCGGCTTGAAACCACGGTTCGTTCGGGCGAATGGGTTTGATTGTCTTGATGCCGAGCTCGTCCGCGAGAGCGGCGACCGGGGACGGCTCCATCCGCCGGCCGCGGCCGGCGGGCGCGTCCGGCCTGGTGACGACGGCCACAACCGTGTGCCGTGAGGCGATAAGCGCCCGCAGGGTGGGCAGCGCCGCGACCGGCGTTCCCGCGAAGACAAGCCTCACCGGAACATCCCCCCTCTCGTCCGCACCTGGCGCTCCTCCTCGCGGACCGCAAATCCCACGCCAGTCGACCCGCACCACGGACCTACAGGTCGCGGCAGGGCTACGGATGTGCCGCTGACTCTCGTCCGCACCTGGCGCTCCTTTAGGAGATTCGCTGCGTCGAGTGCGGCGATACCTTGATCTCAGGGATGGCCATGCCTGACCACTCGGCCTCCCTGATCGCCTTCATCGCGAGCTTGCGCTGCTTCTTGTCGAGGCGGTCGATGAACAAGATGCCATCCAGGTGATCCGTCTCGTGCTGCACGCAGCGCGCGAGCAGTTCGGTTCCCTCGAGCGTGACCGGGTCGCCATGCATGTTGAAGCCGGTCGCGACCACCCGCGGCGCGCGCGGCGTCGGGAACTGGAGACCGGGCAGCGACAGGCAGCCCTCGTCGTCTTCCTCTTCTTCGCCTTCGAGCTTCAGCACCGGGTTGATCAGGTGGCCGGGCTCGTCGTCAACGTGGTAGGTGAACACGCGCAGGCTGACGCCAATCTGCGGCGCGGCGAGGCCCACGCCGGGCGCGTCGATCATGGTCTCGGTGAGGTCCTTGACGAGGTTGCGCAGCTCAAGGTCGAAATCGACCACCGGCTCGGCCGGGGTGCGCAGCACCGGCTCACCGAACAGCTTGATGGCCTTGACCAACTTGACGCTCCCTGCGTAGTTCACGTACCTCGGCGACGAGTCGCCTGACACCCGTGTTCACCATCGATTCTATCGATGGACTAGATAAGCTCCGCCGGATCGAGCTGGACCCGGACGCCGCCGCCCTCCTTGCGGGCGCTGCGTGCCGCCTGGGCCGCTTGCAGCGCCCTGGCCAGCGCCGCGCCCCGCTCCCTTGACGTCCGCACGAGCGCTCGCACCTGATCGTCTGACTCGGTTTCCTGCGGGCCCGCGGCGCGGTCGACAGGTACCGGGCCGAGCACCTCGAACGCCGGGTCCGTGGCGGCCAGCAGGCTGGCGACCGCGGCGGCGTCCCCGGTCACCGCCGCCATCCGCACCGCGGGCGGGAAGCCGAGCTCGGCGCGGTCGGCGAGCTCACGCTCGGCGAAGGTAACCGGGTCCCAGCGGATGAGCGCCTGGGTGGCGGGCAGCGTGGCGTCCGCGTGCACGAACACCGTGCCGTCGGTCCTGACAAGCGCGGCGGCGGCCAGCCAGCGGCGCAGCGTCTCCTCCCCCGCGCGCAGGCTCGGACGGCCGAGCAGCGCCCAGCCGTCGAGCAGCAGTGCGGCGGCGTAGCTCGCGAGAGGTTCGGCGCCTGGCGTGGCAATGACGAGGGCAGGCTGGTCGGGGACGCGTGGCAGCACCAGGTCGCCGCCCGAGGTGGCGACCTTGACGCCGGGGAAGGCCCGGCCAAGTTCCTCGGCGGTGCGCGTCGCGCCGGTCACGAGCGCGCGGAGCCTGTCGTGACCGCAGCGCGGGCAGCGCCAGTTCCCCGCGATCCCGCCGCACCATCGGCAGTCAGGCGTGGCGTTCTTGCCGGTAAGCCGCAGCGGGCCGTTGCACGCGGAGCCGCCGACGAGCTGCGTGCACCTGGCCTGAACGCGGCACCGGCCGCAGGCGATCGAGGCGAGATAGCCGCGCCGCGGCACCTGGACGAGCACGGGTCCCGTCGCGAGGGCGGCCCTGGCGGTCCGCAGTGCCAGGCTGGGCAGCCGCGCCATCGTCGCCGCCTCGTCCCTGGCGAGTTCAGCGTCGTCCGCGGCCGGCCGCACCCGCGGTGCGGTGGCGCGCACCGTGGCGCGGTCGGGGGTCAGATCCCTGGCCCAGCCCGCCGATACGAGCTGCGCCAGCTCGGCGGTTCGGGCGAACCCGCCGATGAGCGCGGCGGCGCCGGCTCGGTGGGCACGGAGGGCGAGCACCTCCCTGGCGTTCGGATAGGGGGCGCGGGGCTCGGCGTGCAGGTCGTCGCCGTCGTCCCAGAGCACCACGAGCCCCAGGTTCTCGACCGGGGCGAACATCGCTGCCCGGGTGCCCGCGACGATCCGCACCTCGCCGCGCAGCGCCGCGAGCCAGCGACGGTACCGCTCGGCGGGACCGAGGTCAGCGGTGAGCGTGACGTAGCCGGGGTTTGCGGTCTCCGCGGTCTCGGCGGCGAGCGCCTCATCGAGGCGAGCCAGGTCGCGGGCGTCGGGCACCACGATAACCGCGCCCCTGCCCGCGCTCGCGGCGGTGACGGCGGCGCACGCGATCTCCCGCGGCCAGGTAGGCCCAGGTAGCGCCGTCCAGGCGGCCCTGGCGGGACGGCCGAGGGCGATCGCGTCGAGGAACGCCTGGCCTGCCGGGTATCTGGCCCAGGAGCCTGGCTCTGGGCGGGACGGCGGCTGGCCGCCGAGTTGCCGCCTTGGCGCGGTCTCCGTGGCGGCATGGCGCTGCGGAACCGCGAGGCGCAGCACGTCGGCGAGCGTTCCCGCGTACCGTTCGGCGACCGCGCGCGCGAGGCCGGCGATCTCCGGGGTGAGCACCTGCTCCGCCGAGGTGACCCGTTCCAGGTAGCTGAGCCTGCCCTGGTGCTCGCTCGCCTCGACTCGCTCGAGGAGATAGC
>Ga0302314_10015199_pt1 | contig 13098 bp, 10 predicted proteins | sample III_Palsa_N2_3_FD_200533 | JGI IMG/M metagenome (GOLD analysis project Ga0302314, IMG submission 200533) | Peat permafrost microbial communities from Stordalen Mire near Abisko, Sweden - III_Palsa_N2_3 | ecosystem: Environmental > Terrestrial > Soil > Palsa > Peat permafrost | place: Sweden...
AGCGCCGGCGAGCGGGGCGCCGCGGGCGAGGACTGGCTAACGCGGGACGAATGGATAGCGTGGCTGGACTCAATCGAGCCCGACGAATGGGACGACCCCGGCGAGGATCCCAACGAAGATTCCGACGCCCCCGCCCAGCCGTGCGCCGCCGCCAAAGCAGGCGGGGGCACCCGCGCCGCTAAGGGTGGTCGCCGGGGTCCCGGGCAGCCCGGCTCGGCTCGCCGGGTGGCTGATGACTCGCCCGGCTCGGCGGGCGCGTTCGCGACCGGCCATCTGCTTGACACCGCCCCTGGCGGTGCCGCGCTGTTCGGGTTCGCCGAGAACGTGGCCGGGGATGATGACCGGTTCGCCGGGACCTCTGATGATGAGCTGACCGGCGTGATCTGCGCGCTGGACCGGGCGGAGGCCGCCGCGTCCGCGCTCAAGCTCGCCGCGGTCGCCGAGCTGATCCGCCGTCGGCCCGACCCAAGCTGCGAGCCGGTGCTGGCGGAGCCAGGGAACTGGGAAGAATTCACCAGTTCTGAGCTGGCTCACGCGCTGGCTGATACCCGCTGGGCCGCGGACAACATGCTGGACCTGGCCTGGACCCTGGCCGTCAAGCTGCCAGGCACAAGGGCAGCGTTCCGATCCGGAATTCTGCGCCAGTCCAAAGCCGAGATCATCGCCAATGCGGTCGCCAACCTGGACACCGACGAGGCCCACGCCGCCGAGGCGCTAGTCCTGGACCGGGCCGGCCGGCTGACGCCGGGCGGCCTGCGGGCCGCGATCAAACGCGCGGTTATGGAGGTCGCCCCCGACAAGGCGGTCAAGCGGCGCGAGAAAGCCGAACAGGACGCCCGGGTGGAACGGTGGCCTGAACTCTCCGGGAACGCCGGCCTGGCCGGCCGGGAGCTGCCGCCTGCCGACGTCCTCGCTGCGGACCAACGCATCACGTGGTGGGCGAAGAAGCTAAGGAAAGCGGGCCTGGACGGCGATATGGACCAGCTGAGGGCCCGCGCCTACATGGACATCATGCTCGGCCGGGACTCCAGGCCCGTCACCCAGCCTGAGCCCCCGGCAGGCACGGGCGGCACGGACGGCGGGTCAGGCTCGCCGGATCCCGGCGGGACCAGGAGACCGCCGACGTCGGGCGTGATCCCGGCCGGGTTCATCGGCTGCATCAACCTCACCGTCACCCTGGCCACGTTGCTAGGCCTGGCCGACCGGCCCGGCGAGATCCCCGGCATCGGACCCATCGACCCCGCCCTTGCCCGCGACCTAGCCCACGCTGCCGCTCAGAACCCCAAGACCACTTACTGCGTCACCGTCACTGACCAGCAAGGACACGCTATCGGCCACGGCTGCGCCCGACCCGAACCCAAAAACCACCAACGCACCGCCAAACGGCCCGAACCCCGGCCGCCTCGCGAACAAAGCCCACCCGCCGGCCACGATCCTCCCGGCAGATCCGGCACCGGTCCCCGGCCGGAATTTACTTTCACCGGCTCCGGCGAGCACGGGCCGCCCGACGGCTACGGCGCCTGGCGGCTATCCACCGACCTGCCCGGACGGCCGGACCTGCTCATCTCGCTCGACCCGATCGCCATCGACACGTGTGATCACAGATTTGAGGCCCGCGGTCATGACCCCGGCGTCAAGCTCCGGCACCTGACTCAGATCCGCCATGCCACTTGTACCGGCCCGACCTGCCGACGCCCTTCCACCCAGTCCGACTTCGAGCACAACATCCCGTACCAAGCGGGCGGCAGAACCTGTATGTGCAATGGCGGCCCCAAGTGCCGCCACGAGCACCGGCTCAAGCAGCATCCCCGTTGGAAGGTCGAGCAGATCACCCCGGCAGTGTTCCGCTGGACCACTCCGTCCGGTCGCCAGTACATCACCGAGCCCACCCGGTACCCTATTTGACCAGCACATTAAATCCTTCGCCACCGACGACAGCCACCTGAGCCCGCCCGGGAGCCACCCGTGACCTCGACGCCACCCGATGCCCCCCGCCCGCGCAAGGTCAGTCCCCGTCAAGCCGCCCAGATTCTGGCCGAACGAGACCCGGTGCTAGCCCGCCTCCTCGCCGAAGCAGGCCCGCCGACCTTCCCCAAACCCACCGGCACCCACTTCGCCACCCTCGTTCGCTCGATCACCTACCAGCAGCTCGCGGGGGCCGCCGCCCGGGCGATACACGGCAGGCTCGTCCTCGTCCTGGCCGGCGACGTCACCCCCGAGCGCGTCCTCGCCACCCCGACCGAGCTGCTCCGCGGGGCCGGCCTGTCGGCCGCCAAAGCCGCCTCCCTCCAGGACCTGGCCGCCAAGGTCATTGACGGCACGGTCGTGCTCGAGTCCCGTCGGCTGGCCCGGGAAAGCGACGCGGAGATCGTGGCCCGCCTGTCGAGCGTTCGCGGTATCGGGAAGTGGTCCGCGGAGATTTTCCTGATGTTCCAACTCCGGCGGTTGGACGTCTGGCCCACCGGAGACCTCGTAGTACGCCGGGGGTTCGGCCTGGCGTGGAATATCGCCACTCCCACGCCGAAGCAACTCGACCTTCTCGGCGAGCCGTACCGGCCCTACCGCAGCATCGTCGCCTGGTACTGCTGGCGGGCGGCCCAGCTCTACGCCGGAGCGGCCCGGACACCCGTGACCAGCTAGGGGAGTCGCTAGCGGCCCGGACCAGCTAGGGGAGCGGCTCGGTCTGGGGAGACTCAGCCGGGCTGTGGTGCGCGGGTTCCATCCGCTGCCGCCGGAAGCCGGGGAGCAGGCGAGCAAGCACCAGCGCGCCGGCGATGCACGCCAGGCCGCCTGAGACGACAGAGACGGTGTCGCCGAAGCCGGTCGCGACCGCGCCTGCCTCCAGGTCCCCGATCCGGGGGCCGCCGGTGACCACGGCGATCTGCAGGCCCGCCAGCCGGCCCCGCAGCGCATCGGGCACGGCGAGCTGGATGATCGTGCTGCGGAACACGGCCGAGATCACATCGGCGCAGCCCGCGACGGCGAGCAGCGCCAGCGCGGCGGGGAGCCAGCGCACCAGCCCGAAGGCGGTGATGGCGGCGCCCCACGCGATGACGGCGACGATGACCGCTAGGCCCTGGCGCTGGATCCGGCTGACCCAGCCGGTGGTGAGCGCTCCGATCAGGGCGCCCGCGCCCGGCGCGGCGTAGAGCAAGCCGAGCGTCGTGGCTCCGCCCCCGAACAGCTTGATGGCCAGGGCCGGGAACAGGGCCCGCGGCATCCCGAACACCATCGCGTTGATGTCGATCAAGTAGGCGCCCTGGATGGCCTGCCGTCCGCGCACGAAGCTGAAGCCCTCGATGATCGAGCGCAACCCCGCGCGATGGACCGCTGTGCCGCGCGGCGGCTGCGGTGACATCATGAACGCCCCGAATAGGGCCGCCCCGAAGCTGGCCACGTCCATCCAGTAGACGAAACGGACCCCCGCCCCGGCCAGCAGCAGCCCGGCCACGGCCGGGCCCACCACCAGGCCGAACTGGAACAGGGACTGGAACATGGCATTGGCGGTCGACAGCTCCGACCGGCGGACCAAGCGCGGGACGATGGCGGTGCGCGCGGCGTTGTCCAGCGGGCTGAACCCGGCGGAGGCCGCGGGCAAGACGAACAGCGGCCACAGCGAGGTGCTCAGGTCGGCGTTGACCGCCAGGCCGGCGCTGCACAGGGCCGGCAGCACCTGCGCCATCATCAGCAGGCGGCGCCGGTCCATGGCGTCGACCACCGACCCGCCCAGCAGCGATCCGGCGATCAGCGGGAACAGCTGGGCCAGCGACACCAGCCCCACGTCGAGGGAGGAGTGGGTGAGCCGGTAGACCTGGTAGGGCACCGCGACCGTGGTCAGCTGGGTGCCGAGGACCGACACCAGCTCGCCGGCGATAAGCCAGCGAAGATCGCGGGACCTCCGCAGCGGCGTCAGGTCGATGAACAGGCGATGTGTACGCCGGGACGGCCGCTCCGCGCGCTCGCCCACCCGTTTCCTCCCCTGAATCGGCCGAAGTCACCAGTTCGCCGAACGCATCCGTATGGCTACCGGTATCCCGGCAGGCTGGACGACCAATCGTGACGCCTGCGTCCAGGCTAGCCGCGAGTCCTGGCTGCGAGTCCTGGCTGCGAGTCCTGGCTGCGAGTCCTAGCTGCGAGTGCCGGCCGTCAGGCGCGCGGCCCGGGGCTACCGGCGGCCGATGAAGGCGACGCGCCGGTGAAATCGCCGAACGGCCGCAAAAATAAGCCGTTGCGCGCGCTTTCTCGGTGCCAAGGATCGTCGATCATTACCATTCTGGTTCCGAACACGGGATAATAGGGCGACAGATAGAAACGGTTGTGGCTTACCGGTTTCGCCGCAGGCACCCGGGTAGCGGCGTGCGCTGAACCCGGGAAGGCAGTGCCACCTGGGAAGGCAGTGCCGCAAAGGTCGGTGCGATGGAGTCCGGAGGGAAGGGGATGGGATAATGGCGGCGATGAAGCCGCGGACGGGAGACGGTCCGCTTGAGGTCACCAAAGAGGGGCGCGGCATCGTGATGCGTGTCCCGCTTGAAGGCGGCGGTCGTCTCGTTGTTGAGCTCACCGCTGACGAAGCAGCCAGGCTTGGTGACGCCTTGAAATCGGTGGTTGGGTGATCCGATCCGCTGACGCTTCCTAGTCGACCCTCTTGACCGCGGCGAGCAGGCCATCTCCGAGTGGCAGCAGCACCGGCACGAGCCGGTCGCTCGACCGCACCTGGCTGGCGAGGTCGAGCGAGGAATCGCCCTTGCCCTCATCATCTCCGCCGTCCCCGGGAGGATCCGCAGGGCCCGCCAGCAGGGCATTATTGAAAGCTACGACACCGCCGGGCCGCAGCAGGCGCAGCGCGGCGGTCAGGTAATCCGGATAGTCCCGCGCATCCGCGTCGCAGAACACCAGGTCGTAGGTGCCGTCGGACAGCCGCGGGAGCACGTCGAGCGCGCGGCCGAGGATGAGGCGGGCCTGGTTCTGTGCGAAGCCCGCCTGGGTGAACGCCTTGCGGGCCATTCGCTGGTATTCAGGCTCGGTGTCCACGCTGGTAAGCGTGGAGCCCGTTCGCATCCCGCGCAGCAGCCAGATGCCGGAGCTGCCGCAGCCGGTGCCGATCTCGACCGCGGTCCTGGCCCCGACCGCGCAGGCCAGGAAGCGCAGCGCGGCGCCCACCGCCGGGAGCACCGGTTCGGTCCCTCCGAGGTCGGCTGCGTTCGCCCGGGCGGCGAGTAGCGGCTCGTCCTCGGGTACGTATTCTGTGGCATCAGAAAGTGGCCCCATTCGTAGCAGCTTAGCGTCAGATCCGCAGGTCCGGGAACTCTCTGGGCTTCCAGCCCGTTACTTAGACGGTACTGGCCGGCCCTGCGGGGCCCGCTGCGAGCGGCTATATGGCATCCGAATGTATGGCATCCGAACACAACTGGCGCAACGGAAGAATCCAGGGCACGATGGTGACAGAAGCGGCACTGCGTGACCCGGAGGGCGGATTGTTGGACGATGCCGGCCGACGCCCATCCCCACCGGGTCAGCCTGCTCCGGCCGAGTGGAACCTCCCGACATGGGAGGACATCGTCCGCGTGCACTCGGCCCGGGTCTACCGTCTCGCCTACCGCCTGACCGGCAATCCGCACGACGCGGAGGACCTGACCCAGGAAGTATTCGTCCGGGTGTTCAGATCGTTGTCCAGCTATACCCCGGGCACGTTCGAGGGCTGGCTGCACCGCATAACCACGAACCTGTTCCTTGACTCGGCGCGGCGCAAGCAGCGGATCCACTTCGAGGGACTGGCCGACGAGATGGCGCACCGGCTGCCGGGCTCTGAGCCCACCCCGGCCCAGGCCTTCGACGACAGCCATCTTGACGACGACGTCCAGGCCGCACTGAAGGCGCTTCCCCCTGAGTATCGGGCGGCGGTCGTGCTGTGCGACATCGAGGGCTTCTCCTACGAGGAGATCGCCGCTACCCTCGGCGTCAAGCTGGGCACGGTACGCAGCCGGATTCACCGTGGCCGGGCTCAGCTGCGCTCCGCCCTGGAGCACCGCCGGCCAGCTTCGGTCGGCGCGGACCCGGCCACCACGAAGGACTCACGGCCATGAGCCACCTTGGTGACCGGCTGTCAGCCCTCGTCGACGGCGAGCTCGACGGAGCCGAACGTGACCGCGCTCACGCTCACCTGGCCAGCTGCGAGCAGTGCCGGACCGAGGCGGCCGAGCTGCGGGTGCTGAAGCAGAAGCTGAGCACGCTCATGACCGGCGCGCCGGCCGAGGCCGCGATGACCAAGCGCCTGATCGCCATGACCGGGCCGGGCGGACCGATGCCACCGCGGCGCGGCCCGCTCAGGGTCGCGCCGGGCCCGCGGCGCGCGGCCACCCGGGCATCAAGGCGCCCCGGCGGTCCCGGGCCGCGGTCGGCCCGGCGCAGGCGCTACCTGATGCTCGGCACCGTCTCCCTGGTCGTCGGTCTCGGCGCGGCCGCGTTCTCGGCGGGCGGCGGAGGCGAGGCGGTTCCGGGGCCACGGATCACCCCGCCGGTGGAGATGTACAGCGTGGAGCATGCCATCACGACGGGCCAGCTCCCGTTTGCCCCTCCGGTCACGAGCCCGGCCGCGTCGAGCCCGGCCGCGTCGAGCCCGGCCGCGTCGAGCCCGGCCGCATCGGTCTCCGCCGCGTCGCCTCCGTGAGGTCAGTGTGCTGCGCCCCAGCTCTGTCGTGAGCCGTTGCCGTGGCGAGGGCCGGTTGCCCCTGCTGCTGGCGGCCGCGCTGGTGATGGCGCTGCCCGGGTTCCTGGCGACGGCGTGCAGCAGTCAGGCGGGCACCGGGACGGTCCCGAACGAGGCGACCGCGACGGCCGGCGGTTCCGTCGCGGCCGCGGGCCGGGCTCCCGCGACGGGACGCCGGATAAGCAGCACGCGGGCCTTGCGCCTGCTGAGCCAGGCGGCTCGGGCGGCGATCCTGATGTCGTACCAGGGCCAGGAGGTCGTCACCCGCTGGAGTAACGGCAGCGGGAGCGTGCTTGTCTCCGATATCTGGCACGTCAGCGGCGGCCAGACGGTCACCCAGACCCTGGCCGCGGGGAACTCGCTCAGTAGCCAGCCCTACCTCTCCTCGGACGACGACAGCCAGGCGCCGGAGGGCGTTCTCGGCGTCACCGTACCCCTCATCGGGCTGCTCGAGACGCACTACACCGTGGTGTACGCGGGAGCGGGCTCGGCGGACAGCCGGGCGGCGCAGGTGGTGGAGGCCAGGCGCGATGACGGCAGCCTGGCCGCCAGGTTCTGGCTGGATGACACGACCAAGCTGCCGCTCGAGCGTGAGGTCTTCGATTCGGCCTCGCACGTGATCAGCCAGGATGTGTTCATCCAGGTCCGCTTCGCGAGTCAGGCCCAGGCGGCGATGCCGGTCAGCGGGCCGTCCGATCCGCCTGGGCCGTGGACCGACCCGCTGTCGAACGCCCAGCTTCTCGCGCTGCACACCCTGGGCTGGCTAGTCCCGGCTGGGTTGCCCGGCGGGCTCTCGCTGTTCACCGGGGCCAGCACCACGACGAGCACCGGCACCGTGCTCGATCTCGGCTATTCCGACGGCCTGTCCGTGGTCTCGGTGTTCGAGCAGCGAGGCGGCCTGGCGGCCAAGCTGGCCGGCTGGCAGCGAACCACCGTGGACGGTCATGTCATTTACGTCGCGGAACCGGATCAGCAGTCCCTCACCTGGTCCAGCCGCGGCATGGTGTACACGGTGATGGCGGACGCGCCGGTCCAGACCGTCGACGCCGTGGTCGGCGCGCTGCCGCACGACACGCCACCCGGATTCTGGAAGCGCATGTCCCGGGGTTTCGTCCGGCTCGCCTCCTGGGTCAACCCGTTCCACTGACGGTGAGAACCAATCCGGCCACGCCTGGGCCCCGAAAGACTCGCGTACGGGTTTAAAGTGGATGACCAGAGCGTGTTGACCTGCCAGACGGAGAGCTGAAGCGCGTGTTCGACCTGTCTATTGGAAAGCTTCTTATCCTCGCGGTGATCGCGCTTGTCATCTTCGGCCCGAACGAGCTGCCGAAGATGGCCTCTCAGGCGGGCAAGGCCCTCCGCGACCTGCGCCGGATCGCCGAGGGCGCCAAGAACGACCTGCGGGAAGGGCTAGGCCCCGAGTTCGCCGATTTCGAGATCGAGGACCTGCACCCGAAGCGTTTCGTGCAGAAGCATCTCTTCGATGACCTCAACGGGGACTCGCCGAAGGCCGCCGCGCAACCGTCGCGGCCGGCCCGGGCGAACGGGACCCTGCTCGCCCCCGGCGAGCGCCCCCCCTTCGACCCCGACGCGACCTGAACCAAAAACCCCCCCGAAAATCAACCCAAAAACTCAAAACCCGCCAAAAACCCCTAAAGCCCTCAGCGCGGCGAAATGCCAAGGTGGCGCCCGGCCAGACCGCGGCTGCGGGTGCCGAGTTCGTCCGCGATCTTCCGCAGCGCGAGCGCGGCCGGGGAGGCGGGGTCGCCCAGCACCAGCGGAACCCCCGCGTCTCCGCCCTCGCGCAGCCGGACGTCGATCGGCACCTGCCCGAGCAGCGGAACCTGAGCGCCGCTGAGCCGGCTGAGCCCGGCGGCCACCGTAGCGCCGCCGCCCGAGCCGAACAGCTCGGTCTGCTCCCCGCAGTGCGGGCAGATCAGGTAGGACATGTTCTCGATGACCCCGGCGACCCGCTGGTGGGTCTGCGAGGCGATCGCGCCCGCCCGCTCGGCGACCTCGGCCGCGGCCAGCTGCGGGGTGGTCACCACGAGCAGTTCGGCGGACGGCAGCATCTGGCCCAAGGAGATGGCGATGTCGCCCGTGCCCGGGGGCAGGTCGAGCAGCAGCACGTCCAGGTCGCCCCAGTACACGTCGGCGAGGAACTGCTGCAGCGCCCGGTGCAGCATCGGCCCACGCCAGACCACGGGCGTGTTGCCCTTGGTGAACATGCCGATCGAGATGACCTTCACGCCGTACGCCGACGGCGGCATGATCATGTTCTCGACCGGGGTGGGCCGGCCGGTGACGCCCAGCATCCGGGGCACGGAGTGCCCGTAGATGTCGGCGTCCACCACGCCGGTCGCCAGGCCGGACGCGGCCAGCGCGGCGGCCAGGTTCACCGTGACCGAGGATTTGCCCACGCCGCCCTTGCCGCTGGCCACCGCGTAGACGCGGGTCAGCGACGACGGCTGGGCGAACGAGATCACCGGCTCCGCCTTACCGCCGCGGAGCTGGGTTTGCAGCGCCCGCCGCTGCTCCTCGCTCATCACGTCCAGGTCGACGCGCACCGAGGAGACGCCTGGGACCTTGGTGACCGCCGCGGTGACCTCACGGATGATGGTCTCCCGCAGCGGGCATCCCGACACGGTCAGCCACACCTCGACCAGCACCGCCCCGTCCGCCGCGATGTCGATGTTCTTGACCATGCCAAGCTCGGTGATGGGCCGGTGAATCTCAGGATCCTGCACCCCATCAAGCGCCTGGGTAACTTGGGCGGGGCTGGGCGGGGCCATCGGCGGGGAGGTCATGCCTTCATGCTAATACCCGGCCCAACAAGCCAATGACTCGAAACGGACGGTGCTGCTTGTCCCGGGCCAGGTGCACCTTCCGCCGAGACCGCGCCTCTGAAAAAGCTGCGTCCCATAACAGCAGCGTCCCGCAACAGCAGCGCCCCATAACAGCAGCGCCCCATAACAGCAGCGCCCCATAACAGCAGCGGCTGCGACCGTCGGATACGGTCGCAGCCGTTAGCCGCGTGGGTTGCTACCAGGTATTGACGACCTCACCCGTGGTCGGGTTGAGGATGACGGGCGCCAAGTGCGGCCTGGTGTGGAAGTCGAGCAGGCCACCCGGTCCGTCCAGCCGGCCCGAGATCGCATCGTAGGAGCCGGTCCCGAGCCGCTCCCCATGCAGCCAGTTATCTTCGATGAAGGCGGGGATCGAGGAGGTGTTGGTCAGCTCGTTGCTGACGTAGTTCTGCCGGGTCCAGGGCGAGATCACGAGCATCGGCAGGCGCTGGCCGTAGCCGCACCGGTCGGGATAGCTGCCCAGCGTCATAGCCGCCGAGGAGCAGATCGCGGTGTCGGCCGCGGTGTTCGAGCCGTTGACGATCGGCATGAGCTGGTGGTCGTACCAGCCGTCGGAATCGTCCCAGGTGACCACGATCGCGGTCGAGGCCCAGTACTTGGACTTCTCGATCTGGTTGATCGTGTTCACCAGGAACGTCTGCTCGTCCAGCGGGTCGGAGTAGCCGGGATGGCCGTCCTGGTACTCCGCGGCCTTCAGGTAGCTGACCGCCGGCATGTTCCCGTGGCTGAGCGTGGTGTAGAAGTCGGACAGGTCGTACTGGTGGTTGGCCTGGTCGGTGTGGCCGATGGCGGCCTCCGACGACGGCGGCAAGTGCTTGGGGTTGGCCGTGGACTTGAAGTACTGGAACGGGTCGTGGTGCGGGGAGTAGTCGGCGGCGGTGTCGCCGCCGATGTTGGTGTGGGAAGCGCCGCAGACCGCGTAACCGGCGCTGTTGGTGCCGGTGGGTGCGAACCCGCCCTGGAACCAGCCCCAGGTGATGCCCCTGGCGGTGAGCATGTTGCCGATGTTCTGGCCCGTCATGACGCCGACCGGGCTGGTCGTGGTGTGGCTGGTGTCCGAGCAGTCGTCGTACGCGGGGTCCAGGTCGCCGTAGATGGTGCCCAGACCGCTGCTGTTCAGGGCGCTGACCGTGCCCGGGTCCGGCTCGACCGCGCCGGTGCTCGGGCTGACCGCGTAGCCGGGGCTGTCGTTCCCCGAGATGACGTTGAGCGCGCCCGGCGTGGACGGGCCGAACGTGGTGTCGAAGTTGTTGTCGCTCAGCGCGTAGTTCTGCGCGTAGTTCCACAGCCCGGTGACCGTGTTGCCGTCGTAGTAGTCCATCACAAGCCCCGGCGCGCCGTACGGGGTGGTGGGTGTCCCGGTGCAGGTGGCGGTCTCGGTGTACTGGACGAACTTGTCCATCTTGCCGCCGTCCACGGCTTCCTGCTCCGGCGTGTAGGCGTGGTCCTGATCGCAGGTCAAGGCCTGCGAGTGGGTCAGCCGAGTCGGGTTGTTCAGGTTCGGGTTGGCCGTAAGTAGCGGGCCGACCGGCCCGCTCGGGGTGATCTTGGTATACAGCCCGTTGACCGTCGGGGTGCCCGGCTTGGCGTGAAAGGTACTGCCGTCGGTGTTGGCCGCGTACGGGTATGTCCCGAAGTAGTGGTCGAACGACACGTTCTCGTCGAAGATCACCACCACGTGCTTGATCGGTGTCGCGGTCCCTGACGTGTAATACTCGCTGCTCGCCGGGCTCGTCGCCGGGACGAGTGCCGCGTTCACCGTGTTCGGCGTCGCGCTCGCGCTGGTAACCCCGGTGCCGACGGCAACACCGGTGCCGATAACGACCGCCGCGCCGATGGCCGTGTAGTACCTGCCTCGTTTCTTCGAGCTCTGCCTGCCACGCACCGTTGCTGGCCCTTCGCCCATCTCGCCCTCCTGAGTCTGCTGACGTGGTGGGTCTGCGAACCCCGCACCAGGAGCAAAAACTGACACGACAGGATGACACAGATGCGCACTGAACCTGACTAAAAGGGAAACGCCCGATCAAGAATCGATCACGCCGCCGGAGGTAAGCCGGGCAACGACAGAGTACACATCAGCGCCTCAGAACTCCCCACTCGGTGAGGGCTTCTATCAATCCTTCTGTGACCGCGAGAACGCCCAGCTCCTCGGGATCGACCCAGCGCGCATCGGCGGCATCATCGCCTGGGCGCAGCGTCCCCGCGATGACGGTCGCCGCATAGTCCTTGATGTCGATGACGTCGCCCGCCAGACCGGGCCGCTGTACCTGGCCGATCAGGCGTCCCGGCTGCACGGTGAGCCCGGTTTCCTCTCTCATCTCCCGCACTAGCGCCTCGGCGTCCGTCTCACCCGGCTCAATGCGCCCGCCGGGTAGCGACCAGAGCCCCGCGCCCGGCTCGTGCCCGCGCTTGATCAGCAGCAGCCGTCCGCGTCCGTCCGTGACGACCGCACCAACGCAAGGTACCCAGGAGCCAGACACGCCGCTAAGTATCGGGTCTTACCTTCCATAACGGCAAGAGCGCGGTAGATTGCTCGTCAGCCCCAGTCGTCACAAGGATCACAATGGCATCAAAAGTCGCGGGCGGTCACACCGGATATTCCCGGTAATCCGCGTCAACCAAGTGCCCGGACCCCGCATAATCCCGATCGCTGATCAGATCGAAGATTGAGCCAGCCAAACGGCCCAGCCCGGTGACCGCAACTCACCGGGCAGGACCTTGACCCCCCGGCCTGCACAGGAGGACGAGGATCTATGTCCTATGGTAACCGCCGTATGACATCTCAGTTTGTGCTGGAACCTCACCGGCTTTTCTGACGGGCCTGGCTGAAACCTCTTCGGTGCGGACGACAGTTAGCTATCCAGTGCGCATTAAAGGGTGCCTCGCCACGGAGTTTCTCGTTGCAAGTAAGAAAGCGGCGTCGTTCCCGTTATGGGGACGACGCCAGTTTCATGCCCGGCTGCCATATTTGTATCACCGAACGTATCTAATTAATTACTGATCGTGTCAACCGAACCAGGTTCGGCTGCGTCCTCCCTAGTAGTGCGGGGCGGCGATGTTAATTCCCGCCCCGGTCGTATCGCCTCAGGCATGCGCCGGGCGGCCTTTACCGGCTGGCGGCCCGGCGGTAAGGCCGCCAGCCGTGCACAGCGTACGGCTGCCGTTTCAAGGAGGAAACGTTCTATGTCCATCAAGAGCAAGGTTTTCGCCGCTACGGCGACGCTGACCCTGGTGGGAGGCCTCAGTGTCGCCGGCCTCCTGCCCGCCGATGCGGCCGTCCTCGGCGCAGGTTCGCACATGACTATGTCCAGCCAGGAGCACGGTCACAGCGACACCTCGCCCTGCGGCCACCAGGGGGGAAACCGCCAGGGGGGAAACCGCCAGGGGGAAAACTGGCAAGGGGAAAACTGGCAGGGGGAAAACTGGCAGGGGGAAAACTGGCAGGGGAAAAACTGGCAGGGGGAAAGGGGTCGGTCTTCCTATCAGCAGGTTCAGTACCAGCAACAGTCGTACTTCGGAGGATTC